>Ga0190286_1000122_pt1 | contig 39623 bp, 24 predicted proteins | sample 48691834_MG_FD_183241 | JGI IMG/M metagenome (GOLD analysis project Ga0190286, IMG submission 183241) | Hydrothermal vent microbial mat bacterial communities from Southern Trench, Guaymas Basin, Mexico - 4869-18-3-4_MG | ecosystem: Environmental > Aquatic > Marine > Hydrothermal vents >... | reverse complement strand
GAAGAGGTAGTTACCGACCTCATCCTTAGAGAGAAGATTATGGATCCGAGGTGCACTTGGTGGCATGAGGTCTATCCTGAATATTGCAGATGGTGGCATCTAACAAGTTGGGAAGACAATGGGTGGCCAGAAGGCCAACTCAGTCCCGGCGATCAAATCGACATGGTTGATGAAGAGACTGGGGAGAAGACGTGGTATTACGTGGATAGAGTGACTTTGACTCTCAATGTTACATATGGGGAGCCTGTCAAATGGATGAAAATTGAGTTGAAGACATTCTATTTTGAGGAGATGTACGAGGCCTTAAAATATCCCGTTGAAACCCGATGGCATGAAGTTTATCCTCACTACAGTAACGTCTACACTTTGATAGGGTGGGACTGGTTTGAAGATGACAACTGCAACGGCGTCCTAGACGTATGCGACTACGTCTGGCTGTTAAACGAAACAAGCGGTGTAAAGGAGAGATACCACGTTGAAGACATCTGCTACGACATAATCTTAAACGAGAAGATTATGGACCCACGGTGTACTTGGTGGCATGAGCTTTACCCCGAATACTGTCAGACGTGGCATCTAACAAGCTGGGAGGAGCCTTTTGAAGATCCATATGCTGGTAGACTGAGCCCTGGCGACCAAATAGATATGAACAACACCGAGACAGGAGAGATAAGCTGGTTCTATGTAGACAGAGTAACCCTAGGCATCTACATAACAATCAATGACACTGGTGAACCCTACTACTTTGAGTATAAAGGACCCTTTGAAGACATGTACCGAGTCAAAACAAAACCAGTTTGTACAAATTGGACAATGATTTGGCCAGAATACTTGGGTGAAGGCGCCCTTCACATAGATGACTGGATAGACAACTGCAACGGCGTCTTAGATCACTGCGACTACATTTTGCTAAGCGGTGTGTGGTGCCACGTTGAAGACGTAACTATTGACATAATCCTTAACGAAAAGATCGCTGATCCTGTGTGTACTTGGTGGCATGAGCTTTACCCCGAATACTGCAACGAATACCACATCACTGGCTGGGAAGACAACGGAGATGGATTGCTTAGTCCATGCGACTGGATTGATTTAGACCCCCTCGGCACCGGATACCATGTGGAAAATGTAACCCTCACCCTCAATGTAACGCTGGTTGGTGAACCCGGCGTCTACTACTACTTCGAGTACATGGGCCCATTTGAAAGCATGTATCAGGTCAAGACAGACCCTGTCTGCACCGATTGGATGATGGTTTGGCCAGAATACGGCTTGATCCTACACTTGGATGACTGGGAAGATAACTGCAACGGCGTTCTCGACTATTGTGACCTCATCATGTTAGGCGGTGAGTGGTGCCACGTCGAAGAGGTAGCCATCGACATCACAGTCAAAAAGCCAATCCACGACGTAGCCGTCACCTATGTTGCATCCCGATACCCATGGGTCTATCAAGGACTAATTGACCCCGTGGACGTGACAGTCGTGAACGAAGGAGATTACACCGAGACAGTTGACATCTACGCCTTCTACGACGGAAACCTAGCCGCACCCAAACAAACGGTCGTTCTGAATCCGGGACAAAGTGTCACATTAACGTTCAGTTGGCTCACCAAAGGCGTACCTACTGGCTGGTATGTCATAAGTGCGAACGCCACAATTCCCGTCGACGACGATCCAGCAGACAACGTACGTGTAGGCAATGAGGAACAAGTTATATTGCCACCGCCACTTTATTGGAAGGAGGCTTATCCGGATTACGCTCCCAGCGGGATGCCGGACTTCGACCAGAGACAAGTAGGAACGTACCCGTGGCAAGAACCTTGGAGCGGAAACTTTGAATGGAGCCACTGTGCACCTGTTGCAGTAGCAAACTCGCTGTGGTGGTACGACTCCAAATTCGAAACTAACAATGTTCCTCCGCCAGCGATTGTCGACAACTACCCACTAGTTACCTCTTACAACCCGGGTGTATGGGACGATCACGACCCTCAAAATGTTCAACCATTAGTCGAGCATTTAGCCTACTTAATGGACACAGATGGTATGCGAACAGGAATACAGCACATAGGCACCACTGTCTGGGACATGCAGGCTGGAATTGCCCAATACTTGTCTTGGAGCGGAGTTAACCCACTTGGAGATGTAAACGGCGATGGAATAGTCAATGAGACAGACATGGACATAGTGAGTGCTGCTATGGGAAGTACACCTGGAGCTCCAAACTGGGACATGCGGGCAGACATTTTCCCAGTCACACTTGAGTATCCGCCAATGGCTGACAACACCATCGACGATAATGACTTAAACCTTGTAATGTCAAATCTAGGACTAAGCGGCGCCTTCTACGAACAAACAGTTCAAGCCCCAGACTTCCAATTCATAGAAAAAGAAATTGAAAGGTCAGAAGACGTCATCTTAATGCTTGGCTTCTGGTACTTCGACGGAGAGTGGATACGAGAAGAATATCCATATCCATACGAGTCAGGACACTGCGTAACAGCGGCAGGGGTGAACTCCACCACCATGCAGATAGCCATAAGCGACCCCATCCAAGACAACGCCGAAGCAGGCGGACCCGGAAGAGTTTATCCGCCACCACCCCACCCGCACCCACCAAGCCCACCAGACACCGTGCACAACGACGCAGCTTACATCTCGCACGACATATACAACGTCACATGGATATCACCACCATTACCACCATGCCCCGGAGGCAACTGGACACTCGTAAACTACACAACTCCACAAATACCAGTAGCAGGATACACAACCGTAATAGAATGGGCTGTAACAGTCTCACCCCTAGGCATTCACGACATAGCAGTAACAAACGTTACAACCTCTAAAACTGGCTGTGTACCAATGCCAACGGTCTGCGAAGGCTACAATGCTGAAGTAAAGGTTACAATTCTGAACGAAGGCGACTTCACGGAAAATATTACCGTTTATGCATACGCTAACACTACACTAATCGGGACCCAAACCTACCACAACCTTACACCAGGCGCTCAGACCACACTAATCTTCACTTGGAATACTACCGGCTTTGCTAAGGGCAACTACACAATAAGCGCTTACGCTTGGCCTGTTCCAGGCGAAACAGACACAGCAGATAATACTCTAATAGACGGCTGGATAATGGTCGTAATCGTGGCTGACGTTAACGGTGACGGCTCCTGCGACATGGCAGACATATCCATCATGATAGACTGGTTCATGACAAGTCCACCCCACTGGAACCCAAACGCCGACGTAAACAACGACAAAAGCGTAGACATGGCAGACATATCCATAGCAATAGACCACTTCATGGAATCAGACCCATAACCCCCCATTTTTTAGCGGACTACCCATACGTTTTCCAAGATTTACTGGCAATTATAGGCTTGACAAGGCGGCGGAAGACGTAACAACAGTAAACGGACAGAAATAGCACAGATAGGCACTACAGTCTGGGACATGCAGGCTGGGATTGCCAGTACTTGTCTTGGAGCGGGGTTAATCCGCTTGGAGACGTGAACGGCGATGGAATAGTCAACCAGACAGACGTGAATATAGTGAATGCTGCTATGGGAACTTCACCAAGTGCTAACGGCGGCACCTTGGTCTTGGCTTTTGACCGTAATTTCAACGGCGAAATAGACTACTATCAGGAGGATAAAACCCTACGACTTTAGGGCAACTAATGAAACGGCTTATCCAGGCGTTTCTATCTGCCCAGATCCGTCGCTCACAGGGTTTGCGTCGTCAGTGCCCTATCCTAGTCCTTGGCACACCTGCACATTCTCAAACACGACAGGATACGTCTTCAACATAGCCTTGCCGTTAGAAGACATCGGAACAACAGGAATAGTCTACGCTCTATTTGTTGACTGGGACAATCCTTGGCTGCGGGCACTCGGAAGATCAAGATTCGAAGGCGGCATGTGGGTGCATGTACAATTCACCTATCTGCCTTAAGGAGAAGATGGACATGAAGAGTTACTTTAAGAATGCATTACTAATTAGTTTACTCGCACTAGCGACCTTATCTTTGTTTTCATATTTAATAACGAGTTTAAAGTTGGCAGTCTCTCGCTTTGGCGATGTCAACGACGACGGCATAGTTAATATGCTAGATTTATTGACAATCGGCCAATTCTTCGCATCTAGGAGGGAACTTCGGATGGAACCCTGACTTAGACTTGAACATGGACGGCATAATCAACCTACTAGATTTATATACGACCGCAAAACTTTTCGGAACGGTATGCTCTTAAATCTCTCCCGTTTTTATTAATTTTCAATTCATTGTGTTTTCCAAAAAGGGGGAGTATAAAATTCATTGCGTGTGTTTTCATGGCGATACTTGAATGTGAAGATTATCAATGCACAGTATAGGAATTACTGCTCCATCTAGGTTTAAGAGTAAAACATCAGTTAAGTTAAGTGCAGATAAGCCAGCTCCTATTGCCTCGAATCTTATATATGCTAATGTTCCGCTTCCTGAAACTGATGTGACATTTTCCCCGAAAAGACAGCAACCATGAATCCTAATGATTCCCTCCTTTACTAGAATTTTCTGTGGAGCGACAAAGTAAGTATTGCCTCCTTGCTCCAAAAGTGGTCCTCTAGTAAATGCACTTTGTTTAGGAGTTAAATTGCCATATTGATCGTAGACCATTTCGTTCGATGGAATCAGTCTCAAAACGCTTGGATCGTAAGTCATACCAAATTGCCAAGCAGCTAGATCTGTGACATTCTCTACCTTAATGCTTATTGTAACTATATCTCCGGTTTGAACTTTGCTAGGTCCTTCAAGATATAGCCTAAAGCACGGCGTTGGCAAGATGGTTATTGTAGTTCTGCATTTACTCGATAGGCCACCGTCATCTACAACCGTTAAGGTTACAGTATAATTTCCTGCTTTTTCATAAGTGTGAGTAACTATAGCGCCTACACTGGCGGTTCCATCACCGAACTGCCAGAAGAAGCTTAATGTGTGATTCTCTGCCTCGGCAGAGGAGGAAGCATTAAAGTTTAAAGTATTAGTTAACCCTACATATGGTGGGTTGGGTGATATTGAAAAGGAAGCTTTAGGAGGCAATATTTCAGGAGTGGGCATAGTTACCGTTTGGATCATTGCAGAAACTACAGACGTCGTACCCATAATAACTAACATTATCAAACAGAGAATATGGGCAAACTTTTCCGATCATTAAATCTTTTTGCTGCACGTAATGCCTCTCTCACTTCGTTATTATTTGAAGATTTGTTAAGGCTATAAGTTCCTTTCTTTTAAACAGCTTCCGAATCACACAAATATTTCAACCTCAAACTAAGGGTTTTTCGGGGTAACCCGGTAATTTTGAGGAGCTCAGTAAACGTTTTCGGGCCCCCTGTAGCGCTTGAAGAATCCTCCCAAAGTCCAGCATCCTCCTATTTTCTAAATCGATTGTAGTTCCACATGTTGGACAAGTTATCCTAGGCATTTTCCCCTCTTAGGTTAAAGAAACTAGGCATAATTAAGAAAGATAAAGGACATGTGCGGATATCCTAAACAAGTTTTCTCATTTTGTCAATTTAGAAATCTTAGGAACATACCAATCTTTAACATGTTCTTCACATAAATATAAAGTCTGGCCATCATATGTTTTAACTCGGAATTTAGCTGGTTTTTTGCATTCGATGCATAAACGAGGAGCCAACGTCTTCTTCCTCCGAATCATGTAGAGTGGAAAGACAGTTATATAAGTTTTAATGCTTTTCTGATAGTGCTACTAAATATTATAGTTATAGCTTTTAGGGGTCGATAATAAAATTCAAGGTGTAGCAGTTTTACTTTGCTTTCGCCTTTTCTTTTGCTTAGCAGCCACTTTTTTAAGCATTTTTAAATATTCTTCTGAATATTTTTCAATATCCCATATAAAATCCCTAGAGAGATTTTCTACAATTCTTTTTCCTTGAGTATAACCCACGTAAATTTCACATAATAGGATAAATGCCATAAAACCTATCCATAAACTAAAACTGATATAGCTGTAAGGTAGCGGAAGCTGCAACATGAGCAGTGATGTGTATATAATCATTGGACTGCTAACTATAAATAGTAGGCCTATTACGAAGAGGGATTGAGAAATGCCTCTAAAACGGCCAGTATAATTTTCTTCAAGTTTGTTAGCAATATAATTCAAAGGTTTAAAAAATAATTCCATAAACTTCACTAATTTCTCAAGAAGCTCCAGTCAACTAAACCCCCTTTATGCTGCAAACCTAACGAAATTAATAAAGCACTCAAATTTATATGCTTATTGCTTTTTCACAAATAATAGATATCTTTAAAATCATGAAATTTCAATTGTAAAGTTAGAATGAACAAATTTAGAGTATCAGCCACCTTAAGTGCAAATTTATTAGTTATCTCATTGTTTATAAGTCTGCAACATTACTGGGCAGGGTTTATTCCCGGAACTCTTCAAGGAAATTCTCAGCCTCTCGTTATTCATAAGGGAAATCTTACAATAGCAGATAATGAAGTTTACACAATAAAAAACTGTAATTTTCAGCAAATTGGAAGTATTACAGTAAAAGACAACGCTGCACTTATCATTAAAAATTCCATATTTAACCAAACTCATAACAATTGTCTATACATTATGCTAACCGACAAGGCGAGGCTGATAATAGAAAACAGTTCATATGAAGCTTTCCAAAATTTTGAGATTAAAATATCGCTTCGTGGAGAGGCTGTGTTGAATATTACCAATTCTGAACTTATGAACGCATATTGTGGAATATGGATATGGGCTGAGAATCATTCAAGAGCATATCTGACGGAAACTCTTCTTTATGGATACGGAACTGGAGGTAGACTTATAATTGATCATAACAGTATAGCTGACGTTCGATTTTCAACCTTAGACTATATTGTATGCTGGGCTTATTCTTCAGTAAGTGTTTATGAATCAACAGTAAATGAGGGAGTAAAAGCCTTCAGCGAGACTAAGGTCAATGTAATAAATTCTTATATAAACTACATCTGGGCTGTAGGTCGATCAGAAGTAGAAGTCCAAAATACTACGGTTCATTCCGAAGCATTGTATGAAGTAGCATTAAGGACCAGCGACCATTCCCGAGTTTCATTCTTTTCTTCATCATTAGAAGACAACTTAAATGCCGCTGGCTTTGCTCGGGTTAAACTCAAAATGTCATCTGCCCGAAATATTTCGGCGTATGACAATGCAATTGTATGGTTAATGAACTCAACTGCAACAAAAATATATTTTGAAGACCGTGCCAAAGTATATAATTTCTCATCAATTCAGGAGGCTGTATCTAATGCTGAGTCTGGAGAATATCTATTAATTCCGTCAGGAATGTACTACGAACATATTATAATAAACAAAAAGGTTTTCCTTGTTGGCGAATCTAAAGAAACGACGATTATCAGTGGTAATGGGCATGGAACGGTCGTAAATATAGAAACAGACGGTGTGTATCTTAGCGGGTTTTGTATTCAGAATGGAAGTTGCGCTATTTCCATTGATTCGGCAGTTAATTACACCATTATCAACAACATTATAAGAGATTCTGGAATAGGCATATTGCTTAATACGTCTAGAAATTGTATGGTATCCCTTAATCAGATAGCTCACAATACAAAGGGCATGTATCTCTATAAGGCGGTCAACTGCACGGTTAAATGGAATAACTTTAATTGCAATAACGTAGCAGCTGAGATGCGAAATTCTTTTTTGAATTTCATTTACCAAAATAACTTCATAAATAACAGTCAACAAATATTGATATATTCTTCATCAAATAATCAATTTGATAACGGTTTAGAAGGTAACTACTGGGATAACTACAATGGTACCGATCCAAATCATGACGGAATTGGCGATTCGCCTTATATGCTTACCCCTTCTGGATTAAGAAATTTCGATTCTCATCCCCTCATGGGCCCCCTTTATAGCTTTAAGACTTCAACGGGATATCGTATATTTGTTATTTCGAACTCTACCATTGAAAATCTTTGTTATATTCGCTCTAATAGTACAATCCTGATACTTATTTCCAACATGACTGCTGACCAAGGTTACGGTTTCTGCAGAATATGCATTCCTCATATGCTGATAAATGTAAGTGAAATAGCTGTCATAATTAATAAAGGCTCAACTCCAGTATTATACAAAAATTACAGTTTATTCGATAATTCAACTCACCGATGGATATATTTTGTATACCCTTATCCTGTTCGTGAAATAGTAATAATTCCACAGTTTTCATCGTCAACTATTGTCATAATGTCTGCGGCAATGGCGTTTTTGATCTATTTCTTGAAAAAACGAAAATGCATCCGTTATAGTTGATGAAATTTTTATTTCCATTGTTCTTTTTGAGTTCTTTTTCTACTCTGCTTATAGTTCTAATCCTAATTATTATCATGAAAAGAGCCACGATCGCGAATAGGAATCCAATTATATAAGTAGCTGGTATTGGCGAGAAGTTGTTTTGTTCAGGAGAATATTTGTATATAAAGAATAGTGATACGTAGTCTCTTACTTCCTTAATGCTTATGGACTGGAGTGATAATGGTTGTTCATTAACAGAAATGTTTAGTTGTTCGATTGGTTTTTCAAAAAAGTTTTTTGGTATTACTATCTTACAAAAAAAGGGTTTCTCATTTTCTATTGCTTTTAGTGTTAATGATGCATTTTTTTCATTAAAGTTAATTTCTCTAATTGTAATGTTAGCTGAACAGCCAATGAAGTAAACTTTGTTTTGTACAACTGTAGCATTCGCTATTTTAATGAAACTTCCGACCAATGGATATCTGTCAACATTATTCTTATCAAGAATATAGGGAATATCGCCTATTCCATCGCTTCCAGTCTTATTCTGATTTACTCCACTGAGTTTATCTACACCGTTGTAGTTGCTCCAAAAGTTTCCTCCAAAGGGATACTCCATATTCCATATGTTGGTTACATTGAATGATGATTTTACATTGTTTTCGTTAAAGAAGAAACTATTGTACAAAAATGTGTGATTGGAAGCTGCCAAGAAAATGTTAATGCCTTGCATGTTGCGGGCAAAGACGTTGCCTATAAAGGTGCAATTTTTCGAAAGTTGAAAGTAAATGCCGTTAGTGTTTCTTTTGATATAGTTACTGACAAAGATATTATAGTTTGCTTGATTACCCAATTCGATGGCGTTTACGCATAATTCTATCCGATTCTTCTCTACAATGTTATTTTGGGAACATGCACCCAACCTTACGCCTATGGTACAGTCTTCTATAACATTTGATTGTATATGGTTAGTGGTAGAATAGTCCAGTAATACTCCAATGCTTGAGTTACGTGCAATAATCTGCGAAATTTTATTTTCATGGGACTGGAAGAGTACCACACCTATATGGCAATTTTCTATGATGATATCGGTTATACTTGTTGAATTTGAGCGTAGATAAATCCCGTATGTTTTTGAATTTTTCAATGTAAAGTTTTTGATTACAACATTGTTACTGAGGACTTTAATTGTAGGGTCTGTTCCGTTACCGCTAAGAATAGTTTCTTCTCTATTTTTTCCGATAAGTGATATACTTTTATTAATGACTATATTTTCATGATATACTCCTGAGCTAACTATTATTGTATGGTTTTCCTTAGTTTCTGGGGCGTTAATAGCCTCCTGTATGCTATTATAGTACAATCTCGTGTTAACGTTATAAACGTATTTTCCGCCATTTCCGGTGCAGAATGTTGCTTGAGAGAAGATTAAACACGGATTGAAAAGTAAAATGAGACTTACTGCCAATATAAATTTGGCTTTTCTCTTTTTCATAGCATCGGTATGTAAATATGCTTTCATTTTTAAAAACTTAGCGGTTAACCTTTATAAATACTCAGTTTTTATCGCCTTTTTCCTCTTTTCCTTAAGTAGTCTACAGCGCTTGCAAGCGCTGTTATTACTCCGAAAAATACTATCCATAAGACAGCCAGGGCAATATAACCATATTTAGATGGTATATGTAATAAGAATAAATATAAAAGAGCCGGGGTAATAACTAGAAAGGTTAATCCTGCCACTTTGAATGTAGAAGTAATTATGAAAAGTATGAAGTTCCATATGTTTTTATCCTTCAGTAAATTTGGGTTTAGATAGCATTCATTTATTTCATGAAATTTACATTCTTCCTTTGAATCGAATTCCATTCGGCAATATTTACATAAATACTTCCTTTTATTGAGTTTGGATAATTTTGGCATTTCTAAGAGTTATAGAGTTGAACATGACTTTAAGTATTTCTAAACAATTTTATTATTACTTGAGGTATCTCATACCATTTTCATCATCAGAATTCTTTCCCATACTCCTCTCTTTTTAAAATGCTCAATAACATAATCTATAATCTCTTTCTCGCTAACCCCTCTGCCGACTACCAAGCGGCTCAATTGTTCTTCAGAAAGCCTTTTTTTAATAACTGGCTTTAGAGTAGTTGTCGGGACATTAAACCTTCTAATTATCTTTATTCTATATCTTTCTAAACCATATCTTGGGTGATTAACCTCAACTAATAGGATCTGCATACTTAATCCCGCATGCAGGAAACGCCTACTTTAATATAAACATGCATCCTTAATTAGTCTTCCACTAAAAATTGGGCGATATGGAAATAAAAGTTTGTCGGTTTACTATTCTTGCTTTTAAGTTTTTAAGTCTGGTTATACGACTTTTCCTCTTACGAGTTTTTTGCGGCCTTTTTCTCCAAAGTACTAGAACAAAAATCACTAAAATTGCACCTATCCCGATTACGATAATTATCCTATAATCGAATCCTCCAACACCAATTATCTCCACTACTCTGGTTTTAGAACCATGATTGTAAACAAGATAAACGAAATTATGGGTTGCATTAGTTGGAGGTATATAATTGTTTAGTACCACTTCACCATCTATTTTGACGGTGTATGGTGCTTTAAGTAAATCAGTTGGTATAGTTATGTTACAGGAACCCGTTGATTCAGGCACTATCCCATCAACTTTAAAGGTTATTTTTCTTTGAGTTTTTGAAAAAACCAAATCATACACGGAGGAGTTAGTGTACGTTACTATATAGAATATTTTTCCATCAATAACCGCTTGGTGTATAATCGTCTTTTCACCTTTTAACCATATGAGTACTTCTCTGTCCGTCTCATAATAGTAATACTTCTGGGGGTTTTTAGGATTATCAGTAGCACGCGCCTCAGCCGTGAGGATACATACCACTTTTTCTAAGCTACTATTTACGAAAATGCTTGTTATAGGAATTGGTTGGGATTCTCCGCCTGGCTTAAGTGGATTCTCCACTGGGAACCGACCAGCCTTTCCTTCAGCGCAACGAATTCCATTTTGGTCATAGAAAATAGCGTATACCAATAAATCTGTAATTAATTTTGTACCGTTATTATAAACAGTACATTGGATAGTTCCATTCTTTTCTAATAATGCACCTTCAACATTTATTCTAATGCCTTTTTCTATTTCTATTTTATTTTGTTCTATTTGATAGCTTTCTATTTTTACTTCGTATCGACTAAAATTTCTAACAATATCACCACTTATGCTAGCGAAGACCGGAGCCCTTCTATGAGGTAAGATGTACATTAAAGAAGTTTTCTTATTTATGCTATCTATCACTTTTCCGTCTTTATCATAAAATGTAATTCTAACAGTAACGTTGCCGACAATTTTTGTGCTATTATTTATAACTTCGGCAAATACCCATACAGAAGGCGTGTCAGTTATTAGTGCATTATGTTTCACATACACTGGCATGGGACTCCTTGACGCAGATGCATATTGCAAAGTGAACGAAAAAAGATACACTTCGCTGTTAAAAATCAAAAATAGAGCGAAAAAAACTAAGAAGCATTTCTTAGTTTTCATTGTTGTTCCTTTGAAGCTCATGTTCTTAACGTCATCCTAGATTTAAAATTTAACTAGAAATATTTAAGAATGCTGTTAAACCGAGATTTTAATTTAAAGGAGCTGAGCCTTTTACTCTGTTGTTTCTTTAATAAGCGAACCAGTTATGACACCAAATAAAGATACGGAGATGGTCACGATGAAGGGTAACGTTACTGAATTAATTGTTGGTAATAATGCATATTCAAAGAAAAGGGGTTCTCCTGCACCTAAATGTGGTGACAATATTAAAAAAACAGCGATCACAACGCCAAGAAAAGCCGAAAGACATATGTAAACTAGTCCTCTAAGCAAATTAAGACTCAAAAATCCAGTAAGTATACTTGCAGCAGCTGACAATACACAGAGGAAGATTACATCAAAATGAAGTATAGAGGTACACATATACAAGTTTGCATAAATAACCGATAAACCAAGTATGATAAATATTCCTCTTAGGATCTCTTTATAGTTTTTTACCATGATTTCCTTTTTGGTTACAAAAAGGAGCGATATGGTCGTAACAAACGTAACAGCTATCCCTAGGTAAGGGTTAACCTTTAGATGGAAGAACAAAAAATATGCAAGAACAGAAATGCCCAACGTAAACAAAACTAAAATGAATAATATAGTTTTTTTCTCCACCTTCATTTTTCTATTTCCAACAAAGACTTATTAACAAGAGCATTAAAAACTTTTGTGATGAGATATGGCATTTAAAAAAACAGCAATATTAGGATTTTTTACAATATTCTCAGTAGTATCATTAGTGACCATCTCATATATCACTTTTCTCTTATTTGCATCTTATAACGTTGTATATGGGATTAAGATTTCAATTTTGAATATGGCTAAGACGGATGATTATCACCTAAGAGTTAATGTTTCAATTAACAATCCTTCACGGTGTTCTGTGACTCTGCAGTATATTAAAATAGAGATGTACGCTGATGGGTGTCGCTTAGAGGCATTCCAAGCATATTATAATAACCCCAAAAAATTGAAATCTTTCTATAACATCACGGTGAGAATTACTTTAAGTGCTGATGCAGGCAAAGTTCTCCCTCCTGAAATAAGGTATTGGTACGCAATTGTCTATCTTAATCTACGAGATGTTCCAATAATTAGTAGAGCATATCTCACAAGGACAATTTCGAGTTTTAGTAGTTAAATGGTGTTATTCGCATGAAACTAAAAGAAATGCGAAATATACGCTATCCTTTCAGTAAATCCTTAGTGATTTTCAGCGTAATATTAGTTGTTTTTTCAATATATTTCGCAATTATAATGCTAAAAAACGAGAAAAGCATCTTAATAAATGTAGGTGCCACAATTGTTTCTATACATCCATTAGTCTTGTATTTTGCAGCAACATTGCTGGTAACATACATAAGTGTCTTAATAAAGGTTCGACTTTATGCTCAAGCTAAGACTGAAATTGTGGATAAAATAAGTGGATCAGTTGAAGAGGTTATTAAAAGTTTTAAGCGACTTCTGACCTTAATTTATGTTCTAGTTATCGCAATAATGATCGTGGTTCCTCTTCTTGCCATTTTGGGGTCGGGATTACTTTGGTTCATTGGTATAACGAGTTTTATAAGCGGTATAAACTTTTCAGAAGTAATAATCTATGCATTTTCGAAACGAACTTAACCAGTTTTGATATTGTTCGACAAACTTAAATATTATTTGTATGTTATTCCTCTTTCTGAGGGAGAGGGCTGTCTTGACTTTAAGAAAATATGTCGCAAAGAGGGTGATAATAGGAATCATAACTTTATGGATAGTCGCTACCCTAAACTTCATAATTTTCGTGTATCAGCCTGGCGATCCAACTAAATATCTTCTTCAACCTGGAATGAAGCCGGAGCAAATAAAAATGATAGAAAGGGAGTATGGAAAATATGATCCGTTATGGATGAAATATCTGAAATACTTACGAAATATGTTTTCTTATGGATTGACTCCGCCATATTTCGGTATATCATTTGAAAGTAAATCTACAGTAGCATCGGAAATGGCTTGGAGATTAGGTGTGACAGTTTTCCTTCTGGGAAGTGCACTTGTTGGAACAGTTATCGTTGGGATTCCTGTAGGAATAGTGGCTGCCGCAAAAAGGGGATCAAAAGCGGATGTTGCCGTTATAGGTCTTTCGCTTCTCACGTGGGGGGTTCCAGTTTTCTTCTTAGAACTTGTGGCTGTATTCTTCTTTAGCTATCTTGCGAATATTCATGGGATAAGAATCTTCCCAACGGGTGGCGGGCTTGGTGGCCCTTATAATTCCATGATGGAATATATTTCTGGTGCAGCTTATCATTTGATCCTTCCTATCCTCTGCTTAGTGTTTGCTGGTTTTGCTGGATGGGCGCTTTACACTAGAAACATGTTAATTGATGCCTTAACACAAGATTATATCTTAACTGCTCGTGCTAAGGGAGTCGGTGAAAGAACAGTGCTGTTTAGGCATGCATTTAAGAGCATACTTCCACCTATAGTCACAATGATTACTTTATCGATTCCTGGAATCGTAACTGGTGCAATAATAACCGAAACAGTATTTGGTCTGGAAGGTATAGGAAAATGGTACGTAAATGCACTTAACCCTGCTACCCCTGATTACCCTGTAGTTCAAGCTGTTCTTTTTATATTTGCTACCTTAACAATATTGTTCAACATAATTGCTGACATGCTTTATGGAGTTCTCGATCCAAGAATCCGTGTGGGAGCAAGGAGGTAGAGGTGGATAGAGGTGGTTAAGCGTAGAGGCGTTTCCCGGCCTAAAGGCTCATTGATAATGAGCCTATTAATAGTAGTCCTAGGAATATTTGCTTTCACGATAGGTATACTTGGATACTTCCTAGGTGGGCATTTAAACGAAGAGTGGGCGGCACAGATATGGATTGCGTTTACTACTAAAGGCATTATTCCGTTCAGTTGGCCATCAGCCTTAATAGACATGATCGTCGGATTGATTTACATTGTATGTGGAATTTTAATTTTCAAAATGAAGCATATGGAACTAGCCTCACTTATGACTTTGGGAATAGGGCTTATCTCGGTGTTTACTTATGGTATTGGTGAGTGGTCTGCTTATGTTAAAGAAACCGTGTATAGTGGTTTAGGTGTTGCTTATTTAAGGGTCATAATTCAAGGCGTAATTCCGATGATAACTGGAGCAGCAGCCATTTCGTTTGAACGTGAAGAAGCAAAGACAGTTCTTGGAAGAAGAATACGAGGATTCTGGCTAGATTTTTCCCACAATAGAATCGGACTGGTAGGTGCAGCAATAATCTTAGTGTACATAGCTAGCGCTGTTTTGGTTCCAGTTCTATCTTTGGGGACCGACCCTGAAGCCACAGATTTAGCTGATGAACGAGTTCCTCCTGAGTGGATGACTATCTTTGATCCATCTTTAAATGACCTTCCACGTAGCACAGTTTACAACTTGAATTTCTCACTAGACATGACTTCCATTCCAGACTTCATTAAAAATAGTACAGGCTTCAATGTAACATATGGAGAAAGTTCAACGATTTTAGAGATGGAAGGGATAAGTTTTCCCGATAATGAACCGATATGTATGGTCTTTAAATCTGATACATTCAATTATCCATACCGCCCACCGCGAGGAGGCGGATTCAACATCCAATTTGAAGTTTCAGTAGATCCTTGTCTATATTATAATCTCACTAGGCCTGGCACAAATATTACCAGAACAATGCGGTCAAAAAGGGCTCGGTATAACTTTGAGGTTAACTTTTCAAATCCACTCAACACCTATTCGATATGGGATGCTGAGTGGAGCACTAACAAGATAACCTATTTTTCCGAAGGATACAATGCAAGTGGTTTGTTAGAGCCAATAGATCTTGCACCTGCAAAGGACAGACTAATTACTCTTATGGTCTGTTCTAAGCAATCCTATAGTGCAGCCTTATCTACCGATCTTTATTGGGCTTATAGAATGGGGCATGTTGATGCTCATGGCAGCGTAGATGCCCAAGCGTTGGCTGATGACCTATTTGCTTCAAAAGGCAATTACAGCATGACAATGTACATTTTTGTAGCTCCCTACCAGAACAAACCAGTATACTTCAAATTACAAGTTAAAACGGCACAAGTCACGGTAAGAGGTCTTCTTTGGGGACTGATGGGTACCGATCACCTCGGTAGGGATGTATGGTCAAGAGTAGTGCATGGAATAAAAATTTCATTAGCTATAGGGCTGGCTGCTGCTGTTGTTTCGGTGGTTATGGGAATAATGGTTGGTGTTGTTTCTGGTTACCTTGGAGGAATAGTTGATGAGGCGTTGATGAGATTAGTGGATATACTCTTGTGCTTGCCAGCCTTACCGATTCTAATGGTACTCGTCTATATGTACGGGAGAAATATTTGGTATATAGTGATTTTAATAGCTGTTTTCGGATGGCAAGGATTATCTAGAGTTATCAGGTCGCAAGTTCTATCGTTAAGGGAATCCGCCTTTGTTGAATGTGCCATTGCATCTGGTGCTTCTCGTGTCTACGTAATGTTTAGGCATCTAATTCCCAATGTTCTACCTATCGTTCTCGCCAACTTTGTACTTAGTGTTCCTGGAGCGATAATGACCGAGGCCTCTCTTAGTTTTATCGGATTTGGCGACCCTACTACTCCAACTTGGGGAAGAGAATTTAATATAATGTGGACTGAAGGCGGCGCCTTCGCTCATTTCTGTTGGTGGTGGATATTTCCACCAGGCATTGCGATAACGGTTCTCTGTCTGGCATTCGTTTTCCTGGGACATGCTGTTGATGAGATAGTAAATCCAAGACTAAGGAGGAGAAGGTAAATGCCCTTGCTAAACGTTAAAAACCTAAAAATGTATTTCTACACATTAAGAGGGTGGGTAAAGGCTGTTGATAATGTGTCTTTTTCGATTGAAAAGGGAGATAGCTTTGGCCTAGCAGGCGAATCCGGGTGTGGTAAAACAAGTGTTGCATTAACAACACTGCGCTTGCTTCCTAGTAATGGCAAAGTCTTCGACGGGAAAATTATTTTTGAAAATATGGATTTGCTTCAATTAGATGATAAAACCTTTGACAGAAAAATTAGATGGAAAAAAATCTCCACGGTATTTCAGGGAGCCATGAATTCCCTCCATCCAACAATGAAAATTGGGGACCAAATAACTGAAAGCATTCTCGCCCACGAGGATGTTTCAAAGGAAGAGGCTGAAGAAAGAGCGAAGAAGCTACTTGACCTTGTTGGAATTGGCGCTTCTAGATTCGACAGATATCCTCATGAATTAAGTGGAGGAATGAAACAGCGCACAATGATCGCTATGTCACTTGCTTGTAATCCGGATTTGGTTATTTTAGATGAACCCACAACTGCTCTTGATGTAATTATCGCGGCTCAAGTGATAAATGTCATTAAGGAATTGCAAAAGAAATTGAATCTTTCTATGCTACTTATCTCTCATGACCTTTCATTAATTGCTGAAACATGCAATAAAGTAGCCATTATGTATGCTGGAAAGATTGTGGAGTATGGTGATGCAGTTTCCATTTTTAAAGAATCGTTACATCCCTACACAACTAAGCTTATTAATGCATTTCCAAGCGTTTTAGGACGGAAAACTGAGCTTTCTTCTATTCGCGGTTTTCCGCCCGATCTTCTGGTTCCGCCTTCTGGCTGTAGGTTCCATCCAAGATGTGATTATGCTATGGATATTTGTAGGAAAGAGGAGCCTCCAGTCATCGAGGCGAATAGGGAACATTATGTTGCCTGCTGGCTAGTAGGGGGTAAAAAGTAATGACTGAAAAAAAGCTTATTGAAGTATATAATCTGCGAAAGTATTTCCCTATAAAGCTTGGCTTCTTCAAAAGCTTGCTCACTAGCGAAGTTCCTTTGGTTCGTGCTGTTGACAATATAAGTTTTACAATAAATGAAGGGGAAGTCTTTGGGCTGGTAGGCGAATCCGGGTGTGGTAAAACTACAACTGGCAGAGTATTACTTCAGTTAATTGAGCCTACGGCTGGCAAAATATTCTTTAAAGGTGTAGACTTGCTGAAACTTTCTCATGCAGAAATGAGAAAGCTACGTAGAAAAATGCAAATAATCTTTCAGGACCCCTATGAATCTCTTAATCCTAGAATGAGCATCTATGACATCATCTCTGAGCCTTTACACTTACTGAAACTTGTTGAAACAGAAGAGGAGGCAAGAAAAAGAGTCTACGAAGTAATGGAAGCTATGGATTTGACTCCGCCTGAGGAGTATATGTTCAGATTTCCTCACGAGTTAAGTGGGGGCCAGAGGCAGAGAGTTGCCGTTGCTCGTGCTTTTATTGTTAGACCGGAGTTTATAGTAGCTGATGAGCCTGTTTCAATGCTTGACGCTTCTATTCGAAGCGAAGTTGTAAAATTGATGCAGGGATTGGTACAAAAATTTAGACTGGCTCTTTTGTATATAACTCACGATATGGCTTTAGCCAGATATATCTGTGACCGTATTGGTGTCATGTATCTTGGAAAGTTCGTGGAAGTTGGCAGAACGGAAGATGTAACTCAGCATCCACTACATCCGTATACTGAAGCTTTGATAGCCGCTGTACCAGTCCCAGATCCTACAGGAAGAAGAACTAAAGTTATTGTTAAAGGAGAAGTGCCCAACCCCATAAATCCGCCTTCTGGCTGTAGGTTCCATCCAAGATGTCGATATTCCCAGGAGATTTGTAGGAAAGAGGAGCCTCAACTCGTTGAAGTTGAAAAGGGAAGGTTTGTGGCCTGTCATTTTCCATTGGGTAAGTAGAGCTTCCTCTCACACTTCTTATGTTTTGATTGACTCTGATGTGCTAAATTTTATATGGAAAAATCTTCCACAAACTTTTTAAGGTCGTAAAGTTTACTATTTCTTGCAAATAAAGGTAGAGAGGAGAGAAAATGCATAGAAACTTTCTAATAAAAACAGCTATTGTGATAGCGGCTTCATTACTACTGGTACAGCCTTTTATAGGCGCTGTTCAAGCGCAGGAATGGGACTTTCCAAGGCTTGACGAAATACTTTTCGTTATTAAGTATCCAGCGGACGTTGCTCTCGAGGCTGCTAAGGCATGTGAAATCGACACGTACGTAGGTGCGATCAGAACGGATGTAGTTGAAACATTGAAGAATCCACCCTACAACTGGACGGTTACTGCCGCGCCAGGCTTCCACATGTGCTATCTAGGTGTAAACTGCAGAGATGTTACTCCTCCAGAGTCTGGAGAATTCTTCAGCTATCACAGCAGAGAGCCGGGATTCCCGCTATACCCGCTTAATATATCCCAATTTAGATATGCCCTAGAACTCATGACAGGCTGCGATAAGGACCTATGGATTCCAGACATTTACGGCTACATTAACGTCAGGCTGGACACATGTGTTCCGCCAGCTAACGTTTACTGGTATAAGGAAGTAACCCCGTATCCAAAAGACTTCGAAGCAGCAGCTGAAATATTATACGCGGCCGGATTCACCGGAACTATAGGCGGAAACGACTGGGTAATGCCAAACGGTGTACCACTCAACGAGCGTGTAGGAGACCCAGTTACAGGCGAACATGCTATTTACGTAATGTCACCAGAAGAGGCCCCAACCTCGGTGGAAGTCACGAGAAGACATGTTTTAAACTGGAACGAGTTCTTCTGCGGACAACGTGTAGCCGATCCACCGCACGCGTGTATATTCAAGCATGACGTAATAAGCTTCTATACAGAAATTGACGTAGCCTTCGGAAACCGCGACCACGACATTTACTTCCTATGCTGGGGCCTCGGTAGATTTCCAACCTACCTGTACTGGTTCTTCCACCCAGAAACAGACGAACCATACCTAAACAACTCACCAGGCTTTGACTATCGTCCACTGAACCTCATGATAAAAGCCTTCTACGAATGCAGATGGTTCGAGTACTTCGAAAAGAAATGGATAGGCCCAGGCCTAATGACAGTAACGGCAGAAACGTCGATAGCAACCCTATACGCCTTCAAGGATGGAACAGAAGAGCTCTGGATAGGTGTAGACCACGCCTCGCCTAACTTCCCATGGCGCTACCTAGAGCTAAAGAAAGGCGAAGACTACGAAGTAAAGACGGATGCTGAAGGAAACGGAGTAGCCATAATCTTCCTAAGAGACATAGATATACCGCCAGACTACTACATCCACATCTGCTACGAATTAGTCAATGACATACCAATAACAGACATGGAAGAACTAAGACAGCTATGCTGGGACATACAAGAAATCCTATACTACTCATGCCCATACCTACCAATCTACTCAAGAAACTATCACGACCTCTACAAGCCAGGCCTAACCTGCTGGGTACCCTCACTAGGCTACGGCTCAGCGGCCTACCAGCTAAAATGGACCTACGGAAGCATCCACTGGGAAGGCACTCCAATAGGTGGAAGCGTCAGGTGGCACCTACCAGGCCCAATTGACACGCTGCATCCATGGCTAGCTGAATCAGTCTACGAAGTCACAATACTAAACAGACTATACGACGGACTAATGGAAGTCGACGCTTTCACGCACGCCGACATTCCGTGGATAGGTATCAAATACAAGATATTGGACTGGACAGGACCCAACGGCGAGCCTGGAATGATTATTCAATGGTGGATAAGAAATGACGTAACATGGCAGGACGGCGACCCAGTTACAGTGGATGACCTAATATGGCAATACGACTTCATAAACTCAACAAGACCTTCACAACTTCTGGATGTATGGCAATACTATCACGGCTGCATCAAATACAACGACTACTCCTTCGGAATTAAAGTGAACTCAACAGGAATATGGCGATTCTACTCCTACACCATGGGCCCAGTCTACCCAAGAAAGATATGGGAACCCTTCTACGGCGACAAAGAAGCAGCAGAAGCCTTTAAACCATGGGAAGTAGCCTACACAGACTATGTGCCACCAGAAAAGCAAGGGCCAACCCCGCCGCCAACATGCCTCTACGGAACAGGCGAATGGATATTCGACTGGTACGACCCAACCCTAGGAATGGTACGCGTCTACAAGAACACTAACTGGTGGAGCAGACTAGCAGCCCAACCATGCAGACAAATACCAGGAGTACATGCGCCGACACCTGGCGGCTATAACAACATGCCAAAGGTGACTAAAACTGTTGTGGGCCTCTACAAGTTCAATTTGGACACTAAAGGAGAGTGTTCGCACATTTGGACGCTAAAGATAGATGACGAAGTCATCGCAACTGGAGAACAAACCCTTAGTTCTCTAGAATTCCACAACTGGTGGGAAGATATCTCAGCATCAGCTCCAGTAGTCAACAGGGAACCAGGAATCCACCAATTTACACTTGAAATAACCAACGAGTATGGAACGAATACATACACCGTTACTATGGCAATCCTTATAGCTGATGTTAACAACGATAACAGCGCAGATATGGCTGACATATCAATACTGATTGACTTCTTCATGATTTCAGGTGGAGACCCACGTTACGACTCAGATGTTGATGTTAACAACGACCTCACCATAGATATGGCTGACATATCAATTGCAATTGACTGGTTCATGAAATCATTACCCTAGCTGACATCATAGTGAAAAATAAACCTAAACGTTTACCACCCTTTTTTTTTGAACATTAAGTGGAATGTGCCAAGCCCTAAGCCCTAATTGTTAATTTCAGAAATTTTGTTTATTTGTTTACATTTATCTATTTGAAAGGTTCATTTGGGTTATATTTTTCATTTTTGATGTAGTAAAGCAATCAATATATAATAGCATACTGGTGGAGACAGGGTACCCCTAACGCATCAACATGCCGGCTTATCAAATGACCCTTGCAAACCTAATCCATAACCTCAACTTTAATCATCGTGGGAAAGAGATTATTTAGAGCCATTTTACTGGATAGGACACAGAATAAGGAAATACTAGAGACAACCTGAACCACGCATTAAGGTGGCTCTCACAAAAATTTTCTTCATGTTCTGACATTCTGAAAATTATTCCAGTAACACGCACGTAGAAGATAATTCCACAACATTTAAATCCAAAAAAATCTATCTATCATTACGAAAGGAGAAGGGAAGAGAAATGAGAAAAGTTCTACGCAAGATTAGCGCTGTTCAAATAGTAGCTATAATTCTATTGGGAATATTACCAACACTATCTACCGTTATAGCTCAAGAGCCAACAGAAATTTATCCAGACCCACAAAACTACATCTTTGACACCTCGACAGCTACCTTGGGAGATAGGTTCAATGTGAGTATTTGGGTTAAAAACGTACCAGACATAAAAACTTGGCAGGTGAAAATAGGATACGACGACACAATAATATTAGCGAAACGCTGGTTCGAGCCCACATGGGACCCCAATTACGTATTCTACGGAAAAACAACAATGCCAGTCCCAGCCCCACCGGATGTGAGCACTGGCCCTGGCTGGGTTGGTGTAGGTTCAGCTCTATTCCCAGCGCCAAGCCCAGGTGGAGGCTTTACCGGAGACGGACTGCTATGCATAATTGAGTTTGAGATAATAAAGTTACCAGCAAAGTTTGAAACACTTAATACTACGCTAGAGATGGAATATCCAGATGCGACATTCTATATTAAAGCAGGCGAAAGTACCAAAACACCATTTGACATATATACAGACGGATATTACGAGATGGCTTGGGTTTATCCGCCAAGTCCACGCCTGGCAGTGGATCCAACATACCGCGAATATGGTCCATGGGACTACGTTGTAGGATGGACATTCAACGAAACAGCCTACATCGACGATCTGGATCCTGCTTGGGACTTAACAAATGCAACCTTCAGCTTAACATTTAACTCAACACTTCTAGAAATAACAGGATATTGGGTTGATCCACTCTGGGGAACATTCACGGTAAATGTTGGCGCCGACAGAATTGACGTTGAAGTTAAAGACCCAACAACAACCCCAAGCGGAGACGTGAACATAATTACTATAGAGTTTAACATAACATATCAAGGCGAATCTCCGCCACTACCTGCAGGAAGCTATGATGAGTCACCATTAACATTTGTCGACTATATACTTTATGATCATGTAAACGCCATACCAACTCAAGACCCAATAAACGGCGTTATAAGAATCTACGCCTTGATGGCATTACCGTTGCCATGGCTTGAAGTTGTAGATGCTGTAGACGGAGACCACACACTCGAGTTTGGACCCGAACCAGTAGTTGGTAAAGAATTCGAAGTCAACGTGATAATAAAGAACCTCCACCCAGAATGGAAGATGATTGCATACCAGTTCAGACTCTGCTTCGACGATACAATGTTAGAGGGTGTGTCAGTAACAGAAGGGCCATTCCTCCAAGACCCAAGATGGAACCTAGAAGGCACGCTGTTTGCAAGCAGATTTGACCCGCCAATGTACCCATACAGAGCATGCGCCGTTGTAGGCGGCATACTCTGGAACTATACTGGTTTGACAACATTCCCGCAAGCACCAGGACCAGATGTCCCAGACCTAGATCCACCAGTTAACCCGGTACTCGCAACAATCAAATTCAGCATCAAAAATCAGCTTGCATGGCCAGAGTTAGATTTAACTGATGTATTAGATATTTGGGATGGAGGTAACCCACCGCAACGCAGATTCCTAATGGACATAGACAGAAACTGGATACCATTAGCAACAAACATTAACTGCTCACTAACAATACACTCCACACCTTCAATTGGGCGAGTGATTGATCTATACGGTGGAATAATCGACAGCGAATTCGTTTTCGATCCATTCCCAGACGGCTACAATGGAAAAGGACCCAACCAACCAATGGACATGGTTTGGCCGCAAAAAGAAGTTGTGCTATATGCCAGGGTAACATATAATGCTTGGCCAGTACAGAACAAAATAGTTTCCTTCGAAGTTAATGGGCCAAACGACTGGATATTCAAGGGCACAGCGGTAACAAACGCATCAGGTATAGCTAGATTAACATTCAGAATGCCATGGCAATGTGATGATGCAGAAAGCTACTTCGGGGTATACACAGTTACAGCAGTGGCAGATATATACTGCGTACGGGTTAACGACACAATGCAGTTCCACTACGACTATCTCGTAAGAATATTCAACGTAACCACCGATAAATTCTACTACGAACACAACGAATGGGTTAAAATAACAGTTGAATACGGCTCTCACGTGATGATGCGAAAAGCATATCCTGCTGAGTTCTGGGTCTACATCAGCGACGAAGTTAAACAACCAATAGGCCGCGCTCATGAAAGTGTCCTCATAGGAGGAGCACGGTTCTGCCACTACAAGAATGGCACACTAACATTCGAGATTAAGATACCTAAGTGGGCAGCATCTGGTTACGCGTACGTGCATGTCAACTGTTTCAGCTGGAACCCAACAGAGGGTGGCTGGGCATGGTGCCCAGAATACACATGTGATCCACATTGTCCACAAAGCACAGAGCCCTACCCAACAATATACATAATGCCCACCACCAAAGAAAACGACCCATAAATCACCATCTTTATATTTAGCTCCCCCTTTTTTTACTTAAATTAGGTTAAAAACAAAAGGTTAGGAAGTTCAGAATATGGAGACAAAAAAACTTTCACATATAATCAAACTTCTGTTAATCCTAATCTTGCTAACAACAACGCTAAAAACCAAAAGTGCCAACGCAACGGAAACAACAATACAGCCAAACCCGATAAATACTACATCGACGGTAGGTGAAAACTTCACAATAACAATGACAGTAATAAACGTAACAAACCTAAACGCGTGGCAACTACACCTAACCTTCAACCCACAAATAATAAACGCCCTAGAAATATGGGTGCCCTCAGAAAACATATTCTCACCCTACAGCGCCCTACTACTATACGAAATCAACAACACAGAAGGCACGCTACGCGCATTCTGCGCACTCGAAGGCACCTTCGGAGTAAACGGTTCAGGAACCCTATGCCAAATAAAATTCCAAAGCAAAAATCCAGGAATAACAAGCATAAACATAATTAAAGAAGTCCGAATACCCTACGGAACATACCTACAAGACCCAGACTACAACTTGATACCCTACCAAGCAATAAACGGAACAGTAACAATAGGAGGACCAAACTTCCAAGAATACACATTCAACATAACACAAAACTCAAGAACATACCAGATCAAAATACTAAGCAACTCAACAATAACATCCTTCAACTACAACTACGCACTCAAAACAATGGAATACAACGCCTCAGGCACTGATGGAACAACAGGACTATCCTCAATAGCCCTTTCAAAAGAACTTCTCAACCGAACCATCGCAATACTAATCAACGAAAACACAATACCATACAACTTATTTGAAAACCAAACCCATAACTTCCTTACATTCAGCTACACCCATAGCACGAAATATGTCAAAATCCTCGAAACAATATTGGGAGATGTAAATGGAGACCGCACAGCTGACATGGCAGACATATCTATCATGATAGATGCATTCATGACATCCCCGGGAGATCAAAAATGGAACCAACTAGCAGACATAAACAAAGACAACACAGTCGACATGAACGATATCTCAATGGCCATTGAAAACTTCATGAGAACATGGGGTCCTTAAACTAAAATCTCTATATAACCTCAAACCATAATACTACAATAAAATAATGCTTATAATCTACCACGCAATAATTTAAAAAGAGGGAGAAACGGAGGGAAACATATGCTTAAAAAGCTAAAATTGACAAAACTTTTTATGATTATAATCGCATTAACAATACTATTCTCACAAAACGGTAACTCTGCAAACAGTTTAATACTCACAATATTTGTTAACGAACTTTACAACATAACCAACCCCATAATCATTAACGGAAGCCTCACGCTAAATGGTTCGCCAGTCACAGACGGATTAGTTTCAATGCAAGTCAACGATCCTGAAGGAAACATTTTCGCAATGAGAGTTCTTGCAACGGGTTTGACACCCCAAGAACCTTGGGCAGTTGAAATCGTGAACTTTTACTTATGCGACGCCAACGGCAACCCCAAAAGCGAATTTAAAAGAGGGGGAGCACTGGGGTATAAACTTACAGTCCAAAACAACCAAGCATCACCACAAAAAACCATGGTATTTCTAACATTCACGTACTCAAACGAGAATCCATTTTCAGTTCTAATAGCCATAAATGAAACGCTAGAACCAGGCCTTCCACGCACAAGTTTCCGATACATAGAAGAATTTATACCAAGCGACGCCCCAATCGGCCCAGCATATGTTTACGTCACAGCCGTAAATAACTTGCCGCAATACGAAGGAATCGCGTTGTGTCCCGAAAATTCAATAACATTCAACATCACGTCGAGCAGTGGAGGACTAATAATTAACAATAAGCATCAAACAGCAATACTATCAGAATCCACCCCCGGAAACTTCAGCGCAACAATAAAAATATCTGATAGCGGCGGAATGCTCGGCAATTACACAATATACGCAACTTCATGGTACGACTTCTTCTTCGCACAAGAAACAAAAGTTTTCGAAGCAATTCTTTTGTCCGACGTAAACAGAGACGGAACAGTCGACATGGCGGACATATCCATTTTAATAGACAAGTTTATGTCAACCCCTACAGACCCGGAATGGGATCCAAAATGTGACATCAACAATGATGGTACAGTCGACATGGCAGATATATCTATAGCCATTGAAGACTTCTTAAAATGGGGACATTATTGACAAAACAAAAATGCGAGACACACATTCGAATGGAACATTATTCCAAAAAACTTATGAATCCGAGAATAAAAATATAAACACCGAGAGAAAGGAGAGATTTACATGAAAACTGAGCAAAACAAGTTTACGGCGTCTTTGTTACTAATAATATTTACGCTGAGCTTAACAACAATTTTCTCAGCCACAGCCTCACCCACATCAGAAATATACGTAGATCCATCAGATTACATATTTGATGCTTCAACAACCCCCGTAGGCACCCTATTTAATGTAACGGTTAAGGTTAAAGACGTTGAAGACATGAAAACTTGGCAGATTAAAATGTATTTCAACGATAGCTTTATCAATGTAACACGCTGGTATGAACCAAAAGAAGATCCAAACTATGTCTTCTACGGCAAAACCACGCTCCCGGTCCCATTCCCACCCGACGTGGCTTATGGTCCAGGGGGATGGTGTGGTGTGGGAGCAAGCCTCTTCCCGTCTCCAAGTGTAGGTGGAGGCTTTACTGGAAGTGGAATTTTATGTATAATAACCTTTAACATAACAGCTCTTCCACCCGCGGACCAAACATACTCCTGCACGCTCAACATAACGAACTATCCAGACACCTTTTGGATAAAAGCCGGGGAAAGTGCAAAACGAAGATATGACACTTATAAAAATGGGTATTATGAAATAAGTCCTCCATTAATTCCATATGACGTAACAATAGACGCTTATTGCAACACAGAAGCAGCTCAAGTACACGTAGCGATAACAAAAGATGGTGTACCCACAGGATACAATACTCCTCACACATTCACCAGCTTAACAGGCACACACACATTCACTGTCCCCGAAAAAGATTCAAAAGGCCACCCATTCAAGCAGTGGAGCACAGGTGAAACCAATAGAACGATAACTGTAAGTTCAGGCGGAACCTATACAGCCTATTATGAAGCTGTAGTAATTGAGGGAACAAGAATTTATGTTGATCCACCAGAAATCATTGACCCAACAATGTTGCCCAGCTCAACTTTTGACATCAACATGACACTTGATGACGTTTCTAACATGATTATATGCGAATTTAACCTTACATACGACCCTGACATACTCCAGTGGATAGGTATAAAAGCCTTCAAAGTTTTCGAACAAACCCCAACTACACAAGTTATTATTGACGATGAAGCAGGCTTTATCTGGGTCAAACTACATTATGACACACCAATATTGACAACTTCTCCTATTGCCTTAATTGCGGTATCCTTCCATGTAGAAGGATTTGGCTCAACCGTTTTAGACCTGCACGACACTGAACTTTTAGACTCTGAAGGTGTACCAATAACACATCAAGCAATTGACGGTTTCTTCATGAGCGTAATTCGCGACGTGGCAATAATTGATGTTAGTCCATCCAGTAGCTGGGCCTATCCAGGATGGCCTGTAAATATAACAGTAACCGTAAAGAACCTTGGAAACGTTAGCGAAACCTTCAGTGTCAGGGCATTTTGCAATGATACCTTAGTGGGAACAGCTCCAGTTATCGACCTAGCTCCTAATAGTCAAACCGACGTATATATTCCATGGAACACTACAGGCATGAGCGGTGTCTTTGTAGTAAGAGCTGAAGCCACAGCTGTGCCATACGAATACAACCTAACAAACAACGTATACACAGATGGCACCGTCGAAATAATCACAGTTATGCATGACATAGCAGTGTTAAATGTATTGCCAGAACAAACATGGACCTACCAAGGATGGATTGTGAAAATAAACGTTACAGTTAAAAATATGGGGGAAACCTGCGAAACCTTTAACCTAACCGCATATTACAATGACAACTCCATAGACGTTATAACTGGATTAACCTTAGCCCCAAATGAGGAACTTGTCGTAGAATATGAATGGAATACCTCTTCAGTAATTCCGTGTCGCAATTACACAATAAAAGCAGAAGCATCAATAGTTCTCTACGAATATAACATTATTAATAATATTTATGAAGATGGAACGGTAGAAGTCAGAATGCTTGGCGATGTAAATGCTGATGGAACTGTAGATATGGCTGATATATCGATAATACTAGATGCTTTCATGACGTATCCTGGTCATCCATGTTGGAACCCTGAGGCAGACTTAGACCGCAGCAACTCAGTTGACATGGTAGATATATCAATGGCGATAGAAAACTTTAACAAAACTTGTCCTCCGTAACCTCTATTTTTCTCTTTTTAGGCGCAAATCTTAAAAATCAAGGCATAGTATAATTTATCCCCAAGGTGAAAAATTTGAACATACTACATATCAACCGTAGAAACGTCTTACCAACATTATTGATGTCAGCAATAATCTTTGCTTCAATTTTATCCATAATAGACCTTAAAGTATATGCCGATGGAACTTTAATATACGTGGATCCATCTAAGATAGTCTTAGATCCAGCAACTAACGGAACAATCGGCACACTGTTCAACGTAACAGTGTGGGTTACTGGCATGGATGACATGAAAACTTGGCAGTTGAAGATGTCTTTCAACCATAGTTTCATCAATGTAACACGCTGGTTTGAACCCACATGGAACTCCGACTATGTATTCCACGGAAAAACAACACTCCCAGTCCCAGCCCCACCCGACGTAAGATATGAATACGTAAACGAAACTAGCGGCTGGGTTGGTGTAGGTTCAGCTCTATTCCCAGCGCCAAGCCCAGGCGGAGGCTTTACCGGAGACGGACTACTCTGCATAATAGAATTCAACGTTACAGCAACCCCCCCGGAGGGTGAAATATACACAACTACCTTATATATGAACTATCCAACAGACACCTTCTGGATTAAAGCAGGAGACAATAATAAAAGATCGTTCGACGCTTATAACCTGGGAGAAGTCACTATTATTCCAGAATTCATGGCGATCTTATTACTGATAGCATTGATAACGTCAACAATAGCTGCTGCTACATTGTCCAAAAAGGTTGTTCGAAAGAATAAACCTATGTAAGCGCTATAATAAACTCTGCACTTTCCCCTTCTTTCTAAAATTTAAACTATTTTTATTCTACAGATGTTCTAATATCCTAGTACGAGACTCTCCTACCCATTCTTATTCTGCGCAATATATTCTACAGTAAAAGGTGGAAGATTAACGGCATTAAACTAAATAGTTAAATTGTACCAAAAAATTGAAGAAGAGAATGCACGCTGGAAAGGAGCATAATTTATAAACATTATAGTTGTAGTTATGGTTTTTTCATGAAGTAGTCAATGGTTACGCTTATGTCCGTCACGTCTTATTGTTGTGTTGTTTGCATCGTAGTTGGAGTTTCAGTTGAGTGGACTTTTCGTTAGGAGTCCTAGGATTTCCTACGTTAGGATCTGTTTCCTACTTCGCCAATACTAACCTTTAACTATGTTGCATTTCTGAAAACCTAGCAGCGCTTTCTATAATATAATGAAATACCATAAAAGTTATAAAGAAATCCAGTTAAAATTATGGTTGCGCTAAAAGTAAATTGAAGAGGAGAAAGGAAAATGAAAAATAAATTAGGTACAGCGGTGGCTCTGTTAATTTTATTAACGGGTATTCTGATAACAGCATTTAAAGTAACACCAACCGCAATTTCAGACCCGCTTGAGACCAGAGAGGTTAGCCGACCGATCCAGCTTACAACAAACAGTAACTATGATCGTGATGCTTGCTTTTTAGAGGATCAATATGGAACTTGGTGGTTATTCTTTACGAGGGGAAGAGGGGACCCTTCAGCTTCTGGTTATAATCCTGACAATGACTTTTATGACGTATACTATTTGAAGTCGGCAGATCAGGGAGCTACTTGGACAGAGTACTCTATGCCTAGCTATGTTAACGACCCGTATGGCCAACGGGAAGTAGCAGTTTACGAAATTCCAGAAATTCACACGATTGTAGTTTTCTTTACCGACGCTTTTTACGGATCTCCCTATGGTATACCTACGTACGGCGTATATTACACCTACACTAACAACAATGGCACTACTTGGGCGTCAGTAAGGCAAGTTCCAGATGTGACTGCCTACCATATTGATGCGATAAATGCTTACGGCAAGAGATGGCTCTTTTTCGAAGGACCAGGGAGCCTAATATATGTGACGTATCTCAGTGGTTCTACGTGGTCGACACCAATACAAATCAGTGAAAGTGGAAAGCATGGTGGTATCCCCAAAGCAATGATTGATGAGAATGGAGATTTTAACGTTGTTTGGTGTGGCTGGTCCGAAGGAGGCATTTACCGGGCAACATCAACTGATGGAACAAGCTGGTCTACTCCACAGCTTATTCTTACAAGCACATATATCGCTTGTGACCCGGTTCTAGTTCAAGATTCACTGGGAGCCTATTGGCTTTTCTGGGCCCCATGGGATTCAGTCACTGATAGCCAGTGGCTAGAAGTTGTTTACTCAGCGGATGGGACTACATGGTCAAGCAGCATTCATGTTACAAGCGGTGGATACAACGGCAACCACTGGTGGGACATGTGGCCAGAAGCTTACAGGACGCTCGAAGGAGATATACTACTCTTCTACACATCAGAAGTTGCAACTGAAAGCTACGTGAAAGGAGACGGGAACATATGGATGTACAAAGTTGACTGGGACCTTAAGAATCCACACTACGAGTTCATCCAAAACGCAATAAATGCCGCAAATCCAGGCGACACAATAATCGTGCATGAGGGAACTTACAGTGAGGCGCTCTACATAAATAAGTCACTTATCATAGAAGCGGCAAGTAAACCTGTGATAAGAGGATGTCAATCTATATCAACAAACTATGGACTCAGAGATGCCGTAATTTTTGTTGAGGATGCAGTAAATGTTGTTATTGAAGGCTTTGAAATTGAAGGTGAAGGTTTAGGCACAATTAACCAGAAGAGCTACGCTGTAATCTTCGAAAATGCCAGCGGAACCATTAAGGATTGTATAATCTCTCCAAACACTATTGGTGATATGTATGGAACCGCTGTTGGAGCATGGGATGGCTCAGACCTATCAATAATTTTCTGTACAATCAGAAACTTTGGAAGAGTAGGAGTATTTTACTTTGACGGGTGCTCAAGCGGAGTATACAACACTACGATAGAAGGGCAAGTATACAGCGATGAAAGTTACGTAAACTATGGAATTGAAGTGGAATCATGGAATAATCCGTGCAACATCGAAGTTATAAAGAGTGAAATCTACAACTGTGATAACACTTATCCTTCGCCACTGTGGTCATCAGCTGGAATGATCATAGACGGATGGCGTCTCTACTACGACCTGCCCATGTCCACCGTAAGAATAATAGAGAACAACGTACATGACAACTACTACGGAATCGAAGTTGTCGCAAACTCGCTTTCATACGCCCACTATAACAATTTCCAAAACAACAGAGAATATGGAGTTATTCAAGACCCTGATTATGCTGGCAACAACGCAACCTTCGACGCAACCTTCAACTGGTGGGGTGATGAAAGCGGGCCCAGTAGCGCAGGTCCCGGCTCCGGAGATGCGATAAGTGATTATGTTGCTTATAGTCCTTGGCTTGGCTATTCATATGGAACTGTTCCGATGACCTATCATGTTGATCCAACTGGAAAGATTCAAGACGCAATAGATGACGCTAAGCATGGCGACATAATTAAAGTGCATGAGGGAACATACACTGAACAGTTAATTATTGACAAGAGCCTAACTCTTATTGGAGATCCCAAACCAAAAATTATAGCTCCGGATATAAGAACCACATTTACGATTCCTGAGTCTGGGGATGTATGGGATCCAATAATCTTTGCTTACGGTTCATTAACTGGTACTGAAACAATCAGTGTAACCATCGAAGGCTTTGAAATAGACGGAGGAAACAAGGCAGCTAGCGGTTCTACATTTGTTGCCGTGCTCTACCGCAATGTGAAGCTAGGAGTCATCTCTGACAATATTATTCGCAATATGTATCCACCATCTGGAAAGGGATCAGGTCCGGAAACTCTTGGCATAACCGTCTACGGAGATTCTAATGTGGAGATTCACCGGAATGAAATTATGAACTTCAGTCGTGTCGGAATATTCATTGCAGGCGATGCTGGGCCGAATATTGATCCAACCGTTACAATTCAAGAAAACGTCATCTTTGGAAACGGATTAGAACCCGAAACCAATTGGTGGGCTGAAAACGGTATACAAATTGGGTACGGAGCACTCGGGTATGTAGCCGGAAACAAAGTCTTCAACTGCACAGTGAATAATCCAAACTGGGCGGCAAGCGGAATATTAATTGTTGACACAGACGGAGTAACCGTTGACAGCAACTATGTTGAGGGCTGCGACGTTGGCATAGGTGCTGTAGACTTTCCAAGCGCTTGGGGCCATCCATGGGATTATCACATTCTATCTAACATCCTCATAACCGGCAACACCCTAATGGCCAACAAGTGGCAAATAGACATATCCAATGACGCCAGAAACATCACAGTAACTTATAACGACATAACCAATGCTACTGGAAATGGAATTGATGTGTGGAGCTATTTCGGCGACGTATACCCAACAAATGTGGAGATACACTACAACAACATAGAAGGTAGCGGCGGCTATGGTATATGGGCTTCAGAAGAACTAGAAGCAGCGCCAGTAAACGCCACCTTTAACTGGTGGGGCGATGTCACCGGTCCTTATCATAGCACGTCTTGGACTTACATGGGTGAACCTTATGGTCCTAACTACGGTTTAGGCGATCAAGTAAGCAACTATGTGCTCTATTATCCGTGGACGCCTGTAATGTGGCATGATGTAGCCGTTGTTGAAGTTATTCCGTCACGAGACTGGGTTTACCAAGCTTACAGTGTCCAAATAAATGTGACAGTTCTAAACAAAGGAGACCTCAACGAAACAGTTGTAGTTACCCTTTACTATAACGTAACGAGAGGCGAAATCATCGGAATCGAAACCATAGATCTTCTACCAGGAGAAAACACAACAATAACTTTCATGTGGAATACTGAAAATGTACCCTACTGCCATAACTACACAATAACAGCAGTCGCAACAATACCCTTAGATCATAACCTAACCGACAACGTTTTAACCAACGAAGTAAAAATTAGAATTTTAGGCGACATAAACGGAGATGGAACAGTCGATATGGCAGACATATCCATAGCAATGGACGCATTCCTCTCGTACCCAGAACATTTAGGCTGGAACCCCGATGCTGACTTAAATATGGATCTTTCAGTCGACATGGTGGATATAAGTTTGCTAATTGAAAGTTTTCTATCTGCATGTCAATAATGCAAACTTTCTCTCTTTTTCTGTTGAAGCCGAAAATGGGATTAAAGACGCAGAAAATACGCAGAAGGTTAGTTCATTCAAGAACGTTCTTAAATGCTTAACAAAGGATTTAATATTTGTTAATCTTTTAAAATATCTCAGGAAGGGAAATTGATCTCTTATAATAAAAAAAGGTATATCGTATTGCTCCTCTACGCATCGCTGACTATAACATTTCTTGCAACTTTTAAAATAAGACTTGTTAGAGCAAATAATATTGTTTACATCAAACCAAACGGAGAGATATACCCCTCAAATGTTCCTATCACAAACGTCTCAAACGTTTACTATGTTTTCACTAGTAATATTAACGCCTCTATCATAGTGGAGAAAAGCGGTATAATCCTCGACGGCGCGGGATATAAACTAGAACGCCCTGGAAACAGAGTTGGAATAAATTTAACACGTGTAACCAATGTAACCATCAAAAACATGGAGATAAAAGGATTTAATGAGGGGGTTCGTTTATATAATTCTTCAAACAATTGTATAGTAAATAATAATATTACTGCATGTAGCTGGTACGCGGTTTTTGCTATATGGTCTTCCAACAATATTATATCAGGAAACGTTATATCAAACAACGGAGCTGGCATATGGCTTAAAGGCCTTTCAAATAATAACATCATTAACGGAAATAACATACTCGGAAGCAATTATAATGGTATTGGCCTTTCTGGAGTATCAGGTAACAGTGTCTTCCAGAATACTATCTCAAATAATAGTATCGGTATCTGGATTAAACTGTCTTCATATAATAACGCCGTTATTAGGAATATTATAGCTAACTCTTCTGTATGTGGTTTGCTTCTTAAAGAATCCTCAAACAATTTAATTTACCATAACAATTTTGAAAACAACGCAAATCAAGTTGATTCTGATTTTTCTCAAAACTTTTGGGATGACGGATATCCCTCAGGGGGAAACTACTGGAGTGACCATTTAGGGGCCGATTTGGACGGTGACGGCATTTGCAACGCCATATACTTTATTAATGAAAACAACACCGACAGATATCCACTAGCAGCCCCGATCTTTGCATTCAAATCTGGGGTCTGGGAAAATATGGTATATTACGTTGAAATCATTAGCAACTCTACAATTTCAGACTTCAACTTTAGTTCAGAGGATGCCTCTTTAGTCTTTAACGTTAAAAGCGCGGAGGGAAACGCAGTTTTCTGCAGAGTGAGAATCCCTAAAAGAATATTATGGACGACTAATGATGAATGGAATATCTCGATGAACGGTGAAGTGATAACAAATTACAAAGTAATTCCAGATAAAAACTATACATACCTGTATTTCGCTTGTAACCACATTGGAAAAACTGTAATTATTCGAGGAACTGGCGCTATACCTGAATTTTCAGATATCCTTGTACTATCATTATTCTTACTGTTCGCCATCGTTACAGTTTTGGCTAAAAGAAGAATCCACCTCACATGACTTGCTAATTAACCTATGGGCTCAACAACTTTCAGAAGTTTTCTCTTGATTTTTAATATTACCAGTTTTAGTACTATTTGCAGAAAATGTACCGACAAACTATCTTTAAAGTTCTAGACAAGAGCCCTCGAAATTTTTGTTATGTATAAAAACTTCATACATACTATTTCACAGCAATTATACGCTGACTTATGTTGAAACAAAGAACTGATAAAGTTTTTCCTTATTAAGTGACGACTGGTTGAATTATAGAAGATAATTCCAAAAGTTTTAAATTGATTAGAGTACAAAATTAATTTGCTGAGGGGAGAAGGCTGGAGCCGAAAAAATTCAGGATAACATCAGTTCTAGTTATTTTTATCTTCGCTTTATGTATTCCAGGCTTTATCTCGGTAGGCAATGCTGGAGATTCCGCGGTTGTCTGGACAGATAAGAAAGAGTATCGTCCAGATGAGACTGCTTACATATATGGTTACGGTTTTACGCCTTATTCTGAGGTTAACGTGACCGTGGTTCGGCCGGATTCCAATGTAGATTCCATTTTTGTTTCTGCTGATCAGTTCGGTTACTTTGTTTGTGGGTATGTCTTGGACGGTGTTCATGGAGTTTTCAACGTGACTGCAACGGATGGGCTTCATGAGGCTGGGACGAGTTTCTCTAATTGTTTGTTGCTTAGAGCTTGCTGGTGTAGTCACTGTTGCTGGTATCTATGGGCTGAAGCTTGTTTCTTGTGGCCTTGGAAAAGCTATTATGTTAAATATTTTGACCCTGCTGGAATAGAGCAAGGGCAAAGTCAAACCTACAGTGGAGTTTTAGGATTTGAGGATAACTTCACGATTTTGCCTTCGCTTCCCAATGTCTTAGGTAAGTGGTCCGTGAAGCTTTATCAGAACGGCATTTATGTTCACGGAAGAACACGGTATGTCAATGTTAATAGGATGGTTTGGACTACAAACTCAACTTATAACGGTTTGGTGAAGTCCTTCACTCAAGGTTCAACTCTTTATTATAAGGCTATAGGTCTTAAATCAGATAAGTATTATAGAATAGTGCTTGAAACACCTTCAAAAACAAGATTTAACATCACAAGTTGGATTACTGGGATAACAAGTTTAACCGGAAGCTACGTTCTCTCATCCACAGCTGAAACTGGTTCATGGAAACTTCATGTAAGAGAGGCAAAGGATGCTTCTGGAACATGTGATCGTCACTATGTGGACACGTGTTATTTTGAAGTTACATCTGCACCACCTCCACCAAAGTATTACTTAACCGTTCAAACAGACCCAGCTGGCATTGTCACAATTCCCGGTGAAGGCTGGTACAACGTTTCAACTTACGTAAATCTCACTGCACCTGATGTGGTTCCAGGACCGTCAGGTGTCAGGTATAAGTTTAGTCGCTGGGATGTGGATGGAACTTCACAGGGTATGGGAACAAACCCCATTCAAGTTTTCATGGATACCAATCACACGGCGACAGCTCATTATATAATTCAATATTACTTGAACGTCACTTCTAATCCTGCCGGAGTGACCACTCCCGCGGGTTCCGGATGGTATGACGCAAACACTAACGCTTCGATTTTTGCACCTGAGTTCGTGGGTATAACCCCTGATCAATCCCGTTATAGATTTGACGGATGGACAACAACGGATATGAATGAGATAGCTGATCCTTCAGCCACCTCAACCACCGTGCTTGTGGACAAGCCGAAGACTGTAACCGCCAACTATGTGGTTCAGTATAACGTTACCTTTGCCCAGTCAGGAGTTGAATCCGATTTTACAGAGGCTCTTGTAACAATCGACGGGGTTGATTACAACGTTGCCAGTTTGCCTGTTTCCTTCTGGTGGGACAGCGGTTCCACGCATAATTTCGCCTTCCACTCGCCATTACTGGTGTCTTCTGGCCTGAAACGTTACCTATGGGTTTCAACAGTTGGTCTCTCAAATCAGCAGAGCGACACAATAACTGTTGCAAGCTCTGGTAGTGTAACAGGAAACTACAAAACTCAGTATTTAATTACCTTCAAGCAGACAGGGTTGGATAATTCGGCTGTAGATACTGTTTTAACAGTGAACGGTGCACCTAAAAACTTCAGCGACCTTCCCCTCAGCATGTGGGTTGATAACGGGTCAACGATAACTTATTGTTACAGCAGTTTGATTTCAAGCAGTGTTTCAGGTAAAAGATTCGCTTTAATAGGCGTGTCTGGTCCATCCTCACCTGTAACAGTTACAGAGACCTTAACATTCACTGGTAACTATAAAGTTCAATTTCTTTTAACCTTGTGTACAAACGGGCTTGGCACGCACGTTACCAACGTGTACAATGGCACAGATGTACTTGGAACAGCCAGCGACACAACACCTTACACCGAATGGTTTGATCAAGGAAGCCAAATACAGCTTAACATTGACAGTCCAATAGTTGACGGTTCACAGAGATTCGTTTTCAATTACTGGTCTGGAGATGCTTCAGGTTCAACCAGACCGCTTCCCATAACTCTGGATTCAGCTAAAGATGTAACGGCAAATTACAAGACACAGTTTCTAGTTACTTTTGGTCAAACAGGACTCGACGACACGGCAAACAGCGTTGTAGTCACCGTAAACGGTTCTTTTAAAGGCTTCGCTGACCTTCCGTTTAACATGTGGGTAGACGAAGGCGACACGATAACCTACACATATAATGACACGGTTACAAGCACCGTTTCAGGTAAGAGGTTCAGTTTAATAGATGTCACAGGACCAGTCTCACCCATAACTATCACAGCATCAATAAGTGTTACAGGAAACTATAAGGTACAATACGAAGTCACTTTTGACCAGTCTGGTGTAGGTTCAGACTACACCGGAATGGTTGTCACCATCGACGGTGACAACTATACTGTTGGTGACTTGTCGGTTTCCTTCTGGTGGGATGAAGGTTCAACTCACAACTTTGCTTTTCACTCTCCATTGGTGGTTACTCCAAATGCAAAACAATACCTGTGGGTTTCCACCAGTGGCTTATCAACTCTGCAAAGTGGTTCACTCACGATCTCAACTTCCGGAAGCGTAATCGGGAACTACAAAACTCAATACTATCTTACCGTGACATCAGCCTACGACTCACCAACACCTACAAGCGGCTGGTTTGACAATGGGACATCCATAACAGCCTCGGTGACCTCACCCTGGGCGGGACCAGCCGGTGTTCAATACGTCTGCACAGGGTGGGTTGGAACCGGAAGCGTACCAGCCTCTGGAACAACCGCAAGTGTAAGCTTCACCATAAACGAACCTTCAAGTATCACGTGGAACTGGAAGACCCAGTATTACTTAACGGTTCAAACAGACCCGGCTGGTTTGTCTCCGACGCCTACGCCCTCAAGCGGCTGGTTTGACGAAGGCGTGGATGTTACGCTGACAGCTCCAAGTACAAGTTATCTGAACTCTGATGAATACTCTTTTGATTATTGGGATGTTAACGGAGCTTCCCAAGGCGCAGGTGTTAATCCTATAACGGTAACTATGAATCAACCGCACACTGCAACGGCACACTACACTTCGGCGGCACCTCCCCTCTCCGTTACAATAAGTCCGCTTTCAGCGACAATTTATTTAGGCGATTCGGTAACCTTCACATCCACGGTTTCAGGCGGGGTATCTCCATACAACTACCAATGGTATCTAAACGATAACCCTGTTTCCGGCGCAACATCGAGCAGCTGGACTTTCACACCAACATCAAGCGGGATTTACTATGTATACCTTAAAGTTACAGACGCTCAAGGCAACACAGCGCAATCAGACACTGCAAGAATAGTTGTGTCAACAGTTCCTGTCGGAGGCTACTCAGTCTCTCTTATCAAGCCATCAGTGGAAACACCGCTACCTTATTACGTAACGCTTCTAACATTTCTCGCAGCAGCGATATGTCTGGTAAGGCGAAAAAGAAATAGTTGATTGGCCTCTTTCTTTTACCGTAAAACAGTTTGAGGTTACACTTTAACTATGGTTAAGAAGAAAAAGGAAAAAAAGGAGAAGATTCGCGAAGAAGAGAAACCGAAATTCCCGAACAAAAAATTAATAATAATTTCAGCGGTTCTCACATCCGTAATAGTTTTAGGCTTCATAATATCCTTCACGCTTCTACACTCTCCCGAAGT
>Ga0190286_1000121_pt1 | contig 39752 bp, 34 predicted proteins | sample 48691834_MG_FD_183241 | JGI IMG/M metagenome (GOLD analysis project Ga0190286, IMG submission 183241) | Hydrothermal vent microbial mat bacterial communities from Southern Trench, Guaymas Basin, Mexico - 4869-18-3-4_MG | ecosystem: Environmental > Aquatic > Marine > Hydrothermal vents >... | reverse complement strand
TGCGGCTTCGATCATGAATTCAAAGGGGATAGATTCTCCGCCCTTGTCTGGGACGACCAACTTGAGGTAAAAGAGTGAAGAAAGTCGTTAAGAGCACCATCAGCTTCTTCCGGCTGTTAATCGAGCACAGCCAAAGGGAGTATGAACCCTCCCCTGAGCACATCCTCAAGAGGATGCTGAATCCCTTCTGGCACAATTTCTGGGGTGAGACTTCCGAAGTCTCAGAGACTTCGGAAGTCTGCAGGAAGGCGGCACTCGAATGAGAAGGGTTAAAGTCCTGCGAATCATCGCCAGGCTCAACATCGGCGGGCCGGCCATCCACACTATACTCCTCACCGCTGGGCTGAACAACGAGAGGTTCGAGCCCCTGCTGGTGACGGGGGTCGAGGGGAAGCGCGAGGGCAACATGTTCGACCTTGCCGCCGCCAAGGGGGTCGAGCCCATCGTCATCCCCGAGCTGCGGCGCAACCCCAGCCCCAAGGATGCCCTTATCGCTTTGTTCAAGCTCTACCGCCTGATCCGGCGCCAGCGTCCGCAGATCGTCCACACCCACACCGCCACGGCGGGGCTCCTGGGCCGTCTGGCGGCGAAGCTCGCGGGGGTGCCCATCATCCTTCACACCTTCCACGGACACGTCCTGCGCGGCTATTTCGGCCCCCTCCAGAGCAAGGCGCTCGTGTGGATGGAACGGCTTTCGGCACGCCTCACCGACCGCATCGTCACCGTGAGCGAGGGGCAGCGACGGGAGCTGGCCGGATACGGCATCGCACCCTTGGAGAAGATCGCCGTCGTCCCCCTGGGCTTTGAACTGGATGATCTGTTGAGCTGCGAGTCCCATCGCGGCGAACTGCGCCGCGAGTTGGGTTTAAGCGATGACCACAGGCTCGTCGGCATAGTCGCCCGTCTCGTCCCCATCAAGAACCACCGCCTCTTCCTCCGGGCGGCCAGGCTGGTGGCGGAGGCCGTGCCCCAGGCCAGATTCGTGATAGCGGGCGACGGGGAGCTGAGGGAGGGATTAGAGGCTTACGCCCGCGATCTGGGGCTGGATGGGAGGGTTATCTTCACCGGCTGGCGGCGGGACCTGCCCCGCCTCTATGCTGATTTAGATGTGGTGGCCCTCACCTCCATCAACGAGGGGACGCCCGTCTCCCTCATCGAGGCAATGGCCGCGGGGGTGCCGGTAGTGGCCACGGCGGTGGGCGGCGTCCCCGAGGTGGTCGTTGACGGGGAGACCGGCTGCCTGGTGAAACCAGGCGACGCGGAGGGGCTGGCTGAGGCCATCACCGAGCTGCTCAGGGACCCAAAAAAGGCAAGGGAGATGGGGCAGAGGGGTAAGGAGGTGGTCTACCCTAAATTCGCCGCCCAGACCCTGCTCGCCAACGTCGAGCACCTCTATACGGAGTTGCTGAGGCAGAGAAGCCCGCTTTAAGAAATTATGTAGCGGTGGACGGCCCTGTCCGCAACTAAAACCATGTAATGAAGATAGCATCGCTATTCCAAAGTCCATCCACTACGAAAATCCCAAAAGACTTGGAGGCGAGGTTTAAACGTGAGGTGGAACGACTTTACGGCGCTGGGGGGACGGCTAAAGCCCTTGAGAGGGCAATAGAACTCTGGCTGAGGGAGACGAGAGATGAGATGGTAGCCAGAGAGAGAAAACTAAACAACGAGGCCTTCAGACGCTTACAGCCGGAGCTGGGAAAATACCAAGGGAGATACGTGCTCATCGCTCACGGAAGGCTCCAGGGGGTTGGGGATTCCATTGAATCCCTCCGAAATTTGGCTCCTGATGCTCACCACCGGCTGGTATTCAAAGCAGGGGAGCTTCCTCCTAGAAAGAGAAGGTTAGGATGGAGAATTCGGAGAAAATAACTATTGAGGAAACCATCTGCTGGGATAGCGAGGACTTCTTTGCTATAGGCATTCAGATAGAACTTTTGCCGGGATGGTCCACTCTGAGAGCGAGGAATTAGTGCAATTGGACACCGGCTACGATGGCGAATTACCTTCGTAATCTAACAGGGGGGTGCTATGGACAAGGAGAAAATCGTTAAAATTGCTCAAGAGGTAGGCATAACGCCAGCCCAGGCTGAGCGAGTCTTGAAAAGGCTGATTGATGAGGGCATAGTAGAACCTAGCATCTCACGTGCCTTGGAAGAGGCTCCTAGTGCCGCCTTTGCGGAAAAGATCAAGAGGGAATTTGCCGCTGCCAAACGGCCGATCAGAAGGCGAGACATCTATGCCGCCGCTCGTGAGGCGCGTGAAAAGAGCCAAAGGCTTTTTGAGGATCAAGGGATCGCTTCGATGGCGCTGGTTTTCTCCGATTTGTTTGCTAATTTCATCGAGAGCCCTGAAAAGGTGCTGGAAAGATCCCGATGAAGATCTACCTGGATACAACGGTGTTGATAGCCTTCCTCTTCGGCGAGTTAAGTGACGTTGACGCGGAGAGGCAAGAAATCGCCACTGAGTTGTTTGAGCTTATAAATACCTCCAGGATCACAGCTTTCACCTCGTTATATGCATTGCAAGAGCTAATTCTCTTTGTGTACGACAACTATTCACCTGCTGAGGTCAAGTCGGTTTTGAGGCTAGCAATGTTGACCCTCTTCCAGAACGAGGTGATGGTGTTGCCCCTCCTTGACCGCATTGATACGTTGAAATATAGCCGCCTGGTATCCGTGCGCAATCGTTCTGATAGATCGCATCTCATCGCGGCGTTAAAAAACGATTGCGATTACATCCTTTCCTATGATGACCATATCTTGAGAGCTAAAGCTGGCGATGTGAAAGCTTTGAAACCGGAAGAGTTCCTCGATCTAATAAAAGCCTCCATGTCTGAGGAGGAATGATGAGAATCCTCGTCACCGGCGGGGCGGGATATATCGGCTCACACCTGGTGGATGCGTTAATGGCCCAGGGCCATGAGGTCTACGTAGTGGATAACCTCTCCACAGGAAAGATCGACAACATCTGCCACCATCTGGGCGATGAACGTTTCCATTTCATCAACGACACCATCCTTAACGAGGCCCTGATGGAGCGCATCATCGCTCAGGCGGACCTCATCTACCACCTGGCCGCCGTGGTGGGGGTCAAATACGTGGTCGAGGACCCCCTGCGGGCCATCCTCACTAACGTGCGGGGCACGGAGACCGTCCTGGAGCTGGCCTACAAGTATTGGAAGAAGACGATCATCGCCTCCAGCTCGGAGATCTACGGCAAGTCCACCGCCGTGCCCTTGGCTGAGGACGGCGACCGGGTGCTGGGCCCCACCAGCGTAGGGCGCTGGTCTTACTCCGCCTCCAAAGCCATCGATGAGTATTTCGCCTTAGCCTATGCTAAAAGAGGTCTGCCGGTTACTGTGGTCCGCTACTTCAACTCCTATGGCCCCCGCCTGGACCCCAAGGGCTACGGCAGCGTCATCGCCAAGTTCATCGGCCAGGCCCTGCGTGGGGAGCCGCTTACCGTCTACAATGATGGCTTGCAAACCCGCTGTTTCACCTATATCGATGATACCATTCGAGGCACCATTTTGGCAGCTAAGGTTAGGGAGGCGGAGGGGGAGGTCTTCAACATCGGCTCCAGCCACGAGACGACCATCCTGGAGCTGGCCCATCTGGTCAAGGAGCTGGTCGGCTCATCCTCGGAGATCATTCACGTGCCCTATGCTGAGGCCTATGGGCCCGATTTCGAGGAGACTCGCCGCCGCGTGCCCGACGTGTCTAAAGCGGAGAGGCTATTAGGATTTCGAGCTGAGGTTCCCCTTAGGGAGGGACTGAGGAGGACGATCGAATGGTTTTCAGCGGCCAGTGACCTCCCATCGCTAACTGCCGCCTGATCGCTGCTTGCCGCTGGCCGCAAAGTTTGAGGGAAAGGAGATGCAGACTAAGCTGGGCGCCTTCTGTGATAAGCTTATCGAGGCCGGCTGGTTGGCGGCCATCATCATCGTGCCGCTCTTCTTTAATGTCTATTCCAGCCGTACCTTCGAGCCGGACAAGCTCACTCTGCTACGCTCCATCGCCCTGGTCATGGCCGCGGCCTGGATCGTCAAGGTGCTGGAGACGGGGAGCTGGAAACTAGCAACTGGAAGCTGGAAGCTGGAAGCTAGAAGCCAGAAGCCAGGAGCCAGAAGCCAGCAACCAGCAACCAGCATTCAGCTTCCAGCATTTAGAGCTCCCTTGATTATCCCCACCTTGATCCTGGTGGCGAGTTACATCCTGAGCACCATCGCCTCCTTGACCCCGCGCATCAGCTTCTTCGGCTCCTACCAGCGCCTGCAGGGCACCTACACCACCCTTTCCTATATCGTGATCTTCTTCTTGGTCCTACAGGGCCTCCGCACAAGGGAGCAGCTCGAGCGGCTGGTCACCACCGCCATCCTGGTCAGCTTGCCCATCTCCCTCTACGGCCTCCTGCAACGCTATGGACTGGACCCTCTGCCCTGGGCGGCTGATGTCTCCGGCCGGGTGGCCTCCAACATGGGGAACTCTATCTTCGTAAGCGCTTATCTGATCATGGTTATCCCCCTCACATTGGGACGATTGGTGAACTCCTTCTCCGCTATCCTCACCGAGGAGGAGGGCCTTTTCGCCAATACTGTCCTGTCAGCTTGCTATGTCTTCATCTTGGCCGCCCAGTTGATCTGCGCCCTTTTCGCCAAAAGCAGGGGGCCATGGATGGGCCTCATGGAGGGACTTTTCTTCTTCGTCCTCCTCCTTGCCCTGATCAAGCGGAGGAGGGGGGTGATGCTGGCCACCGTGGGGGCCGCCGCCGTCCTGGTGGCCTTCCTGGTCGTCTTCAACCTGCCTCGGAGCCCCTTAGCGCCCCTGAGGGACGCACCTTACATTGGCCGGATGGGCCGGGTCTTCGAGACTGAGACGGGCACGGGACTGGTGAGGGTGCTCATCTGGCGTGGCGCTGTCAAAATGATAACACCCCATAAGCCCATCCAATACCCCTCCGGCCAACTCGATGGATTGAACCCCCTGCGGCCTATCATCGGCCATGGGCCGGAGATGATGTTCGAGGCTTACAAGCCCTTCTATCCGCCGGAGTTAGCCCATGCCGAGGCCCGCACTGCCTCCCCAGACCGCTCCCACAATGAGACATTCGATGCCCTGGTGACCAGGGGGCTGATCGGCTTCCTCGCTTACATGTTCGTCTTCGGCAGCCTTTTTTACTATGGATTTAGGTGGCTGGGTCTGATCCGAAACAACAGGCAGCGCAATATCTTCCTCGGCCTGGCAGGAGCGGGTGGACTGGCCAGCGCCCTGTTCCTCTGGGCCTGGAAGGGGCCGGAGTTCACAGGCGTCGGGCTGCCTGCGGGTATCGCCTTAGGCTTGGCAGCGTACCTTATCGTATCAGCCTTCGTCTTCTATGGCCGAGGGGAGAAAACCCAGGGTGCCTCAGGGGGCCCCAAGGCTGCTTGGGGGCCCCACGAGATCTACCAACCCCTGCTGATAGCCTTGCTCTCGAGCCTTATGGCCCACTTCATCGAGATCCACTTTGGCATCGCCATCGCTGCCACCCGCACTTACTTTTGGACCTACGCCGCGCTGGTGGTGGTCATCGGCTACTATCTCCAGAGGAGGCCGAAGGCACGCCACAAGCGGGGTAAAGGAAAGAAGAGCCAGCCTCAGACCACAGATCAAGGGCCCATGGCTATTGTCGCCTCCTCCCTTACAGTGGGAATGATCTTGATCACCATGGGCTTCGATTACGTAAGCCCCCAATTCAAGCTGGCGGCCAAACACTACAGTATGGTGTGGCTATTCCTCCTCACCTGGACGCTGGCAGGGGGCATCATCCTGGCCAGGGAGGCGATCAAGCGGCATAGGGTGCGCATCCCCTTTTATCTCTCTGTTCCCATCTACATAGTGGTCACCCTGGGATGCTTCTTTGCCTTTAACCTCGCACGTACCCATCAGGTGAACATCTTGATGGCCTTGGCCAAGCGAGGCGATGTCTTGAGAGCGGCCAGCACCAATGCTAACCTCCTCCTGATCTACTATGCCTTTCTTTTTCTCCTCCTGTTGGCTACGGCCGGCGCGCTGGCATGGGAACCCTTAAGGTCGCTCCCTCGGCTCTGGCGATGGGCTAACTGGTGGTTCTACCTCATCCTGATCGGAGGTGTGGTGTTCTTCATCTTCGTCACCAACGTCAACCCCATCAGGGCCGACATCATCTATAAGCAGGCCGGCCAATATGAGCAAGCTGGTAGATGGGATCTCGCCATCGCTGTCTATAGGCAAGCCATCAAGCTGGCTCCTAACGAGGACTACTACTACCTCTTCCTGGGCCGAGCCTATCTGGAGAAGGCCAAGGCCACATCCGAGCCGGATCGGAGGGCCGTTCTCTTCGAGGAGAGCCGCAAGGCCCTGGAGCGGGCCCGCCAGCTCAACCCCCTCAACACCGACCACAGCGCCAATCTGGCTCGCCTTTACCGAACCTGGGGGGAGATGGCCTCCGACGAGGGGAAGCTGAAGCAAGCCTTGGAGTATTACCGTCAGGCGACGACTCTGAGTCCACACGATGCCCTCCTCCTCAACGAGTGGGGATCGCTCTACGCTTACATGGGCGAATACGAAAAGGCACTCGAGAAGTACCAGCGCTCCCTGAGTTTGGATCCAGAATATGACCGTACCTATCTCCTCCTTGGCGACCTGCATTTGGGCAGGAAAGAGTTCGACGAGGCTGAGGAGGCTTTCAGGCGGGCCCTCGATATAAATCCCAAGTTGGTGAAGGCCCACAGCGCCCTGGGCTATATCTACGCCAAGCGGGGGAGATTGGAAGAAGCGGTGAAGGAGAACCTCGAGGTGCTCAAGCTATCGCCTAACGATTACCAGAGCCATAAGAATTTGGCCGTCCTCTACCGAGACCTGGGGCGCACCAATGAGGCCCTTAACCAGGCCAGAATCGCTCTGGAGCTGGCCCCGGAGAAGGATAGAGAATCCCTCGAGGCCCTCATCGTCCAGCTGAGTGGGCAGCAACCCAGCTTAATCCAAACTTACCTCTCCCAGGGCCAGGATTATCTGGCTAAGAAGGATTTCGAGCGGGCGGAGGAGGTTTATCTCAAAGCCTTGGAGCTGAACCCCGATTTGGTGCAGGCTCACAGTGCCCTGGGATACATCTATGCTCAGCAGGGTAAGTTGGAGGAGGCAGTTAAGGAGAACCTTAAGGTGTTGGAGCTAGCTCCCAATGATTACGGCAGCCACAAAAACCTCGCCCTCCTCTATCAGCAGTTAGGTCAGAGGGACAAAGCGATCGAGGAGGCCAAGATCGCCCTGAAGTTGGCGCCGGAGAAGGATAAGCCCGCACTTGAGGACTTCATAGCCCAATTGGAGGGGAAGAAATGATCAATTACATGCTCATCTTCGCCAGCGCTTTGGCCATCGCCATCGGCGCTACGCCCATTGCCAGGAAGTTTGCCCCCCGCTTGGGGGTGATGGATCAGCCCAGCGCCCGTAAGATACACACCAGGCCCATGCCCCGCCTGGGAGGTGCGGCCATCTATCTCGCTTTCATCGTGGCCCTCCTCATAGAGGACCGCCCCTACATCTCGCAGCTGGTGGGCATCCTTGTGGGGGCGACTCTGATCTCCTTCTGCGGCATCTGGGACGACCGCTGGGGGATGAGGCCCCTGCTTAAGTTAGGGGTGGGACAGCCCTTAGCCGCACTTATCCTCGTCGCCTCGGGCGTCAGGGTCAGCTTCCTCCACCACCCGCTCCTCAACGTCCTGGTGACCATCTTCTGGGTGGTGGGCATCACCAGTGCCCTCAACCTTCTGGACAATATGGATGGACTCTCGGCGGGGGTTGCTACCGTGGCCTCTGCCTTCTTCCTCCTCCTGGCTGCCATGAACGGGCAATACCTGGTGGGAAGCCTGGCCGCTGCCCTCTTGGGCGCCTGTCTGGGCTTTTTATTTTACAATTTTAACCCCGCGAGCATCTTCATGGGGGATACAGGGAGCATGTTCATCGGCTTCATCCTGGCCGCGGTGGGGATCAAACTGCGCTTCCCAGGCAGGATGGACGTGGTCACTTGGATGATCCCGGTGGTCATCTTAGGGGTGCCTATCTTCGACACCACTTTAGTAGTGGTCTCCCGGCTGCGGCGGGGACTCAACCCTATCACCAATCCGGGCAAGGACCACCTCTCCCACCGTCTGGTGGCCATGGGGATGACCCAGAGGGAGGCAGTGATGGCTATCTACCTCGTCTGCGGAGGGTTAGGGCTTATGGCCCTCTTCCTCACTCAGGCCAGCGTTGTTGAGGGATACGCCGTTGCCGCCGCTCTCGCTCTCTTGGGCCTCTTCGGACTGTGGAAACTGGAGCAGGTCAGAGGATTGTAGCCTTAAGGTTTTAGATGCCCCTTGCGTTCGGGAGTAAGGGCTTTAGCCAGCTAAAAGCATGCGAAATCGTGGAGGATAAGGCGAGATGGCTTTGGAGGATAAGATCGAAGCTAAGACGGCCCGCGTATGCGTCATCGGCCTGGGCTATGTGGGATTGCCTCTGGCGGTGGGCTTTGCCAAGAGGGGTTACCAGGTCATCGGCCTCGACGTCGACGCGAGGAAGGTGGCGGCTATAGGCCATGGCGAGAGTTACATCAGGGATGTGGCCAGCGAAGACGTGAGCTATCTGGTGGAGAGCGGATACCTCTCGGCCACCACCGACTATGAGGTCCTGAGGGAGGTGGATATCGTATTGATCTGCGTGCCCACCCCCTTCGATGAGATGAAAGCCCCCGACCTCTCCTTCGTCGTGGCCGCGGCCGAAGGGATATCCCCGCGCCTGCGGACAGGACAACTGATTATCCTTCAGAGCACGACCTACCCGGGCACCACCGAGGAGGTGGTATTGCCCATCCTGGAGAGGTCGGGCTTAAAAGCCGGCCGCGATTTTCACTTGGCCTTCTCGCCGGAGCGCATCAATCCTGGGGACAGAGTGCACACTGTGGAGAACACCCCTAAAGTCGTGGGAGGGCTCACCCCTCGTTGCGCCGAGTTGGCTCGGCTGTTCCTGGCCCAATTGACCCCTCAGGTGCATGTTGTCTCCTCCCCCAGGGCGGCGGAGATGACCAAACTTCTGGAGAACATCTACCGCTGTGTGAATATCGCTCTGGTCAACGAGCTGGCCCTCCTCTGCGAGCGCATGGGCATCGACATCTGGGAGGTCATTGAGGCCGCCTCCACCAAGCCCTTCGGCTTCATGCCTTTCTATCCTGGCCCCGGCGTGGGCGGTCATTGTCTCAGCCCTGACGAGTACATATTTTTGAGGGATGGCGATGGTGGCCTGAAGATAGTGCCCATTGGCGATTACTTTCAGAGCGTCTGCACCGCTCCAGACAGCCGATTGAGACAGATTCATGGCGTAACCCTTGTTGCCCCGGCCAATACTGAATTGCTCGTCTTCGATCCAGCACAGGGTAGAGCTGTATTCAAGCCGCTTCGCTATGTCTCCGCCAGGCCATATGAAGGCCCCATGGTTAAGATTGTTACCGTTGACGGCAGGGAGCTTACGGTGACCGATGGCCATCCTATAATCACGCTGGAAGGGGGAGATTTCGTAGTCAAGCGAGCCGATAAGCTAAAGCCCGGCGATGCGCTTGTAATTATCAAAGACCTACCCTGTGATCCTACGCCGCTTTCCATTGATCTAATCGCGGAATTACCCGAAAATGAGTACAAGGGGGTGCGCGTCAGGCCCAGCCAAGGATCTTTTAGCACCTATCGTGCCCAATTAAAACCATACCTGAAGAAGCACCTCAAGTACTATTGGGACGTCTTTCGGTACAATACGATGCCATTGACGACGTACATCGCTCTGGAGCGCGAGGGGGCGATGCCAATTCCACACCAGGATGTACTGCTGTGCACTGGCCGGGGCCCTTCTTATAGCTCTATCCCGGCTGTGTTGACTCTAGATGCAGATTTTGCCCGATTGCTAGGCTACTATTTGAGCGAGGGCTGCATCAGCGTGGATCAGTCATTGCGTACCCGCTTTACCTTGAACGCCGACGAACGAGAACTTATCGCTGATCTCAAGGCAACCCTGAAGCGCCTCGGCGTGAAATACTCAGCCTACAAGGATAAACGTTGGAACTCTTATCACATTAAGGTATCCTCCCGCCTTTTCGGTCTGCTGCTCAGGGACATCCTGCAATGCGGTACTAATTCATATGATATGCAAATCCCGCCCCGGCTGATGACCGCACCCCCAGAGATCCGTTTGGCACTGCTCAGTGGCCTACTGCGAGGCGACGGCAACGTTCACCATACACAAGAAATGCGCACCTACACTAAAAGAGGCAAAAAATACAGCCATTACATCAACACTGCCACTGTGGGTTATTTCTCAGCCAGCCCGATCTTGTTCCAACAGATGGTGCTTCTCCTACAGGGCCTGGGCTTCGTGCCGACTTTCAAGCGCGACAAACCCCAATTGCGCCTCTATGGCGCTGAACAATTGACACGGTTGAAGCCCTTACTGGCCGATGTCAAACGCCAGCGGCTGGAAGCCTATGAACAGGGGCGACGCAAGCGGATGCCCACCACGCAGTCACAGGACCATGGCGAGTTCGCTACAGTGCAAGTACGCGAGGTAACGCCGGCATCATCGGTTCCCATTGTCTATTCGCTCGAAACCGATGATCCCCACACCTTTGTCACTTCTTACGGCTTTGTCGTCCATAACTGTATTCCAGTAGACCCTTACTACCTTTCCTGGAAAGCCCGCGAGTACGACTTCTACACCAAGTTCATCGAACTGGCCGCCGAGGTCAACCAGGACATGCCCATCCATGTGGTGGAGAAGGTCACTGAAGGGCTTAACAGCCAAGGGAAGCCTCTGCGTGGGGCCAAAATCCTGATATTAGGGGTGGCATTCAAGCCCAATGTGGACGATGCCCGCAACTCACCTGCTGAGCGGGTGATAGAACTGCTCCTAACCCAAGGGGCGGAGGTGAGCTACAACGACCCCTACGTGCCTCGCTTCAAGGTGGGGCGCGATGTGTTCTATCGAGACGAGGTAGTCCTGGAGTCGGTGGATCTAACCGAGGAGCGGCTCTCGGCCAGCGATTGCGTGGTCATCGTGGCCGGGCACGATTGTTACGACTACGAGTGGATCGTGGAGTATGCCCCCTTGGTGGTGGATACCCTCAATGCCACCAAGGGGACGTCCAGGCAGGATAAGGTTCTGCGCATCGGAGCCCCGATGAGGATGGCCAATTTAAGGAGGTAGGTTAATGGCGAACCCCTAAGATGTTGTCCAGTCACCTCTGGCTTTAAGTTCCTCCCCGCCTGGTACAAAGCTCCTTCGGCTCAGCTGGACCCATCCAGCACCCCAGCTGAGCTTTATCCTCTTATTTCCCCCTTACGATGGTCCGCACAGGGTTTCCCCTAAAGGTAACCTTTATGCCCCACTGTCATCCTCGGCCCCGAGGATCCCCCGCTGCTTCTGATAAACGCATTTCAGAGTATAGCCAAGCAACGATCCAAGGCGTTCAATTGCGTATTTTGGTAGTCTCCTCCAATCGTGTTGGTGTGTGGTGGGCTCACATCAGACGATTAGGAGGTAGAGATGGAACATTCTCGAAAGGTACCTCCTTCTATAGTCACCATCTTTCCCCAGAGACCGTCCTGGAGTGGTTGGCCGAGTGCAACAGTCTGGCTGCCATTCACCGAGTCAAAGGAAGCAGCCAAGCGCGTTGAACAGATTGAAGCCCTGCTAATGGCCAATTACCAGCTGGACGCCCTCTGGACATATGTCGGTCATAAACGGGGCATCCAGAGGAAGACGACTGAGGTGCCTTCTGGCGGGGTACGATCGTCGACATAGACATGCATCTGCGGGTAGGATGAATTCACTACGGCTTTGATGGCTCAAGGCCACCTCTGACATCCCCGCAGATGAACGGTCGGCTGATTCGAAAGGGGCTTTCTCTTTCCAAGGAAGGGAAGTGCTCGAGGCATCCTGTACCTGGGGAGATTGGGCATATAACCTGAGCTGTCAAGAGCTTGGATCGAGGTCAATGATGGAGAAAGCCGGTGGCAACCTCCTTCGCCAGCTATGGCTGCCGGCTTGACGGATCATATCTGGACCGTTGAAGAGCTGATGACGGTTGTGGCCTCTGATGTCACTAACACGAAATAGGGAGACTACCAAGGGCGCGGGACTGGTGAAACGGTTGCAAACCAGGGCTTCGGCTACCTGGCCGTGGCTCAAGTCCCCTTTGCTCGGCTATTAGGATAAGATTCGTCAACGATCTCGGCTAAGCTTAATACATCCAGCATGTGTTTTACCAAAGCCAGAGCACCAATGGGCCAAACTTGCAGCTCATCAATGGACTCACTCATATCAACCTCCAGCTAGATATAAAGCACGGAGCTATCCCTGGCCAGGGGTTACCACAACTAACCCGATTTAAAAAGTGTCGAGGACAGGTCCTATGTTTCGGAGAGATCCCGCCTATTAGACCTTACGGATGACCATGACCACTTTGCCCTGGATCTCCACATCGGCGGGGTCGACATAGATAGGTTTCATAGTGGGGTTAGCTGGCTGAAGGCGCACTCGCCCCTCCTCCAGGTAGAACCTCTTCAGGGTGGTCTCGCCTTTATCCTTCAGCCAGACGGCCACCAAGTCGCCGTTCATGGCCTCCCGCTGGTGCTTCATCACCACGATGTCTCCATCGTGGATCAGGGCGTCGATCATAGAATTCCCCTGCACTTCCAGGGCATAGATGCCCTTCTCCTCCTTGAGGATATCACGGGTCAGCTCTATGGTCTCGCCCTTGAAGGGTTCGGCGCCGGGTATCGGGATGGGTTCTCCAGCGGCGATACGCCCCAGGAGGGGGACTTTGACGATCTGCGAAGTGTATTCCCCTGCATCCTCTACCAGCCTCAGGCCGCGGGATATCTCCCTGTCCCGCACCAGGTAACCCTTCTCCTGCAGCACATTGAGGTTGTAGCTCACCACCGAGGTGGAGGAGATGCCTACCGCCTCACCGATCTCCCTAATGGTGGGCGGATAATGGTTCTCACGTGTGAACTCCCGGATGAACTCCAGGATCTTCTTTTGACGCGGGGATAGATCCATGCTTCCTCCTTTCCCACCTATAATTGTATATGAACATGCGTTCTATGTCAAATCGACATCCCACCATTTAAGTCCTCCTGGCCTCGTGTGATCCTGTGACATTTGGCATTCATCCCTTTTTCCGAATAAAATATGGAGACCTGAGGTAGGCATCAGGAAATCGGAGCAGCAGGCCGGTGAGCTTCTAACGCAGATGCAGGACAGAAAGGCACGTCGTTGCCTAACTGGAGCGAGCCATTGTCATCTCGTTCCTAGCGGAGGAATAAGGAAAACGTGAACCCACCTGGATTCATGGGGGCAAAGAACGATGAAAAAGGAGGCCCTTATCGCCGTGGCCCTCGCCCTGCTCTGTGGCAGGGCCTCAGTCATAGGGAGCCAAGGGGAAATCTCCCCTATTGTCCTTATTTCCCCCGGCCCGACCACCTTGGATGCAGGACACTACCTGGCCGATGGGACCTTCGAGGGCACAACCCTCACATCCGCGGGGCTGACACTGGCCCCGACCGACGGCGACTATGTGTCCACCGGCACCTGGACGTCCCCTGTCTTCAAGGCGATCGCGACGCCCATCTGGGGCCGCCTGAGCTGGGACCTGGACCTGGGCTACACTGAGGAGCTGACCAATGGCGGCTTCGAGGCCGACGGCGATGGCCTGCCCGACGGCTGGACGCAGGACCCGGATGCTAACACCTACGTCACGCCCACCCTCGTGACCGACGGCGCCTACAGCGGGGCCCGCCTCTTCCGCCTGACCATGACCGGCGTCCCCCTCTCCGGCAACCTCTTCGCTTTCCACCAGGAGGTTACCGCCAAGGCCGGTGGTTCCTACATCCTGACTGCCCACGTCCGCTGCTCCCCGGAGTTCGCCCGCACTGCCTCAGCCACCGTACACCTGACCGTGCGACGGAACGGCTCCTGGTACAAATCCCGTGCCGCCTATCTGAAGGCCTGCTACTCCGATAACCTCAACTTCCGCCATGGCACTGACATCTGGCAGCCCGCTCAGCCCGTTGTCTTCACCCTGCCCAATGACGGCGCCAGCTACACCCTGCAGGTCAGCCTGCTTTTCAAGCCTTTCGTCACTGGCATCGCCCCCCAGGGATACGTGGACTTCGACGCCGTGCGGCTGCTGCGGTTGCCCCTCACCCGGGTGGCCCTCCAGGTCCGCACCTCCCAGGACGGCCAGAACTGGAGCGACTGGAGCCCGGCCCGCTACCTGCACCTTATTGACCCCGACACCGCCTTCCTCCTGGACCCCGACTTCGCCGATGAGGGGCTCGATCTGCCCAATGTGGATCCCCGACCCCGCTTCTTCCTCCCTGCCCGCCAGGGCCATCCTTACCTGCAGCTGCGCCTGACGTTGAGCACTGACGACCCAAACCACACCCCCGTGGTGAGCGCCCTGCGCTTTGACTACGCCCAGGGCTTCCCCTTCCTCCCACCCTGGGACGACGCGACGGACAGCGTCGTCAGCCTGCACCCCTTCCACCCCAGCTTCGACGCCCCGGCGGGACGCCACGGCTTCGTGCAGGCTCAGGGCGACCGGCTCGTCTTCGCCGATGGCACGCCGGCCCGCTTCTGGGGTGCCGCCTACGACGTGCGCTATTGCTGGCCCGAGGAGCAGGAGACCATCGCCGCCCGCCTGGCAAAATTGGGCTTCAACCTGGTGAAGCTGACGGCGGTAGACGGCGCCTGGTGGAACCACGGCCAGAACGGCTGCCTGGATAGTTTCGTCGCCGCCCTGCGGGAGCGAGGCGTCTACAGCTACCTGCAACTGGCCTGTTGGGCGGCCATCACCGCCATGCGCAGCTCCGACGAGGCGCGGACCTTCTACACCGAACGCTATGGCACCTTCCCCGAGCTGCAGACCTTCCTGGATATGGGCTACGACGCTGGTGAGAAGGCCTGGCAGCTCTCCCTCTTCGCCGGCGACCCCGACCTGACCGCCTTCTTCCAGAATTATGTGACCGATGTGCTGACCCACGTTAACCCCCACACTGGCCTGGCCTACAAGGACGACCCCGCCATCGCCCTGGTGGAGTTGGTGAATGAGAACTACCTCACCCGGCGCTGGGCCAGCGGCGTCATGCCCCTGGGCTCCCTGCCTAACCACTACGAAGCCCTCTTCGACCAGGGCTGGCACGACTGGCTGCGGGCCCACTACACCTCAATCGCCGAACTCAAGGCCGCCTGGGACGACGGCACCGGCACAGGCCTCTTGCCCGAGGAGACCGACTTCGACCTCGTCCAGCGATTGCCCGATCGCCTGGGCTGGCCCCTCACCACCTTCAGCCGCAGCCGCATCCGCGACCTGGCCCAATTCTACACTGAGAGGGAGCGGGCCTTCTATGAGGAGATGGCCCAATTCGTGCATGACCTGGGTGTGAGGGTGCCGGTCATTGCCAGCCAGCACCCCACCCTCCTCACCGAGGAGTGGCTGGCCCTCTCCCCGGCGGTGGACGTCCACGACATCCACCGCTACTTCGACCATCCCCGCGATTACGGGCCGGCAGGCTACAACGTCATCCGCAACCTGGACCCTTTCCTCCCCGTGTGGGCCTGGCACATCTTCCCCTACCTGGGCTCCGCCCGCCTGGCCGGCAAGCCAACCAGCCTGAGCGAGACCAACTGGGCCCTCAACAATCCCCACCAGTACCTCCTCATCCCCGGCCTGGTGGGCTACGCCTCCTACGCCGGGATTGACAACGTCGTCCTCTTCTCCTACATTCACTCCGGCGCCCCGCCTCAGGAGCCGTGGGAGCAGACATATCTCGTGTCCTCCGTCTTCCGCTACCACAGCAATCCCCTGCTCCTTACAGCCACCGCCCTGGCTTCCGTGGCTTTCCGTCGCGGCGACGTGAGCCCTGCCGCCTCAGCCACCGAAATCCACTACTCGGCCCAGGGCGTCCGTGACCGCTTCTACGACCACTTCCGCGCTTCTTATCCCAACCTCTTCCTGGAAAGCGGCCGCTTTGCTCTGAAGGAGGCGACCCTTACTCAAGGCTTTCACAAGCGTTACGCCCAGCCCGACCCCACCCAGGAACTCGCCGACGGCGCCGCCAACGCTCCCAACGACACCTACGTGAGCGACACGGGGGAGCTGGCCTACAGCCTGGGCCGGCGCCATTTCGCACTGGATACCCCCTTCACGCAGGCTGTCGCCGGCCGCCTGGCGGGGGAGGCCATCGCTCTAAGTGACCTGGTGGTGGAGGGAACCTGGCCCGAATACGCCGGGGTGATGGTCACCAGCCTGACCGACCAGCCATTGAGAAGGACCCGCTCCGCTCTGATATGGACCGGAGGGCGGGTGGTCAACACTGGCATGTGGGCCAATGAGGAGAACACAGTGCCCCAGGATTGGGGCGGCGAGCCGATACTTGCGGAGGCCGTTGCCGTGACGATCACGCTTCGGACGGAGATGCCTTTCGTGAGGGTGTATGCGCTGGATGAGCGAGGGCGGCGAAGGATGGAGGTGCCGGTGCGGGAGGGGGCCGGAGCCATCACTTTCGCCCTCGGGGGGGAATACGGGACGCTCTGGTACGAGCTGGCGACGGGGACGAAGGTATACCTCCCATTTGTTTGCCGCTCTTCACCGGAGAAATAGGCGTGAGAGCGGCTATCTGAGCTGAGGAGGAATCCTTGAGCTGGTAAAGGTTTAAAGCAGGTGAGGAAATTCGAGGGGAAAATAGGGCGATTTACTTTTCAGCGGCGATGGTGTAAAATAAAGTGGTTACACATTGATTTAAATCCAAGGCACATTGGGGGTTCAGATAATTGTGCAACTGCTTTAACATCCCTGGAGGCAGCGTATGTCCATCGTACTCGCTCGGCTGCGGAACCCATTGACGTCGATCATCTTTGTCTACCTGGTCATGGGCACCCTTTATGCCCTTTTCACCCCCCTTTGGCAGGCTCCTGACGAACCCGCTCATTATAACTACATCAAATATCTGGCCGAAAACCGCCGCTTGCCTGTCCTCAGGATGGGGGACTACCCTCACGAGTATCTTGAGGAGATAAAAGCTGCCAAGTTTCCCTCAGAGATGAGCATAACCCCCATCCGCTACGAATTTCACCAGCCACCGCTGTATTACTTCCTAGCAACGCCCATCTACCTTCTCTTCGATGGTGAGTTGCTGCCTTTGCGAATCCTCTCCGTCATCCTGGGCTCTGCCCTCCTCTATGTGGCCTATAGCATCGTTAGGGAGATCTTCCCCGATAAGGGACTGGCCTTGGGGACAGCGGCTTTCGTAGCTTTCGTTCCCATGCACGTGGCTATCACCGCCGCGGTGAACAACGATGCATTGGCAGAGCTGATCCTCGCTTCTGTCCTGTGGATGCTGGTGAGGTACATCAGAGGGGATAAAAAGCGGTTGATCTGGTTGGGTCTATTGATGGGATTGGGCTTGCTGACTAAGATCACGGCCTACATCGCTATCCCTTTGGCCCTTTCAGCGGTGGCTATCGCCTGCTGGCCGCTTAGGTGCTGGGATGTTAAGATGCTGAGATGTCTCCTGCTGCCTTTCTCTTGCTCCCTGCTGCTTGCCTTCCCCTGGTTCGTTCGCAACGCTCTGGTCTACGGTGATCTCGATCTGCTGGGTCTTAAACGCCACGACGCCATCGTGGTCGGCCAGCCTCGTACATCGGAGTGGCTGGCCCGGTATGGAGCGAGTGGGGTGGCGAGGAGATTGCTCCTCACCACCTTCCGCAGCTTCTGGGCCCAGTTCGGATGGATGGGTGTGTTGGTGGATGAGCGGATCTACTTAGCGCTGGCACTCCTCTGTGCCCTTGTAGGATTGGGGTTCCTGCTCTTCGTCGCTAAAGTTCTGCGGCGCCGTAGGCTGACAGCTTTCCAAGCTCGCGCCTTAGGGCTTTTGGCCCTTTCCGCTCTCTTTACCCTGCTTTCTTACCTCTGGTACAATGTTAAATTCATTCAGCATCAGGGGCGCTATCTCTTCCCAGCCCTTGTGCCTATAGGGCTGGCCTTCTCCCTGGGCCTGCAGGAGATTTTGGATCGAGGGAAACTTGCGGCCTCTCTGCTATCGGCGATGGCCCTCCTCCTAACCATCCAAGGGTTGCTAAAAGGCGATTTGAGCTACAACCTGGTTCTGGTGGGCGGGGCGGCCTTAGCCTTTTGGATCGAAGCATTTTGGCCTAAACGGCACAGACTTCTCTTCTTTGCTCTGCCTTTCTTTGGATTATGCGCCTTGGATGCGATCTGCCTCTTCAAATTCATCATCCCTGCTTTGGCACCTTAACCTTTGTGGAGGAGTGAGATGGGATTTCTCAAGAGGATGGCTTCCCTGCTACCAACGGGTGAGGCGGAGGCTGATGTGCTCTGGGTTTACGTTCGCTGTGACAGATGCGGCGAGAAGATCAAAAGCCGCATAGATCTGCGCCATGACCTGACCCCTCGCTATGCTGAGGGTACCTATTTCCTGCGCAAAGTCCTCATCGGCAGTGGAAGGTGCTTCCAGCCCATTGAAGTGAGAATGACCTTCGATGCCCATCGCCATGTCATATCGCGGGAGATCACCGGCGGCCAGTTCATTACCAGAGAAGAATACGAGGCCAATCAAGCCCCCTAGAAGGATTAAGGCGGATGGGGCAGGCCAGAGATCTGTGCTGTTAGGGCCTCTTCTGCAGCGTTTTTAACCGGCCAAGCGAGGCTTGCAGAGGAGCTCCACAATCCTCATGTCAAAGAAGTTCTGGGTATGGGCTGGCCTCAGCACTACCGCCGTATCGGCGCCGCTGCTTGTGCCTGCAATGGCCAGGACCATTTCGTCGGTTCTTACTAGACCGGCGTCGGCTGCCATAAGGGCCATCTCGCAGACCACCTTCATCCCCTCGCCAAAGATGCGCAGCGTGTAGGCCACGATCTCCTCCAGCTCATAGGTGCCCAACTTCTTACGTACGGCCCGCCCTATCCCTCCGAAGGCGTGAAGGCAGGTTAAGATGTGGGCCCCAGCGGCCTCGATGGCCTCCCTGTTCTCCTCGGTCAACTCCTGGAAATCGGGCCTTCTGAAGCCGGTGGAGTGGGTGACTACGATCACATTGTAGCCCTTGAAGAGCTCAGCCGCCCGGACCCCCGTTTCGCCGGTGGTGCTGGCCACAAGGATGGTCTTGATCCCCAACTCCTCCGCCCGCCTCCTAGCGATCTCCAGGGTCCGCTCGGTGTTCTCTGGCCCTGGGTTTTCGAAATATATGCTGGTGACAGCGATTTCGGGCATTTTAACCTCCTTTGATCCTCGGCCTTGCGGCGGTGAAGCATCATCTTGCCTTACCAGATGATAAGGCCCTTGGAGGGAAAGGAAGATGAGGAAACCGTTTCTACCGTTGATCATTGTGCTGGCTTTAGCCGGCTGTCTGCCCTTTCCTACGCCGACGGCTGTCCCTTCGTCCGCTCCCTCGCCCACTTTGGCCTCACCTACTCCATTCTGGGCCAATCTAGCGATCCAAGGAGCAGCCATGATCCCTAAGGCCAGGGGCGATGTCTACACGCTGGACGATCCTACCTATTACTTTATCGAACTGACGATCGATAGGGAAAGTTTGACCCTGACCGGAAGCGAGCGAATCCTTTACACCAACAACGAAGGGGTGGCCTTGAGAGAGCTTTACCTTCGCCTCTTCCCTAACACACCTGCCTATGGGGGCGCAACGGAGATAAGCCGCCTGACCATTGATGGCAAGGAAGCGGAGGTCATCTATGAACTGGAAGGTTCAGCCGTGAAAATACCCTTGACCGAGCCACTGGAGCCGGATAGGAGGTTGGAGATCGCTGTTGAATTCAGCGTAAGGATACCTCAAGGCATCGAGCATGGCTATGGGCAATTCTGCTACGCTGAGGGAGTACTAGCTCTGCCCAACTTCTATCCCCTGGTGCCCGTCTATGACGACGAGGGCTGGAATGTGGAGTTAGCCCCCGAATACGGCGACGCCCTCTACAGCGATACTTCCCTCTACCTGGTATCCATCACCGCTCCCAAAGGGATGGTGGTGGTAACCTCCGGCTCCACTGTGAAAAGGGCGGATAACCCGGACGGCACGGTGACCTGGACCTGCGTAAGCGGCCCCATGCGGGATTTCAACATTGTGATGAGCGACGAGTATGAGGTGGTGAGCACTTCTGTGGGCGAGACCACCGTTAACTCTTATTACCTGCCTGATGACGAAGGGGGTGGACAGGCTGCCCTTCGGTATGCCAGCGATGCCCTGGGGGTTTACAGCAACCGCTTTGGGCTTTACCCCTTCGCCGAGCTGGATGTGGTAGAGACCCCTACCACCGCCGGGGGCATCGAATATCCAGGCTTGATTGCGGTGGCCAGCAGGCTTTATGATCAAAGAGGCGGTTTTTTCGAGCTAGCCACCGCCCATGAGGTGGCGCACCAATGGTGGTATAGCCTGGTGGGTAATGACCAGGTTGACGAACCATGGTTGGACGAGTCCTTGGCTAACTATTCGGCCTTCATCTATTTCCAGGATATCCACGGAGCGGATGCAGCAGCCGAGGTATTCGAGCGCTGCTTCGAATCCCCTTACCGCCAGGTGCTCGAGGAGGGAAGGGATGCGCCGGTGGCTCAGCCTGTGGCCGCTTTCTCCCCCGAGGATTACGGTCCTATCGTTTACGGAAAGGGTCCCCTCTTCTTCCACGCCCTGCGCCAGGAAGTGGGGGATGTGACCTTCTTCGAGATACTCAAAGAGTATCTGCGCAAGTACAAATATGCCATCGCCACCTCAGAGGGGCTCTTGAGGGTGGCCGAAGAGGTATCGGGGAGGGACCTGGGCGAGCTTTACCGCCGCTGGATTTTAAGCGCCGAGGGCGAGAGGTGATGAACGCTGGGGTCGTTTGGGAGAGCGCTTGTCGATTTGGATAGCGCATCAACCCAATCTGGCTAACGCCTCCTCCAGCTCTCCGAAGCTGCTAATGACCGCGTCGGCTTCGTCCGCACCGTCGAAACGGTGGCTGACAGCTGTAAACAGGATGGCCTTCATGCCCACCCCCTTAGCCCCACGGATGTCCGTTTCGGGCAGATCTCCCACATGGACAGCATGTTTGGGCTCCACCCCTAAGGAACGCAGCGTGCTCAAGAAGGCCTCGGGGTGGGGCTTAGTACAGCCCAGCTCGTCCGAGAAGGTCAGGTGATCGAAGAGCGGGAGGATTTCATCGGCCCGCATGACCTCGCGCATCACCCTTCCGGGAGTGAAGCCTGTGTCGGAGATAAGGCCCAGCAGGTAACCACGGCGGCGGAGGGAGCGAAGGGTCTCCTCAGCACCCTCCACTAATCGAGGAGGGGCCCTGAGAATGGCATTCTCGAAATCGGCTACCAACCTCTCCATCATCTCAGCGGAAGGCTCGATCCTCAGCCGCTTCAGAATGAGCTCCACCCCTTCCGAGGGCACAAAGACCCTTTGTGCCCTCCAGGTTTCCATAAAGAGGGTTATGGCGCAGGCATAGGCCTCCTCCAGTTCATCCTGCTCCCTCGGCTGGTCCAGGTGGTTCAGCATCTCTCCTAAAAGTTTCAGCCGTACCCGTTTAGTATTAGCTTCCCGATAGAGCGTGCCCCAAAAGTCGAAGGTGACGGCCTTGATCATCGCCCTCGCCTCGATCCTCCTCATCCAGCGCTTCTTTGTCGTGAACTCAGTAGGCCTTAGCGAAAACGGCGATCTCCTCCGCTTCCCTCCCGCAGTAGATGCATCTTCCCTTCTCATCCGGCTGGTTGAAGGGGATGCAGCGGATGGTAGCTTTGGTTTCCTCCTTAATCGCCTCCTCGCAGGCTGCGTCGCCGCACCAGTAGGCGTTTACAAATCCACCCTGGCCTTCGAAGATGGCCTTGAACTCGTCGTAGCTCTCCACTGTAAAGGTGTTCTCCTCCCTGAACCGTAAGGCGCGTCGATAGAGACTGGTCTGGATGTCCTCCAGCAAGGCTGGGATCTCCTCGGGGAGGGCTTCTCTCGGCACAGCCTTCCTCTCGCCGGTGTCCCTTCTGGCTAACACCGCCTGGCCCTCCTTCACCTCCCTGGGCCCGATCTCCATCCTGAGGGGCACCCCTTTCATCTCCCAGTGATTGAACTTCCAGCCGGGGGTATACTCCTCGCGGTCATCGATGTGGCAGCGGAGGTTGCTTAAGCCTGCCGCTATCTTCTTCGCCTCTGCAAGCACCGTCCCCCGTTCCTCCTCACCATGCCAGATAGGTACCACCACCACTTGGATGGGGGCTAGTTTAGGCGGTAGAATCAATCCCTGGTCGTCGCCGTGGGCCATGACGATAGCTCCCACCATACGGGTGCTTACCCCCCAGCTGGTCGTCCAGCAGTACTGGAGCTCGTTGTTTCGATCCAGGTATTTGATGTCGAAAGCCTTAGCGAAGTTCTGGCCGAGGAAATGAGAGGTGCCAGCCTGGAGGGCCTTTCTATCTCCCATCATGGCCTCGATGGTGTAGCTGGTCACAGCACCAGCGAACTTCTCCGACTCGCTCTTCCGTCCGGCGATGACGGGGATGGCGGCATCGTTCTGGGCGAAGTCCACATAGATATCCAGCATACGCAGGGCCTCCTCCTGGGCTTCCTCAGCTGTAGCATGGGCCGTATGGCCCTCCTGCCAGAGGAACTCGGTGGTTCGCAGGAAGAGCCTGGTGCGCATCTCCCAACGCACCACGTTACACCATTGGTTAATGAGGATGGGGAGGTCCCGGTAGGAACGCACCCATTTAGCATACATGTAGCCGATCACTGTCTCCGAGGTGGGGCGCACCACCAGAGGCTCTTCCAGCTTCTTCCCTCCACCATGGGTGACCACAGCCAGCTCTGGGGAGAAGCCCTTCACATGTTCGGCTTCTTTTTCCAAAAAGCTCATAGGGATGAACAGAGGGAAGTAGGCGTTAACGTGCCCGGTGGCTTTGAAGCGGCGATCCAGAGCCTCTCGGATGTTCTCCCAGAGGGCATATCCGTAAGGCCTGATGACCATACAGCCCTTGACCGGGGCATAATCGGCGAGCTCTGCCATCTGGACGACATCGGTATACCAACGGGAATAGTCCTCACTTTTAGGGGTGATCTTCCTAACCATACTCTCCTCCTCACGCGTGAAACTAAAAGCACCTCGCCTCTAAGGACGAGGTGCTTCCTTACCCCGTGGTACCACCTTAGTTGGCTTCACAGAAGCCCGCTCGGCCGGCACAGCTCTTGTGCCGTTCCCTGATAACGGAGGGCTCCGGCCAGGCTTAGCGGCTCTCGCAGAGGATGCGACAGCCTTTTCGCCGGCGGCTCCTGGGTGGGTTCGGGGCGAAATCGCTCGTCTTATGAGCGATTTCGCCAGGTGAGGCTCAGATGCCGGCTCTCACCTCCCCGGCTCTCTGTGATCATCGCCTCACCGCCTACTGCTCCCAATCGACGCCTTTCGCAAAAAGATAGCATAGATCAGGCGATTTGTCAAATCACTCCATCTTGCTTGACATCCAAAACGTTTTGGTATATAATATGTTCCGAAACGATTTGGATTCCCAGCGAGGAGGCAGCCAGTGCCTGTTACCCTCAAGGATATCGCCAAAAGGGTCGGCTATTCGGTTACCACCGTCTCCCGTGCTTTGGCTGGCTACGAGGATGTGGCTGAGGATACCCGCCGTAAGATCATCATGGCGGCCAGGGAGATGGGCTATTACCCCGATTTCACCGCCAGGAGCCTGCGCCGGCGGAGGACGGATACCGTAGGCTTTGTGATCCCCGTTGCTGAACACTACCTATCGGACCCTTTCTTCTTGGAGCTTTTGGCCGGCATAGGGGATGGAGCAGTCGAACAGGGGTTCGACCTCCTCATCTCCACCTGCAAACCCCTGGGTTCCGAGGAGAGGGAGGTCTACAGGAGGATGGTCAGGGGGAGGAGGGTGGATGGCATAGTTGTAGCCCGCACCAGGCGCGAGGATCAGCGCATCTCCTACCTGGTGGGAGAGGGCTTCCCCACGGTGGCCTTTGGACGCACCACCTTGAATCTGGATTTCCCCTACATAGATGTAGACGGCGAGGATGGCGTCCGCCAGGCGATGGAGCACCTCATAAACCTCGGACACCGTCGCATCGCTTTCATCTCCCCCCCTTCCTACCTCATGTTTGCTGAGCACCGTTTGATTGGCTACAAGCGGGCCCTGGAGAAACATGGCCTAGATTTCGACCCCTCCCTCGTTGTAGAGGGCGAACTCACCCAATCGAGTGGCTATCGAAGGATGAACCAGCTCCTCGACCTAGATGATCCACCCACTGCCGTTGTCTGTGGCAACGACTTGATGGCTCTTGGGGCCATCAGTGCATCTCAGGAGAGAGGGCTGAAGGTGGGTCGAGATGTAGCCATCGTAGGTTTCGATGATATCCCCCTGGCCGAACATTCCCATCCCCCTTTGACCACAGTTCACCAGCCTATCTATGAGATAGGAAAGAGGCTTTCGCACATGTTGGTTCAGATAATCCAAGGGCAAGGCTTAGCGGAAACCCACACCATTGTGCAGCCGAAGTTGGTGGTCAGAGAATCATGTGGGTATGCGGAAAGGAGGTGATACCATCGGATTTTTCCCTCAATGGTGGATTTGGCGCATCGGAAAGCGCCGCTAAACCCCAGATCTAAGGAGGAGATAAAATGAAGAGGCTGGCGTTATTTGCGACGATAGTCATATTGACCGCTGTGGTGGCTTCTTGCGCCCCGCCGACCCCCAAGGTAGTAGAGAAGGTGGTCAAGGAGACGGTGGTGGTCACCAAGGTGGTGGAAAAGCCGGTTGAGGTGACCAAAGTTGTCGAGAAGATCGTCGAGGTCACGCCCGTGCCCGTGGACTACGGCAAGGTCGGCTTCATCTCCACCCAGTGCGTCCCGGTGGAGGAGGCGGAGAAGATGCGAGGCGTCATCCTGGCCGACTTCCCCGGCGCCCCGGAGTTCATCCCCGCCGACTATGCCACCTTCGAGGACACGGTGCTCGCCGAGGTGAAGGCGGGCAAGGGCAAGATAAGCGTGATCGGCGCCCTGCACGGCCAGTTCCCAACCCTGCTGGCTGCCGGCGCTTTGCAGGACCTCTCCCACCTGGTGGACATGGCGAAGGAGCGGGGCATCCCCGATGCCTTCATCGAGCTCGGCAAGCTGGGCACCGACAAACAGTACTTCATCCCCTGGATGCAGGCCACCTACATCTGCGCCGCCAATAAGAAGGCCCTGGAGTACCTGCCTGAAGGGGCCGATCCCGAGGCCCTGACCTGGGAGCAGTACCGCGACTGGGCCAAGAACATCTACGAGGCCACCGGCGAGAAGAAGGCTGGCTTCCCCGTCGCCGGATTACTACACCGCTTCCTGGAGGGCTACATCTATCCGTCTTATACCGGCGGGATGGTGACCACCTTCAAGAGCCCCGAGGCGGTGGAGATGTGGGAGTTCGTCAAGGACCTGTGGAAGTATGTCCATCCTGAGTCGATGACCTATGAGTTCATGCAGGAGCCCCTGCTGGCCGAGGAGGTCTGGGTGGCCTGGGACCACACCGCCCGCCTCATCGTCGCCTTCAAGGAGCGGCCTGATGACTTCGTGGCCCTGCCGGCGCCCTCCGGCCCCAAGGGGAAGGGCTTCATGCCGGTCGTGGTCGGCTTGGCCATGCCGGTGACCGCCCCCAACCAGAAGGGGGGCGAGGCGCTCATCGAATACCTGACCAGGCCTGAAATCCAGATCACCACCTTGCGGGAGGTCGGCTTCTTCCCCATGATCAAAGTGGATTACCCAGGCTACGTGGCCAAGGGCATCAGGCTTCAGGGTGAGGCCGTGTCCAAGCAGGCGGCCGCCGCCGACGCCATCCCTGCCATGCTGCCGGTGGGCCTGGGCCCGCGCTCGGGTGAGATCAACAAGATCTACCGCGATGCCTTCACCCGCATCGTCATTGATGGCGAGGATATCGAGACGGTGCTTGCGGAGGAGGCTGAGAAGCTGCAGACGTTGCTGAACGAGACGGGCGCTCCCTGCTGGCCACCCGATCCGCCCAGCGTAGGCCCCTGCCAGGTGAAGTAGAAGGCCTCGCGCCTCAAGGGGGGAGGCCAAAAGGCCTCCTCCCTTTCTTAGGAAGGGGAGATGACCATGAGGTGGAAGCGGTTTAATTGGGAGCCTTACCTGCTGTTGTTGCCCTCCACCCTTTACCTGATCCTTTTCTTCGCCTGGCCTATGTTCCAGGCCTTCAGGCTGGCCTTTCAGGCGGACGATGGGCATCTGACATTGGCCTACATGCAGCGCATGTTCAACGACGTGATGTTCTCAAAGGCGCTTCGTAACACCGTCCTGTTGATCACAGCTATCGTGCCCATCCAATTCATCCTGGCGCTGATTATGGCCCTCCTGATGATGGAACGTCTGCGAGGTTCTGATATCCTTGTCTATATTTACTCCATCCCCCTAGCCATTTCGGACCTGGCAGCCGGCATCATTTGGTTCTCCATCTTCACCGAGCGGGGTTACCTCAACTCCCTGCTGCATGGCTTGGGTATCCTGGGCAAGCCTTTCCTCTTCCTGAACTATCAGACTAACTGGCCCTTCGTGGCTATCGTCCTGGCCGAGGTGTGGCGGGCCACCTCCATAGTCTTTGTCATCCTGGTAGCCGGGCTGCAATCCATCCCTCGGGATTACATCGAGGCCGCTCAGATATTAGGGGCCAACTGGTTCCAGAGGGTGTGGCGGGTGATCCTGCCGCTCTTGCGCCCCAGCATCCAGACGGCGCTGATCCTGCGAACCATCCTGGCCGTCCAGGTCTTCGCCGTGGTGCGGGCTCTTGTTGGTCGGGGGATGACGGTTCTGGCAAATGAGGCCTACCTCTGGTATAGTGAGTACCGTAGCCCCCACCTGGCTGCGACTTATGCCATGTTTATCCTGACCATCTCCCTGGCCACCGCCTTCATCTATCTGCGGGCGCTGCGGGTCAAGGAGGAAATAAGGCTATGATGAGAAGAAGGATCGGACGGGGACTGATATATCTGCTGGCCATCATGATCGCGCTGTGGATACTCATCCCCATCTACCTCATCACCATAACTGCTTTCAGCCCTAAGGATGTGATCTATAGCTGGCCAAAAGCGTTGTTTCCCCGGGTTATCTCGCTGGAAACGATTCTCTTCTTCATTAATGCCCAGTATGTGCTGGACTCGTTGAAAAACAGCGTCATCGTGGCCCTGCTGAGCCTGGCCTTAGCTTTGGTGATAGGGGCGCCGGCCGGCTATGGCCTGGCCCGCCACATCTTTCCGGGCAAGGACGTCTTCCGCCTCACGATCCTTTCCACCCGCGCTTTCCCCATCGTCATCCTTTCCATCCCCTTGGCGGTTACCTTCATGCAATGGGGCCTATATGATTCCCTGATCAGCGTGGCCCTGCTTCATGTGGCGATGGCTCTCCCCACCACCATCCTGGTCACCAGCAGCGTATTCATAGGGGTCTCCAAGGAGCTGGAGGAAGCGGCCATGGTCTTCGGCTGCAATCGCCTGCAGGCATTTGTCCGGGTGGCGTTGCCGTTGGCACTGCCGGGCCTGGCCGCATCGGCCATCTTCACCTTCGTCCTCTCGTGGAACGAGGTTTTCGCCGCTACCATTTTAACCCTTTACAACCGCACGCTGCCCGCTCGACTGTTCATTCAGCTCCAGGCCTCGCCTCTCCCCTTCCGCTTCGCCGGAGGCTTTTTCATCCTTATTCCTGCGATCACATTTATGTTTTTCATCCGCCGCTATCTGTTTAGCCTGTGGGGGATAACGCTTAGGTAATCCGCAAGACCTCCGAGGTCTGGTGAAACTTAAGAGAGGTGGCCATGGCTGAGATACGAGTGGAAAACGTGCGCAAAACCTTCGGCAAAGTCAAGGCCGTATGGGACGTTGACCTCACCGTGCACGACCGGGAGTTCACCGTGCTCCTGGGCCCCAGCGGCTGCGGCAAGACAACGCTATTGCGTTGCATCGCCGGGTTGGAGCAGGTGGATCAAGGGCGCATCTATATCGGCGGGCAGGATGTGACCGACCTCCCGCCGAGAAAAAGGCAGATCGCCATGGTCTTCCAAAGCTATGCCGTCTTTCCCCACATGACGGTCTTTGAGAACATCGCCTTTGGGCTGCGCATGCAACATAAGCCCGCGGATGAGATTAAAAGGCGGGTCCAATCTGCCGCTGAACTTCTCCATATCGAGGAGCTGCTGGAGCGCTATCCGGCTCAACTCAGCGGCGGCCAACGGCAGCGGGTAGCCGTGGCCCGCGCCATCGCCGTGGAGCCGCGGGTATTGCTGCTGGACGAGCCCCTCAGCAACCTGGATGCCCTGCTCCGGCTGGAGATGAGGGCGGAGCTCAAACGCCTGCTGGAAGAGATCGAAGCCACCACCCTCTACGTCACCCACGACCAGGTGGAGGCCCTCAGCCTGGGCGACCGCATCGCCGTGATGCGGGATGGTCAGATCCTCCAGTACGACACCCCCCTGAACGTGTACGACAAACCCGCCAATCTCTTCATCGGCGGGTTCATCGGCAATCCCCCGATGAACTTCCTGGAGGGGGAGATTCGGGCAGAGGATGATCGAGTGGTGGTGCGGACGAGCGGCGGCGACATTTACCCACCTCCCAAGGCCCAGGCAATGCTTCGCCAGTTGAAAGAGTCAGAGGTGCTGGTGGGCATCCGGGCCGAGAACATCGAAACGCTCCATGCCCCGGCCGAGGACACGCTACAGGCCGAGGTGCTCGTCGTCGAACCCCTGGGTTCTCACAACTTGATAACCATGCAGTTGGGACCCGAACAAATTAAAGTGAACACCGATGCCGATTTCAAGGCCCAGCCAGGCCAAACCCTCTGGTTGCGCTTAAATGTTAATAAAATCTGCTGGATAGAAAAGTCCAGCGGCCGGGCGATGTATCCCGATTAAACCGGATGCATTTCAAGTGAGCTGCTATTTTCCGCATCTTCACACTGGCGATCGGGAGATTGACCGCGCATTTCGAATCGCCATTGGCAATCTGGTCGGTAATATCGTTCCTCATAAATCCGGCCTGCTGGATCGCCCCAAGCCTGTGGTCATGGCCGGTCTGGATTACGGCAGACCCTGGACCCGGGATGCAGCTATCAATGCGTGGAACGGAGCAGGGCTGCTTTTCCCGGATGTCACACATAACACCTTGTTGTCAACGCTGGAGAGAACAGACGCCATCGTGCGAATCGCAGGCCAATACTGGGATGCCATTATTTGGGCCATAGGCGCTTGGTGGCAGTATCTTTATAGTGGCGATAGGGATTTCCTTGCCCTAGCACTGGAGGCGACTTGCCATTCTCTGGCTCATCTGGAATCCACCGAATTCGATGCTTCGGTAAACCTATTTCGCGGTCCAGCCGTCTGTGGCGATGGGGTTGCCGCATACCCGGATGTTTACGCTCGAACGGGCGGCTCCAGCGAGATCCTCGATTGGCCCAGGTTCAACCCTCAGGCCGTATCTAAACCCGGATACGGGATCCCGATGCATGCGCTCTCCACCAACTGCGTGTATTACTACGCTTACGTGGTGGCAGAGCGCATGGCTTCTGAATTGGGCATGCCCCCGGACCCAACGTGGGCGGCGAAAGCGGAAGCCCTGAAGGAGGCCATTAACCGATACTTCTGGCAGCCAGACGTGGGATACTATCGCTATCTGGTTGACCCCTTTGGTGGCTGCGACCATCAGGAGGGATTGGGACATTCCTTCGCGCTCTTGTTTGGCATTGCCGACGCGGAACAGGCTGAGGCAATCTTTCGCCACCAGTACATCGCACCAGCGGGCATCCCCTGCGTCTGGCCCACATTTGCCCGCTACGAAAGCGCAGACGGCATGAGCTTCGGACGGCATAGTGGCACGGTTTGGCCCCATGTTCAGGGCTTCTGGGCGCATGCAGCCGCTTTGTACGGTAAAGTTGACCTCTTTGAGCACGAGCTGAGGAAGCTTGCCCATCATGCCTGCCGTGACCTCCAGTTCGCGGAAATCTACCATCCGATTTCCGGCGAAATATATGGTGGAATGCAGGAATCGGATCAAGGTATCCGAGAATGGAAGTCCTGCTCTTGGCAAAGCTGGAGCGCCACAGGCTTTATGCGCATGATTTTCATGGGATTGGTGGGCATGACTTTTGAGCCGAATGGAATCCGTTTCAAGCCCCTCTTGCCCGAAGGATTCAAATGCGTGCGCTTAAGCCGTTTGCCTTATCGTGGGATGTCTGTGGATATTCAAATCGAAGGTCCTGGCAACCAGATCGCCGAGTTCCGGATCAACGGGCGCTCTGTATATCCCCCTATCTTATCGGCCACAGGATCCGGGGAACAGAGAATCACGATCAAAATGATGCCCTCATGGTAGAAGTGCAATCCGTTGAGGAGGACCCTTTTGCATCGCATCCGCTTCACTGAAGACAAGATCGCCCGCCGCCTGGAATCGGTTGAAACGCTGGTCTACCGGCGGCGCTTGCCCCTACCACCCTTCCGCTTCCACGCCGGCGATGAACCCCTGGTTGCCCCGGATGTGGACGACGGCGGCTGGCCAACCATAGAACCCGGCACCTGCTGGGGTGAACGGGGCCAGAGCTTCACCCTGCGCACCACTTTCACCGTGCCCGCCGATTGGCAACCGCCCGTGGCGCTGCTTTTGCCCATCGGGGACGCCCACCAGTTTGTCCACCCCGAAGCATTGGCCTACATTGACGGTCAGGCCTATCAGGGCATCAATGCTCGCCACCAGGAAATCATGTTGCCGTCCCGCTGCTGCGATGGCGCCACACACCTCCTAGCCCTGCACGGCTGGGTAGGCACGGGAGATGCACCCCTCCTGATGGGCCAACCGGAAATCGTGCAGATTCACCAGCCCACCCGTGACTTCGTCGCCGCAGCTCGTGTGGCGCTGGGGGTGGCGGGGGAACTGGACGATTGTGACCCCGTCCGAATACGATTGCTAAACGCCCTGGACGAGGCATTTCGGCGGCTCGACCTGCGGGGACCCATCGGAGATAGCTTCTACGAGAGCATTACTGAGGCCCAGCGCATCCTGGATGAGGGCCTGACGGCGGCCGGGCCTCCCCTGGATGTGGACATCATTGCTGTGGGACACGCCCACATTGATGTGGCCTGGCTGTGGCCCGTCAGCCGGACCCGGCACAAGGCTGCCTCCACCTTCAGCAGCGTCCTGCGGCTGATGGAGCAGTTCCCTGAATTCCGCTTCGTTCAGAGCCAGCCTCAACTCTATCAATTTGTGGCCCAAGACCATCCGGACATCTTCCGGGAGATTCAGGCCCGGGTGGCGGAAGGCCGCTGGGAAGTCACCGGGGGGATGTGGGTCGAGGCCGATTGCAACGTAACCGGAGCCGAGTCACTGGTCCGTCAGCTCCTGCTGGGGCGACGCTTCTTCCGCCAGCACTTCGGCGATGCTGAAACGCCCATCCTCTGGCTGCCTGATTCATTCGGCTTCCCCTGGACGCTCCCGCAGCTCATCAGGCAGGCCGGCCTGAAATACTTCATGACTACGAAATTGAGCTGGAATCAGTACAACCGCTTTCCTTACGACAGCTTCTGGTGGCAGGGGCTGGACGGCACGAAGGTCCTCGCCCACTTCATCACCACCCCCGATGTGGCCGGACACCGGTACAACACCTACAACGGTGACCTCTCCCCCCGGCTGGTCATCGGCACCTGGCGGAATTATCAGCAGAAGGAAACGCACAACGAACTACTCACCCTCTTCGGCTGGGGGGATGGGGGCGGCGGCCCGACCCGTGAGATGCTGGAGAACGGTCGGCGGCTGGCCAATCATCCCGGTGCGCCCCGTGTGCGCCCAGGCACCGCCGGGGGATTTTTCCAGAACCTCGAGGCACAGGCCGGTGAACGGCTGCCCGTATGGAACGGCGAGCTCTACCTGGAGCATCACCGGGGCACCTACACCAGCCAGGCCCGCATCAAGCGCGCCAATCGCAAGTGCGAGTTCCTGTTGCACGACGCCGAGTTCCTGGCCGCCTGGGCTGCCCTGGCGACCGACTACGAGTATCCCCATGCCGCATTGACCAGGGCTTGGGAGTTGCTCTGCCTTAACCAGTTCCACGACGTCCTCTCCGGCACGGCCATCGGCCAGGTATACGAGGACAGTGCCCGCGATTACGAGGCCATCCGCGCCATCGGCGAGGGAGTGCGGGAGGCAGCGCTGGCGGCCCTGGCCCGGCTGTTGCCCGAAGAGGCGGCGTTTGTGACCGTCAACCCCACCTCCTTCGGTGGACGGCGCATCGGCCTGCTGCCGGAGCGTCTGCCGGAGGGCCAGGGACTCGTAGACCTGGCATCGGGCGAGCCTTTGCTCACCCAGCCCGTCGAGGATGGCACCCTGGTGGAGGTGCCTGACATCGGCCCTTACGGATTGCTTGCCCTGGGCCTGAGAGGGGCGCCATCGCCTCAACCTGAGGGGTTCGTGACAGCGTGCCTCGCCGACAGCCTCGCCGTGCTGGAGAACGATGTCCTGCGGGTTGAATTCGACGCCGCCGGCGACATCACCCGTCTGTTCGACAAAACCGTGAGGCGTGAGGTGGTGCCACCAGGCCAGCGGGCTAACGTCTTCCAAGCCTTCGAGGAACGCCCGCCGGGTGGGGATGCCTGGAACATCGGCGCTTCTTATCAGGACAGGTGCTGGACCGCCGAGCCTGCCCACAGCCTGAGGGTAATCGAACAGGGGCCGCTGCGGGCCGGATTGGAAATCCGCCGCCGCATACTGAACAGCGAGATCGTCCAGCGGGTGTACCTGCACAGGGGAAGCCGTCGTCTGGATTTCGATACCTGGATTGATTGGCGGGAGCGGCATGTGCTGCTCAAGGTCGCCTTCCCGGTGGAAGTTTTGAGTCCGCTGGCCACCTACGACATCCAGTGGGGGAACATCCAGCGTCCCACTCATCGCAATACCCCCTGGGACTGGGCTCGTTTCGAAGTTTGCGCTCACAAGTGGGTTGATCTGAGCGAAGGCGATTACGGCGTCAGCCTGCTCAACGACTGCAAGTACGGCCACGATGTGTATGATAACGTCATCCGGCTGACCTTATTGAGAAGTCCCACCTACCCCGACCCCAACGCTGATCAAGGCGAGCACCGCTTCACCTACAGCCTGCTGCCCCATCCTGGCGATTGGCGGGCAGGCACGGTGCCAGAAGCCTACGCTCTCAATGACCCGTTGATCCTGCGACGGGTATCGGGTGGGAAGGGCAGCCTTGCCGGACTATCGCTGGTGGCCGTCGAAGCTCCAAACGTCGTCATCGAGACGGTCAAGCGAGCCGAGGATGGTCAGGGGATCATCGTGCGCCTCTATGAAAACGAGCGCTGCCGGGGAGCGGTGACGTTGCGGGTGGGCTTTCCCCTGGCTGGTGCTTACCGCTGTAATCTGCTGGAGGAGAATGAAGCACCGCTGCCCATTGTTCAAAATGCAATGCATTTTACGGTGAAGCCTTATCAGATCATGACCCTGCGGCTGAAGGCACAGTAGGCATGGGGCCCCTGGTAATTACAGCAAACCTCCCTGAAGGCTTCGTAGCTTTCGGGGGTTTGGAAGGAGAAGTTACAAGAGAGCGGATCGGAGCGAGGTTGATAGTCTGAGGGCGACCGAGGCTGGGTTAGAAAGGAAGGAAATGGCAAAGGTGCTTAGGGCGGCCGATGTGATGACCAAGGATGTGGTGACCGTCTCCCCTGACGCCACAGTGGCGGAGGCGGTGAAGCTGATGCGGGAGAAGAAGGTCTCCAGCCTGGTAGTGGAGAGGCGCACCCACGATGATGCCTGGGGGATCATGACCCGCAAGGATGTGGTCAGCAAGGTCATCGAAGAAGGACCCCCACAAGGTCAAGGTCTGCGACATAATGACATCGCCCTTGTTTATGGTCTCCCCCGGCTTGACCCTGGACAATTGCGCCAAGCTGATGGCCATGGCCGGCATCCGCAGGTGCCCCGTCTTCGATGGGAAGGAGATCGTGGGCATCCTCTCCAACACTGACATCTTCAACATTCTGGAGGTCTAACAGCTTGGCTCAGATTATGTATGTAGGATCCGGCTGAGGTCGCTCTCAGTTCAGTGAACCTCCCCGAAAGCTCCAAAGCTTTCGGGGAGGTGGGGACAAGGAGGAGTTAATGGCCCAAGGGGACCAAATCAGGGTGGGGTTAATCGGCTGTGGTAACATCGGAATGGGCGGACACCTTCCGGCCTATGCTCACGTGCCTGACGTCGAACTGGTAGGGGTATGCGATGTGATAGAGGAGCGAGCCCAAGAGGCCGCCAGGCTTTCGGGGGCCGTGCCTTACGTTGATTACCGGGAACTGCTGGAGCGGGATGACATCGAGATGGTGGACATCTGTCTGCCTACCGACCTCCATGCTCAAGTGACCATCGCCGCCCTCGAAGCGGGCAAGCATGTCCTTTGCGAGAAGCCCATGGCCCATACCCTGGAGGCGGCCAGAGCCATGATTGAGGCCGTGCGAGCAAACGGCGTCAAATTGATGATCGGGCACGTGAGGCGCTTTGACCATCGCTATGCGAGCATCAAGGCCCAGCTCGAGGCCGGCAGGGTGGGAAAGCCCGTTTTCATCAGGCGGGCGGAGAGGCAATTCCTGCCCTTCCCGCCCGACGCCTGGCAGTGGGACCCCAAGCGGGGCGGCGGGGTGATCCTGGACATCGGCGTGCACGTCACCGATATGTTCCGCTGGTTCTTCGAGGAGGATGCCGTCGAGGTCTACGCGGTGGCCCGGTCGGTGAGGGAAACGGCTCGAACAGCAGGCAGCTTTGACCATGCCATGCTCACCTGCAAATTTCCAAAGGGAGTGGGCTTTGCGGAGATAAGCTGGGCCTACCCGAAGGGATTTGGTGGAGCCCTTTACGCCCAGCTCGACATCGTGGGGACGGAGGGGAAAATCTCCTATTCCGACAAAGACACCAATCCCATGCTGGCCTACACTCCGGAGAAGGGCCACGAGCTGCCCCGCTATTTCCGTTTTATGTCCACCACCGAGTACGCCTTCGAGGAGGAGATTCGGCACTTCGTCCGCTGCGTCCTCGAAGACAAAGAGCCGGCGGTGAGCCTGGAGGACGCTTACGCCGCCCTGGAGATGGCCCTGGCCGCGCAGCGCTCCGCTGAGACGGGGGAGCCGGTCAGGTTATGAGGGAAAAAGAGGGCGTTAGAGAACACCCCCTCCTCATTTGCGAGGGTTTTTCCTTGAGGAGTCGGCACCCTCTTGCACCGATGGAGACTAATCCAACTCCAAAGGGTGAAGGCGGAGCTCAGGCATGGGGAAGTGCTTGGGATTAGTGGTGGCCAGGGTGAGGCCATGCTCCAGGGCGGTGGCGGCGATGAGGGCGTCGGCGAAGGAGAGCTGAATGCCCCGGCGGGCGTATTGGTAAATCAGACGGCCGGCCCGGTCGGCGATAGCCTCGTCCACGGGGAGGTTCTCCAAAGAATCGAGCAACTCCATCGTGCGCGCCTCCTCGTGGGGACGCATCCCGGCCAGGAGCTCGGTCCGGGTGACGACGGAGATATAAAGGGTACCTTCTTTACCCCATCTGGTCAACAGGGCCGTTATCCCAGGGCGTTCCCGCAGGTGAAGGATGAGGACGTTGGAATCCAGCAGGTAATCAGCCACCGCGCTTGGCCTCCTCAATGATCTCGTCCCAGGAGCGGGGCATCCACGTCTCCCGCAACCGACGGACGTAGCGGTTCACATCCTCCACCGTCATCAAATCGGGGTGGTCCTCATCGGACCAGGCTCCGGCTGAATCTCGCAATGCTTTGAGCAACCGCCGTCGCTTGAGCTCCTTCTCCGTGGCCTCGACGATGAACCTGTTCCGCTCCCGGCGGGGGACGTAACGCCTGAGTTCCTCCAAAAGCGAGACGGGGAAGGTGACGTTGATTCGCTTGGTCGCTTCCGTAGCCATCATTAACCTCCAGGCGAACTTCCGAGGCCAAATTGTGGTGTAAATATTCTACATCAAAGAAAGGTGTATGTCAAATGTGTGAAAAGATTGGCTTAGGCATTGTCAGCTATGCTCATCCGCACGCCCCAAAGTATGCCGCCGCCATCGCCGCCTGCCCCCAGGCCGACCTGGTGGGCATTGCCGGGTCGGGAATCAACGACGACCTGGCCGCCGAGGAGGCGCGGCGCTACGGTGTCCCCTACTACGCCGACTACCGGGAGTTGCTGGCGCGGGATGACCTGGCTGGGGTATACGTGGCCACGGAACCCCGCCGACACCTGGAGGTGGTGCGGGAGGCCACGGCCCAGGGCAAGCATGTCCTCTGTGACAAGCCCATCGCCTTGAACCTGGAGGAGGCCGATGGAATTATCCGCCTCTGCCGGGAGGCAGGGGTCAAATTGATGGTGCCCTTCAACCCCCGTTTCCAGCTCCCCTTGATGAAGGTGAAGGAGTCCCTCGATAGCGGTTGGGCGGGCGAACTCGTCTCCATCTTTGCCATCAAGTATGGAAAGCTACCCACGAAGATCCCTCTTAAGGCCGATTACAGCTGGCTAATCGACCCGAGGGAGGCCGGAGGCGGGGGCTTTCTAGACATTGGCATCCACGCTATCGATGCTCTTCGTTGGCTGGCGGGGAGCGAGGCCCGCAGGGTGTATGCGCAGGTCAGCACTGCTCTCCACGAGGGCCTGTCAGTGGACGACATCGGCACCATGACCGTTGAGTTTGAAAACGGTGTGGTGGGAGCCTTGAGTGCCGGGTGGGCTAATCCTGACGGCTATCCCACCTGGCTGGACGTGCGCTTCGAGATCTTGACCACCAGGGCTGCTTTCCTCATTGACAGCCCCTACCATGACTACTGGTGCTATGGGCCAGAGCGCGTCGAAAGACACTATTGGTGGCGGCGGGATGTGGATGGGCTGGTGAATGAATTCGTGAGGGCTATCTTAGAGGATCGAGAGCCGGCTATCACCGGGGAGGACGCTCGAGCGGCATTGGCCATCGCCCTGGCCGCTTATGAATCGGCCCGTACCGGACGAGCGGTGACTCTGGGGAGAGCATAGTCGCATATATCATCAGGGTTGACGACACCTCATTAGGGGACAGCAAGAAGGCCGAAGACGACCTCACGCACACGGTTGAGATACTCGCTTGACGAAAGGGGGATTAAGGTTTACACTTTAGAAGATGTTCATATCCATATCTGCGGAAGGGCGTGCAGCCTGCTTGGTGATCTGGAGAGGTGCAAGGTGATGGTCGAGAAGGGTTAAAGAACGGGCACTTTTCCGGAGGTTCTCAGGCGAAGACTGCCAGTGCTTCCTGGGAGGAGATGACAGTTGAGGAGGTGGGAAGTGGATTACAATCTGACGTTGTTACACGATGACGTCCGCTTGCGGCTGAAAGAGATCGGGCAAGCCGATATCCTGGTGGGCATTCCCAGCTATAACAATGCCGGAACCATCGCCCATGTGGTGCGCACCGCTGCTGAAGGGATAGTCCGTTATTTCCCTGGCCTTAAAGCCGTGGTAGTTAACTCAGACGGCGGCTCCCCCGATGGCACGATGGAGGTGGCCCGCCAAACCCCCATTCCGCCTGAAGTGGAGAAGATCGTGACTCAGTATATGGGGCCTTCGGGCAAAGGCAGCGCCTTCCGCACCATCTTCGCCATCGCTAAGGCGCTGGGGGTGAAGGTCTGTGTGGTGGTGGATTCTGACCTCAGGAGCATTGAGTCTTGGTGGATAGAGCGGCTGGCCGGCCCTATCCTCAAAAAGGGCTATGATTACGTAGCGCCCTATTACATCCGCCACAAATACGATGGGACCATCACCAATAACATCGCCTACCCCATGACCCGTTCTCTCTATGGGGTAGATGTGCGCCAGCCCATCGGCGGCGAGTTCGGCTTCTCGGCAGAGCTGGCCGAGACGTATCTGGAGAAGGATGTTTGGGACACGGATGTAGCCCGTTTCGGTGTGGATATCTGGATGACTACCACGGCTATCAATGAGGGCTTTAAGCTCTGCCAGGCGCGATTAGGGGCCAAGATCCACGATGTCAAAGACCCCGCTGCTGCCCTGGGTCCGATGTTCAGACAGGTGGTAGGGACGCTTTTCCGGCTAATGGGGTTTTACGAGGATAATTGGAAGAGGGTGAGGGGGAGTCGAGTTACCCCCTTCTATGGCGAACCGGTGGAGGCAAAGCCGGAGCCCATCCGAGTGACTTTAAAGGCCATGATCGATAAGATGAGAATCGGTTTGGAGGAATTTGAGGACCTCTGGCGGGAGGTCCTCTCCCCCGAGAACTTCTTGCAGGTGACGAAGATCGCCACGCTCGATTACGAGAGGTATGCCTTCCCCGCCGAGCTGTGGGCCAAGGTGGTCTTCGATTTCGCCGTGGCCTACAACAAGAGCGGTATCGCTCCAGCAGAGGTCATCAGGGCCATGACGCCGCTCTACTATGGGAGAACAGGTGGCCTGGTGATGGAGACGCAAGAGATGACTAACGCCCAGGCTGAGGAAATGATCAGAGCTCAGGCGAGGATATTCGAGGAATTGAAGCCTTACCTGATCGAACGCTGGGAGGCATCAACCTGACCGTTTTATAAATCGCTTGGTGAAATCGCTTGCGGCCTCCTCGATCTTTATTTCCGGCCCATACTTCTCCTTTAGATAGTGCCAATGGGTGATGAGCCAGATGTACAGATCGGCCTCTGTGCGCCCCGGGAAATGCTCTATTATCCCCTGCTTTCTGATGGCTTCCACTACAGGCAAGTAGAGGTCGTCGTACCAGCTGATCACCGCCTCCTCCCAGGGTATCTCATGGCCCTGTTCCAATCCCATGAAGTAGCGGTGCACGGAGATGTGCTCGATAAGGGTGCGATAGTTGCCAGGGATGGTGAATTCGATCCTCTGATCGGGCCTGAGCTGATCGAGCTTGGTCTGCTCCAGGAATTCGATATACTCCTCCTTGATGGGCAGGTCCTCCGGCTTTAACTCAGCGGTGATGGGCACCTTCACCTTGCATTCTATCACCTCGGCCTCGATGAACTTCTGCCCCTTCTCCTTGGCCACCGATACGCGATGGTGGCCATCACGCACAAAGTATGCATCCCCGACTTTGTACAGTTTGACCGGCGGCATGGGGACGCCGCGCTCATAGAGCTCATCTATCTTCTTCCAGCGCTCCTTGGTGTGGCTTTGTAAGGGCAGGAAGGCGCGGTCAAAATCCATGTAACGTCCCAGGCTCCCCACGATCTTGTCCAAAGGGACGGTCTGCAGGCCTTTGTACCATTGGCTGCGGATTTTCAACTTCTCCGCGACCTCAGAGAAGGAAAGGAGTTCGTTGGAAGACCGTGAGACAAAGGAAGCTATCTCGTTGAGAAAAGCCTTAAAGCGAGCTCGCTCGAAGTTTATCTCCGCTCGAGCTGAAACCATCGGCCTCGCCTCCTATTAGAGTTGTTGCACAATTGGCTGACTGGCCTTGATAGTACGATTTTCTCCTATGGCCGGAATTTGCGCATAAATGGGGTGATCTGGCCTCCAAAAACCGCTTCGTGCGGGCCAAAAGAGCCTAAAACGGGTCATTTTCGGAATGGTCTTAGATCCCTCTACTATTGTGCAACAACTCTATTGATAACACCCGATAGCCGCAAGCGTTGACCACTTGGGTCACATTGTAGGTAGTGACCAGGGGTT
>Ga0190286_1000120_pt1 | contig 39934 bp, 39 predicted proteins | sample 48691834_MG_FD_183241 | JGI IMG/M metagenome (GOLD analysis project Ga0190286, IMG submission 183241) | Hydrothermal vent microbial mat bacterial communities from Southern Trench, Guaymas Basin, Mexico - 4869-18-3-4_MG | ecosystem: Environmental > Aquatic > Marine > Hydrothermal vents >... | reverse complement strand
TATATATCCTTACCGTCAATAAGGATTTGTCCTTCGACTCTCGCATCATCAATTAAATCTATCATTCGGTTGATGCATCTTAGAAAAGTGGATTTACCGCACCCAGAAGGTCCCATGATAGCAGTTATTTTATTCTTTCTTATAGATATATTGTCATTAATCAGGACATGTTTGTTGCCATACCATACATTTAAATTCTTAACGATTATTTTATCTACCATCTCTTTCTCCTTCTCTTTATCCTTATTAGTATGGCTGTTAAGTTTATTCCCACAACGAGTACAAGGAGCACGAGAGCAGTCCCGTAAGCGATGGGCACCTGCAAATCGGGTTTCGTTCCTTCTGTCATCAATGCATAAATATGGTAGGGTAGTGCCATCACTTCATCAAATATTGACCTTGGTAATCTTCTTGTATAAAAAGTAGCGGCTGTGAATAAAATAGGTGCTGTCTCACCAGCTGCTCTCCCTATCCCGAGTATGACACCGGTTAATATACCGGGTATAGCATTTGGAAGAACAACATGAGCTATCGTTTGCCATTTTGTTGCACCAAGAGCATAAGATGCATCCCTGAATGTTTGTGGCACAGCAAGAATAGCCTCCTCACTTGCCCTTATTATCGTGGGCAATATAAGTATCCCTAATGTTAATGAACCAGCAAGGATTGACACTCCAAATCCAAACAATTTCACAAAAACTGCAAGTCCAAAAAGCCCAAATACAACAGAAGGTGTGCCTGCAAGTGTATTTATGCCTGTTCTTATAATTTTCGTTAATTTTGATGACTTTGCATATTCAGTTAAATAAACAGCGCTAAAAACTCCTAATGGTAGAGCAAAAAGTATCGCACCCACTGAAAGATAAAATGTGCCAATAATGGCAGGGAAAATGCCTCCTTTTGTCATACCTTCTCTCGGGAAGTCAAAAATAAAGTTTAAACTCAAAACTTTAAATCCACGAATAAAGATAAAAAAGAGTATTATAAAAAGAGAAAGAACTGCTATTAAGCATGCAAACCTGCATATTAGAAAGCCGATACTTTGCTTAAATTTTCTCATAACCTTTTTCTTTTATGTAATTTGCTAAAATATTAAGCCCTAAAGTTATTAAAAACAGAATTATGCTGATAGCGAATAGTGCATGATAATGAAGACTTCCTGCAGGTGCCTCTCCCATTTCTGCTGCAATGGTTGCTGTCATGGGTCTAACAGGTTGCAAGAATGAGCGCGGAATGACTGCTGCACCGCCTGCAACCATAAGTACAGTCATTGTCTCGCCTATTGCCCTGCCCAAGCCCAGAATAACGGCTGTTAAAATTCCTGACTTCGCAGAGGGTATAACTGCCCTCGTTATCGTCTCCCATTTGGTTGCTCCCAATGCATATGATGCCTCTTTTATCTCATTTGGGACAGATGCTATAGCATCTTCAGCTATACTGGTAATCGTGGGTAGTGCCATAATTCCCAGAAGGCAAGAGGCGGTAAAGGCATTCAATCCCACTGGTATGTTAAAAAGCCTTTGTACAAATGGTGCAAAAACTACCATACCAAAAAAACCATATATTACCGAAGGTATGCCTGCAAGAAGTTCTATCATAGGCTTTATAATTTCTCTTATCTTTGGAGGACTTAATTCAGCTATACAGATCGCTGAACCGACTCCCAATGGAACAGCTACCATCATTGCACCGAATGTAACAAGAATTGAGGCCAAAATAAGTGGCAATATGCCGAACTCAGGTGGCTCATGAGTAGGATACCAGAACTTACCAAAAATGAATTTTAGAGGATTTACCACTTTAAAAATAGGTAGCCCCTCTTTGAATAAAGAAATAGCAATCCCAAATAGAAAGATAATTGATAAAGAAGCACAGAAGCGAAGCATGTATTCAATGAATTTTTCTCTCTTTAACATCTTATCACCAACAGTGAGGGAGGGGAAAGTCCCCTCCCATTACATATCTCTTTCTCATTCATTTGATTTAACGGGAACAAATCCGGCTTCTTCAACTATCTTTTGTCCTTCGGAACTCAGAACGAAATCTATAAACTCCTTTGCTAAGCCCTTTGGTTTTCCATCAGTATAAAAATAAAGTGGTCTTGCGAGTTTATATTCCCCTGATGCTACTGTCTTTTTAGTGGGCTCTACTCCATCAACTGGGAGTGCTTTAACTTTTGATGAAACATATCCGAGTCCCACATATCCTATAGCCCCAGGTGTCTTTTCCACAGTCGTAGCAACTGCCTTATTTGATGCAAGCATAAGTGCATCGGCTCTCGTCTTTGCACCTTTTAGAACCAGCTTCTTAAATACCTCAAATGTGCCCGATGCCACATCTCTTGATATCACCACAATTCTGCCTGATTTTCCACCAACATCTTTCCAGTTGCTTATCTTACCAGTATAAATATCTCTTAATTGTACAAGAGTTATCTCTGATAAGGGATTAGATGGATGCACGATAACAGCGATTCCATCGCGTGCAATTACGGTAGCTACGGGATTTATACCCTTACTCCTTGCGGATTTAAGTTCTTTTGTCTTCATTGGTCTTGATGCCATAGCGATATCGCATGTTCCATCAATAAGTGCAGCGATACCCACCCCAGAGCCACCTCCTCTAACACTTATATCCACATCCGGATGTTGTTCCATGAATTTTTCAGCACATAATTGAGCGATGGGAAGGACAGTCGTTGAACCAGTCAGCGTGAGACTTTTCTTCCCAGCAAATGCTGTTTTCCATGTGAGCATATGTGCAAATATTACACCTGCACACACTATTTTAGACCATGCCTTCATGCTACACCTCCTTTCTTAAAAAGGGTTTGTTGCAAATTCCCATCTAAGTTGCATTAAAAACTCATTCTCAGCTTCTTTATTCGGGTCTTCATATTGCTTTCGTTCATAATTTACCTGAAGCATCACGCCTGGTTTGCCTTTCTTACGCTTAACAATGTAATAGTTGAACCCACCTATCATTCTGTAGTGAGAGTCTTTTTCTTTATCAATATTCTCATCCCAGTAATCAACCCTGCCTACCAATTCAAAATTGGGATTGAGTTTTAAAACTGGCATTATCATAACCCCGAATCCAGTAATTTCGGGTTTGCCTGTTTTTGTCATAATGAGTTCGCCCCAGCAATCAATCGGTCTGCGTGCAACTCTACACACACCAGCCATTAAAAATCTTTTTGATGCTTCTTTCTTCTCATAAAGTAGAGACCCACCAATAGTTAACCCAGGTATGGGTATAAATCTAACATTCCCAGTAAATGCTGGATACTTATCCACATTACTTTTGCATTTCTTATAACCTTCTCCATTATAGATTCCGAGTTGCCACTCTCCCATCCCTTCGGAAATATCAGTATTAAGAGTTATCCCGTAGTCAGCACTTGATACTATTTTCTCTTTATCTTCGAGTGATTTTTCAATGGTTACATATTTCCAGTCATAAATAGTTCCAAAGTAGGGTTTCTGTAACCCAACCGTAATCTTGCCCTCGGGGATGATGCCTTTAAAATCAACATACCCATATTTAAGTTTGAGCCCAGCACCATGCGGATCAGCTTCCTTATCGCTTGAGAATATATCCACATTTACTCTACACTTGATTTTATCCGTGAATGCATGCTCCCATCGTAAATAACCTCGCTCCAGCCCGAAATAACTTTCATCTAATTCCGTGAAGTTGCCTTCTGCTTTGACTGTATATCTGAACCATGTATAAGCTTTGAACTGTGATTTACCGGGAGCCAGTCCTGCATAGGCATATTGTGCGCAAAGCGCCATTACAAAGGAGATTAGCACCACCTTTGTAAGTTTACCCATCGTTCACCTCCTTTCGTTCTATTATACATTTTTGGTGTTAACTGCATATAAATCTTTTGTTAATTTTTGGTTAATTTTTATCTTTCTTATAATTAATTGCTTAATTTGTCTTACTTTTTCTCTGCGAATACCTAACTCTTTAGCTATTTGCGATAAAGCTTTTCCCTCTTGAAAATGGAGTTTAAAGATTTTTTGCTCAAGAGGTGAGAGATTCTTATTAAAAGAAGATATATCCAAATCCCCACTTTCATAAGTTTTCTCTATAACAAGGTTTTCTAAAATTTCTTCATTTAACTCTATAAAATCCAGGGATTGCATTTTCTCTCTTTGGATAGCCTCTAAAATTTTTTTCTTTATCCAATAAAATGCATAAGTTGAAAATTTTACTTTCTTAGATGGGTCAAATCTTTTTTCTGCTTCAAGTAGTCCTAAAAATCCTTCCTGAACCAAATCCTCAAAAGGAACTCCCTTTTCTTTATATTTGGAAGCAATTGATTTAATTAAAGGTAAATAATCCATGCACAATTTTGTAAGCCTATCGCTTTTCATTTGTTTTCCTCATTAAGTAAATTGCAATATTTTCATTTTTTCTTATGGCATCTTTTATTGCTTCGACATTCATTTCTTTATCTTCTTTTTTCCTGTCTGGATGAGCAGCAATAACAAGGGCATTTTGCTCTTTTACTCCTTTAATAATCTCTTCCACAGACAAAGATGGTTCAACATATTCTTTTATATCTATGGCAAGAATATGATATAAATCGCGATTATTGGTGATTTCTACTCCCGGAATTAACAGCATATTATATTCTTTCCATGCCCTTTTTGCCTTTTTCCATAATGCTTTTAAATAATCTTTAAAATCTTCTTTTGTTATCGCATTTATCTGCTCTCCTTTCCTTATACGCTCTTCAAGGATATATCTATCTAAAATAGGGTCAGTTATTGAAATAACATCAAAACCATGTTTCCCAAATAAATCAACGACTTCTCTGAGCGATAGCCTCCCGTCACTAAATTTTGTGTGAATATGAAAATCGCAAAGCAACCAGTCCATCCTACTCACATCAATTTATACACAATAAATGTTAAAAGAGTATAAAGGGAATGTTAATTTTTGGTTAAGAAAAGAATGTAATTATAAATTCTGTTCCCTTACCTACTTTGCTTTTTACATCTATTTTTCCATTATGCAAAAGCACAACATGTTTTACAATGGAAAGTCCAAGACCTGTTCCACCAAGTTTTTTAGAGCGAGATTTATCAACAACATAAAATCTTTCAAATATTCGGGGAAGATGTTCATCCGGAATGCCAATCCCTGTATCCCTTACACTCACAATTACTTTTTTATCGACTCTCTTTAAGGAAACAATTACTTCTCCTTCTTCTGTGTATTTAATAGCATTGTCTATCAAATTTATAAACATCTGCTCCAGTTTAAATGGGTCTCCCCTTATTACAGGTCCGTCTTCACATATTAAATTTAATTTTAACCCCTTTTCTTTTGCTTTCTGTTCAAATATTTTGCATATATTTTTCGCTATCTCTTCCAAATTTACATTCTCTTTTATCTGAGTTAATCCCTTCTCTTCCAATTCTGAAAGTAAAAGTAGGTCGTTGACAATATTTATGAGGCGTTCTGTATGTCTTTTGATAATATCTAAGTAGTGTTTTGCATCGCCTTTTGTCTCCTCTTCTAAAGTCTCAACATATCCTTTTATAGCGGTAAGAGGAGTTCTTAATTCATGAGAGACATTTACTACAAAGTCTTTCTTTATTTTTTCAAGTTTTTTAAATTCAGTAATATCATGCAAAACAATTATTAACTCTTCTTTAGAAGCCATAAAGACAAAACTACACAAAAATATTTTTCCATTTAATTCTAACTCTTTTGAGGAAATTCTTTCTTCTTTTTTTGCTTTTCCTATTAAATTACCCATCTCAGGATTCCTTAAGACCTCCCACCAGAATTTCCCTTCTGGATTTATCTGAACAATTTTTTTTAAACTTTCATTAAAAAGAATAATTTTGCCCTCTTTATCTAAAACCAAAAGCCCTTCTTCAAGGGAAGAGATAATACTATTTAATTCTTCTTGTTTCAAGGTTAAGTTATCAAATAGACGCTTTAGTTCTTCAGACATTTTGTTGAAACTATTTGCCAATCTCCCTATTTCATCCTTTCTTTTAAAGCTTACTTTTGCAGAAAAATCACCATCGGCTAATTTTTTAGATGCTGAAACTAACTCTTTTAAAGGATAAGATAAATTCCTTGAAAAAAGGAGAGCTCCTAATAGAGAAAGAAAAGTTATAAAAATTATTATCCCAAAGATTCTGTTTTTTAAGTTATTAAGCAATTTATTTATATCTTTTAAAAACAGGCTTACCCTCAAAACACCTAAAAACTTTTCTTTTGATCTAATAGGTATTGCCACATATAGCATTTCTTCTTTTACCGTGGTGCTGAAACGCAAAGATTTACCAAAACCTTTTATTTTGGCTTGCTTAACTTCTGGTCTATCATTGTGGTTTTCCATAAGGCGGGGGTCTTTTTCTGAATCTGCTAAAACCCGCCCATCAAGAGCAATAATTGTAATTCTTGTTTTTATATTTTTCCCTATCTCTTTTACTAAGGAATCTAATCTTTTAAAATCTTTTTCTTCTATAAGAGGTAATACTTTAAGTCTAAGAGTATAAGCTAAATTTTTAAGGTCTAAAGATAGGGTGTTTATGTAATGGTGTTTTATTGTTCTAAAAGAGAAGAAAAATACCAAAATTGAAAGCAATAAAATAATCAAACAGAAACTGAAGAAAATTTTAAAAAATAGGGAGCGTTTCATTCTTCTATTTTGTAACCTATTCCTCTTACATTTTTAATAAATTTTGCAGCTTTTCCCAATTTTTCTCTTAAATTTTTGATATGGACATCTATGGTTCTGTCTAAAACTGCCTTTTCCTGCCCCCATAAATGGTCTAAAATCTGGTCTCTTGTAAATACCCATCCTTTTTTAGAAGCCAAGATTTTTAAAATTCTGAATTCAGTTGGAGTTAAATCTATTTTTTTATTTTCTACAAAGACCTCAAATTTATTAAGATCTATTAAGAGAATATCACCTATTTTAATCTTTTTGCCAGAATCTTGAGCTTTTCTTCTCAGAACTGCTTTTACTCTGGCAATTAACTCCCTTGGTGAGAAGGGCTTTGTCACATAATCATCTGCTCCCAACTCTAAACCCAAAACTTTATCTGCCTCGGTAGTGCGTGCAGTAAGCATGATAATAGGAATTGATTTAAATTCCTCGTTTGACTTCAACTGCTTACAAACCTCAAAGCCATCCATATCTGGAAGCATGAGATCTAAAATTATAAGGTCGGGTGTTTGCGAGGATAAAAATTTAAAGAAATTTTCAGCATTCTGAAAACTTTTAACTTTAAACCCATGTTTGGTAAGATGTAAAGATACAAGTTCTAAAATATCGGGTTCATCATCTATTACCGCTATCAATTCATTGCTCATCTCTCACTCGCCGTTGAAATTAGATAGCGGTCGATAATCAATCCACTTGCTGCCTCAATACCCCCCAGATTCCCGCTTGCTCTCCTTCCCCGATGCCTGGAGCTATCGATCACTACCACCTTTCGATCATAGCAGTCGCCCCCGCTTTCAAAATTTTCAACAGCCGGTGAGACATCCTCATTCTTTCTAAGTTTATAGACCAAATAAGAAAATTGAGTCTCTCTAATAAAACAGCCACTTTTTTCTCTTTTGTTAGGAAGAACTCATGGAAAAATCCCTCTTGTTCTTGTTGCCTGTACTACTCTATCAATAGCAATCATATAAGCAACAGTTCTCATATCAACTCTCTTTCTCCACTAAGTTGCAAATGTTCTTAACACACCTTCTTACCTCCTCAAAATCAATTCCGCGAGGATTATATATAACCTCTAACTCTCCAGTATCTTCTCTGCTTCTTCTTTATCCGCATCCATTATGTAAGTAATGCCTGATATCTCTGCTGCCTCTTTTGTTAAGGCGGCTATGTCATCCCTGGTTATGAACTCCAAGGCAAACTTGCGATTACCTGTCATTATCTGACGCAACCCCTGAGCGATTCTCTGCATATAGGTATAAAGTCCTAAAGCACCTGTGGGAATGCGCTCAAAGTCGTTGCCAAATCTTCTTCTAAGCTCGGGTGCAGTAACGAATATTTCATCCGGAGTGTTGCCAAACCTTTCTATATAAACAGGCACCTGACCTTCTGCGATCCGTTTTCCAATGGTCTTTCCCACCATAGCTGCCGTAAGGGGAGCTCTTGCCATTCCTATAAGTTTGAAATAGGGGGCACCAAGAGCAAGTCCCTTAAATATCTGGTCTTCAAAGGCAAACCCACCAGCTATGGCAATATCCGGAATATACTCCCCCTTCTTTGCCAGCTTATCCACATACTGATAAAGAAGAGACCACAGCTCTACGCCTGGGACACCCCACTCATTCATCATCCTCCATGGACTCATACCGGTTCCACCTCCAGCCCCATCTACAGTTAAAAGGTCAATCTTTGCAATAGATGCGTATTTTACCGCTCTTGCCAAATCCTGAGGTCTGTATGCCCCTGTCTTTAAGAACACATACTTCGCACCAGCTCTGCGTAGCTCCTCTATTCTTTTGACAAAACTCTCCTCTTCAACCATACCGACTCTTGAGTGTCGCTCGAACTCTTTGAAGATACCCCGCTCAAAGGCTTTTATAACATCTGGGTCATAAGGGTCGGGAAGCACTATGTACCCTCTATCCTTCAGCAACTGTGCACGCTTTATATCCTTTATTTTAACCTCTCCACCGATATCCTTTGCACCCTGGCCCCATTTCAATTCAACCGCCTCTACACCCAGTTTCTCTATAACATACTCGTGAACTCCCAGTCTCGTATCTTCTACATTTGCCTGAACGATGATGGTACCGTATCCATCCTGTTGCCATTCCTTATAGAGCTTTACCCTCATCTCCATATCTTTGGAATAGACTACCCTTCCATTTTCTATCTTAGCTTCGGGGTCCATTCCGCACACATTCTCACCGATGGTAAGCGGTATACCCGCGATTGCAGCACCTATGGCAAGACCTTCCCAGTTATTCTTTGCAACAGCAGTTGAGCCAAGTCCCGGGATAATAATGGGGAGCTTAACCTTTATCCCTTTATCATGCCCGATCTTTCTTTCAAGATTCACATTGGGGAAGATAGCCTTATCGGGGTCAGGTTCTATCCCTTTGGCACCCACACAGGTTCCGAGAATTGTAAAATGAGATAAGTCAACGGGATATCTCTTTTCAGCAGCGGTTGTGATTATCCCAAAAGGCTGCGGGTATATTGCTTCCGCTCCCCTATAAGCAGATTTACCTACCTCGCACATCCCTATGCAGCCATCAACACAGGTGGCACAAAGGCCACTGATGGGAACAACAGAGTCTTCAGTTCTATTTTTTGTCAGTGTAGCTGCTGACGCATTTATTCTTGATAAAGACATCTTACCTCCTTTTTTAAATTTTTATATTGTTTATATCTCTCATTCTTTGCTGTCTGCTTTTCTGCTGTGAACTTTCGGCTTCTCCCTTATGCAGGTTCCACATTCCTCTTTCAATCCCATATAGCATTTATAGTCCTCGTAATAATCAATACAGGTGGGTTGTAATGCGTTATAACACCTGCCACATACAACAGAAGGGGGTTCGGAACCCTCGCATCTCAGCTGGCAGGCAGGACAGATATACATACAGGCTCCACACCTCCTGCAAACTTCGGAGGTCTTATCAAAAGGTGTGGTTATCTTTAGTTTACCTCCACGGTTTGTAAAACCTATAGCCTTGGCATCCATTTGCTCCTCACATATCCGGACACATAGCCCACAGTAGACACAATCCTCCCAATCGGGTTTAAACCTTGTTTGCTCCACACCAAATTTTGCTGCCAGATCTTGGATAGTCTTTGATGTGGGACAGCTGGCAAGCAGAAGTTCAATTAACACCTTTCTCGCCCGAATCACCCTTTTTGTGGCAGTCCTTATAACAAGCCCTTCTTCAACCGGGTATGTGCAAGCACTAACAAGCTTTGTATTCTCACCCTCACCGATCTCAACCACACAGAGCCTGCAACCACCCCAAGGGCTAAGTCCATCACGATAGCAGAAAGTGGGAATCTCTATCCCTAAAAATCTTGCCGCCTCAAGTATTGTCCAGCCCTCAGGGGCTTCAAAATCTATACCATCAATCCTTATTCTGGGCATTCTTCACCTCCTATTCAACCATTGAAGTCTCTTTAAGTTTTTCAAGGAATTTCTGTCCGTCCTGGGTCTCAAGGTCGCACCGCAGACAGCGTCTTGCTTCCTTTATTGCCTGCTCTTCTGTCAACCCCTGTTCAACTTCCTTAAAATTGGATTTTCTCTCCTGAGGAGAAAGACGAGGCATTGATGGGCGTTTTGCTTCCAATAGTTCCTCCTCAGCAAGTTCAACAGGCTCTATATACTCAGAGGGTCTTGTTATTTCATATTCCCTTCTTATCTCTTGCCCGGATAAGAATTTATCAATTGACTCGGCCGCGATTTTCCCAGAAGCGACTGCATCTACAACGGTATTGGGGCCGGTTACCAGATCGCCACCAGCAAACACACCTTCTTTTGTTGTAAGGAATGTCTCTGGGTCAGCCACAAGGGTTCCCCTCTGAGAAACCTCAAGCCCTGACTCTTTTTCAATAAATGATGTATCCGGACGTTCCCCAATAGCAACTATTAGAGTATCAAGTTCTACTGTGAACTCTGACCCATCTATTGGTATGGGTCTTCTCCTGCCTGTTTCATCTACTTCACCCAGCCTCATCCTTATAAATTCACATGCTTTTAATTTTCCGTCCTCAGAGATTATTCTCTTGGGTGCAGTTAAAAACTGGATTTTTATCCCCTCTTCAAGAGCGGCTTCCACTTCCTCTTTGAATGCAGGCATTTCAGCAATCGTTCTTCTGTAAAAGATGGTCACAGTTTCAGCCATCCCTGTGCGCAAAACCGCCCTCGCAGCATCCACTGCTGAGTTGCCACCACCAATTACACCAACTTTATTACCAATTTTTATCTCTTTACCAAGATTTATGGAAGTCAATACCTCCATACTCGGTAATACACCTTCTACATCCTCACCAGGTATACCCAGATTTAATGACTTGTGTGCACCGGTAGCAATAAATACCGCTTTGTAGCCTTGATTGAACAGGTCATCTATAGTGAAGTCCCTACCAAGTGCACTGTTTGTGCGAATCTCAACACCTGCACTTTTGATGTAGTCAATATCAGCCTTCAATATTTCTCTTGGCAGTCTGTATTCAGGTATTCCCACTGCGAGCATACCTCCTATAACAGGAAGCTTCTCAAATATGGTAACTTCATACCCCTTTTGAGCAAGATAGAACCCGCATGTTAGCCCAGCAGGTCCAGAGCCTATTATGGCTACTTTACCCTTACCGTTTTTGGGAACAGATTCTGCTTTAAGCATTAAACCCTTTTTTAATCCATAATCTGTAACAAACCTTTTGAGGCTTCTTATTGCAATGGGTTCTCCACCTTCACCTGCACGACACTTAGTCTCACAAGGATGATGACAGACCCTGGCAAGAACAGAGGCAAGTGGATTATCCTTTTTTATTACCCTTAAGGCATCTTCATATCTTCCTTTGGCTATTAAGGCAATATAGACTGGAGCCTCTGTCCCTATCGGACAGGTATGTTGACACGGAGAAGAGACTATCTCCTTACATACAGCCGCTCGACATTTCTTCTTTTTTATATGCTCTATATACTCGTGCTTGAAATAACGAAGTGTTGCCAGAACTGGATTGGGTGCTGTTTGTCCCAGCCCACATAAAGATGTATCCTTTACAACATTGGCTAATTCCTCTAAAGTCTCTAAATCCTCTTCCTTGCCTTTCCCTTCTGTTATATCTGTCACTATCTCCAGCATCTTCTGGATACCTTTTCTGCAGGGTAGACATTTTCCACATGACTCATCCTGTAAGAAATTCAGGAAGTATTTTGCCACATCAACCATACAGGTGCGTTCATCCATCACGATCATACCCCCAGAACCCATTATTGAACCCGCCTGTGTGAGGGATTCATAATCTACGGGTAAATCCAAGAGTTCCTCGGGGATACAACCGCCAGATGGTCCACCTGTCTGGACGGCCTTAAATCTTTTTCCATCAGATAATCCACCACCTATATCAAATATCACTTCCCTTAAGGTTATACCCATGGGAACCTCAATGAGTCCAGTATTTCTAACCTTTCCGACCAGTGAGAAGATTTTAGTCCCTTTACTCGTTTCTGTTCCCATTTTTGAGAACCACTCTGCCCCCTTATCTATTATCTTTGGCACATTTGCCCATGTCTCAACATTGTTTATGTTTGTGGGTTTGCCGAACAGACCCTTCTCAACAGGGTATGGAGGTCTCTGTCTTGGGGTTCCTCTCTTCCCTTCAATGGAGGATATAAGCGCGGTCTCTTCACCGCAGACGAATGCACCTGCTCCCCTTGCTATTTTGATGTCAAAACTGAATCCCGACCCCAATATGTTCTCGCCCAGTAATCCAGCCTCTCGTGCCTGTTCAATCGCTATTGTGACATGTTTAATTGCAAGTGGATACTCGTTTCGCACGTAAATCCAGCCTTCGTTTGCACCAATCGCATAGGCACCGATTATCATACCCTCAATGACAGAGTGGGGATTTCCCTCAAGTAAACTTCTGTCCATATAAGCACCGGGGTCACCCTCATCCGCATTACAGATTATATACTTGATATCACTTTTTTGCTTTCGTGCCAACTCCCATTTCCTTCCCGTGGGGAAACCGGCGCCTCCTCTTCCACGTAGTCCAGAAGCCTTTATCGTCTCGATTATCTCTTCGGGTGACATCTTCAGTGCTTTCGCAAGCGATAGGTAGCCACCTCTTGCAATGTAATCCTCTATGTTTGTTGGGTCTATGAATGGGTTATCCCCCAAAAGTAGTCGCATCTGTTTCTTATAAAAGGGAATATCTTTCTGATAGACAAAATGCTCACCGGTTGCAGCATCTTTGTAGAGCAATCTATCGATTATCTCACCTTTTAGCACGGTCCTTTCGATGATCTCTTTTGCATCCTCTGGCTTAAGATGCTGGTAGAAGATCCCTTCGGGAAAGATGATCACATTAGGTTCAGCCTCGCAGAAACCATGACATCCCGTGACCTTAATATCGATCTTTCCCTTTGCCTCTTCTTTGAAGGCTTCCACAACCTTTATTGAACCCCTTGCCTGACCGCATGTGCCAGATGATATGGAGATGAACCTCTCCTTAAACTCATCTTTGAGCTTTGAGCTTAGGGCTATAAGCTCATTTGGGTTTTCTATTCTCTTCAATTTTCCTCCTTTCCTATTCTTTTTATTAATGAAAGAGCCTTCTGAGAGGTCATCCCTCCGTAATATTCACCATCTACCACAACGATCGGTCCTATAGCACAGCATCCAAGGCAATTAACCGTCTCTAAGGAAAATTTCATGTCTTTGGTTGTCTCTCCTGGTTTTATTCCCAGTTCTCTTGAGATAGCCTCTACAATTCTTTGACCACCTCTTACATGGCAGGCGGTTCCAAGGCAAACTGTTATCAGGTGCTTTCCCCTGGGCTTTAGGCTAAAAGACCTATAAAAAGTAGCAACACTATAAACATCTATAAGAGGAATTCCCAGTTTTTTCGCAACCTCTCTAATTACCTCTTCTGGTAACCAGTTGAGGAAAGATTGAATGTCTTGGAGCAGGGGTATCAGGGATTCCCTCCTTGCCCCGTATTTATTAATCAAAAAATCAATTTTTTCTGTATTAATTTGCATAATTCACCTCCATTGAATATAGCAAAATTTTGGATACTATCCAGCCTTTCAGCTTCATCGCCTCCACACCTATTCATCATCCATGCCGTTATGTGGGGTGTAGTATAGACATCAGGTGCAGGAACATCCCTTACTGGACCGATAAATCTGTCAAGGGCTCTAATATACCCTTTTGTAACTTTTTCTTTTTTAGCGTTAACCATTTCTTTTGGATTGAATATTATTCCAACTCATTAAGGAAAGATCCCCCTTGTTCTTGTTGCCTCTGCTACTCTGTCAATAGCGATCATATAAGCGGCAGTTCTCATATCAACTTTTTCCTTCTCTGCCAAGTTACGGACATTTCTGTAAGCATTAACAAGTTTCTCCTCAAGTTTGCGAATAACCATTTCATATGGCCATTGCTCTCTCTGTATGTTCTGCACCCATTCATAATAACTTACAGTTACTCCGCCTGCATTGGCGAGGATATCCGGGACAACAATTATGCCTTTTTCATAAAGGATTCTATCTGCTTCAGGTGTTGTTGGACCATTTGCACCTTCTACAACAAACTTAGCCTTAATATTTCCCGCATTCTCTGTGGTAATCTGATTTTCTACAGCGGCAGGGATCAAAATATCCGTCTCGACTTCAAGTATGCTTTCTTTGGGTGAGAGATGCTCCGCTTTATCATACCCTTCGAGAAGAAAGTTATTCCTTTCAGCATACTCTCTTGCATCCTGAACATCGATTCCGCGGGGATTGTATATAGCCGTAGATATATCGCTTATTCCAATTACTTTTACCCCTTTCTCAACAAGGGTTCTGGCCGCATGATAACCAACATTTCCAAAACCTTGCACTACAGCTGTCAAACCTTTTGGTTCAAGACCTTCATCTTTTAGAAGTTCCATTGCGACAATCACAACACCTCTCCCAGTTGCTTCATCTCTTCCGTAACTGCCACCTAAAAAGATGGGTTTTCCCGTGACAACCCCAAAAACATAATGCCTTTGTCCCATGCTATATGTGTCAAGTATCCAGGCCATTACCTGCGCATTTGTGTTCATATCTGGTGCGGGAATATCAGAATTAGGACCAATAACATCACTTATTTCGTAAGTAAAACGTCGTGTCATTCTTTCCAGTTCAGCCGTTGACATCTTGCGCGGATTACAAACAACTCCTCCCTTTGCCCCTCCAAATGGAACATCTATAAGAGCAGTTTTCCAAGTCATCCACATGGCTAATGCTCTTACTTCGTCCAGATTAACCTCTGGACTAAATCTTATACCCCCTTTATACGGTCCGCGAGCATTGTTATGCTGGACCCTGTAGCCAGTAAACATCTTTACACTACCATCATCCATCCTGACGGGAAAATCAACTGAAACATTTCTACGAGGGGTCTTCAGAAAATCTCTTATCCATGGTTCTATGTCAAGTTTATCTGCAGCGCGGTCAAACTGCATCTGCGCTATTTGGTATGGATTTAGGTTTTCCATTTTTTCCATTTCAAATACCTTCTCATAGGTCATCTGAGCATCTCATGGATAGCTTTGTCCAACCCCAAAAGCTCTGCTTCCATCAAGTGGTGTCTGTGCTATCTCAAAAGGATTAAGCTTTTCTGCCATTTTTCCTCCTTTTTAATGATTGTTTAAGATTACATAATGATACATGCTTTTTCTATAAATGTCAAGATTTTGCAGAATTCCATAACATATTTACTTTGATTAATAAGAGATGGAAGAATTTACGCTATATTGACAAACCAGGAATCCAGGTTATACTCTTAGACTTGGAATGAAGAAAATTCGTTCCTGAAAAATCTTTAAAAGGAGGTAATACATGTTATGGTTCTCTATTCTTTTGATAGGAACCCAATCCTCTCTATGGGCAAAAGCCTATGATGCGTTTGGGGAGGATTCAGCGTACGCTATCGTCTACGACCAAAGAGATAACTCTTATGTGATTGCAGGTCATACAACCAACGGTCCTCTGGGGGGAATAGATGTTCTTGTAACTAAACTGGATGCTAATACTGGAAATGTAATCTGGGCAAGGGTATATGGATATCCAGAGGGAGAATACAATGATTATGCTCGCTGTATCATTAGGGATTCAACTGAAAACGAGATTTATTATGTGATTGCAGGATATACTAAACCCGCCCCTTTAGGAGGAAACTCTGACGCTCTGGTGATTAAAATAAAATCTGATGGAAGCTTGGTATGGGGATATGTGTACGATGCCTCTCACCGGGCAGATGAATATGCTTACTCTGTTGTTAAAGATGGAAATGGATACCTGGTTGCAGGAAACATGAATCCGGGTCCCTGTGGAGTATCAGACTTTTTGGTGTTTAAACTCCGCCCCGATGGTGCTCCGGTATGGACTCATGTGTATGGGAAGCCATTGCAAGGAAGAAGCCTAAATGATCATGCATACTCAATTATTGAGGATTCAAGCTTAGTAGATGCAACAGGTAATCCCCAGTACTTTGTGGTGGTAGGAGAGTCTAAGGAACCAGAAGGGCAGACTGTATACGGTTCGATTTTTAAAGGAAGAAAGAATGACGGAGCCCTTGTGGCAGGAGATGGAACTCTACCTGGATGGATATACGATTATTACATCCCTCCATATTCTAATCATCGGTTTTGTATTTACAGTATTAAAAATGTAGGAGGAAATGGTTATGTAACCACCGGAGATAGAGACAACGATATTTTTGTTATGAGACTGGACGCTGGACTAAACATACTCTGGAATAAAATTTATACCCATGGTGGACCAAACGATATTGCAAGAGCTCGTTGCGTGGAGGTGGATAAAAAAAAGTATATACTCACTGGATTCATCACACCCGGTATACCCAGCTCTGCTTCTGATCTCCTTGTGATGAAACTGGATAGCACAGGTTCTATCCTCTGGTCAAAGGCTCTCACCGGATGTTCTCAGTTAAACTGGATGACAGAAGAGGATTATGGAGAGTGCATTACCATAGGTCCACCGGGATGCTATGCTGCTGTGGGATATACCAAATGGCCTTCTGCATGGAGAAGCAGCAATTTTCTCCTGGCTAAGATGAATACCGCAGGATACATACCTTGCCCCAACGGAGACTCCTGTTTAAAGAATGTGCTTTCCAAAGAAGAGAGAGAAGCAACAAGAGAATGGGTAAGCTGTGAGGAGGCTTTGGAGCTCCAACAGAAATCCATTGTCTACGAAGGTACGGAAATCAGGGATACTGTAATCTGCGAAGCTCGAGAGGGAGTAGGAGAGTTAAAGAGGTCCATTATATACGCACTCACCAATAACCCTAACCCATTTGTATCCACCACTACCATCTTTTATACCTTATCCATGGAGACCAATGTCCAGCTGGGAATTTACAACATACAGGGACAGTTGGTACGTATGCTCGTTGACCAAAAACAAAAACCAGGTTTACATACCGCCATATGGAATGCCCGAGATGATAAAGATAATAGGTTAGCCCCCGGAGTTTATTTCTGTAAAGTAAAAGCAGGAGGATATACCCGGATTCACAAAATGCTACTTATGCGGTAGCCCAAGAGTTAAATAAGATTGCTGAATAAAGATGTGAAAAAATAAGGAGTATCTTTATTTCTTAATACAAAGGCATAAAGCATGTTGTTCGATTTCGCAATATGTTTTATGCCTTTGTATTGGATAAATTTTAAAAGTTCTTTAGGAAAATTCTTTCCAAGAAAGGTAAAGCTCTTTATCTTTTTGACCAATTCCCATTTTTTTCTTTTTATATCCTGGGGAATTTTTCCCTTTATAAGGTGCCATTCCTCCTTGAATCCGTGAAGAGGCTCTATAATTAAAAAAATCCTATCCCCTTTGAAAAAAAGATAGGAAAAAGGAAGAAACAAAATGCTCTGTCTGGGAAGAAGGGTAAACGTTATCTCTATTTTTTTAAATCCCTTTTTCCGATAAGAAGCTTTAAATCCTGCAACTCCTCCTATCCAAGTATACTCTTTATCCTCCGGCTTTATTGTCTCCTCAAGCATTTTAACAAAATCAAGTATTATGGAGAGGTTCCTACGTTTGCCGAAATAAAATCCTCCAATTATTATGAGAGATACAACGATTAAAACCAGTATCATATTTTAAGAAGAGAAGTATATTTTTTTAAATTATTAACCCCATAGGGAGACTCAAGGAAAGGTAAGTTCTCTCCTTTGTTTATAAACCTCTTTGTCTTTTTAAATCCCATGCTTTTTAATGTTTTAATTATTCTTTTTCCTTCCTCTCTTGAGGGGAAAAGACCATCTTCTACAACAAAAAAACAGGCATCTTTGATTTTTTCAATAATTTTATGGTATTCATTGGTTTTTTCAAACAGCCATGAAAGCAAGGGGTCTTCTATCCTTTCTTCGTATATAATTTCTTTTGTCTTATTTATATCTTTCCTTAGATTATAAAGTTTTTCAATCCAGAGGGAGGTGGTTATTATGGTATATAAGAATCTTAAGGAAAGTGCAGTTGGTGGGGAGTCAAATATTAAAACATAATCTTTGGAATTTTTAAGTTCCTTTTCAACAGATGTAATTATTGCCTGCTCTTCAAATCCTGGGGTATACTCTACAAGTTTTAATATATGTTCCAGATTCATTGCAACAAGGTAACTATAGATTTTTCTTAATCTTTCTTTTATTCTTTTTTTCTCCTCTTTCAACAATTTTTCTGTTGAAACTTCCTTTACATAAAATCCTTCAAATATCTGGATGTCTTTATCTTTTTTTAATTTTATTTTTAAAATATCCGAGATATTATGGGCAGGGTCTATTGAGACCACCTTTGTCTTTTTTTCTTTGCTTTTTTTCATCCCAAATATTATTGATACCGTAGTTTTCCCAACACCTCCTTTTCCGAAAAAGAAGTAAACTTCACTCAATTCCCAGAATTCCTAAAAGCTTCCAGAGGGATGATTCCGTTTGTTTTTCTCTTTCCATGTTTCTTTTTAAATCTTTAATGATATGGGGTAACAGTTCAAATACTGAAAGGGGAGAGACAATCGGGACCCCATACAGTGGAGAAAACAAAATAAGATAAAAAAGAGCTTCCTTTTCTTTAACATCCCATTCTGCGTAATCCTTTGTTTTCTTTTTAAAAAATTCAAGAAGTCCTTTTAAAGGCTTTAAAGAATGCATACAGAAGATAAAAGTTAAGACCCAGCATTATCCCCACTATACTCCCTATCAGGAGAGCCTTTAAAAATGCTTCCTTTGCATAGGTAGGGGTTGGAACAATCAAAAACCATATCAAAGCAGAGGTCACAGTAATCCATAAAAGGAGGGAGGGAAAAACAATCGCCAGTTTGTATCCTGTTTCACAGGCAAGCTCTTTTGTGGCCCATATAGAAACAGTCAAAAGAGCAATGGATGCAAGCATCTGGTTTGTTCCCGCAAATGCAGGCCATATAATAGTCCAGGCACCTCCCCAGGCAAGCCACAGTCCCACCCCTGCAGGAACCATAGAGGCGACTATTCTATTTGAAAGCATCTGAAATATAATCTTTGCCCTTTTTCTTAAAGGCTCGGCAATTTCGGCAAGTAAAAACCTTGAAAGTCTCACAGTGGTATCCAGGGTGGTTAAAACAAAGGCAGAAATCCATAGTGAAGCGAATACCTCCATGGCTCTTAGTGGCAACCCAATTCCTTTATGGACCGCCTGAGCAAAACTTTTGGAAAAAATCCCTCCAGGACCTCCCACAGATTTTATCGCAGATAAATACTGGGTGCCTACATTTTTTATCTCTCCAATAACCAAAAACCCAAATCCTGCAATAGATGCAATAACCAGAGTGGCAAGGAATCCTTCAGAGAACATGGCTCCATATCCTACAAAAAGTCCGCTCGTCTCTTTGTCAAGTTGTTTAGATGTGGTTCCTGATGCCACAACAGAGTGAAATCCTGAAAGCGCACCGCATGCTATTATTAATGGAACCGTGGGCCAGAAGGGGGAGGGTTTATTCGCTATGGCTGTGGCAGAGAACTTTGTAAAGAATGGAAAATCAAGAGATTTAAAGGAAAAAACAAGACCTATACCTCCTATTAAAATTCCAGTAAACAAAATCCATGCATTTAAATAGTCCCGGGGTTGCAAAAGAATCCAAACAGGAAGTACCGAGGCGATTATTGAATAAAGAATTAGAAACAAAAGCCATGCCTTTGCTGAAAGATATACCGGAATATAGGAAGAGAATATAATAGAAAGTATTAAAAATAGTATTCCGGTAACGGTGGAAAGCATAAATCCCAGTCTTAATTTATAAAGCATCACTCCTACAACTCCTGCTTCCATAATAAATAAAATGGAAGCAGTCGCAACCTGGGGGTTCTTTGCAAAAAGGTCGGCAATTACTGAACTGAATGCAGCAATAACAAGAATCAAAGCAAGAAAAACAAACCAAGAAAATACATGACCCGTCTTTTTCCCCATTAATTTTCCTGATATCCATTGAATTGACTTTCCATCATGCCTCACCGATGCCATGAGGGATAGATAATCATGCGTTGCTCCTATGAATATATTTCCAAACCATACCCATAGGATCCCGGGAAGCCATCCCCATATCATTGCAATAGCAGGCCCGAGAATAGGACCTGCCCCTGCAATGGATGCAAAGTGGTGTCCGAACAGGACGAATTTGTTTGCAGGCATATAATCAATGTTATCTCTTAATCTATGGGCAGGAGTGAGGTTTTTTTCATCTGCATGTATAACCCTTTTTTCTAAAGATTTTCCATAAACAAAGTAAAAAATCACATAAATACCAAAACCTATCAACACAAGTAAACTGGTATTCATTTTTAAATTATACTCTATAATTTTTATCCGTCAATAAATTTGACTTTAATTGCAGAATGAATATAATTTTTGCAAAAAGGAGGTAAGATGGCAGTAAAGATAGATGAAGATGCTTGTATTGGATGTGGGGTTTGTTCAGACCTCTGCCCGGATATATTTGAACTTATAGATGATAAGGCAAAAATAAAAAAACAGCCGGAAAACCCCGATGAGGAAAACTGCGTGAATGAAGCAAAAGATTCTTGCCCCACCCAAGCAATAATAGTTGAATAGAGAAGGGCGCCTAAGAGCGCCCTTTTAATCTTTAATCAAAATGCCTGCAAACCTTCCACCCCAGTATTTTGAAGTAGAAAAGAAGTTTAGAGAAGCAAAAACAAGAGAAGAGAAAATTAAATACTTAAGAGAAATGATTGCAGTGATGCCTAAACATAAAGGAACCGAGAAACTTTATGGCCTTTTGAAACAGAAACTTTCAAAACTCCTGGAAGAGCAGGAAAGGAAAGTAAAAAGTAGAAGAGAAACCATATACAATGTCCCAAAGGAAGGAGCAGCCCAGATCGTACTTTTAGGGCTTCCAAATTCAGGGAAATCGCTTTTTTTTAACACTCTCACCAATGCAAAATCTTTAGTGGCAGATTATCCATTCTCAACAACTATGCCCATGGTGGGTATGATGCCCTACGAGAATATAAAAATCCAAGTTGTTGATCTACCCCCTTTTATAGAGGACCGTATTCCAGGATGGCAGAGAGGAATAGCAAGACAAAGTGATATGCTCATTGTAATTATTGATGCCTCCTCTCCCGGAGTGCTTGAGGATATAGATACTGTTAGGAAAATTCTTGAAAAACAAGGAGTTTCAGACCACCCCAGACTTTCTGTGTTTTCAAAAATGGACAAGGAAGAATCCAAGGAAAACATAAAAATACTTAAGGAAATGGGAGTCTTAAAAGAAGATTACATTAAGGTGTCAGCAGTCAATGGAATGGGGATAGAGGAGTTTAAAAGGAAGGTCTTTCAAAGATTAGATATAATAAGGGTGTATACAAAGCCCCCGGGGAAGGAACCCGACTTTGAAAAACCCTTGGTTTTAAAGAAACAGAGCACCGTTTTTGATGCTGCGAAAAAACTGCATAAAGATTTTGCGAGAAAACTTTTATATGCAAGATTATGGAATAGAAAGGGAATTAGGGTATCCAGAGAACATATACTTGAAGAGGGAGATGTAGTTGAATTTCATCTTAAAGATTAAAAATTTAATGGTTACATTCAAGCTCCTCTCTGTGAACAAGTTCCCCTTTAAGATACCGCCTTAAGGCTTCTTCAACCCTGGTCTCTTCAGTAATAAAAACTTCAATTCCTGTCTTTTTTAAATCCTCGTAAATTCTTCTCCCCATCCCATGGGAGATAACGACCTTACAATCTTTTAAAGCTCTTAAGATTGGACCATGTCGGTCATGGGGGTCTCCTCCTCTTACATGAGGAGTGAAGGTATTTAATCGGTACTCCTTATTTATTATTTCCCCTTCTTTAACCTCATAAATCACAAATCCTTTTGCTCTGCCAAAATGAGAGGATATTGTTCTTTCATCATCAGATGCAATAGCAATTTTCATCTTGCACCTCCTTATGTCACCAAATTAAATTAAGTATACCACCTACTAAAACAGTGGTTATCAACATCAATCCTATAGCCTTTAAAAAATCTTTTATTCCGAGCTCTTTTAACAAAACAATGAATGTGGCTATACAAGGGAAAAATATGGAAAGAACCACAGTGGCTGTAACTGCTTGGAATGGAGAAAGATTCAAAGGAGAAAGAAGCCCCACTGCCACATCCTTCCTCAAAAAGCCTATAAGTATTGGAGCTATTGCCTTCTCAGGAAGCCCCCATACTGTGGTTATAAGGGGCGAGGCAATTTTCGCAACATAATCAAACACCTTTAATACATAAAGAATATTAACAACGAAAACTCCTGCAAGAACAATGGGAACCGCCTCTTTTATAAACCCTCTTATCCTCATCCATACCTTTTTAAAAATTGCTGAAATACCCGGAAAGCGATAGGGTGGTATTTCAATCAGTAGCTCAGGTCTAAATCCTTTTGCAACAAACCTCAATACAAACCCAAGAATTATCCATATTAAAAAAAGTATTAAATAAACAAAGAACACATATCTTAATCCATAATTACCTACATAACCTATTATCATTGCTTGAAGGGCAGAACATGGTATGGCAATAGAGATAAGAGTTGCAGTTACGAATCTCTGAAGCCTTGACTCAAGAATTCTTGTAGCAAGTACTCCCGGGACATTACAGCCCAACCCCAGAATGGTAGGAATTATTGCATAACCATGCAGCCCTATTTTATGCATCCACCTGTCCAAAAAAACAGCAAGCCTTGGGAGGTACCCAATATCTTCTAAAAGACTCAACACCAAATAAAATGAAAATATATAAGGTAGAACCATACCAAAGGGTACATATATTCCCGTACTTAAAAGACCAAACGACTGCGTAAAGTCAATATCTCCTTCTATAAGCTCGCCTATCACTATGTCGTGTATCATTGAACTGTTTGACAAAAGAGCAGAAATCTTCAAAAGGATAGGCTTTAAAAGTAACTCAAATGCTGGGTCTATTATAAAGGATATAATAGTCTCTCCTATTATTCTTATCAAGAAAAAAGACACTAAAACCATGAGTAATGCAGAAACCAAACCTAAGAAAGGGTGGAAGGTTATGTCTTCAAGGAAATTTACAAATGTATGATGCCTGTGGTGTATCCTTTGAACCGTCATCACCATCCTTCCCACTACCCCCCATTTATTCCTTATTCTCTTTGGCTCTCTTTTTTTCTCCCGAAGGAGCCTTTCCAAAACCCTTTTTATTCCCTGACCTGTTAATGCTACAGTGAACACCACAGGAACTCCCAGTAACTTTTCAAGCCTATCCCTATCTATCTCTATTCCCCTATGCTTTATTTCGTCTGCAAAATTAAGGGCTACCACCATTGGCTTCCCGGTCTCTATAAGTTGCAATGTAAGATAAAGATTCCTCTCAAGGTTAGTAGCATCAACTATGTTTATTATGTAATCTCCTTGCTTAATAAAGGAGGATGCCACTCTTTCTGCATCAGATGCAGGTTCAAGAGAGTATATTCCAGGGACATCTATTACTTCATATACATCTTCTTTTATTTTTGTATACCCCTTTGCATAAGAAACAGTGGTTCCAGGATAGTTGGATGCCACTACCCTTACCCCAGTCACCCTTGAAAAGAAAACACTCTTTCCCACATTTGGATTACCAAGTAAAAGTATCTTCTTTTTTTTATCCTCCATGAATCTCCACCAGTATCCTTGAAGCCATTCCAAACCCTATTGCGACTTTTGTCCTCATTACCTCCACCACCACGGGTCCTCCTCTTCCTATGCCACTCAACTTTTTAATCCTTTGTCCAGGAAATATCCCCATACAGTAAAGTCTCCTTACCATTCCCCTACCTCCTGCAACGTTTTTTACCACGCCTTCCTCTCCCGGAAGCATCTCTACTAATGTCTTAAGTAACATTCCCTATAAACTTTTTCAATCTTTCGATCGTTTCCTTACTTAAGATATGCTCCATTAAACAAGCTTCGGTTTCACTCCTTTTTTCATCCATGCCAAGAATTCGATGCAGAAAAGAAAATAGAAATTCATGTCTTTTATATATTTCTTTAGCCCTCCTTCTGCCCTTCTCTGTTAACTCCACATATCCATAATGTTCATGCTTAGCATACCCCATCTTTTTCAAGGAAGAAATAGCCGAGTTTACAGTTGGCATACTTACATTCAATCTCCCCGAGATATCTTTTATCCTCACCACCTTTTTCTCCTTAGAAAGTACAAATATTGCCTCCAAATAATCTTCTAATGTTTTCTTATACATATTAGATGCTCCTTAAAAAGTTAGACATATCTAAGTATAGATAGAAAACTTAACTTGTCAACATAGAAAAAACGCATATTTTATCTTGACATCTGGGATGTATTAAGTATTATTAAGATGTAATGAAGGTTGTAGGATTTGATATAAAAAGGAAGGTATATGCGGTATTTATTGAAGGAGTCCGGGAAATAGAAAATGCAGAGTTTAAGGAGTATGGAGATATTGGAGAACTTTTACGAGCTGTAGGAGAGGATTATCTGCTGGTGACCGGTGTAGATACTAAAGAGTTCATTGTTCAGTATGAAGTGTTGCCAGATACAATGGAGAATAAAATTCAAGAGATTCTGGATATAAAGTTTAAAGGAAGAGAAAGATTGAGAAAAGGTTTTTATATCTTTGAAAGAAAGGATGATAAAATTTCGGCGCTTTTATTTGGAGTTCCAGAAAACTTGGTGGTTCGGCTTGAAAAAATATTAGAAAAAAGAAGGTTTATAATCGACTCTGCTCTTTTCTCGTTTTTCAATATACTGGAGTTTACAAACTGTTTGGAGGATGGAGCATTTATTCACGCCCTGAACGGATTTTATCATTTCTTAAGAATAAAAGATAAAAAACCCTTATTAATGAAAACCTTTGAAGGAGAGTTTGAAGAACCTGTTGAATGGATTAAAAATGGAGTGAAAGAGATAGAGAAAAGTGAGGTTGAGAAGGTGGGTGTAGCAGGAGAACTTTGCAGCAAATATCCACACCTTTGTTTGTCGGAATTAAACTCTATTTTTGGTTTTGAAAATAAAGAAAAATATATCATTGCTGCAGGGTATGCAGTAAGGGGGTTTCATGATAAAGGCTGATATGAAAAAAGAACCAGAGGTAGAAAGAAAAAATGAAATCGTGTGGCTTTTAATTCCTTTATTTGTGTTCATTGGTATCTTTGTTATCATCACTGTAGTTTCGCTTATCTCATGGAAGACCCTTCAAAGGGTAAGAAATCATTATCACAAGACTCTTATACTAAAAGAGGAAGCAGAAAAAAAACATAGAGAATACTGCAGGTTAAAGGATTATAAGGAGAGAGTAGCAGAGGAGATAGAGTTTTTAAAGGAGACAAAAGAAACAAGTACGCAAAAGTTGGATGCATTGAGGATGATGATATACCGGGTTCCCTCCCGGGTAAAGGTTAAAGAGGCTACCCTGAAAGAGGATATAATAAAGGTTAGGCTGAATACAAGAAATAAATTATTGCTTGAAAAATACTTGAAAAACATAGAGGAATGTGGTAGAATAGAGAAGGTTTCCAGAGGAAGGTTTGAGACAGAAATAGAGATAAAAATAGGGAGGGCAGAATGAGATGGATATATACAATTGTCTTTTCTCTGCTCTCTTTTATTGTGGTGGTCTTTGGAGTGGGAATCTCTTTAAGAAACTTTATATATGCAAAGAATATCAAAAGTGCCACAGAAAAAATGAATAAGGAGATAGAGAGTCTAACACAGAAAATAGATACTCTCTCTTTAAAAGAGGAAATAGACAGCCTGAGGGCAGAACTTAAGTCAATCTCTGATATTCACTTAAAGGACGATGAAAAACTGGCAGAACTCATGGCATGTAGGAGGTGTGAAATAAACCTTGGTGAATACAGAGAGGAGTTACTCAAGGAAAGAGAGTTTACCATTTTCTATAAAGGTGAGTTTACAGACTTTGATATTTACATGGAACATATGCTTTCTCGTTTGAAATGGCTTGAAATAGATTCGATTTTTATCCACCTTGGTAAAACAATAAAAATTTATGGGAAACTGTATTCTCCCTTATCCCAGCCGGTACATTAATGGAGAAGCTTCTCTGGGTAATAAAGGAACTCAGAGAAAAATGCCCTTGGGATAAAAAACAGAGCTTAGAATCTATAAGATGGCTCTTTATTGAAGAGGCTTATGAACTTAAGGAAGCAATAGAAGAGGGCAATAAATCTAAAATTGAGGAGGAGCTTGGAGATATTCTTTTCCTCTCCCTTTTTGGGATAAGGATTGCAGAGGAACAGAAAGGCTCATCTCTTACACAGGTTTTAAAAAGGATAACCCAAAAACTTATAGAAAGGCATCCTCATGTCTTTTCCAATAAAAAGGTAAAGGATACTCAAGAGGTTTTAGCAAACTGGGAAAGCATAAAACAAAAAGAGAAAAGAGAGTTTTTTGATGGAGTACCTTCCTCGCTTCCGGCACTCTTACAGGCTGAAATGATACAGGAAAGAGTGAGAAGGGTAGGTTTCGATTGGAAGGATTATAAAGGTCCTTTAAAAAAGGTAAAGGAAGAAACAGAAGAGTTGATAAAGGAGATTAAAGAAAAGAGAAAGAAAAAGATGGAAGAAGAGATAGGGGATATTCTCTTTGCGGTGGTTAATCTGTCAAGGCATTTGGAGATAAATCCAGAGGAAGCATTAAGAAAGACCAATAAAAAATTCATGGAGAGATTTGAAAAGGTGAAAAAAGAATTAGAAAGGAAAGGAAAAACCTTAAAAAAATCAAGCCTTGAAGAGATGGATGCAATATGGGAGAAGATCAAGAGATAGAAGAATTAAAAAGGACCCTCTCAGATGATGATGTTAAAATACTGTGCATATATGAGGAGCCTTTTTCTCAAAAGATTCAGTTTTTCTGTGATTTCCCAATAGAGATTATAAAACCCACCCCATTCCAGCGAGAGATTTCTTCCACCCATATGCAGAGAATAGCAGAGGTGATAAGTAAAATAGAAAGATACATAGACCCAATAATTGTAATAAGGACTGAGAAAGGCGAATACTGGACTCCTAATGGAGCCCACAGGTTGGAGGCAATGCGATTCCTGGATAAAAAAAGAATAACAGGAATACTCATCCCTGAAAAGGATGTCGCAAACTTTATTCTTGCTCTTAATACTGAGAAGGCTCCAAATTTAAAAGAAAAGTCTCTTGAAGTGATAAAACTTTATAAAGAATTAATGAAAAATATGCCCGATGCCAACGAATCTTTGTTCGGTTTCCAGTTTGAAGAGGCATGCTTTATAACCTTAGGGCTTTTATATGAAGAGGACCAGAAATTCAGTGGTTCATCCTTTCATGGGTTTTTGACAAAGATAGATGAATTTCTTGATGTTCCATTGAAAGAAGCAATCCAGGAGAGAAAAAAAAGAAAAGAGAAGGTAAGGGAACTCTTTGACTCCTTAGTTTTAAAGGAAAAGGAGTTAAAGGACCAAGGAGTAAATGTTCCGTTTATGAGGCAGTATATTATTTCAAAGGCAAATCCATACAAGAGACTACGGAAAATCTCGGATGATTTTTATGTAGCCATTGAAAAGATGATAAACTCCATTAAAGAACTCAAAATATAAAACTCTCCTACTACTTTACTACCGGATGAGAGAACTTATGAAGATGCCTACTTCTTCTTTCCCTATCCTATCCATCTCTTTATAAGAGTTAAAGATATACCTCAAATAAAAACTCAATAAAGCCATAACAATCTCTCTATAACTTCTTCTATCTCCTTAGTATCCACATTGGTGGAGTGATACCGTATAAGGTTCTCTTGGTCTATTATATAAACTTGGGGGATAACATAAATAGGATAATTTTTTACTATTTCTGGAGAGTATTTTTTGAATAACCTGAATTTAAATGGGTTTTTCTCTAAAAACTTTTGGGTATAATAACCAATCGCCCAAAATTCAATATTCGCATTTTTGAATTTATCATAAAGTTTATTAAGTGCAGGAATCTTTTGGATACAAGGAGGACATCCAATGCTCCAGAAATATAGCAATATAAATTTTTTATGCCTTTTATAAAGTCTTGCTTTTTTCCCCCGGATGTCCTCTATCTCAAAATCCACTGCTTTTTTGCAAAATCTATTTACCCTTTTCCCAACGGCTTGAAGGTAATTTTTAAACTCTCCTTTTGGACTCTTTTTAAAAATATCCTCTTCAGGGACTCCTCTGCACCAGTGGTATCTCCTGTCAAAAATCCCATTAAAATAATAATCCTTTTTTATCTAAGTTAATTGCTTCATTTATATACTCTAAAGCTTCATCTTCTTTTCCTTTTTCGTTAAGAATAAATGCAATATAATACAACACCACCGGATTGAGGGGTTCTTTTTCTTTCCATCTTTTAAAACCCTCAAAGGCAATATCGGTGGGAATTTTATAATCTCTCCAAAATTCCAGCATCTTCCAAGCCTCTGTAAGATAAGGGTTCTTTTTTAAAAATCTTATTCGCATTTTTTGAACTTGATCCTGAGTTTCTTTTCTCTCCAAATAATTAATAAGTTGCGGTATATATCCTGAGCAAGGAAGTTTCTCAAACAGTTTTTCAATAATAGCAAATATCTTATGAGGATTGTTCAATACATAATATCCCCATCCAAGAAAAAACAGCTCAGAGGGGGTTAATTCTTTTTTTAGTTCAAGTTTTTTCATGAATCTTTCTATTTTTAGTATCGTTTTAGCGCTATCTTTTTTAAACAGCTCCAAACTCCATTTCTTTATAAGTTCCGGAATGGTATCATTCAGTTTTGAAGATGCCTTTATAGAGTCCTCTGCATAGACTTCAATACTTTTCCATGGTATGAGGGGGCATGATACATTAAGGTAATACTCTCCTTTAACCTTAAGATATATTTTAATAGTGCTTTCGGGAATGAAAAGTTGGGTATAATATACATTATCCTTTCCCTCAAACTCTCTCCAGCCACTTCTTTCTATCCCCCAGGGATATGAGAAGGTATAAAAAAGGAAAACCCGTCCGCGTGGTTCAATAGTTTTCAATCTTATTTCAACCGTGTCATTCCACCTGGGGCTTTCCGGGGATACACCAAGTTCATCTACTCCAAAGGGCAACACAAAAAAGGAAATAAAAAAACAAAACATACTTTAAATTATACCTCTAACTTTTTGTATGTCAAATCATGAAAAAGTTATTATTGACCAAAAGGAATTTTAAACTATAATTAATACATATGGATTTTAAGCTTGTAGCTCCCTTTAAGCCAAAAGGAGACCAACCTACAGCAATTAAGGAACTTGTGGAAGGCATTGAGAGGGGAGTTCGCTATCAAACTCTACTTGGGGTCACAGGTTCAGGGAAAACCTTTACAATTGCAAATGTGATAGAAAAAGTAAAAAGACCCACCCTTGTTATTGCTCCAAACAAAACCCTTGCTGCACAGTTGTATGGAGAGTTTAAGCAGTTCTTTCCCCAAAATGCAGTAGAGTACTTCATATCCTACTATGACTATTACCAGCCCGAAGCCTATGTTCCAGAATACGATTTATATATTGAAAAGGAAGCGGACATAAATGAAGAGATAGAAAGGCTCAGGATAAGAGCAACCTCTGCTTTACTCGAAAGAAGAGATGTTATAATTGTTGCCTCTGTCTCATGCATATATAATATAGGAGAGCCCTCCGAATTTAAAAAATATGTAATTCCATTAAAGGTGGGAAAGGAGATTGAAAGAGATGAATTTATTTCAAAACTTGTACATATTCAGTATTCAAGAAATGACTATGAACTTAAACACTCTTCATTCCGGGTTAAGGGAGATACCATTGAACTGCTTCCAGCCCATGATGATATTGCAATAAGGATAGAGTTTTTCGGAGATGTTGTAGATAAAATAAAAAGATTTGAACCTGTGAGCGGGAAGGAGGTTGATACTCCGGGGGAGATAATAATATATCCTGCAAGACATTTTATAGTTGCTCCAAGAACCATAAATGATGCAATAAAGAGTATAGAGGAAGAGCTTGCCCAGAGGCTTTTTGAACTTGAAAAACAAGGTAAACTTCTTGAAGCCCAGAGACTTCGGACAAGAACAAGATATGATATTGAGATGCTTCGCGAACTTGGGTACTGTCCTGGAATTGAAAACTACTCAAGACATCTCTCAGGAAGGGCTCCAGGAGAAAGACCCCCATGCCTTTTGGATTACTTTCCTTCCGATTATTTAATCATAATAGATGAGTCCCATATTACAGTCCCTCAGCTTGATGGAATGTATAAAGGGGATAGACACAGAAAGGAGGTCCTTGTTGAACATGGGTTCAGGCTTCCATCCTGTCTGGATAACAGACCCCTTAAGTTCTCTGAATTTGAAGCCCTTGTAAATCAAGTGATATTCACCTCAGCCACCCCAGGAGATTATGAAATAGAGAAATCAGGAGGAAGGGTAGTGGAGCTGGTTGTGAGACCTACCGGTCTTGTTGATCCTCCAATGATTGTAAGACCCATAGAAAACCAAGTAGATGACCTGGTGGATGAAATAAAGAAAAGAGCAGAAAGAAAGGAAAGAGTTCTCGTTACTGTCTTAACCAAAAGAATGGCAGAGGATTTGGCATCCTATCTTGCAGAGATAGGGATAAGGGTAAGATACATGCATTCAGAGATAGATGCGATTGAAAGAGTCGATATCTTAAGGGGATTGAGACTCGGAGAGTTTGATGTTCTTGTTGGGATAAATCTTTTAAGAGAAGGACTGGATTTACCTGAGGTTTCCCTTGTTGCTGTCCTGGATGCTGATAAGGAAGGCTTTTTAAGGGACACACGCTCCTTAATACAGATGGCAGGAAGAGCAGCAAGAAATATCAATGGAGCTGTAATCCTTTATGCCGATAAAATAACCTCTTCTATGGAAAGAGCAATCAAAGAAACAGAAAGGCGAAGAAGGAAACAGATAGAGTATAATAAGAAGCATGGAATAACCCCAAAATCCATTGTAAAATCCGTGGAACAGGTTTTAAAAACAACATCGGTGGCAGACGAAAAAGAAGTAAAAATAGAAATTCCTGATGAAAAACCAAAAACAGAGGAGGAGAGAATAAGATTAATAATCAGATTACGAAGGGAAATGGAAAAGGCAGCAGAAAATCTCGAGTTTGAAAAGGCAGCAGTGCTAAGAGACAAAATTAGAGAATTGCAGAGAAAGGTAGATGAAGGTTTTCTCAAAAGAGGAAGAAGGTAAAGTAAAAGAAATAATTAAAAAAGCCCTTGAAGAGGATAAAGTTAATGAGGATTATACAACCCTCTGGTGTGTTCCAAAAGATAAAAGGATAAAGGCAGAGATAGTTGTAAAGCAGGATGGGGTTATATGCGGTCTTTGGGTTACAGAGATGGTTTTCAAAATGGTATCTTCGAATATAGAATTTAAATGTTTGAAAAAAGATGGAGATAAAGTTAAGAGATTTGAGAGAGTTGCAACCATAAAAGGTTCTGCAGCAAATATTTTAAGGGCAGAAAGAACTGCCCTAAATTTTTTACAAAGGCTATCCGGAATTGCAAGTTTAACTGCTAAATTTGTTGAGAGAGTAAAACCCTTTAAAGCAAAGATCCTTGATACAAGAAAAACAACCCCTGGATTAAGAATACTTGAAAAATACGCAGTAAGAACTGGGGGTGGAGAAAATCACAGAAAAGATTTAAAGGAAATGGTTTTATTAAAAGACAATCATATAGCAGTTGCAGGAGGAATTGAAAAAGCAGTAGATAATTTATTAAAAAATAAGGATAGAAATATTGATATAGAGGTTGAGGTTAAGACTCTTGATGAGTTGAGGATAGTACTTAAAAAGGGGATAAAAAGGATTTTGCTTGATAACATGAGTACAGAAGATTTAAAGGAAGCGGTAAAGATAACAGAAGGAAGGGCATTACTTGAGGCATCAGGAGGAGTGGATTTATCAAATGTAGCAGAGATTGCAGAAACTGGAGTTGACTTTATATCAGTGGGAAAGATAACCCATTCAGCCCCTGCCCTTGATATATCGCTGGAAATAGTAAGTAAAGGTTGATTATTTTTTCCTCAGGGTTAAATTTTCCAAAATTTTCTTAATGAGGGATAAAAATAAATATCCTCCTAACTTTTGTGAAAAAGAGAATGGTTTTTATTCCCTAATTTTTAATCTTATAAAATTTGATAAAATGCTTTTTGAGTAATATAATTCAGACTCTGGTTCCAGTAATTAAATATAAGTCTCTGAAAATGCAAGGTTTTTTAAAAGAAAGGTTTAAAAAGATTTATAAAAAATTTCCATTTTTCTTTCAAATATATTTACCACCTTTTATAGCACAACTGTAAAATTAAAAAGATTTCTTCACTACAGTGACACACTTATATTTTTAATCTCCATATAGATACTTTCTACCTGAACTTAACAAAAGAGGGTAAAGGGACAAAGATTATAATAAGATTCAGGATGTAATTATACCAGGATTTATCTTTATTCTAAATCCTTAAAAGGACAGTAAAGGATGCAATCTTTTACTCAAGGAAAAATGTGTTCACAGTAATCTACAATTTCTTGACTTTTTTCAAATTCTGCATAGTATCATTATGTAAGGTTTTTCTTTTTATTAAGAATTTTGTAAATGAGAAGGAGGTGAATATGCCAAAAGTTAGAGTTGCAATTATTGGCGTTGGAAATTGTGCATCCTCTCTTGTACAGGGTGTATATTATTATAGAAATGCAAAAGAGGAAGAGATTATTCCAGGTATAATGCATGTGAATTTGGGAGGATACCATATAAAGGATATAGAGTTTTCCTTTGGAATTGACATAGATAAGAACAAGGTAGGGAAGGACCTTGCCCAGGCTATATATACAAAACCCAACAATACTTATGTTTTTGCAAAAGTTCCTAAGCTTGGTGTGAAGGTGGTAAGGGGAATGACCCACGATGGGTTGGGAGAATATCTGAAGAAGGTGATAACCGTTGCCCCTGGACCCACTGCTGATATTGTGAGATTGTTAAAGGAAACAAAGACAGATGTGGTAGTTAACTTCTTGCCGGTGGGGAGTGAAGAGGCTACCAAATGGTATGTGGAGCAGGTTCTTGAAGCAGGATGTGCATTTGTTAACGGTATTCCCGTTTTTATTGCTTCAAGTAAGTACTGGGCTAATCGGTTTAAAAATAAAGGTGTGCCGGTGATAGGGGATGATATAAAATCCCAGGTGGGGGCAACCATAGTTCATAGAACCTTGGCAAGGCTTTTTGTGGAAAGAGGAGTAAAGCTTTTAAGAACTGCTCAATTAAATGTTGGTGGAAACACCGATTTTTTAAATATGCTTGAACGTTCAAGACTGCAGTCCAAGAAGATTTCAAAAACCCAGGCAGTTACCTCAATGCTTCCCTATGATATTGGAGAGGAGAATGTGTATATAGGTCCTTCAGATTATGTAGCATGGCTTAGGGATAGAAAATGGGCTTACATGAGGCTTGAGGGTCAGACCTTTGGAGATGTACCACTTAATATTGAGTTAAAACTGGAGGTCTGGGATTCACCAAATTCAGCAGGAGTTATAATAGATGCAATAAGATGTGCAAAGCTTGCTCTGGATAAGGGACTTAAGGGAGCAATAATTGAGCCTTCCTCTTATTTTATGAAAAGCCCTCCAATTCAGTATCCTGATTACATTGCAAGAAGAAAGGTGGAAAACTTTATCCAGAGGTATGGACTGAAGACAAAGGAGAAGGAAAAAGCGCTTAAAAAATAGATGAAGAGAGGTGTGTTGATAGCCTTTGAAGGGATAGAGGGTTCTGGTAAGACCACTCAGGCTGAAATGGCATACGAGTTTTTGAAAGGCGAAGGGATAAATACGGTGTTTACAAGAGAACCAGGAGGTACTCCATGCGGAGAGAAAATAAGAGAGATCCTTCTTAACCCATTGTTTAAAGGAATGCACCCAAAGACAGAGCTCTTGCTTTACCTCGCATCCAGAAGTGAACATGTGGCAAAAAAGATAAGGAGGGCACTTTTTGTAGAGAAGGCAGTTGTAATATCGGATAGGTATGAACTTTCCTCTCTTGCATATCAAGGAGCAGGAAGGGGATTGACCCTTAAGGTGGTCTCAAGGCTGAATAAGTTTGCCACCGGAGGTCTATCCCCTGACCTTACTATACTTGTGGATGTGGATGTGGAGACTGCTTTTTCAAGGCTGGGAGAGAAAAAAGATAGAATGGAGCAGGAGGAAAAAAAATTCCATGCCCTTGTAAGGGTGACCTATCTCTCCCTTGCAAGGAGAGCACCGAAGAGAATAAAGGTTTTTAATGGATGCAAGGATAAAAAGGAATTGCATGAGGAAATAAAGAGTGAAATTGTTAAATTTCTAAAAAAGAGAGGAATATATGAAGAGTAAGAAAATCTGGGTTTTTTTAGGAGTGCTGGGAATCGTACTTTCCGGATGGGTTGTCTCAAAACTCTGGGCTGAGAAGGACAATATCTATGAATCCCTGAGACTTTTCACAAGGGTAGTGGCACTGGTTCAAAAGAACTATGTGAGGGATGTTTCCTCTGATGAACTTATTGAAAATGCATTAAAGGGGATGCTTGAGAAACTGGACCCATACAGCACATATCTTACAAAAAAGGAGTATGCAGACCTTCAAGTTACAACAAGGGGTGAGTTTGGAGGTTTGGGAATACAGATAGGTATAAGGGATGAGATTCTTACCATAATCGCCCCCTTAGAGGGAACCCCTGCATGGAGAGCAGGTCTTCAGGCAGGAGATAGAATAATAGAGATAAATGGAGAGTCCACAGAAGGAATAACTATAGAGGAGGCGGTGTCAAAACTTAGAGGAACTCCTGGAACAAAAGTTACCATTAAGATTGCAAGGGAAGGGGCAGCCAAACCCTTTAATGTTACAATAACAAGAGAGATTATAAAGATAAAGGCGGTTCCATATGCTGCCCTAATTTCAGATAAAATTGGATACATAAGATTTTCCAGTTTTTCCCAAAGGGCTTATGATGAGGTTAAAGATGCCTTAGATTCCCTTTTTAAAGAAGGGGCAAGGAAAATAATTCTTGATATAAGAAGCAATCCCGGAGGACTTTTAAGAGAGGCTGTTGAAGTAGCAGATATCTTCCTGCCATCCGGAAAGACAGTTGTAATAACCAAAGGAAGGGACCCATCCAGTTATAGAGAACTTTACTCCTTATCCTCTCCCTTACACGGGACAGAATATCTTTTAGTCCTGCTGGTTGACCATGGGTCTGCCTCAGCATCCGAAATACTTGCTGGAGCTATTCAGGACTGGGAAAGGGGACTGATTATAGGGAGTGATACAACCTTCGGAAAGGGCTCAGTTCAGACCCTTCACCGAGTCCCGGAAACAGAAGGAGCAGTGAAACTCACTACCGCATACTGGTATACTCCTTCTGGAAGATGTATAGATGTCCACAAGGTGAAAAGGGAAAAGAAAAAAGAGAAAAAGTTTTATACTCTGGGAAGACATCACAGATTGTTAAAAGGAGAAGGAGGGATAATTCCTGATATAATTGTAGAGGTTCCCTATATTCACCCTATTGTAAATAAGCTTATAATAAAGAGCGCATTTTTTAAGTACGCAGTGAAGTATGCCAGAAGACATAAGGATATTCCAAAGGATTTTAAAGTAGACGACCAGGTGTTTAATGATTTTGTTAAGTTTTTAGAAAAGGAAAAGATTTTTAAGCCCACGGAGGAGGAGAAAAAAGAGATGGAGATTGCGAAGGAGGATATAAAAAGGAGACTTGAGTCAGAGATACTCTCAAAATATTATGGAATTGCAGGAACCTACATGGTTATCTTAAGATACGACCCATTGATAAAAAAGGCAGAAGAGATTCTGAAAGAGGCTGAATCCTTGGGGGACCTTTTTAAAAATATTTAAGGATGAGGAGAAAAGTAATAATAATGGGAGCAGCAGGAAGGGATTTTCATAACTTCAATGTTTTTTTTCGGGATAACGAGGATTACGAAGTGGTCGCATTTACTGCTACACAGATTCCTAATATAGAGAACCGGAGGTATCCAGCCGAACTTGCAGGTTCCTTATATCCAGAGGGTATTCTGATACATCCAGAAGAAGAACTCAAAGAGCTCATTAAAAAGTATGATGTGGATGTGGTTGTTTTTTCTTATTCCGATGTTTCCTATCATCATGTGATGGACAAAGCTTCAGAAGCAATATCAGCAGGGGCTGATTACTGGCTGTTGGGTCCAAAAAGTACCATGCTTTTTTCAAAAAAGCCTGTTATTGCAATAGGTGCTGTAAGGACCGGAGCCGGTAAGAGCCCCACATCCCGAAGAATAACAGAGATTCTTCATAAAAAGGGTGTAAATTTTTGTGTGGTAAGACATCCAATGCCTTATGGAGACCTTTCAAAACAGGCGGTACAGAGATTTTCCTCCTTTGAAGACCTTGAAAAGTATGAATGCACTATAGAGGAGAGGGAAGAATACGAACCCCATCTTTTAAGAGGGACCCCGGTTTTTGCAGGTGTAGATTATGAAAGAATCCTAAGAGAATGTGAAAAGGAGTTTGATTTGATAGTATGGGAAGGAGGAAATAATGACTTTCCATTTTATAAACCCGATATTCTTTTTGTTGTGGTTGACCCTTTAAGACCAGGACACGAAACTTCCTATCATCCAGGCGGAGCCATATTCAGGATGGCAGATGTGATAATATTAAATAAAGTGGATACCGCAAAGAAAGAGGATGTGGAAAAAGTCAAAGATAATATAAAAAAATATAATCCTGCTGCAAAGATAATAGAGGCTTCTTTAAGAATCTTCCCAGAAGACCCCGAGCTTATAAGAGATAAAAAGGTTGTAGTTGTGGAGGATGGCCCCACACTTACCCATGGAGAGATGTCCTTTGGGGCAGGAACCATAGCAGCACAACGGTTCAAAGCCCGGGAAATAATAGACCCTGCTCCCTATGTTTTTGGAAGTATAAAAACTACCCTTGAAAACTATCCACATGTAAAAAATCTCCTTCCCTGTATCGGGTATGGGAAACAACAGATGAAAGAGTTGGAGGATATTTTAAATCGGGTTCCTGCTGACACAGTTATCATAGGGACCCCAGTTGACATAAGAAAGCTCGTAAAATTAAATAAGCCTGCTACCAGGGTTTTCTATGAACTTGAGGAAAGGACAGAGCCTGGTATAGAAGCTCTTCTTACCGAGTTTTTAAAAAATAAAGGAATAGATTAGTATTTTTATTGTCAAGTTTTAAAAATCATATAGGTAAAGAAAAATTCATTCCTTTGGTTAAGTTTATGGCTAAAAACATTGAATAAATAGACTTGACTTTTTAATTTTTAGGTGTAATCTTAAAAAATAGGAGGTAAAGGATGAAAAAAACAGGCCTCTTAATATGTGTGCTCTTTGTTTTGGTTTACGCTTTTGAAATAAAAGGAGTTTTAGGGCTTAACGGTCAGACATATGCAAAGACCATTGAAAATTCCACAGTTTCTTATTCAGGGTCCGGATGGGGAACTCATATAGGTGCAGGGGTTGGGATAGACATAACCCCGGGATGTCTTCCAGTGGTGATGGGAATAGAAACAGGTTTATGGGTGCAGAACACCTCCTATACATGGAAGATACTTGGTATAGAAGAGCAGCATAATTATTCAAACATAGCCGTTCCCCTTGTTCCCAAAATTACACTTAAACCCCCAACCGCGGGTTTTTCATTGAGCTTTGGAATGGGGCCTTTGGTATTTTCAAACACATCTGGCAGAAAGAAGGTGAGGTTTAATGAAGGGAGCTGGGTTGAAGAGGATATTCCAAAGGAAGAATTACGGACATTTCTATGCTGGAGGTTCCAAGGGGAGCTGGGTATAAAGGTTGCTCCGATTCTCTTTCTTTCTCCATATTTCATCTTTCAACCCAACCTAACAGCAGATGATCCGGATACAGATGTCAAGGAATCAAGAAACTCTGTCCTTTTTGGTCTTGGACTTGTATTTAGAATATAAAAAATGGGGTGGTGTATGAAGAAAATCATGGCTTTTATCTTGGTTCCATTTTTACTCTTTGGATACCAGAGTTTCACTGGAACAAAGGGATTTGGAGGTATCTACTCTGCTTTATGTGAAGAACCAGGGACCATAGGACTTAATATAAGAGTATATGGATATTATGAAAGTATATATCATTCTCAAGAGCAGACTACTTATAATGTTTTGAGTACATTTCCATTTTTAAGTTTATCTCTATCTCTATGGAAATACCTTGAAATAAGTGGATTTGGAACCGGGTATTTTTACTATGAGACTGGAGGAAACAACACGTACGGTGTTCAGGATTATGGTGTGAATGTTAAAGGTGTAATTCCCTTTTCTATGGGAGAGAACGCATTTCTGGGCACTGGAATATTAGGATTTGCAACCATGTCCCTTGCCTCTCCTATCAGTCCTTCAACAGATGATAATATGGCGAGGATTCTTGGATATTATCCATTTTCCCGTAAGAATCCAGAGTTTGGTGCTCTTTTCCTGTTGGGGTACGAGGCAAGGGTTTTTAGTATTCAGTTAAATGCAGGATATAAGTATGCAGAGAATGTGGACGTAAGAGATACCTCCTATACGGTTCCTCAATGGATAGTTGGAGGACTGGGTCTGGAATGGACAGGTTTGCGCTACCTGCATATCTTTACTTCCTTTGGAGTCTTATATCCGTTTACCCAGGCAGCTCCATCTACTCCCCTTGTTTTCACCTATCCTCTTAAAACAGTGATGGACATAAGAGATGCATTGTATGATATTCAAGCAGGTTTAAGATTCCCTTTGGCTTCATGGTTTGATTTTGAACTTTCCGGAGGATTTAACCCCTTAAACATGAAGGAGAGTTATTATGGAGAACTTGGTCTATCACTTCATTTCAATCCCTTTAAAAGACCTCCCCTTGCACTTGAAGGTGTGGTGTACGATGCAGAGACAAAGGAACCCATAAGTGATGCAGTAATTGTACTGCAAAGAGGAGCAGAAAAAGACACATTTTATACAGACGAGAAGGGTGAGTTTTATGTTGAAACAAAAGGAGTGGATGTTGTTACGGTAGAAAAAGAAGGATACCAGACCGAGGTTATTGGAAAGGAGGAATTAAGAAGATACTTAGAGGTCTATCTTGAAAAAGGAGGGGCAAAGGTTCAGGGAATTGTTTATGATGCAAAAACCGGAATTCCTTTAAGCGCAGGTATCAAGTTTATAAATACAAAAGAGAATGTGATTCCTCATTATACAACATCGGATGGGGTAACCGGAGTATACAGTATCACAATTCCCCCAGGCATGTATCTTGTGGAAGCATTTAAAGAAGGTTACTATCCGGAAAGAAAAACTGTGGTTCTGGAGGATGGGGATATTAAGATGATTGATTTCCCAATGACGAAAAAGCCGAAAAAAGTGGTAAAGGTGAAAAAGGCACCCCCTTCAATTACAAGGGTATATTTTGGAAAGGGCGCAACATATCCGGCTCCAGAGTATATTCATACCTTGGAAAAGATAGCAGAGAGGATAAAAAGCAGCCCAGATGCCACTGTTGTGATTGAAGGACATACTGACAGTGTGGGAAATGCAGAGAGCAACTATCGGCTGGGGTATGTAAGGGCAATGAATGTTGCAA
>Ga0190286_1000119_pt1 | contig 40110 bp, 44 predicted proteins | sample 48691834_MG_FD_183241 | JGI IMG/M metagenome (GOLD analysis project Ga0190286, IMG submission 183241) | Hydrothermal vent microbial mat bacterial communities from Southern Trench, Guaymas Basin, Mexico - 4869-18-3-4_MG | ecosystem: Environmental > Aquatic > Marine > Hydrothermal vents >... | reverse complement strand
CCGAGTGTTACGTAGATGAGGTAATCGTCGTGGACGACGGGAGCACCGACAACACCTCAAAACTGGCGAAACGTGCCGGCGCAGTCGTGCTAAGGCATGAAACAAATGAGGGTAAAACCGCTGCGGTTCAGACGCTAATAAACAAGGCAATAAGAAGAGATGCGGACGTACTAATTTTACTGGATTCGGACGGACAGCACGACCCTGATGAGATTCCCGTGCTTCTAAAACCTGTAATAGAAGCTGGCTATGATTTAGCGATAGGGTCAAGGAAACTGAAAGAATCGAAGCGCAAGGGCAAAAGACCTTTTATCCGTCCCTTGGGTCAGTTCGTGCTGAAGATTGGTTTAGGCACGCTAACCAAGAAGAGGTATAGCGACCCGGAATGTGGGTTCAGGGCGCTTTCGAGACGCGCAATGGAGGTAATGAACTTTAGGGGTAAGGGTTTTTCAGTGGAGGCAGAGATGCTATATTTAGCGGAGAAGCACGGATTAAAGACGATAGAAGTGCCAATAACCGAGATTTATGTTGAGGATGGCTCAACACTGAATCCATGGCGGCATGGGTTCGGCAATTTGGCAAGGCTCATTGCTTGGATTTCGGAGAAGCGACCTCTGTTCTTCTTCGGTGTTACCGGTGTTACCTTCACGATTATCGGGTTGATATTGGGTGCGAACGTCCTGTATATGGCGAATATAGGACGAGGAGTTGCAGTTGGGTCTGCGCTCGTGTCGGTGCTTTTTATCGTTATCGGCGTGTTCAGCATGTTCACAGGACTGATATTGAATGCGATTGCAAAAGGGAAGGAAAAGGAGTGAAATATTGTCGGTGTTAGAGGAGTGGTGACCTAAATGAACATAATTATTATCCTGTTATATCTGTTTTTCATTCCTGCTCATCTGGCGGTTCGTGGGCTATCCCTCGCTAATGGCTGCGGTTGCAATACGGGCACGACCAAAAGAGAAAGATTATTCTTTTCAGCTGTTTGTATCAATCGTAGTGCCAACATACAACGAAGAGAAAGTAATCGAGAGGAGGATTGAAAACTTATTTATAGGTCAACCTCTTAAAATCATCAGGTGAGAGAACGTGGAAGAGATAGAGGTGGTTTATGAGAGGGGTGTTTTTAAACCCCTGAGGGAGATTGATCTTAAAGACGGTACTAAAGCCGTGGTAGTACTAAGGCACAAAGGAATAGCTGATATATTAGAGAAATTCAGCAGAAAAGTGGACAGAGATGTTCTAAAAGAATTCTTGGAGGAAAGAAGGTGATCGTCATTGACACTTCTGTGTTTCTTGACGAACTCTTCAAATTCGACCAAGAAAGACATGAGAAAGCCAGAATCTTCTTCAGACTTATCCAGGAGGGAGATATTCTAATCGTGGAGCCAGAAATATATAAGATAGAGATAATTGGGCAACTCGTCAGAAGGATGGAGAAGAAGGAGGCCACTGTATTGTACGAGTCCATTGTTAAAAGGCTTGAATTTGTTAAAACAAAGGATTTGGATGGAATTGCTTTCTCAATCGCCTTTGAAACAGGCTCATGGGCAATAGATTCTTTTTATATCGCCGCTTCAAAGATTAAGAATGCTATACTGGTCTCAAACGACAAAATTCAGGTTGAAAGTGCAAGGAAGTTTGGAGTTGAAGCTTATTACTTGCTTGAAGAGTTTGAGAAGGTTAAGAAGAGGATAAGATGATAATTAAAGAAAAGGAGATGGGAGTGGCTAAATGAACATATCCATTATCCTACTGTCTCTCCTTTCTTTTCTTTTGATCTGGCGGTTCGTAGGTTATCCCTCGTTAATGGCAATTGTAGTATTAAAATCAAGTTTGATCAAAAATCGTGCCAGCATACAATGAGGAGAAAGTTATAGAGAAAAGAGGTGCTTTTTGAGGATGAGCCAGATGGTGGGGCTGGAGAGAGAATTGCAGGAGTGCTTGCACCAGGTGGGATGTAATTGAAAATCCTGATAACTTTTATTGTGGACTTGAAGAAATCGCAACATCAAACTTTAGAAAAGTTTGATCAAAACGTCCAGCACTTCGGCTGGATAACAGACCTCACCAGTTCGTGAAATATTTATCCAGGAAACACGAGGTTACGGTGTTGAGCATAAACGACTGGTGGAAAGAGAAAAAAATATTGAAAGTGCGGAGAAAGTGACAGTAACAACCAATATGTTGTTGGTTACGTTGGCGTTCTCAGGGAGTGGGTTGATTTAGAGCAAAGACTATTGCTTACGATAGGATAGCCACATTGGGTAACATAGGCATTTATAAAGTGAAAATATAATAAATCAATGAGGTAGAGACAGATGGAAAAGCCAATAGAGTTGAAGTTTACAATTCTCATTGAGAAGAACGAGGAGGGTAGTTATACCGTTACGGTGCCTTCCCTTCCGGGGTGCATCACTCAGGGGGATACCTGGGATGATGCAATAGCTAACGCCAGAGAGGCTATTGCAGGGTATATCGAGGCGTTAAGAGCTCTTGAAAAGCCGATTCCTCTCGGTCGAGGTTGCGGCTGATGCAATTTTAAAACAGGCTGAGATGAGTGTTAAAAACGGCATTGAATAGAATAAAGGGCATTGTATGGAACTGAAATATGAGCATGGGAAGATAGCAATTGAGAACAAAGTCTTTACTACTTTGGATAGATTCGTCTCGGATTTCACGGAATTGCTTGAGGAGTATGTAGATTACGTGATTGTAAGCGGATATGTTGTGATTCTTTTTGGAAGGGCACGTGGCACTGAGGATATTGACACGATAATAAGATATATAGATAGAGACACGTTTGCTTCTTTTTACCAGAGGCTCAGCAGGGAGGGTTATTATTTCTTAAATCCTGAAGACGTAGCGGGATTATATGAAATGCTTGAAGAGGGATTGGGGGTGAGAATAGCAAAGGAAGATACGATAATACCAAATATTGAACTGAAGTTTGTGAAGGATGATTTCGATAGATACTCCATTGATAACCGGTTGGAAGTAGTTCTGGGAGAAAAGCGTTTGTTTATTTCTCCAATCGAACTTCAGATACCGTACAAGTTATATCTGGGTAGCGATAAGGATATAGAGGATGCAATATATCTCTGGGATATTTTTAGGGAAAAGATAGAAGTAAATCGGCTGAGGGAATTTATGAAAGCACTAAACGTCAGAGGTGAGGAGTATGGAATTGAAGTATGATAAGGGGAAAAATCAGAAGGAAAGACGGGAATTCATTCATTATTATGCAAGATGGGTTAAGAGCGTGCCAAACGAAGTATGGAGCAGGCAACAGGCTGAATTAATTGATAGCTTTATACTTAATGCAAAAAACTTTAAGATGACAACGGAGAAATATTTAGAGATGGTAGCCCAAAGGAGAATTAAATGAAGGAGGATAACATTAAAAACGGTGTAACAAACATCTTAACAATAGACGTTGAAGACTGGTACATGGACACAGACATCTCAAGGTGGGATTCATATGAAGACCGAGTTGTTCAGTGCACGCAGAAGATTTTGAAAATATTAGATGAAACAAATACCAAAGCGACTTTCTTTGTTGTGGGATACGTTGCAGAACATTTCCCGGAGTTAATAGAAGAAATTAAAGTTAGAGGACATGAAATCGGGACACACGGATACAGTCATACATCGATTAGAAAGCAAAAGCCATCGGAATTCGAAGAGGATTTGTTAAAATCCATAAAAATATTAGAAGACATAACCAAAGAAAAAGTAAAAGGGCATAGGGCTTGTCAGTTTAGTATTGTCGAGGAAACTTCATGGGCGATAGACATATTGAAAAAGAATGGGCTTAAATACGATTCAAGCATATTCCCGGTTAAAACGCATTTATATGGTGTGCCGGATGCGCCGTTATATCCCTATAGTATCTCATCGTCAAATATCAAGATAGATGACCCGGAAGAGGATTTTTTTGAGTTCCCATTGTCGGTGTATAGAATTCCAGTTGTGCATAAGAATATACCAATAGCGGGAGGGTTTTATTTAAGATTTTTTCCGTATAGGTTTACCAAACACGCAATAACAAGGATTAACAAAGGGGGTCAGCCTGCGATCGTTTATGTTCACCCCTGGGAATTCGATCCAAAGCAGCCGGGAATAAAAGAGTTGAGATGGTATCACTATTATCGGTTGAGTTCGACAGAGAAAAAATTCAAAAAGTTGCTGAATGATTTTGAGTTCACGTCTGTAAGAGAGTATTTACAATGATTCCACTACATATACCACCATTGAAATTGAAGGATGCTATCACATTACTGTTACTGAGCAGTGTTGCGCGTTTCCTCGATGAGGCGATATCCTGGTCTGAGAAGAGGATCAGAAGCAGCATCAGATTCTCGAAGGTGGGAGCATATAATAGAGAATCTAAAGAAAGAAGAGATTAAGCATGGTAATCTTGTGCAATTAAAGGAGTTGTGGAAGAAATCGGGCGTATCCGCTCTGTAATAAAATGAGCAAAACTGCAATTTATGTTTATGTTCATCCCTGGAAATTCGATCCGAAGCAGCCGAGAATAAAAGAGTTGAGGTGGTATCATTATTACAATTTATCTAATACAGAAAAATTTAAGGAATTGTTGAAAGATTTTGAGTTAATGTCTGTGAGGAGGTGGTTGAAGTTACTATAAACCCAAAGAAATGGAATGAAATTGTTAATCATAATAATAGTAAAATATATCATCTTTATGAATGGGGCAGGCTACTAAACGACGTGCACGGTCACAAGCTGATTTACCTGGAGGATGATAAGGGTGTGTTTCCATTGGCATACGTAAAAAGTTTCATTTTTGGAAATCGTTTGATTTCTCTTCCTTTTGCAGATTATGGTGGTCCTTGCGCAAATGAGAAAGAAACTGCTGATACATTGGTTGCAAGGACGGAAGATGTAGCGGAAGAATTAGATGTAGATTTCATAGAGATAAGGTCTCCTGATGAGAAGTATTTTGATATTTTTGAGAAGCACGGTTTTGTAAGAAGGGATGACTACTTTACGTTTATATTAGACCTTGATAGAGAAGTAGAGGATTTATGGAAGGTTATTGGAAGAAAGAATAGAAACATGGTGAGAAAAGCGGAAAAAAATGGTGTTGAAATAGTAGAGGCAAAGAATAAAAACGATTTGGGCATATTTTACGAACTATATTTGAAAACCATGAAGAAGCTGGGCAGTCCACCACAACCTTACAAATTCTTTGAAACGATCTGGAATTTGTTTTATCCAAGGAACCTTATAATACTTCTTGCAACGTGTAACGGTAGATGCATATCGGGTAATCTATTCTTTATACACAAGGATACAATTCATCACGCGTATAATTGTTCATTGAAAGAATATCTTGGATTTGGGCAAAACAATTTATTGCAATGGTATATTATCAAATGGGGAAGTGAAAAAGGCTTTAAGCATCTCGATTTTGGAAGGACGAGGGAAAATGCAGGAAATGTGTTATTTAAGAAGAGGTGGGGCGGTGAGTTAGTTAAGATGCCATACTTTTATAAATTTTATAAGAAAGAATTAAAGGAAAGAGAAGAGATAAAATATAAAGGATTATCTGAACTATGGAGTAAGTATATGCCGGAATTTGTTGCAAATAGGATTGGACCATGGATAATAAAGCAAATTGGATAATGGAATTTAAAGCAAGGACGAATGGACAATGAATAAGGAAATATCTAGAAAAGAGTATGGAGAACACTTCATTTTGAAAGTGTTATTTAACAAAGTTATAAATCTTATCGCACTTCTTCCAACGGTATCCTCACTCAGAATTTTCCTACATTCTCTCACAGGAACGAAAATAGGTAAAAATGTCTATATTGGCTCTTATGTGCTCATTGATGACCAGTATCCAGAACTTGTTACCATAGAAGATGACGTAACGATATCTTACAGATGCACCATTATTACTCATGATGATTCAAAAGGTATTGTTTCTCCCGTAACTATTAAACGAGGTGCATGGATTGGAGCCTGCGTTACTATTTTACCCGGGGTTATCATTGGGGAGGGGGCTGTTATCGGCGCAGGTACCGTTGTAGCTAAGGATGTACCGCCTAAAACTACGATAGTAGGTGCACAAGTACGGATTATCAGGAAGGAAGGTGAATAAATTTAAAATGGATAGTTTCAAAATCGTGAAGAAAGTGATGAATAACCGTTGGAAAGATGGGAGGGTGATTAGATGACGTGGAGCATTATCTTGCTGTATTTACTTTCGTTTCTACTTATTTGGCAGTTTGTTGGATATCCTTCACTAATGGCTGTAGTGGCTCTCAAATCAAAGCCTAAAAATAAGAATTACTCCTACCAACCTTTTGTATCGATCATAGTGCCGGCATATAACGAAGGGAAAGCGATTAAGAAAAGAATAAAAAATTTGTTTGAGCTAGATTATCCAAAAGATAACTACGAGGTTATTGTGGTGGATTCTGGCTCTACTGACAGCACAGCGGAGATTGTAGAAGATAAGATAAAAGAACATGAGAAAAACAAACCAAACCTCAGATTAATAAAGGAAGAGGAGAGAAAAGGTAAAGCTTCCGCAATAAATTTCGGAAAAAGGTATGCAAAGGGTGATATCATACTGGTAACAGATGCGAATTCAATATTTGATAAAAAGGTATTGAAAGAAATGATGCCGAATTTTGAAAAAACAGAAGTTGGCGCAGTTTGTGGGAGATACGTTGTACCAAATCCTGATAATGCTCTTACATCTTCTGAATCATTCTACAGTGATTTAGAATATATCTTGCGCATGGGTGAATCTGCTCTTGATTCAGCATGTCTCTTTCATGGAGAGATAAATGCGTGGCGGAAAGATATAACTGAAGCAGATACTAATTGTCTCTCGGAAGATTTGGATATGGCAATAAAGATCAGAAGAAAAGGGTATAAGATCGAATATGAGCCAGATGCAATAGTTTATGAACCTTCTTCTACTACACTCGAGGATCAAATTAAGCAAAAGAAAAGAAGGGCTATAGGAACGATACAATGTATTTTTAAGCATTTAGATTACTTCTTGCTGCCAAGGGATTTATATACTTTGCTTATATTTCCATCACATAAAATCTTAACCATGCTTTCACCGTTTATTCTTCTGGCAATCCCGTTGTTGTATGTTATTACTAAAAATATTAGGGTTATCCTTACGCATTTTGTTCTGACTATATTTGTGTTTGTATTGATATTTAGCTTATTAATGTCTTTAAAATCAAAATTAATAAGAAAAAATGAGAGGGAAAAAATCATTTTTTTTATACCTTCAATACTAAAAATCGCATATTATGTTTTGCTTAATGAATATCTTATCATGTTAGCGTGGGGGGAGTTCATATTCAAGAGGTATTCAGTACTATGGGAAAAGGCGGAGTCAACGAGGGAATGAAGACAAGAAATAGCCAAAGTCAAATTGTTATTTAAGTATAAAAAGGGAAAAAATGAAAATATATGTATTACATCCACCATTTGTATTAAATTCCATATTTATGTCAAATTTTTTTAGATGCACAAGGTGGCAGGGCGGTGTTTCACGTGGTGGAACTTTTTGGTATCCAATATTCTTATCCTATACCACGGGTGTACTAGAAAAAGCATATAAAAATGTTAGATTAGTAGATGCTCCCGCATGGAAGTGGGATGAAAAAAAAGTAATACAAGATGTAAAAAAATTCGGACCCGATTTAATAATTATTGATAGTAACTTTTCGAGTGTACGCAATGATGTGTACATAGCAAGATTATTGAAAGATAATGCTGAAGATATAAAAACAGTGTTGGTTGGGCCTCCAACCTCACAATTTCCTGAAAGAATTCTGCAAAATGATGGAATAGATATTATTGCCAGGCTTGAATACGACTTTACGATCAGAGATGTTGCACAGGCAATGGAAGATGGTAAATCCTTTGATGACATAAAAGGGATTTCATACAAAGAGAAAGGGAAAATCATACATAATCCAGATAGGGAATTTATTAGTTCAGAGGATTTAGACAAAATTCCATTTGTATCCGAGGTTTATAAGAAACATCTTCGTGTAAAGGATTATTTCTTGAGTCATACACTCTATCCTATGGTTCAGATATTCACGGGAAGGGGCTGCCCAAATCAATGCACATTCTGTTCGTGGCCCAAGACATTGATGGGCAGGAAATACAGAGTTAGGAGTGTTGAAAATGTTGTTGACGAGTTAGAGTATATAGCAAACGATTTGCCAGAGATCAAGGAAATCTTCATTGAGGATGACACCTTCACGATAAATAAGAAAAGGATAAAGGAGGTATGTGGGGAGATCAAACGAAGAAAGCTGGATATTACATGGTCATGCAATGCAAGGCCAAATCTCGATTACGAGACGATGAAGGTGATGAAAGAGGCAGGCTGCAGGCTTTTGGACGTCGGATACGAATCTGGAAGCGATGAAATTCTAAGAAATATTAAAAAAGGAATTACGACAGAAGAGATGAAAAGATTTGCTAAGGATGCTAAAAAAGCGGGTCTGATGGTGCTTGGGGATTTCGTATTTGGGTTCCCGGGGGAGACAAAGGAGAGTGCGGAAAAGACAATAAGATTTGCGAAGGAAATCAAACCAGACATCGTGCAGTTTGCGGTGGCAACACCCATCCCTGGGACGGAGTTTTATGATTATGTGAAGGAGAATGGGTTTTTGCTGGTTGATGATTTAGAGGAATCGTTGGATAATTGGGGAGCTCAAAAGTGTATAATTTCTTATCCAGAGTTTACAAAAGAGGATATAGAATATTATGTGGATAAAGCATTAAAGGAATATTATTTGAGTCCTTCTTACATACCAGTTGTTATGAAAAATATTTTGAGGAAGAATGGATTGCATGAGTTGAAAGGGATATGGAAATCAGCGAAGGTATTCTTCAGGTATATAAGAAGGTAGCAGGCTAAAGGTCAAAGAAAAAGGGGGAAAAATGAGAATTCTGATAACCTCTCTGATCGATTTTAAAAAGACAACTCACAGCAGACCTCATCAATTTATTAAGTATCTGGCTAAAAATCACGAGGTAACAGCCTTATGCTTGAATGCATGGTGGATAAGAAAAGAAGATGGAACCAAGCTATATGGTGAGGATTATTACAATTGGTATTTTGAAGACATATTACAAAAAGTAAAGGTTATATACTTAACCAATCGGAGGATTAGCCCAGTTATACAAGAAATAACTTCACCAATAACGATAGGCAGTTTGTTAAAAAAGATAGATGCAGAGAGCTTCGACGTATATATTAATTCCAATGCACCTATTTCTGGATATGCTGTTACTAAATACATGAAGCATCGAGGTATTCCTACCATTTTTGATATTGCCGATGATTTGCCGAGGAGATTTCGAACCTCTTTATATGTGCCGTCTCCATTAAGACCTTTGAGCGGGTTGATAGGGCGGTGGATGCTTCGTGAGAATATCAAATTAGCTACTAAAATAACTTTTATTACTAAAGCACTAAAAGATTCATATAATTTCCCAGATGATAAGTCGGTGCATATTCCAAATGGAGTTGATACAGAGCTTTTTCATGCGCATCCTTCACGGCTTTCCAGAAAACAATTAGGTATTGAGCAAGATTTCGTTCTTGGCTTTGTTGGCACGTTGATTGACTGGATTGATTTTGAGCCAGTCTTTGCCGCAATAAGGGAGCTTAGCATGAAACACGAAATTCCTAATCTGAAAATGCTGGTTGTGGGTGGAGAGGGCAGATTACAAGAAAATAAGGATTTAGCTAGGAAGTATGGAATCGAGGATAGAATCATATTCACTGGAACTACTCCCTATACTCAAGGACCCAAGGATATTTCCTGTATGGACGTTTGCCTAATTTGTCGTAACCCTACAACTGATTCGCATAATGCATTACCCTTGAAGCTCTTTGAATACATGGCATGTGAAAAGCCAGTTATTTCTACGCCTTTGGCAGGGGTTAAAGAAGCGGTAGGAGATCGCGTGCTCTATGCCTCTAATGCAGAGGAGTTTAAGGAAAGGGTTCTGGAGCTTTATCATAATGAGGAATTGAGAAAGGAATTGGGAGAAGAAGGTAGAAGGTTCGTAGAGCAGAATTACAGATGGGAAGAGATATGCCGCAGGTTTGAAGAGGTGCTGATAGAGGCGAAAAATGAAAAAAATTAAAAAAAGAGAGATTGTGTCAAAGGCGTTCAATTTCTTGGTGAAAAGGCCAAATCCAAAGGAAGTCATGGAGCTTAATTTCGCAGTCACCTATCTATGTAATAGCAGATGCGTTATGTGCTCTATCTGGAGAAAATACAGGGAGAATCCAGAATTATTTAAGCAAGAACTCCGCTTAAGCGAGATGGAAAACATCTTGCAATCGAAGTATTTACGAAAACTCCAGGGGATAGGTTTCACAGGCGGAGAACCTTTTCTGAGGAAAGACTTCGTTGATCTAGTGGGATTGTTTATTGAGCGATATCCAAATGCGTTTATTGCAGTAGCAACAAATGGACTTAATCCAGAACTGATAGTTAACAAAACAAAGGAGATTTTTAATACGTATAAACCAAAACAGCGCTTTAGCATTTCCATCGGTCTGGATGGGGTTGGAGAAAAACATAATGAGATGAGAGGAATCGGTAATGCATACGAGAGGGTAATGGAGACAGTGAAAACTTTGCAAGAAGAGTTCGATATTAATATTGGTTTTGACTTCACAGTCACCTCATGGAACTATAAAGATTTGCAAGGAGTTTACGAATTATCGAAGAAATTAGGGGTCAGGTTCCTGGCGGGGTTTGCTCATAGTAGTGATATTTATTACGACAATGTTAACAATGTCCCTGGGTGGAGGGAAGAAGAACTTGAAGAAGCAGAGCTTATTGTTCAGGAAATGGTAAAAGACCAGATAAAAAACGAGTCTTTAGTAACCAAACTCATAGACCCTTATGCTTATTTCATGAGTAATAGCGTTAAATACGAGAAAACAAAGAGGAGAATATTTAAATGCTATTCAGGGACACACTCCTTGTTTCTCGACCCGTATGGAAACGTATATCCATGCATAATACTTGACAAAAAGATAGGGAATATACGGGATGAAAGTTTTGATAAGCTGTGGATGTCGCCACGGGCTGAAGAAGTGAGGCAGTATATTCAGTTGAATAAATGTCATTGCTGGGTTGCCTGCGAGGCTGTGCCATCTTTGCTTCGAGGTATAGGTGTAGTAAGGTGGAATATATCAAATAAGATTCTGAGAAGAGGGCGATTAAAATGAGGATATGCTTAGTGGCGCATTTCAAGCATAATCCGCTCGAAGGAGATATAGGCACGAAGAATGTGGCTTATTATCTGTCTAAAGAGCTATCAAAACGGCATGAAATTTTACAAATAGACGTTAGAGGGATTAATTCGTGGAGGAAAATAAAAGCTTTTAAGCCGCAAATTATACACTTTGTGCTCGGGCCTTCCACTTTAGGTTTGATAATTGCGAAGGCTTTTAAAATTTGGCATACGGGGGCAAAGGTAATAATGTCTGCTCCTAATCCTTTTTTAAGATTTAAAATGTTTCTCCCCCTTTTCAAACCAGACTTGATTCTGACACAATCCCAACATTATGAGGAAATTTTTGTCAAATTGGGTTTTAAGACAGAATTTCTGCCGAATGGTGTAGATGTCGAGAAATTTTCGCCTGCATCAAGCGGTTTAAAAGAAAGAATAAAGGATAAATACGGCATAGATGCTAATAAATTTGTTATCCTACATGTAGGACCTATTATAGAAAGAAGAAACATTAGACTTCTGGGGAATTTACAGGAGGGGGATAATCAGGTGCTAATCATTGGCAGAATACCTTTTGAGGAGGATATATACAAATCGCTCAGCGATAAAGGGTGTTTAGTCTGGATAAAACAGTTTGAAAATATAGAGGAGATATATAAAATGTGTGATTGCTATGTCTTTCCGACACCTCCGATAAATACAACAGCGAGCATAGATATTCCTCTATCAGTACTTGAGGCGATGGCATGCAATCTTCCAGTGATTACGACCAGATTTGGAGCGCTGCCAAGGATTTTTGATGAAGGGGGCGGCTTCTTTTTTGCAGAAAGAGAGGAAGATTTCTTCAAAAAGATAGAGGACCTAAAAAAAGGAAATCCGAAAGTAAAGACAAGAGAAAAGGTTTTGCCTTATTCCTGGGGGAATATTGTCAGGGAATTGGAGGAGATTTATGCAGGGGGGTGAAAGGATGAGTGTGCCGAGCAAAATTCATAATAGCCAGTTGGTGAAAATCCAACCTGAGGAAAGGTTAGCCGCCACCTCAGAACTGAACCTTGCATTCTGTCTGGTACTAGGCAGTGGTGAAGCCAAGGGGATGGGATACTGGGCTGCAACGGAAGTGAAGGGATTGAGCCCCGAAATACATGCTGTCTCGATGGTTGACGTTGTTCATTTAACGGAAGACAGCACTCTTACCGCCGTTAGTCCAAACCTTCAGTCTTGGGATATGGCAGGGAGCGATGGAAGATGGCGAGGCGATGAGAGCTCAACGGGGTCTGAGACCGTGGCACGGTATCAAATGGATATTATGGTAACTCGGGAGAGTCAGAGTGTTCTCCTTACGGGAGTATGTAATGTCAAGCCTATAAACGGTAAGATATTACAGATGACACTCTGGGGATCGGACCAGCTCATAGTACCGATGAAGCAGGGTAATGCCTATGGAGGGAAGGGGCTGGCGGTTGAACCGTTGGGTCAGGGACACATCCACCGCACAAAGAGGCGGGTTAAGGATGGTAACAAAACTGGACTAGTAACCTATCGCGAAAATGGTAGGGAGGTTCTTCTGAAGAGCGGGCTGAGGGAAACCCTCAAGTCCGGTTCTGTGAGGGGGCTCATAGCAGCTTCCGGGGGGAGGTGGCTATGAGCTCTACTCGACAAAAAGGGATGCTCATTTGCTTCATAGGAATAGATGGTTCTGGAAAGACTACGCTTGCAAAATATTTAGAGAATTGCTTGAAGGAATATGGTATATCCTGCAAATATCTATGGTGGTTTGAGGCGGAGAGCTCGATTTTCAGAAGATTTTTACGATTAATTGTTTTTAGAAGAGGGGATAGAGAAGGAATGGATAATCAGAGAACCAAAGAAAAGTTAATAAAAAATCCGCTATTCAGCATAGCATCTCAGTATTTAATCTTGCTTGGTTATATGCGCCAAGGTATTTTAAAAGTGCAAATTCCAAGATTTTTTGGAAAAAGTATCGTTTGTGATAGATATATCTATGATGTGATAATCTCTTTCTCGATTGACTTTGGGTACACCAAGGAGAAGTTTCATCGAATGATGAACAATCTTTTGCGTATATTTCCGAAACCTGACTTGGTATTTTTGGTGGATGTTCCAGAGGAGATATCATACAGGAGGAAAAATGACACTCTTTACCCGGAACTTTTATCTAAGCAAAGAACCATTTATTTAGAGTTAGGCAAACAAAAACAATATCCATACAGAACAGGAACAAAAATGATTTCTCTGGATGGCGTTGAGGATTTAGAGGAGTTAAAGTATAAGGTAAAGAGAGAGGTTTTAGAACTTTTGGTGGAGAAGAAAAGATGAAAAAAGTTTTGCTTATAGGCATAGACTCGCTTGCACCTGAGCTTTTGGTTAAATATGCGGAAGATTTGCCAAATTTCACCAAATTGCGGCAGGAGAGCCCGGAAATAGATTTAAAATCAATATTCCCGGTGGATTCTATACCCGCCTGGATGAGTATATATACAGGGCTAAACCCGGCTAAGCATGGCATAGTTTATACTTTCGATATCTTTGATACCATGTCAAATATTGTTTATAAGCTTGACAGCAGTATTCTCAAAGGCAGGACATTCTGGGATTACGCCGGTGATTCGGGCAAAAAGGTCTGTGTCTTATTTCCCTTTTTAGCTTATCCTCCATGGGCAGTTAATGGAATAATGGTAAGCAGGTCGATTAAAGAATATGAGGTTGAGGGGGAAGAATCGTGGGTTGTGGAGAGAGAAGTTCAAACCTATCCAGCGGAAGTTATGGAAGAATACGGGATACCCCACTTTATGAGGGGAGTAAAAGGAAGACCTCCGGGAAGGAGAAATTTCAAGAGGTATGTGGAAATCCTCCAAGAGGCAACTCGGAAGGAAGCCGATTTGGCATTGAAGATTTCGCAAGATTACCAGTGGGATTTGTTTCTCGTTGTCTTCTCATGGCTTGATGTTTTGCAGCATTTCTTCTGGAGATACATGGATGAAAGCGATCCGAGATACCCTGGTCTAACACCTTACAAAGATGTGATAAAAGAGCTTTATAGAATTTTCGACAGGATAATCGGTGATTTTATGGAGTCTCATCCTGATGCGATAGCCATTATCTTCAGCGATCACGGGCATGGGATGAGACCACCGAAGACGGTGAACATAAATGAATACCTGAGGGAAAAAGGTTTTTTATTCTCTAAAGCTACTAAATTGAATCCCCTGGCGTATTTAGTAGAGGTAGCAAAGAGAAAGCTGCTGGATTTTACTCAGAAGCATGAGTTAGATTCATGGCTCATTAATTTATCCACTACAAGAATATTCCGCCCCGTGAGCCAAAAGATATACATGTCCTCATCGAATATAGATTGGGAGAGAACATTAGCGTATTTATCAGCGTTTGCCGGTCCAAAGTCATATACTCATGGGGGCATAGAAATAAAAAAGGATAACCTGGGGGATAGAGGAATAGAGTATGAAGAACTCCGTGATGCGGTTATCGAAGAGATTTCCGAGCTTAGAGAGCCGAATACCGGAGAGAAGTTAGTAAACTGGATATGTAAAAGGGAGGATTTGTATTCAGGTCAATACATTTCTTTATTTCCTGATATAGTATTTGAGTTAAAGGAGGGATACGGAGTGTATTGGGGAATCCATACGCCTCTTATCGGCACAGCTTATGAACACAATTTAGCTTCAGGGGGGCACAGGAAAAATGCTGTTTTTCTAATTTCAAACATAGAGGGTAAGGAATATGTTCGTGAGCACATGAGTTTGATGGATATAGCGCCAACTGTGCTCGACCTTTTGGGTATAAAAGGAGAATTTAATTTTGATGGCAAGAGTATCTTTAAAGAGTAAAGTATTGGAAAAATTCATGGCTTATAGCTGGGATTAAAAGATGAATACGAAGTGTGAGAGGAATCTAAAAATAGTAGTAATCGTCGCCTTTATATTCATCGCTTTAGCCTTAATTCAGATAGCGAGAAATTCACCAGCAACAGGTTATGAGCTCTCGATATATTCGGCTCTTCCTGTTTCGACCTGGGTATTTTTAATTACAGCCCTCGTCGCAGGGATATTTATCATAGTTCATCAAGCGTTTACAGAAAATGAAGGAAGCGAGAGCAACCTCTGGATGCTGGGTTTTTTTATCCTCATCATGATTAATTTTATCATCCTTTCTCTGCATATTTTCCGTGGCTACTACCTGTATGCCAAAGGCGACCCCCTTGGACACCTGGGGCATACCAATTTTATTGTCTCGAATGGCTTCTTAAGTGAAACGAACTTTGTTCCCGTTACGCATATCCTGGGAGCCATACTTATCGAGATTTGCTCCATCCAGACGTTGGAGGTGATGAAATATCTACCAGTTATTTTCACCATTTTATCAATGATATTTGTATATTTTTTAGCTACCGCAGTAACATTTAAAAGGGGGCAGGCACTGCTTGCAGCAGTAACGGGCTCAACCCTGCTCTATTCCTATTATCACGTTACTACATATCCTCAAGCTTTATCGCTACTCACTTTTCCACTGGTATTTTACCTTTACTTCAAGGCTTCAGAAGCGCCTTCCATGGCATATAAAACGATGTTTGTCATTCTGTTGCTGTTATTCCCCTTTTTCCATCCTGCGCCGGAGGTCGTGCTTATCTTTTGCATGGTGGGAGGCGAACTTGCCAAAGCATTCATGAACTTCAGGTGGAAGAGAAGAGAACCAAATTATGGGATGTATCCACAGGGAAAAATATCAGCAAATCCAGCATTAATCTCATTCACCATTTTTTTTATGTGGTTTTCGTCTTTTACTATTTTTAGTTACGGTGCGAGGAAATTTCAAGAATGGTTTAGCGAAGAAGTAACCGAGATTGTTCCACGAGTAGAAGAAGTTGAGCTCGTTATGGAAATGGAATTATGGGAGCGAATCCAACTTATTTTCAAAATGTATGGGGACCAATTTATATACTTGTTTTTAGCTTTGATTGCAGTGGCAATAATATTCAGGTATATTTCAAGGAGAAGAGAATACAAAAACCTGTTTATATTAGCGATATTATTTTTAATAAGCGGACCGGTGTATATCTTAATTTTTATGGGAGGGTTAACAACGGTAGGCAGATTGGCTGGTGCAAACACCGTTATATGGGTAACACCGGTACTGTCAGCATTTGTGCTCTATAAGCTATTCAAAAGACCGAAGATATCAAAAACAGTAGGTATAGCGGCTGTAATTTTCATCCTGGTTTTCTCCTCTACACTCAGTATATTTACTGTATATCACTCACCTTTGATTCTTCAGCCGAACTGGCAGGTCACGCAAATGGATATGCGTGGCTCCGGGTGGGTTGGCAGTAACGTGAAAGTGCCAAGGCATGAGCTTGCACCGATGGGGTGGCTTGGAGGTTATCACTGGGTCAAGATTCCGGACCACTTTGGTTATCGGGAGCATGAGCGGCTTGGAGATTCGATAAGCAGGGATACATATATCATGCTTACGAAGCGGTTTAAATTAGCTGCTCTCGATCCAACATTAGCTACTAAAGGGATGATGATTTCCGGAGACCTTGCAAGGCCGGGTTTTGACGAGTGTGATTTCGAAAGATTAGAAAAAGATGCGAGTGTTGATAGATTGTATACAAATGGAGAGTTTGAGGTTTTGCTGGCTGCGAGGAGGTAATTCCTATGAAAGTAGCATTGGTCGTTGATGAACTTGCGGTTGAAAAGGGCACGGGGATTGCCAGATATGCCAGCGAGTTGCTGAGGGGATTGAGAAGGAGAGGGATTGAAGTTGAAGTTATATCTACGGAGCCTCCAAGGCTACCATATGGCATGGCAATAAACCATTCCTTGTTACTTCCGCACGAAGTATTGAGGAAAGCGGGTGATTTTGATTTGATACATGCAACAGCGCCGATAACTGCGATTTCCTTCCCTCTAATCAAAAAGTTGAAAGTAGTGACTTATCACGATTTGGTTTCGATACTTTGTAAAAGCAGTGGTGCAGGACTTCATGTCAGGCTATCGCTACCTTTTTTATTCAGACTGGCGGCGAAATATTGCGATAGAATAATAGCGGTCTCAACACAGACAAGAGATGAGCTTATAAGATATTTAAAAGTTCCAGAGGAGAAAATAAAAGTGATAAATTCGGGAATTAGTGAAGATATACAAATAAAAAGGAAAGGTAAGGAAGATTATTATGTTATTGGATACATAGGGGCACTGGCTCCAAGGAAGAGGATAGATTATGCTATAAAGGCTTTTTATTATTTGAAGAGAAGACATCCAGGGATTGAAGTGAAGTTTCATGTATTTGGCAAAAAGGAAAAAGAATATTCTAAGCTGGTAGAATTAGTAAAAAAGCTCGATTTAGCAGGGGATGTAGAATTTATGGGTTTTGTTCCTGAGGAGAAGTTAGTTGAGGCTTATAATTCATTTGATGTGTTTGTCATGTCAACTGAGTGGGAAGGATTTTGTATTCCTATTTTGGAAGCGCAGAGATGTGGAGTGCCAGTAATAATAAGGGAAGACGCCCACATCCCGCCAGAGGTGACAAAGTATTGCATAAAAGCGAAATCTGAGGAGGATATGGCAGATAAGATATATGACTTGCTTAAAAATCCAAGCTTGAGGCAAGCCCTGGTTCAAAAGGGGTTGGAATATAGCAAGGAGTTTACATGGGTGAAGACCGTAAGCGAGACTATAAAGGTGTATGAGGAGGTTATAGAGAGTGATAGAGAAAAAATCAGTAAGTAAAATTAATGTTTATGGTTATCTTATCTTAGTTTAACATCTCAAATCTTCAGAGAAGTAGTGAAGGATGTTACAGTGAAGAAAATCTTGTTTCTTTGATATATTTTCACGAAACATCCATCCATAGATGAAGGGTGCGATACGCATCTTTTACTCCGTCCTTATACAGTAAGAATTCTAACTTCTGGTCTTTTCCTGCTTTTGTTGCCCTAAACGAGAAAGGACTTTCCCATCTTTCATTATGCATTAGGTCAATACTCCTTTCATCTATAACTTCTCCGTTAAGCCTCGCTTCTAATTGATATGTAACATCAGCATATTCATGATTTACAATGCCTATTATTACTTTCCCTTCTTCACCAACCGTTAAATTCGTGGGATAATCACTTGCGGTTCCATTCGGACCAAGGATATAAAATTCAGTAAACTTCTCACCCTGTTTTGGCATCGCAACGAGATAAACGGTCATGCTAATTGCAAGCGCGATTGAAATAACGAGAATAACAGATAATATTTTGTCTATGCACTTTTTCTTTTTACAAAAGAAGACCTGTGCTGAAAGAAAATCTTTAAAATCGTTAAAATCAACGACAAATCTATCCTCTTCCGGGGGTTTGCATCTTCTTAGATAAGCGCATAAGGCGAGTGAAACCGTAAATAGGGAGAGAGCGATAAGAACAGGCGACAATCTAATTCCAAAAGGTGTGTAATTCAATGCCAGGCCGAGTAATGGAACAGTTGCGATGCTTAATCCAAAGCTGAGTGCAATCCTCTCGAACCAGCCCAGGCTATCTTTTGCCGGGAATAACAATGCAACCAATGAATATCCGGGTAGAAAGAGCACCAGAGGAAGACCAAGGATGATTCTTATCGGCGTTTCATTTAGTGGTGGGATAAGAACAAAAGGTATGCATAAAAGTGTCAAGAGAATCACGAGTGCGAGGTCATGGTCTTTCGGGAAGTATATGAATTTAAATTTATGTGTGTGCGATTTCATTTTAATTACAATATCGCCTCATAATATTTTAACACTCTTTCCGCAACTTTATCCCATGTAAAATATTTTCTTGCTCTTTCCCTCCCTTTCTCACTCATCATCTTCATCTTTTGAGGATTACTTAAGAGAAAATTAACAGCGTCGGCAAATTTTTGTGGATTATCGGGTGGAACGAGTAAGCCGGTTTCGCCGTCTTTAACAACCTCTGGTATCGCTCCCACCCTTGTTGAGACAACAGGCAAACCAGCAGCCATCGCTTCAGCGAGGACTAAACCAAAACTTTCTCTTCTCGAAGGAAGAACAAATAAATCGGTTTCTGAATAATGTTTCGGGAGTTCATTATGCTTAATAAATCCGAGGAATTTAACGCTTTTTTCAATTCCCAAATCTCTTGCAAAGATTTTATATTGTTCGAGTCTCGGACCTGAGCCGATGATTTTTAGCGTAACTTGATGTTTTTTAAGAATTAAGGGGAAAGATTTAAGCAGTATATCTACTCCTTTTTGCTCTTTCCCGTTAAGACGACCGCAGAATAGCAAAGAGAATTTATTGGCTTTCTGCACATATCCATAGCTCTTTTTCTCTAAAAAGAAAGAATCATCCACGCCAGCATAAGTCACTTTAATTTTAAAGGAAGGGATATGATAAGCATTTGATATATTTTTTTTGGCGAACTCCGATAGTGAGAATATCGCATCTGCGCTTCTGCATGTAGCTATCCAGCATGCTTCGGGAAAGGACCTTGGAAACCCATGAACCAGGGGTGAATAAATGCTGAAGATGAGTTTTTCAGATTTACTAAAATGAAGCAATTTTTGAAAACCGTAGCCCAAACAAAAGCCTGTTACTTCGTTTCCTAAATGAAGATGTATGAGGTCATGATTCTTTGTCTCATCTCTGAGAGAACGAAGGAATTGTGGTATAAGCTTTTCTTGCTCAAAATAAATGAATCGTCCCCATTTTACCTCTCGCTGGAAGTCTTCAGGAGCAATTGCTATATAGTCAATATTGTGTCCCAGTTGTGCTATAGCTTCAGATAGTTTGTAAGCAATTATTTGTCCTCCTCCTGCGTGAGGATGCCAGGGCACAAGACCCCCGATCATCAGAATATTTAACATTTCCTCACCTATCCCTTTTCCCCGATTACTTGCGCATACACTTGAAATGTCCGCTTGACCACCTCATCCCAGGAGTATTTCTCCGCCGTTTTCCTTGCCTTTTTGCTCATCTTTTTTCTCAGTTTTTCATTCTGAACGAGAATCTGTATTTTATCTCTTATCTCTTCACTATTTCTTCTTACAAAAAATCCATTAACTCCATCTTCGATTAGCTCACCAAGTCCGCCTACTTTTGTAGCTATGATAGGCAAGCCGGTTGCGGCTGCCTCGAGGCTTGCTAAAGGAAACCCTTCGCTGGCACTTGGAAGCAAGAAAATATCAGAAGCGGCGTAAAAATCCTCTATTCCTTCTAAGATGTTCCCTGCAAATATTACTTTATCATGAATACCGGCTTTCACTGCTTTCTCTTTATACGACTCAATATTTGGGTCTTTTCCAACTACAAAGAGCTTTACTTTAGATACCTTTGAAATAGCATCCAGGATATAATCCAGCCCTTTTGTTCTGAACATGTGTCCAACAAAGATCAAAACGATTTCATCTTCTCCAATACCATGCTGATTTCTTATTTTTGCACGTTTTATGGGGTCGGGTTTGAATTTATGCGTGTCAACTCCATTCGGAATTACGACTATTTTATCTTCTGGGATGCTATAATGCTCCAAGAGTTCCTCTTTTAATCTTTGCGAGACGGCAATAATCTTCTTGCTCTTTTTCAAGATATGTTTTTCAACGGCTAAATAAGTGCTAATAAAGGGGAAGAACAGAATCAGTCCAGCTATTCTCAGAAGGAGTGGAGTTTTTTCGGATTCTCTCGATTTTTTTCTCGCTGCTTTCAAGCACGCATGCATGGTTACAACATCAGCGGAGAGCGAGTCTATACTTTGAGAATGGATTATATCCAACCCATATTTAGTTTTTATCTTTTTGGAAAACCAGGGATTATAAAGTGCATTGAAAATCAGTCTTGTGGTTATATGAGTGACATGAAGTAAAGACCTGATGTAAGGGATGTTTGAATTAAGCCGTAGCCATGGGAGTTTTTGCAGCGGATTGCTATGAATCGTTAATCCGGGGAAGTTGAATTCGTCATCAGCAATCAACAAATGAACCTCATGCTCTTTCGATAGGCGTTTAGCTAATTCAATTACATATTGCGAGATTCCAGTAGGCTTAGCGAATTCCATTCCAAAAACCAGTCCTATTTTCATTTACCCTTCTCTTCCCTCAGTCATTATTCTTAGCATATATTCTACTCTCTTATCATAAGTGTGCTTTGCATGAACTTCCTCTCGTCCTTTTAATGCTATCCTCTCTCTTTCATCGTCATTCTCCAAGTAATATCGAACTAGCTCATCTAATTCTTCCTCATTCTTATATGTTACGAGGTGCTTTCTATCTTCGAAAAGATCTAATAGCCCGTTACTGATTCTATCTGTCAACAGCATTGTTCCACAGGACATGACTTCAAAAACTCTCATATTTAGGTCTCCTTTCATGCTTCTATTAAATCCTATTTTACATAGATTGTAGACTTTCGCTGCATCTTTTGGATTACATGTTGCGGCAATTACGCTATATCTTTGACGCAACATAGTTAGCAACTCTGCTCTCTTATAAATCTGCCCTCCTCTTCGAGGGTCTGTACTTCCTACAAAGCCTATATCAAAATATTTTGGAACTTGTGCATAACTCCAAATTTCCGGGTTAGCAGCAAGTGGAAGCCAAAACACGTTTTTTGTGACTTTCCTGAAATCTTCTAGGTAATCTTTTTGAGCCACAAAAACATAATCAAAATCGGAGGCTATGTATTTTTGGAATTCAAGCTTTACATGAGAATCTATGGCATAGTACACGGTGGGGATATCTATGTTTTTATACCCTTCTAAATGAAGAAGACCTATACCGTCAATCTCAATTATTACATCTGGCCGATTTTTGCATTTCTCCTTGATGATGGATAGTATATTAGTGGTTTTCCTTTTACGAGTAAAAGATAGAGCAGGTATATTAAAAGTAAACTTTCCAAAAGCTAAGGACCTTTTACGAGTTGCTAAATGAAAGTACTCACGTGTTTGAAATAAATCGAATGTTTCTACATGATGTTTTTTCCTTAAAGCTTTTTCAAGATAATACGCTGTGGCCCACGGATGTTTAGGATATATGAGAAGTATATTCAATTTATGACTTGTTGGCATAATATTTCACCTCTTTATTTTATAGAAGCCCCACTTTATAAACTCCGGTATAGCTTTTTTAATTTTATGGTTGTGGAAATAATAAAGTGCGAGGTGATAGTGCAAACGAGCTCTTTTCTGTTTGATTTGACTTTTCAACTCCCTTCTTAGCTCTGGTTTCTTATTCAGCCAGTATTCCATTATTTGAAAATCCTCATTAACCATTACATCGACATTTCTGCTGATATTTTCACGATGAAACCTATATTTTGCCAGAGGTTCAGCTATAAAATCTACAGGATAATGTTCGGCTATTCTTAGCCACAAATCATAGTCTTGAGCTATTCTGAATTTTGGGTTGAACACTCCAACCTTGTCGAGCACTTCTCTTCTAACCATAACCGTTGGGGTAGAGATAAAGTTGGCGTAAAATAATTCATTAAAGACATATCCTCTAAAATATTTTGCATTATAAAAAAGAAAGACATTTTCTTTTATTAAATTGCCATGCTCGTCAATCTCATGATTATCAGAATAAACCAAACCAGGTTCTTTATTTGAATTCAAAAAATCAATTTGTTTCTCCAACTTCTCGGGTAGCCATAAATCATCGCAATCTAAGAAGGCGATATAGTCACCTTTAGCCATGGCGATTGCTCTGTTTCTCGCTATGGAGAGCCCATAATTTTCCTGGCTAATCACACGAATTTTCGAGGGTAATAGTCGCTCATATCTTCTCAATATTTCTAAGCTTCTGTCTGTTGAGCCATCGTTAACGGCGATTATTTCCCAATCGGAGTAAGTTTGAGCTATTACTGATTCGATGGCTTCAGAAAGGAACTTTTCGCCATTGTAAACCGGAATAATAACGCTGACTTCAGGCATTTTTCACTTAATCCTTAGTTTTCATGAATATGAACGCATATAAGCTGCTTTACTAATGTTACTATGGCTCATCAAGCAAAATAGATACATATTTCCTCGCTGCAAGTGCTAAGGTATAGTTATCAAGGATGAATTTCCTTGGTGTGTAATTCTCAGATTTACTCAAAAATTGCATTAACTTATCTGGAAGCTCGTGTTCGTCCTTGAAACTCAGCCCACACTCCTCAGTCAAATAGGGTGCCGATGACGCTCCTGCCCACTCATACGTTCGGTTCTCGACCTTCCACTCCCAGTATCTACGGTCCCAAACCAGAGTTGGGACATCACAAGCCCAGGCTTCGAATAGAGCTAATCCCTGCGTTTCCTGTTCGCTAAGATACACCATGTAGCGGCTTTTGTTAAGTAAAGCGCGATAATCTTCGGTAAACTGTTTATATTTTAAGATGTAATAGGTAAAGTGGTTCTTTCTCAGCTCGCTTAGTAAGGCTGTCAGGAGGGACGGTGGGGGACGAAACTCTCGCCAGTCTTTATGATATATCAAAAAATCATATTCCACATTTTGTGACTTTTTTGCTTCTGGCTTCCAGTATTCTTCATCAACCCCTGATGCCCACACCCGCAGCCGAGGTCTTAATGATGGCGATAGTGAACAAAAGAGATCTTTTACCCAATTGGATGGCACAATCACGCAGTCAATCAGCGGTGACTCTATAATCCTGTTGTGCTCTACCGGCACTGACACTACAGTAGGTCCGGCTATCAGCCGTCTGATTTTTCCGCGACGTTTCATTTTAATTGCCCACTTAAGCGCCTGGATACTACGCAGAATACCTACATAAGGCGTGACATTCGAGGTGTGCGGATTCAATCGGTAGGGCTGAGCAATTTGCTCCAAGCCCTTTAATAAGTATCGTTCAAGAGAAAGAGGACCGCCTACGTTCTTTAGTGGAGATGTTCGTTTCAGCATGGTTTTGAGCATGCCTTTAACGAATACCTTAGCTCCGTGTGTTGCTTGAATATACGACCACCTGGGCGCCCTGGTCAATATAGTTAGTTCGCGCATATCTTCCACTATTTAATCCCTCCTTCAGTGTGCAATGTAAGTAGTAAATGTGAGGTAGTACCACGAATACGAGAATGGGGTGATAAAGCGATTGCCGAGCTCCTTGCAGATTCCCAATCCTCATCTAGGGAAAAGACAGTCTTCCCCAGAGCGAATAGAGACCTCCATACAGAATCTGGATTAACACCTTTATTAGCAAGCTTTTGCTCATGGAATTCTAATATTACGTCTGTCCCGGGGTTGCTAAGAGTATCTTTACCTCCTCTAAGGACAGCGTCCTCGTGTCCTTCCACATCTATTTTCACCAGTGATGGGGAAATATGGTTACGACTGCAGAACTTGTCAAGCGTAGTAACTGGTGCTCGAAATGGTTTAACGGTGGATTGAGGGTCTATCTGTGAGTCACCAAAACCAACTCCGCCAAAAATCGCTTCACCTTCAAAATCCGATAAGCCTAGCGGGACAATTTTGACATTCCATGCTTCATTCAGTCGCACATTCTCCTCCAAATTAGATCTAGCAATTGGATCTGGCTCAAATGCGTAAACCTGACCTGAAGGGCCAACCAGACGAGATGCAAGAAGAGAGTATATGCCTATCCAAGCTCCTATGTCGAGAAATACATCGCCGGGGCGCAAACGCTGAGAGATAAAATAGATAACCCCCGGCTCCCGCTGACCTTCTCGTAATTCATCGAAGACAATATGGAGGAAACGGAAGAGATGGTTCGTTCTTGTTGTAAACTTAAAGGTATGTCCGTGAACCGGGACTTTGGCGAAACCTCTATATCGCTCCAAAGGCGCAGGCCATGCAATGTAATAATGCCAAATAAAAGAAAATGAACCTTTAATGCCATACCGTTGTAACAACTTCTTTATCCGAGAGACCATCAACAAAGGATTAGAAGATCTGTTGTTCAAAGTGTTCAACTTAATCTCCTCCCTAATAGGCGATGAAATAGCCATCTACTAAATCTGTTAATTATCTTATAAGGGTTTCCCCAAGGATCTAGTATAAGTGATTTCAGTAAATGGTGTATTGTCCATTTCATATAAGGCATCTGAAAATTATGAAAGCTGATATGTGAATACGCATAGCTATAAGCTCTACCTTTTACAGACTTTATCTCGGGTGGAAGCTCAGGATTAGAGAAAGTCTTGTTGAGTATGTAGAGATACTCGGGCCAAAACCTGTAGAATTCCGAGGCGCACTTTGTCGCAGGATAAGACCGAAAGTTAGCAAGAAGGTGTGGGATGCGCTGCACTTTGAACTTTAACCCGACTCTGAGCCAGAAATCATAATCCATACCTATATATAGGTTAGTATCTATAAATCCAATTTTATTAAGAACCCTTCGGCGGAAAAATATCGTTGTTGAAGGCACTGAGCAAGTCAGACATATTGCTTTCCTTAGATCAAATTCTTCTGCTTCATCTCGACCTATTACTTCACCACGTTCATTGATGATATTACAATCTCCATAAACCATATAGACGTCTGGATGTTCAGTTAGATACTTCACTGCCGTCTCAACAGCCCAGGGCGTATAAGTATCATCGGCATTAAGATAAGCGAGGATTTCACCTTTAGCCATTCTCCAGCCTTTATTAATAGCATCAGCCTGCCCTTTATCAGGTTCAGATACCCACCGCATATTATAAGTGCCTTCATATTTCTTGATGATGTCAATCGTATTGTCAGTTGAACCGCCGTCTATTATTATATGCTCTATTCGAGGATAGGTTTGATTTTTTATGCTGAGGATAGTTTCCTCAATAAATCTACCTTTATTAAATGACGGAGTTACTATTGAAACCAAAGGGGGTTCTTCTTTCATTGTTCTTCTCCTCTCACACCTCACACGATAATATTCATGCAACCTGTCTGTCTTAAACTTAACTTTGATTTCAGTGAGTTTATCAGGCTCATAGCGAGCCCCTCATTTATTCATAACAGAAGTAACATCTGGCATTTTATAATATTTACGATAGTTGAAAGTTTGATTGTAGGAGATGTGATAGTAATAGAAGAGCAGACACCTTTCTTTTGCTAACATTTACAGCTCTCGATATCAACATTACTACTCCTCCAGAATCTCTTTGTACCAACCCAAATATTCATTCACCTGCCGCTCCAAGCTGAACCGACTACGAGCAACCTTGGCTGCCTGGGCGCCCAACTCTCTACGAAGTTCATCGTCGGAAAGTAATTGTTCGATTCGATAAGCCATCATTTCAGCATCTCCTGGCGGCACCAAGAACCCTGTCACCCCGTCCTCGACCTGCTCTGGAATACCACCCACTGCTGTTGCCACCACCGGCGTACCACATGCGAGAGCTTCCAGCACGGTGTTTGGGAAAGTTTCGGCTTTGGCAGCATGCAAGTATATGTCAGCAGCCTGATAGAATTGTGCTACTTTCTTTGGATCTTTTTGGTAGCCAATAAAACGGATTCGAGCCATCCCAAAGCGCTCTTCAGGTCGTTCTTCTCCCAAGCAGAGGAAGAGCAATTTACGCCCTTTATTCTGAGCAGCAACTTTCGACAAGGCAAACTCCATTGTGGCATAATCTTTCCACTGATTGCTGCGGGTTCCATGACCAACAAAGAGTAGAATATCTGCATCCTGAGGTAAGCCCAACGCAGCTCGAGCCGTCTCCTTATCGCTTGGTTGAAAAATCGATAGATTAACACCATTGGGTATTACTCGCCCCTTCACCATAGCAGGAGCTAGGATGGATTGTTCAACCTTTTGCATCAGCCAGTGGCATGGAGTGACAACATAGAGTCGGCTCTTGGCATAAATGTCCCGTTTACGTCGCCAGTTGTAAGCCGTTGCATCGCGCTTAACAGCCGGATAGATGGCGAGATTTGGGCATTCTCCACATCCGGTTTTCCATCGCTCGCAATCAAATGAGTGCGCACAGTGTCCGCCAAGCAGCCAGGCGTCGTGCAATGTTAATACGACTGGCACCTGATGACTCAGCCAAGGGAGTGCCCGCAGGTCGAAATAGCCGCCATGCAGGTTGTGGCAGTGGACGATGTCAGGCACCTCTGAGGTTAACTCCAACAGTCGCCAAGTTCCCGGGAAGTCAAAATCTTCCCATCCTTTCAACTGCTTTGCATAACGAGACGGCTGTCCAATCCATATTATAAATCGACTTAAACACCCTGCACCAAGCACTTTGCCGATTAATGGTCTCAATAGTCCACTAGCTGATAACCACAATCGTGCCCAACAGTTACGAGTTTCATCGTTGGGAATCTGCAGCACATCTGGATCATTACTATGCTTATAGCCTACCACCAGCCAAGAACGATGTCCCTGCTGGCGATATGATTGAAATAAATTCCAGGCTACTTTCTCAGCCCCACCTGCAATATCTACCGTACTTACCTGAAGGATGCGCAGTGCTCCATCTTTAACCATAAAACCACCCCCGCAACCTCCGGGCGAACTCATCTCCGTCCCAATCCCTGATGAGATAACGCGGCAGAAGAAAAGGATTCGCCCCGCAAGTTACAAAGGCGGGGAAGTTGGCACATGCCAGCAAATATCCCGCTTCTTGCACCAATCCAACTGCATGCTGACCAATAGCGGCATTCCCTCCGTAGGGATATGAAAAGGCGGTCACCGGAGACCCCAGAATCTCCTCCAAGCGACGCTTGCTCTCCCTTATCTCCCTCCGTTGCTCTTCGATCGGCAAAGCGCTTAGCACCGGATGTGTCTCGGTGTGCGAGCCGATCTCTATTAGCCCTCCCTCCGCCAATCGGCGAATTTCCTCGGGCTTCATCGCTCGGGATGTCACTCGCCCATCATTCTCCCCGACATCTGCCTGCGTGCGCAACTGCGATAGAGCAGCCTCACGCTCCTCATTGCCTAACGGATGTAATAATCGGTGCAAGTCCCGATAAGCCCGGTGGCGTGAGGTCGGATTGTAGGGGCATTCCACGTTCCAAGGCTCTTCACTCACCTCCACCTGCTCCCTGCCCAAATACCATTCATGAATCTTTCCATTCACCGTGACTTTCAGGCGCTCCGGAAGGCTTGAGGCTTGAAGCACAAGTTGTTCAAGTTCGTCCCACCAGAACATTCGCCCGAAGTAACCTGTGGCGACGAAGACAGTCGCTGGCATTTCATACCGCTCCAATAGAGGCTTTGCATTGAGCAAGTTATCAACATAGCCATCATCGAACGTGATAACTATAGCTCTCTTCGGCAACTGTCCTTCCTTTAAAGCATCCCCAAGCTCGCTCAGACTCATCACCCGATAATGACGCCGGATGTGTTCCAGATGCTCTGTAAAATGCTTCGGTTTAACACACAAAAGCTGGGGGTCAGAGTGAGCATCAAATACCCGATGATAAAACAGGATAATAACCTCAGACCGAAAAGGGGCAGCCATCCGACGCATCAACCGCTTAAGTCTCCCCTTCCCTCGTATTCTCATCGCTGTTCACCTTCAGGTTTCACTGCTCTAACCGTTATAAGGAGCTCATAATCTGGGTCATGATAATCAAGCTCCTCCCGTTGCAACTCCTCCACTGCCAGTCCGTGGAGGAAGGCAATTGCTGCGAGCACATTGCCGTGGGCGTTCACCTTAACGCATTCCGGGGGGAAGACCTCCTCGAAAAGCCTGCGTGCCGATAGGGTCGTAAACCGCCAGTAATCGCCCCACCTGTCCATATCGTAGCGGCTGATCTGACTGATGCCTGGGAAAGTGGCCAGCAAGACTCCGCCAGGTTTGAGGATGCGATAAAGTGTCCGAAGCGCCGCCCGCACATCGTAAATGAACTGAAGCGTCTGGGTGAAGATGATGCAGTCAAAGGTATCCGACGGGATGTGGTCGGCGCAGGTCAGGTCCGCAACGATGGTCGCCTTAGGATTTCCCCCCTGCACATGAAGCACATCGCTTTTGGTTACCCGCTCCCCGCCGAAGCGCCTCGTGTAGGTATCATCGCCGATCTCCAAGACATGTCCCCGAACATCCGCAGCATGAGCCGCCAGGAAATTCTCGATGTAGTAGCGGTCAATGCACTGCCCACGGTCGAAGCCGAATTTGCGGCTGATGGGCTGAAGTCTGCGCAGGCTACCAAAGCACACCCATCCCACAGGTGGCCAGAGAACTAACCGCCTTTGTGTTGCTCGCAACCATCGCCGTACTGCCGGAGGAAAGAGAGTTTTAAGAAAACCATAACCTAAAGGCAGGGTTAGGGGATATCTACCGATACGCTTTCCTTCCCCTATGAACCGCATTTTCCTTCTCCTTTGACCTCTTTGGGCAACCTCTGCAGCACAAAATCCCTCACCTTCCGGGCGATTTGTAAAGCCTCCCTTGCATCATCCAGCGAGGGTTCCACAAACTCAGGGTAGCGAGTCTCCACGGCGTAGGGGGTGAGAGCCGTCACCTCATCCTTCAGGACCAAGAACTCTGTTTCACTTTGTGCTGCCAGCAATACAAGGTCTTCAAGGGCATGAGTTTTAGGAAATTCCACTTCCTGCCAGACCAAGTATGCCTTCAAGTATTTTTCGACCGCCTGCTGTGTGCATGGAAGCAAGCGATGTCTGTGAAAGGCTCTGTTCTGTTCAGCTCGTTTATAGCGGTCTGGAAATCGCGCTCGGCTTTACTCAGCCACCCACGGACAATATCCACTTTACTTTTTCTCATAAATGACCCGTCCCTTTTCCATGACAGTAGTGATGAATGCTTGAGGCACTCCGCTCCAAGCCTCGATTTCCTCCGGGGTATAGACCAACACGTCCTTGGGAATAAGCAACCCAGCCAGAGCCCGATAAATGGGGACTGACCGTTTATATCGTGGGAGAGCCGTTTCCATCACCACTAAGATGTCGAGATCGCTTCCTTCATGAGGTTTCCCATAGGCATAGGAGCCAAATAGAATGATTTTCTCCGGATGAACGCTGTCAACAATGCGTTTCACTACCTCCTCAAGTAGGTGCTTATCAACCTGCCTGATTCTATTCAACTCCATCTCTAACCGCTCCTCACCCCATACTCCATGCTCTATTTGCCCATCCGCTTGGCATAGATGAGCAGGTAATACCTCGTATCCGGACTCATCCGAAATGGCGGACGCACCGCACTGTTTGTCTCTGAGTCAAAGTCATTGATCAAATACTCAAACCCCTGCTTGTGGAGAAGAGCCAGAATCTTGTGCAGCGTGCGCGGCAGCCCGGGCAGATGGTGATACTCGATGACCATCTCCTGCACTTGCCGAAGCCGGTCGGCGCTATCTGCCAGCACCTCCCATTCGGCGCCCTCGATGTTCATTTTCAAAAAATCCACCGGTTCCGTCAAATAGTCCCGCAGCCGCACGCACGGAACCTCACACTTTGTCCATCCTTCAGGAACGTTCCCTTGCAGGTGCTGAGCCAGGCAACTGCCGTATTTGCCGTCGGAGTAAAAGGTCAGTGTGCCCTCCCGCCCCGCCAATGCCGCCTGCACCAGTTGCACATCCTTCAGTCCATTGCGCACGACATTCTCATCCAGGTAAGGGAAAATCGCAGGGTCAGGCTCAAAGCCGATGATGCGTGCCTCTGGGTAAACGTGCTTAAAGTAAAGAATGGACATCCCGATGTTGCTGCCGCAATCCAGGATGAGCGGGTCGGGGCGCTGGGCTTCAAAGTGATAGATGCGATGGACAAAGATGTCCTTGTAAAGGATATAGAAGTTCGGCCCATCGTTGATGCGGACGGTGTAGTTGAGGAAACGCACCAGCGAACCTGGCTCCAAGCTCCATGCCCTGCACTTCATTCGGGCAAGGTGCAGGCTCCGCTTCCACTGAACCAACCTGTTTACCGTATACCGCCCCACCCACCGCATACGAGCAGGCAAGATTTTGCGGGCAATGGCTTTCATATCTGGTTCACCGTATCACATCGGAGTCACAAAATTGGCTTTTCCATTTAATGATTGCTTTTTGGTCTAACTCTACCTCGGTTGGCCAAGCGCCGTTAATTTTCTCTTCAAGCTCAATATCTATTCTCTCCCTCGGAACAATAGGTAGCTTGAAGTTATTTCCCATCTCGATACCCCTGTTGTCAATGCCAATAATGATTGTCCTACGCTTATGCTGTAATGCCCGTATCGCTGCATGTAAACGAGTGCCTATATAATCCACGCTTTCACCTCGTAACAGGTCATCCAATGCTTCAATAGATGGGTCAATGAAAGTTAGCGCATTGCCACATATTGCCTTTGCGTAATGGTAGTCACCGAACATTTGTGGCCAAAAGTATATGGTCGCGTAGTTTCTTTTTACGATTTCAAACAAGAGTCTATCGTAGTTCGGTTTTTGATTATATTCCGTGAACGTAAGCAAAGAGTTTTCAGCTTTCGTGCGGGGTATCGCAGCACAATGCTCTTTAGTCAACTTCCAAAGTGTAGGACATCCGGTATTCAACACCTTAAATCCAAGTGCCTTTAATCTGCTCGCGGTATATGAATCACGAACAGAGTGATAACAATCGTGTTTTAAGACTTTCCTCATAAGAAAGCGAGTGTATAAATTAGGTGCGCCTGGTTCATATTGCCACCATCCGAGGCCTACCAAAATCACTTTCTTCTTCATCCAGAAAATGTCCATAATGCTCAAGCGCCACTCGCTTCGCCTTATATCACACCTAAGTAAGTTTGTCCCAGCTAAAAACACATAATCGGCTTGCTCAATGAGTTTTCGCCCTGCTTTCACGTACTCTAACGCTGGCACTTGATAGAAAAAATCACGAGGGAATACCTCGCGTAGCTCCTTATAAACCGCTTCCATAATAAATCGGTTTCCCAAGTTGGTATCATTAACCCATGTATCTAAAATGACTATGCGTTTCATCGTTACTGGTCACCTATATCCTTCCACGAACGCCGCCAGTAATAAGGGATGTTGTTCCAGATCTTGCAGCACGAACTATCAGAAAGTTAGGTCGCACTTTATCCTTTGAGCCTAACATCGGGCTATTACCAGTTATCATCTGTTTCATAGCCTAACTTAATTAAGACATGCCCTTCCCTAGGTTTAAAAATAGCCTTTTCTTCGGGTCCAAAAAACTCCTTCCAATTCCCTGGTTGTCCTTTGCGGACAAAAACGTCAGGAGAGTCGTTTCTATAAGGGCGTCCCCTTTCGAACTCTAAACGCCGCATGTTTTCAAAACTCGCTGCTTCTACAGCACGTCGAAGTTGATCTTCTTGGGCTTCGAGACCTATGAAGTCCGCCATTCGTCTTAGTTGTTCAAAGCAATTACAAGCAAGATCTTCATACCTGACAACCAAGATTTGTTGACGACTGGGTTTTCTAAAAAGCCAGGATGACACATGCTCTCCCCACAGACACGGAAAATGATCCCGGCGCTTCAAGAACTCTTTAAAAGTGGTGCCTGGAGGCAAATGTTTGAGTCTATAAAAATAGTAAGAAACATAAACATCCCTCCCATCACGAACTACATAAATAACTCGGGGGTATTTACGGACATAAGGTGCATGGGATTTCATCACTCGTGGGCGATTCAGGCTTTGAATGATTTCGTCATGTCTACCCACTTCAGGAATATATTTATTAGATGTATAGAAATCTATAACCTCATCTCCCTGCTTCAATAGATTTGCAATCAAAAAGCGGACCCATGTATTGCCTGACCTTGGATAAGAGACAATGAACACATCATCAGGGTACAATTTGGAGGGTAGCCATTTGTTGGTTCGCCGTCCCCAAACCCGCGATTTTATAAAACTGAGAAGGGAGGTCTTCATCGTCATATTTTCTTGCACCTCCATCTTAGTTTTGGCCGAATAATTCCTTTCCTTTTATCAGGTAAGTGAGAGCCAACTGCACCGGTATCCTCAATACAAAGAGTCAATAACCCTTGAAGAGAAGCAAGATTTTTTATGTTTGGCATACCAGCATTTACAGAGAGAATATAGCTTCCAGGATTCAGTAAATAGGCAGGGATCTCGCACTTTGCTATATACTCTCCTGGTTCCCTTCGCCCTGCATACTTTTCATTATCGGCATCGTAGGCTTCAAAAACGGGAACACCCTCAACAGTGCTTAACAAGAAGCCCACACGACAATATGGAAGGGGTTTCTTTATCGTGTAATGAATTTCTACAGAAAATGGTTTACGGACATCCAAGTTTGAGGTAATTTGCCCATTGCTATCAAGAACACGGACCGAAAATATTTTCAGTTCATCAACACCTGGGTTCGATATCCCGCCTTCCCACGATACCTGACCGTTTGCTCCAGCATCGCTCATCAAATATTGGGAGACTACATACTCCGTGTCACCATCCGTTACTATTCTTCCCCCATCTAACCAAAAGGCTCGTCGACACAAGCGGTTAATCGCCCCCATATTATGGCTCACAAACAGCACCGTCCGCCCTTCCTTGGCCACATCGCCCATCTTCCCCAGGCATTTCTTCTGAAACGCTGCATCGCCCACCGCCAGCACCTCGTCCACCAACAAAATCTCCGGTTCAAGATGGGCAGCAACGGCAAATGCAAGCCTTACCTGCATACCGCTTGAGTAGTGCTTTAGTGGTGTGTCTATAAATTTCTCCACCTCCGCAAATTTTACTATCTCATCGAACTTCTCATCAATCTCCCGCTTCTTCATACCCAGGATGGCACCACTAAGATAAACATTCTCACGTCCGGTAAGTTCGGGATGAAAGCCCGTGCCCACTTCCAGCAATGAACCAACACGACCATGGATTTCCGCATAGCCCTCAGTTGGTGTGGTTATGCGGGAGAGGATCTTAAGCAGAGTGCTCTTCCCAGCACCGTTGGGCCCGATAATTCCTATTACCTCACCATGTTTTACCTCGAAGGAGACATCTTTTAAAGCCCAGATATACTTCGAATCTGGATTTCCTTTGATTGAACTTTGCCTCAACCGGCGGAATGGAGCAGTAGCAGTATTTGCTATAACATCACGCAGGGTTTTATATGGCTCCCGCTGACCAATACGATAGCGTTTGCTTAAGTTCTTAACACGGATAACTACATCAGACATTGAATTATTTCTCTCCTGCTGCTTGCAAGGATGAATCACTGATGGGCATGCTCAATGTCCTCTTCCAAGTTCTCTTCTGTGTGGTGCCATCTGATCTGTCGCTGCCTCAAAAACTCCTCAAATTCCCAGCGGGTCATCTTGGCAAGAGCACATGCTTTGCCTGAAGAAAGCACGCCACGCTGATACAGTGCCAGAGCTAACTCTTTGCGCAGTTCTCCCTCCTGCCTCGTCAGGAGGTAATCTTAGTGCATCCACAATGTCCTCAGGTATCATCAATACAAGCTTACCCATCTTTTTATTATAGCGGTAATTTCAGCGATAAAATTTTTTGTGTCTTCTTTTGGAAGCACCACTCCCACAACCTCTCTTTTACCACCTGCTGAATATCCCTTCTCCCGTGCTAAATCAATTACCGGTTTCAAAATGATGCTCGGATTGCCAGCTCTGATATAAACCTGGCATTCTGTATCAAAATAACCATCATTTATCACAATTGAAACCAGTGAATCACTATTCCATGCCAGTTGCCTCGCAAGAGTCGAAATGATATTATATTTTGTGTGTATCTCTTGAATAGATATTCCATTTGAAGATGATACTGGCATACTGCTCTGGTATATGATTTCTTTTTTAATATTCTTAAGATTTTGATGCCACGCATTATTCTCAAGAATAGATTCCGGAGACGATTGATTCTCTTTGATGAACCGCACTGCATTGAGAACCATTTCATGGTTTCCTACTTTATAGTTAGAATCAATCAATTCGACCATTGTTAACAGGTCGTCAAAGGATAAGGTTGATTCTTCAAGAAATCTTTCTATCTTGCTAAATACATCTCGATTGGTTTTAATTTTAATCTCATTGTCTCCCACAGCTCCGAGAATGGAAAGAAGGTCTGTTCCACGGTTGAGATATTCGCTTAGTATCCATGAAGTTGAAGGACATCTCTCTATGGGTTCGCCCATACTGACCGGATTGTAGTGATTAACACCTTCTATAATATCCTGAAGGTGGTGGTCAAATATATATATCTCGGCACCTGATTGCCTTTTTAATTGAAGTATATTATCTTCAGGGATTGCCATATCTGCCACGATTATAAACTCATATTCCATGTTGCTTATTTCTGCAATCTCTTCTGTCGTTAAATAATAGTTACCGATTTTAGGAATTCGAGAGTCTATCTCTTCTCCAATAAATTCAGAAAGAATTGCTGCGGAGCATATTCCATCTGTATCCCAATGATGTATTATTAACCCATTCATTTTTCTTACTTCTTTTGCAAACTTTAATGTTCGCTTTTCCAGATCATACCGTTTTGAATTTTGGTTTTTGGTCATTTGAATTTGTTTGAGATTTGGTGCCTGTGATTTGGGATTTTCTATTTAATATATCCCTTCTTTTTAAGATATAACAATATCTCCTGCGCAGCTTCTTCAGGGCTCAGAATAGATGTGTCCAGGATTATCTCGGGATTTTTTGGTATTTCGTAAGGATCACTTACCCCCGTAAAGTTCTTTATTATTCCTGCTCTGGCTTTAGCGTATAGCCCCTTGCGATCCCTTCTCTCACATACCTCAAGAGGAGTAGAAACATAAACCTCGATGTATCCTCCAAACTGTGAGATCAATTCCCTATTATACCTTCTTGCTTCTTCATATGGTGCTATGGGGGCACAGATAGCTATGCCACCATTTTTCGTTATTTCACTTGCCACAAAACCAATTCTTTTAATATTTAAATCTCTATGTTCTTTCGAATAACCCAATTCACTGGAAAGATTTTTACGAACGATATCTCCATCAAGCAACGTAACTGGACGCCCACCCATTTCCAAAAACTTTCCCAATAATACCTTGGCAATAGTTGATTTGCCAGAGCTTGGTAACCCGGTAAAGAATATGGTAAAACCCTGTTTATCTCTTGGTGGATATATTTTTTTCAATTCTTGAATCACTTCTGGATATGAAAACCATTCTGGAATATCTAACCCCTCAGTCAAACGTCTTCTCAACTCTGTCCCCGAAATAGTCATATACTTCTCACCTTTGGGGACCTCATCAATGGGCATGAACTGATTCAATCTCTCTACATAGACCATCTCTTTAAATGGTATCATCTTGATCCCTATCTCAGACTCAAATTGCCTGACCAGTTCCTGAGCATCATATGGACCATTAAAAGGGTTACCAGAAGAGTCAAAGCCTGCACCTGCATGATCCCTGCCAACAATGAAATGTGTACATCCAAAATTTTTTCTTATGATGGCATGCCATAACGCCTCCCTCGGACCTGCCATCCTCATAGCCAGGGGAAGAAGACTCAGCATCATCATGTTGGGCGGATATCTCTTGCTAATTTCTATGTAGCAACGCACGCGGGTATAATAATTGACATCCCCCGGTTTGGTCATACCAACCACGGGGTGAATTAGCAGGTTCGCATCTGCATCTTTGGCTGCTCGTAGCGTCATCTCCACATGGGCACGATGGAGTGGATTTCTTGTCTGAAAGGCAACTACACGCTTCCAGCCAAGTCTTCTAAATATATCCCTGAGTTCGGATGGCGTATGCCTGAACACCTTAAAATCATAGTGCATTGGCAATTGTATCCCCTCAAGTTCTCCTCCCACGTAATAGCTTTGAACATTATGATAGAGAAAATAAACCCCAGGATGCGCATCATTATCCGTTCCAAACACTTTAATCGCTTCCCTTTTCTTATCGGCTTTCCATACATCTCTAACATTTAAGATGGCAAGCATGAATCCTTCTTCATCGCACAATACCACTTTATCATCAATTTTTATTGATTTCGCTATCTCTTCTGAAACATCCAATGTGATGGGTATAGGCCACACAATTCCATTCTTTAGCCGGAGCTCATCCAGAACACTATCATAATCTTCCTGGGTCATGAAGCCTTTTAACGGGGAAAAACCTCCATTAAGCAGCAACTCCAGATCGCACTGCTGTCGATGGGTTAAATTTATAGAACGATATTTTATGGATTCCTTTTTAAGCTCTTGAGCTTTTTCTTCGGAAACCAACAGATTACAAAGTGATCCACCATGCGGGCTAATTAAGTGACTCATTTTACAAAGCTCCTATTATAACAATTGCAGCGAATGCGAGAATTAAAATTGCCAGCCAGAAATAGAACCAGAACATGTTTATACCGGGATTCGTGGTACGACCCCAGTCAGTAAGTTCCCATGCACGCTCATGAAGCACATACAGAACAACTCTAATTGCATGAAAGACAAAGGTAATTAAACTCGCTTCAACCCAACTTCCCGTAATGAAGTAGGAGAGCAAAATTAAAATTACAATTCCGAGCACACGCCATGTGAACGATTTCGTCCAGCTCCGCACCCATGAATCGTTCGCTCTTTTATTTTGAGCCATGTTCTTTCACTCCAAATTTATGCCAACAACTGCATAATCCAGGCTAGTATCGCCACAATCGTACCGTATTTCGAATACTACTCCCTCGCCTGTTTTGACACTGCCTCGATATCGAGCAATACTATCGTTGGAACGAAGAGCCACTGATTGAATTACTGGCTGCATACCAGGTGGACGACCAGGATGCTCAGAAAGATCGGCAAATCCGAACCGCAGTTGCGAGGAGGAACTCGGGTATTTCTCTACCGTGTTATTTGTACCACCCGAAAAAGTAACCCTTCCATCATTAAGCCATAAAGCCCACTCGCATAAGTTCAAGACAGCACCCATATTATGACTCACAAACAACACCGTCCGTCCCTCCTTCGCCACATCACCCATCTTCCCCAGGCACTTCTTCTGGAACGCTGCATCGCCCACCGCCAGCACCTCGTCCACCAGCAAAATCTCCGGCTCAAGGTGAGCAGCGACGGCAAATGCAAGCCTTACCTGCATGCCACTTGAATAGTACTTTAGTGGTGTGTCTATAAATTTCTCCACCTCCGCAAATTTTACGATCTCATCGAACTTCTCATCAATCTCCCGCTTCTTCATACCCAGAATGGCACCACTAAGATAAACATTCTCACGTCCGGTGAGCTCGGGATGAAAGCCCGTGCCTACTTCCAGCAATGAACCAACACGACCATGGATTTCCGCATAGCCCTCAGTTGGTGTGGTTATGCGGGAGAGAATCTTGAGTAGTGTTGTTTTACCCGCGCCATTGCGTCCAATGATGCCCACCACCTCGCCCCGTTTCACCTCGAAGGAGACATCTTTTAAAGCCCAGATGTACTTCGAATCTGGATTTCCTTTGATTGAACTTTGCCTCAACCGGCGGAATGGAGCAGCAGCGGCATTGGCTATGACATCACGCAGGGTTTTATATGGCTCCACTAGCTGACCGATACGATAGCGTTTGCTTAAATTCTTAACACGGATAACTACATCGGACATTGAATTATTTCTCTCCTGCTGCTTGTAAGGATGAATCACTGATGGGCATACTCAATGTCCTCTTCCAGGTTCTCTTCTGTATCTGATATAAACCTGGCATTCTGTATCGAAATAACCATCATTTATCACAATTGAAATCAGTGAATCACTATTCCATGCCAGTTGCCTCGCAAGAGTCGAAATGATATTATATTTTGCGTGTATCTCTTGAATAGATATTCCATTTGAAGATGATTTTCTCTTTATAAACCTCTTTGGTAGGTTCAATAAATGCATAAGCAAGCACATCACTATCAATCGTTAGTTTCATCTGCTACACCAGATACTGCCTCTCTCTCATCCTTCTAATCTCTACGGTAGGGTCCAATGGCTCTTTTAAATCCCTTGCTATCTTTTTCTTCAAATCCTCGTAGTCTCTAAGCTCAACTTCCACTTCCGACTTCTTCGATCTGGCGATGTATTGCAAAAGCCCGTGGATTTCATCATCCAATCCAACCAATCTTTTCTCAATCTCTTCTATATTTATATTCATTTTGTTCATCTCTCATTATCATCTCCCACTTTTATTTAAAAATCTTCCTTACTTAAATATTTATCATATTTCCCTTCTGTCTTAATCTCGTGTAATCTCGTGATTCCATTTTAATCCTCTCCGCAACAAGCGATAGAATAAAGCCAAACCCAAGTGTAAGTAGCATTATCGGAATTATAATTGTCCGGTTCGTATGTTGTTATCGTTTCAGTCATGTGTTTCACTTATCGCAATGTGCCGAGCCAGAATATATAATCCGGGTCCTTCAGCCAGCACCGTAACGAAGGCGCCCATACAAACACACCTTTTTCTTCCCCTTTCTCCAGCAACTCAACCGCCTTTTCATATCCCCTTTTAAATATCCGCATGCCCTTCGTTTCTTTTAACCTTTCAACAAGCTCCAGAAGCTTCTCCAGAAGCATTCCATTCATTATGCTTACACCGCGTTTGGCATACCCCATCGCCGCCCTGTATAACGCTTGATCTAAGAATCCCAGCTTTCGCCAGTTGCCGTTCCTCAAGCCCTTCTTGAAACTTGCGACAAGCTCCTCGTAGGTTATTCCTTTTCTCAACATGGTGATTTACTTTATCACTTAAGGGTTATATAAAGCTTTGCATCACTTTCTTGAATGCTGCTCAACATGTTCGGCTTACAACCTCTTATAATAAAAACCTTTCTCATTCGCTTCTTCCTCATCAAACATCCCGCGCACATCAACACACTTTCTTTCTACGAGAAAGAACCTGTGCTAAGAAAGAGTTTTTCTTTAGTAAAGGTTTCTTTTTAAAGAAAAGTTTGTGCTAAAAGCTTTCCTTCATGGAATTCTTTCACAATTTCATCAATCTTTCTTGAAA
>Ga0190286_1000118_pt1 | contig 40128 bp, 40 predicted proteins | sample 48691834_MG_FD_183241 | JGI IMG/M metagenome (GOLD analysis project Ga0190286, IMG submission 183241) | Hydrothermal vent microbial mat bacterial communities from Southern Trench, Guaymas Basin, Mexico - 4869-18-3-4_MG | ecosystem: Environmental > Aquatic > Marine > Hydrothermal vents >... | reverse complement strand
CGGCTGCCTCGTCCTCGAGGGGCCGGACTACAGCGAGGCGGCTGTGAAGAAGTGGAATCCCGACTGGTGGGAGAAGGCTAGGAAGATGAAGGCTCCCAACGCCGATCTCCACGGCTATAAGACCATCGCCGACATCATGAAAGCCCTCAACCCTCTATCAGGGGAGCTTTGGCTTAGGTCATTAGCCGTGGAGAAGCTGGGTCGGAAGATAGCTTCGCTTCTAGGCGGTAAGCATCCCCACGTCGTCTCCATAGTCCCTGGAGGGGTGGCGAAGACTTTGACGCCTACGGATCTGGAGCAGTATGCCGCCATGCTGGCTCATCACGTCGCATTTGCCAAGGAGTTCATACCCGTGATGGATGACCTCCTCGACTTCGTCCTCTCCCTCGGCTACGAGGAGTGCGGCTCAAGGAAGGTAAACCTCCTCTCCTACGGGGCCTACGACGACCCAGAGGCCTACACGGCGAACTATGAGGATATGCCCAGCTGGGGGCTGAAGCGAGCCGTCTCGCCGGGCGTAGTGATAGACGGCGAACTCGTCACACAGGACTTGATAGAGATAAACGTAGGCGTGAGGGAGTTCGTTGACAGGAGCTACTATGAGGACTGGGCTGGGCCTAGCATCGCCGAGGATCCAGCTGGAAACCCCCTGGATGCTAAGCATCCATGGAATAAGGAGACTAAGCCTAAGCCTGGCCCCTATAAGGCTTGGGACTCTAAGTATAGCTGGGCTGGATCGCCTAGATGGGAGGACTGGAGGAGGCGTGTGGACGGCTTCGCCCACGCCCTTGAGGCAGGCCCAATAGCCAGGATGTGGGTTACAGCCAAGGCTGGAAACGTCCCTGAGTCGACGGGGAGCAGCCTAAAGTTCACGCTTCCAAAAGCCGCCGTCGCCGGTTATAAGGTCGTAGACGAGATGGAGTTTGAGTGGAAGATACCTGAAAGGGTGAACACAGTGGAGCGCATCAGGGCTAGGGCCTATTACTACGCCTACACGGCCTACGTCATGTATAATCAGCTGTTGCAGGCCTTGGAGATGGTGAAGACTGGGAGGGTTGAGGTTTGGAGGAAGTATGAGAAGCCTAAGGACGGCATGGGCGTGGGGATGACTGAGGCGATGAGGGGCGCCCTAGCCCACTGGGTTGTGATGAGGGGTCAGCGCATACAGAACTATCAGGTCATCACCCCAAGTGGATGGAATGCTGGGCCGAGGCTGAGCGACGTCGACCTCGGCCCCTACGAGGATGCCATCATCGGCACGCCTATAACGGAGCCGATGGAGGGGGAGCTGAGCGGCATCGATGTCGTTAGAACCATCAGGAGCTTCGACCCCTGCCTCGCCTGCTGTGTCCACCTCTACCAGGGTGATAGATGCATAAGGGAGATACCGATCTGTTAATCCAAACTTTTTCTCAGCTCCCGTATGATTTCTAAGACCATCTCCACAGCCCTGTGAGCAGCCTCCTCAACCTCAAGTGAGAGGCCTATCCCAGGCTCAACACCGCGGGGTTTACAGCCGATTATGTAGACGATGCTGGGGAGGACGCCGAGGGCCTTAGCGAATCTCAGGAGGCCTTCGAGGCCTACCTCGTGGAGCGTCAGCCTCGCCAGCGTCTCCACCTCCCCCTCATCCTCTATCTCAACCCTCATCATCTTCAGGGTTCCTGGAGCTCCCTCGAGGTCTATTGAGTCGAGGAATATGACGGCGTCGTAGTCAGCCAGATCTGTGGCGATGGTGAGGCCTGCGGTTCCTATGTCTCTCACCTCGACGTCTGTTGGTAGAGGTCTCTGGGAGAGGAGCTCAACAACCCTCGGGCCGAAGCCGTCGTCTCCCATCAGCCTGTTTCCGACGCCTGCAACCAGAATCCTCATCACGGGGTGTAGGCCAATAGATTATAATTAGGTCTTCGAAGGGTTTGGGATGTCGGCCATCATCCTCGCTGGGGGAGGGGGGAGGAGGCTTGGGAGGCCTAAACCCCTCGTGGAGCTCCAGGGGAGACCCCTAATCTCCTACGCCGTGGAGGCGGCCTTAAAGGTGGCTGATGAGATCATCGTCGTATCGGGGAGGGAGGCCTCCAAGGCTCTTAGGGGTATACTCCCAGGGGGTGTGGAGCTCCTAGAAGACTTGGAGGAGGGGTATGGCCCCCTAATGGGTTTATACACAGGATTGACGGCGGCTCATAGATCCTATGCCTTAGCCCTACCCTGCGACTCCCCCCTCCTGAGGGTTGAGGTTCTTAGACGCCTCCTCGAGAGGGTTGAGGGATTCGACGCAGCCATCCCAAGATGGCCCAACGGCTACCTGGAGCCCCTCCACGCAGCCTATAGGGTTGAGACATCCCTGAAGGCTTGCCGAGAGAGCCTTATGGAGGGAAGGAGGGAACTGAGGGCCATACTGAGGCATCTAAATAGGGTGCTATACATCTCGACGGAGGAGCTGAGAGCCTTAGACCCCCAGCTTCAAACCTTCTATAACATCAACACCCCCGAGGAGTTGGTGAGGATTGAGGAGATTATGGCCGTGAGGGATGGAGACCCACTATAAGTGGCTACCACTTATAAGGGTGAGCGGTTAAATAGGGTGGACTCAAGGCTGAGATGATGGCTGACCCCGATCTGGTGCTGCTGCATCCGCCGAGTGTCTATGACTTCCGCAGACGCTTCGCCATGTATGGCCCCATAAGCGATGTCATACCCTCGACGCCCATCTTCGAGATGTATCCCCTCGGCTACGTCAGCCTCGTCTCCTACCTCGAGGAGCATGGATACCACGCCCGCATCATAAACCTCGCCGTCAAGATGCTGAGAGACCCGAAACTCGATGTGGAGAGACTCATCGAGAAGCTGAACCCTAAGGCCTTCGGCATAGACCTCCACTGGCTAGTCCACGCGGCGGGGGGCCTCGATGTAGCGGCTCTCGTCAAGAGGATTCACCCCGATGTCCCTATCATCCTCGGGGGGTTGTCAGCCACCTATTATCACAGGGAGATCATAGGGGATTATCCCCAGGTGGATTATGTTTTGAGGGGGGACTCAACGGAGGAGCCGTTGCTGAGGCTGATGGAGCATATAGAGCGGGGAAGCGAACCCGTCGACGTGGAGAATCTAACCTGGAGAGACAAAGACGGGGAGAAGCATGTCAATCCCCTCACCTACGTCCCCGAGAGCCTTGATGAGCTAACCCTCGACTACGGAGCCATGGTCCGCCTGGTTTTGAGGCATAGAGACCTTGAGAGTCATCTCCCCTATGAAAACTTCATGGATTATCCCTTCACGGCGCTCCTCACCTGTAAGGGGTGTCTATACAACTGCGTCACCTGTGGAGGCTCCAGATACGCCTTCAAAAACTTCTTCAACAGGCCCAAACCGGCCTTCAAGTCCCCTGAACGCCTCGTGGAGGAGATGGCCGTCGTCTCGGAGTATTTCCACTCCCCCATCTTCCTCCTCGGAGACCTCAGGCAGGGAGGCCGCAGATACGCCGAGGAGGTGTTGGAGGGTATAAGACGTGAAGGCATCGACAACACCATCACCATGGAGCTCTTCACCCCAGCTCCAAGGTGGTATCTCGATAAGATGGCTGAGTGCTGCGGCAGCTTCACCCTTGAGATATCGCCGGAGAGCCATGACGATGAGATCAGACGTCGACAGGGCAGACCCTACTCGACTGGGGAGATGGAGAGATGCATCCGGAATGCATTGAAGCTTGGCTGTGAACGCTTCGACATCTTCTTCATGATCGGCCTCCCAGGTCAGAGCTATGAATCCGCCCTCAAATCCGTCGAGTATTCCAGGAGCCTCCTGAAGCGCCTCGGCGATGGACGCATACATCCCTTCATCGCCCCCCTCTCCCCCTTCCTCGACCCTGGAAGCCTCGCCTTCGAGAATCCTGATGAATATGGTTATAGGCGGCTCTACACGACGCTCACGGAGCATCGTAAGGCTCTCTACCAGCCCTGCTGGAAGCTCTTCCTAAACTACGAGACGAGATGGATGAGTCGAGATGAGATCGCTGAGGCAACCTATGAGGCGATGCTCGGGATGAATAGGGTGAAACGAGAATTCGGCCTCGTAGATGAGGAGAGGGCTGAGCGGGTTGAGGAGGGGCTGAAGCTGGCGAGGTGGGTGATGCATAGGATCGATGAGATAAACATCAGGGTCTCCAACCCCGAGGAGAGGGAGAAGCGATATGAGGAGCTTCGAGAGGAGGTGGAGAGGGCGAGGAGATGGACCTGGGAGGGTAAACGTGAGCTAAGGGTGACGGAGAGGGCGGGTATAAGGCTGAAGGGCGTATTGAAGCATCTCCTCGGCCTGGCAAGACGTCTATGATGGGAATAGCCGTCTCTCCACCTCCCCTATGGCCTTTAGGCCCTTAACCTCGAAGGGGAGGAGATGTAGGATGATGACCCTCAACCCATCGCTGAAGAGATGCTCTATCTCCCTCAGGTAGCGGAGCTGCATCTCCCTACGTTTACGGTTGAACTCCGATCGCTCAGCCTCCTCCTCAGGGACGAGGTAGTTGACGATGACCCCCGACACCTTTATCCCATACTCATCAAGCTCCCTCTTCACCCTCCTCGTCTGATTGACGCCGAGGGCCTCGGGAATAGTCACCAGGAAGGCCTTGGTATGCTCATCCCTCAGCATCGATAGAACATTCTCAGCGAGCCTCCTCCACTCCTCTATGATGCCCAGAGGGTCTCGACGCTCACGCCCCTTAACGAGGATGTCGAGAGCCTTCTTCACCCTGACATACAACCTAGCGGCGTCGCCGAGATGCCTATAGAACTTCTCCTGCAGCTTGATCAACGACAGCGTTCCACCGGCTGGAGCTGTGTCCCAGACTATAAGGTCGTAACGGCCGCTGCGGTAGAGATCGTAGACGTAGCTGAGGGCGAACTCCTCGTCTATTCCTGGAGCTCCAGCGACGTATTCGATGATCTCCTCGTCGACCGGTAGGAAGGATGAGACGACCTCGTAGACCTCCCTTCCGAAGCGCTTCTTCCACATATCCACGACGGTGTCATAGTCCAGCTCCACGGCTTCGAGGCCTGGCACCTCCTCTATGGGAGTAATGCTTCCGGAGACGTCTCGCTCAAGTATATCTGAGAGTGAGGGTGTGGGGTCTGTTGAGATGAGCAGCGTCTTGAGGCCCCTCCTGGAGAAGTGGAGGGCCGTCGCTGAGGCGGCCGTCGTCTTTCCGACGCCCCCCTTACCGCAGAACATCACTACCCTCGGCTTCTCATAGTCTAAGAAGCTGAGGCCTCCCCCAGACATCAACATTAACCCCACCACCTCCCAGATAAAGGTTGGCACCTCCACGTAGAGCAAAGCGATTATCAGCCCCCTAAACAGCTGAGAATAGAGCTTGAACGGGCTGACGCCATGGCTGTGGAGGAGAGTCGAGGAGGCCTTAGAGGAGACGATAGGCTGCTACGAGAGGGTGAACCACCTCATCTCCCTTTGGCAGGATGAGAGGGCCAGGGGAATAGGGCTGAGAATTATAGGAGCCATGGGAGGCGTAGCCCTAGAGCTTGGGTCAGGCCCTGGAAACTATGCGAAGGCCCTCGCCCAGAGGATTGGAGGCCCCCTAATCTGCCTCGACTACTCGCCGGAGATGCTCCAGGCATCGAGGGGGAGGCTGCGAAGGTTGAACGGCCATCTATTGAGGGGAGTCTTCGAGGCCCTACCGCTGAGGAGGGGAGCCCTCAGCCTCGTAGTGGCCGCCTATGCGCTCAGAGACTCCACCGACAGGGTGAGGGCGCTCCAAGAGGTGAGGCGCATCCTGAGGATTGGGGGACGGCTGCTCCTCATAGACCTGGGAAAGCCCCGAAACCCCGTGATGGAGAGGCTGCTGGAGCTACACCTCCGTATAGGGGTTCCACTCATCGCAGCCCTCGCATCCAATAGGGGTTTGAGGAATCCCTGGAGGCTGCTCTACGAGACCTATAGGAGGCTGCCGAGAAACGATGAGCTGCTGGAACTATTAAGGGGGCTGATTGGGAGGACGGCTATGTGGGAGCTGGCCTTCGGAGCCCTCATAGTATTGTTGGCTGAGCGATCAGAGAAGCAGCGCCAAGGCGAGGCCTAAGGCTGTGAGGGCTGAGGTTGAGAGGACGACGATGACGTTGGAGGCCATAGCAGGTATCATGGCGGCCATATCATCATAGTTGATGATAGCCCCCCTCACGGCTCTGACCGCTATCGGTAGGGTGAGGAGGGAGATTAGACAGGTCCAGGGGAGAAGCCTCAGCAGGACGGCTGCGGCGATGTAGAGGTAGACGGAGGCGATGAGGAGTGCGTAGAGCCTTGAAGCCCTACGCCGACCGAGGAGGATGACGAGGTTTCTACGCCCCACGCTTATGTCAGCCTCCACATCTGGAAACTCGTTGAGGAATAGAAGCGTCCCAACCAATATGCCTGGGATGAGACCTGCGATGAACGGCGTCCAACCGAAGCATCCAGCCTGGAGATAGTAGGCGCCCAGCGTCATTAGGGGGCCGAAGTTTAGGCCTGCGAAGAGCTCCCCGACATACCAGTGGCTTAGATGCGTCGTGTAGAGATAGACGCTGAGAGCTGCCGGTATGAGGATGAGCAATAGACCCAAGCCGAGTGTGAGGAGGAAGTAGACTCCGATGAGGAGGCCGATGAAAAGCGTCGATAGGCCGAGGAGATAGACCCTCTCAGGATTTAGAAGGCCCTGAGGCAGTATGCCGCTTCCCCCGCTGAAGGGGGTTCTCCTCACCCTCAGGTCAAGGCCGCTCTTATAGTCGTAGTAGTCGTTTAGGACGTTTACGCTTACATGGGCCAGAAGCGCTCCGACGAGGCCGAGGACGGCGTTCAACGGCCTATGATAACCCTCTATGAGGGCTGAGGCCAGGCCCACGGAGTATACGATGGGCGTCAACAATAGGAAGTTGGGCCTCGTCTCCAGCAGCCAGACCTTGAGCCGAGTCATCCTTAGATCATATTAGTTAAGGTTAAAATAGGTAGGGTAGGGTTAAGTAGGAGAAGGTCGGTAGGCCTCGATGTCTGAATTGATCGAGAGGAGGCTGAGGGAGCTAAAGGAGTATATCGATGAGACCTTAGAGCGCATAGACCTCACATCGCTTCACCCCCTCATGGAGGCGCCCGTGAGATATATGCTGAGAACAGGTGGGAAGAGGCTTAGACCCCTCATCTGCCTACTCTCAGCCGAACTCGTAGGCGGCGAACGGGAGAAGGCGGTGAAGCCCTTCCTCGCCCTGGAGCTCATCCACAACGGCACCCTCATCCACGACGACATCATAGACGAGGATGAAACCAGAAGGGGGAGGCCGTCGGTTCATATAGCCTACGGGGTTAAGAGGGGCATACTTGCGGGAGATATACTCCTCAGCCTCGGCCTCCACCACGCCTCCGAGACCGGAGACCCAAGGATCGTCGAATGGCTCTCTGAGACGGCCTCAAAGATGGTTCAGGGAGTCGCCCTCCAAACCCATTACAGGAGGAGAATACTCTCCGAGGAGGAATACCTGGAGATCGCATATCTCAAAAGCGGAAGCCTCTTCGAGGCCTCGGCGGCCCTTGGAGCCCTCATAGGCGGGGGAGGCGACGAGGAGGTGAAGAGGCTCGCCGACTTCGGCAGATGCTTCGGCGTCGCCTACCAGATAAGGGATGATGTCCAGGGCATCCTAAACGGTGATGAAGCCCTAAACGACTTGGTAAACGGCGACGTAACCCTCCCCCTCATCTACGCCCTCCAATCCCCCACGCTAACAGAGATGGATCGAGGGAAGCTCTTGAGGGCCTATGAGGAGGGGAGGCCGATAGAGGCGGGGGAGGTGAGGAGAATCTACATCGAGACAAATGCCCTGTCGAAGGCCGTGGAGAAGATGAGGCTCTACGCAGAGGGCTGCATAGACGCCTTAAAGGACTTCAACCCTTCACCACCCCTCGAATGCCTCCTCCACCTCGTTGAGAGATACTACCTGAACCTGGAGGTGTAGCCCCTGAACCCTGAGAGGCGGGGAGGATCATACGATGTAATCGTCGTGGGAGCTGGGCCGGCTGGCTCCGCCACGGCGAGGGAGGCGGCCTCGAGAGGCCTTAAGGTTCTCCTCATCGATAGAAGCCTCGAGATAGGGGTGCCGGATAAATGTGGAGAGTTCATCCCAAGCCTCGAGGAGATGAGGAGACTCGCACCTAAGGCTGAGAGACTTGAAAACCTCTTCGACCCCCCTGGATGGTGCATCCTAAACAGAACCAGGAGGGTGAGATTCAACTTCCCAGGCGACGTCGAGGTCTCCATCCCCTTCAAGGGGGTCGTCGTCGAGAGGAAGCTATACGATAAATATCTCGCCGTCGAGGCGGCGAGGGCTGGAGCGGAGCTGATGCCCAACGCCAAGGCCATAGCCCCCACCTCCAGCGGAGTCCTCATCAAGCATTATGGCAAGACCACAGAGATTCAGGCCAAGGTTGTGGTGGCAGCCGATGGAGCCTACTCCATAACGGCGAGGAGGGGAGGCCTACCAGTTCCAAGGGATCCCCACGACTACGCCGTAGGCTACCAACATGAGATGGTGGATGTGGATCAGGATCCAGCAACCATAGAGATGTACTTCGGCGAACGCTACGCCCCTGGAGCCTACGCCTGGATCATCCCAAAGGGGAGGGACATAGCGAACATAGGGGTAGGGGTGAGAACCCCCTACATGAAGCCAGGCCTAAGCATAAGGGACTACTTCAGGAGATTCGTCGAGCGGCATCCCAAGGCCTCGGAGATGCTTGGGAAAGCCGAATCCACCGCCGTGAAGGTTGGATTCATACCCGTCAGCGGCCCACTGAGGAGAACCTATGGAGACGACATCATCGCCGTCGGCGACGCCGCTGGGCAGACGATCCCCTCCGTCGGGGGAGGAGTTCCGACAGCCCTCATCTGCGGCAGAATAGCGGGATGGGCGTTAGCCCAACACCTCCTGGAGGGGAAGCCCCTCAAGGTATATGAGGATGAATGGCGTAGACAGCTTGGCGAAACCCTTGAGAACTCCCTGAAGATCAGGAGGATGGGAGACCTCCTATTCGCATCTGATAGACGCTTCAACCTCGCCGTGAAGATGGGCTGGGTCGATGAGGAGACGATAATGAAGGTGGTTCTCTGCAGAATCGACTCTAAGATCAGGTTGATCGAGGGAACCCTGCTAAGAGTGCTGAGGAGATGAAGCGGGACATAGGAATAGAGGCCACATGATCCTCAGGTTCACCGTCCATAGGGTGAATGGGGTTGCCAGGGATAAGCCTGGAGCTCCACATAAATAGTGAACTATCGAAGGCTCACCCTCCACTGAGGCGTGAACTTTACGGCCACCTCTACGCTCACGGCATCGCCATCCAGGGGAGATCAACATCTATGTATGCATACTCAGCCGTGGACAAAGCCATAGGCCTGAAGCCAAGTTGATGCTTCTCAGCACGGGGAGGCCGTCAATCGGGATATAACAGATGGGAGAGGGCTTCAAGAAGCGAGAGGAGGGGGGTGAAGAGCGTTGAGAGGGGGCCTAAAGCCCTCACCATCCTCCTCAGATTCCTCAGATCCCCCTCATCCAATACTCTGAGGAGAACCGTGAGGATCAAATAGAGGGAGATGTAGACAGCGGCTCCAAGGAGGAGAGACATCCAGGGGGTGAATGCGGTAAAGTGGAGGAGGAGCTCCACCCCTAGGAAGGCTGCGGCGGCTGAGAGATAAATCTTAGCTGAGGATTTGAAATCGACGGTGAAGCCGTAGCGCCTCCAGATCCAATATAGGCCGTAGATGAGGCCGAGCCTTGGAGAGACGATCAAGGTGGCTATGAGGCCTACAACCCCGAATCTGGGTATAAGTATCAAGGCCATAGGCAGACCTAACAGGAGGTTGAGGAGGCGCATATGGAGAACCACATGGGTCTCCCCCTGACCATTAAGAAGATTGGAGACGCTGAGGCCTCCAAGGCCGAGGAAGATGTAGATGAGGAGGTAGAGGGATAGAAAGCTGGAGGCGAGGCTATATCCACCCCCATAGACGATCCGAACGGCGGCATCGGAGACCGAGATGAGGAGCAGGATCGAGGGGATGAGGAGGAAGGCAGTATACTTCACAGAGGCCTGAAAGGCCTCTCTAAGTAGCCCCCTATCAAGCTTCGAGAAGAGGGGGAAGAGGACGGTTGTGATCGGTATGATGAGGAGGCTGAGGAGAGCTGTGAAGTTGACGGCCGCCTGATAATTACCCATCACCGATGCCTCCACACTCGAGGCGAGGAGGAAGTTACATAGCTGATTAAACCCAGCTGCGAGGAGGTTTGAGATGAAGAGGGGGAATCCATAGGAGAGGAGGAGGGATACAGCCATCGAGGAGTTCATCGAGCCACTTGAGACTTTGAGATGGGGGATGAGCAATAGGATCGCCACGATGGAGGAGATTAGGAACGCCGAGACGTCTCCGGCGATGGCTCCAAAGGCTCCGAGACCCATCAATATGAGGGTGATGGACAGGATGCAGCGTAGAAGCGAATAGATGACTGATGTGAGGGTGTAGAACTCCATTCTCTCAAAGCCCGTGAAGGAGGCCTGAGCTGTTATGAGGAGGGTGTTGACTATGATGTAGAGGGAGGCTAAGCGTATGAGGCCCTCGATGGGTTCATGGAAGAGGGCTGAGAGCTGGGGTGAGAGGAGATAGATTATGAGGGCGAGGATTACGCTGAAGAGAAGATTGAGGCCGAGCCCGGTTCTAAGCAGTATCGGTATATCGTCGCTTCTCCCCTCGGCAGTGTAATATGCTATATACCTCGTCAAGCCGGCTGAGACGCCTGGATTTGAGAGGAGGGTGGCGATGGAGATGGGTATCATCGCCATGGTGACGTAGCCGTAGGCTGTTGAGCCTATCAGCCTCGCTATTAGGATGACGGCTAAGGCGGATAGGGAGAGGGAGAGGACTCGGCCTATGAGGAGTATGAAGGCGCCTTTGGCGGAGCGCTCTAACTGTCCTTCAACATCCCCTGACAGTGGGCTCCCCAACCTCCTATTAGTTGGGTTTTGAGGATTTTAGATTCACCCATTAAGGGGTTTCGATCTCCATTACACTCAAACTTTAAAGAGCTTTGAGAGGAGGGGTGATAGTTTAACGCTTCATTCTAAGGTGGAGCTCCATCCCTCACCCCCTTAGATCATATTAGATAATTGTTGTGATGAAAATATGTGGTTTTGATTTGTTTCTTTAAAGAGGTGTCTGAAAAGGTTGAATCCCTCCATGGACGCCCCTATCTATCAGGGGATAGGATGGAGGTGGAGTCAACCGCCGATCTGGTTAGATGTCCAAACTGTCATGAGATGGTGCCTAAGACCCTCTACTGCCTCAACTGTGGATGCCCCCTCCATAAAGTTGAGTTTGAAGAGGGCGTCGAGGAGGAGTCGGAGGGCGTCGAGGAGGCTGAGGGCGAAGCCGAGGCCGAGGCTGAGAGGGCTGAGGAGGCTGGGGAGACCGAGGAGGAATCTGTGGAGGAGGAAGTAGAGGAGCGAGAGGAGGAGGGAGAGAAGGAGGTCGAGGAGGAAGTCGTTGAGGTGGAGGAAGCCGCTGAGGAGGCTGAGGTCTTTACGCCTCCCACCCCCCTGGAGGAGGTTATGAGGGAGGTGGCGAAGAACCTCTCCATAAGGATGAGGATGGTTAAGATGCTGCTGAACGGCGAGTTGAGGGAGGAGGCCTTCAATCGACTGCTGAGCCACTATGTTGAGAGGGGTGAGAGATGGCTCTCGGAGTGGCGTGGACTGCTGGAGAGGCGTAGGGCTCAGCTGAGGGAGCTGGAGGAGAGGCTTATGGAGGCGAAGATGAGGCTTGAGGAGTTGGAGATCAGGAGGGAGATCGGAGATGCATCGGAGGAGGAGTATGAGGTTAAGGCTCCAGCCTATAGATGGGATGTGGAGAAGCTCGGCGGCGAGGCGGAGAGGTTGAGGGCTGAAGTGGATTACCTAACCGATCTACCGGGCATCATGGGGATGGAGAGCGGGGAGCTGGAGAGCGCTGTAGGGGAGCTGATGGATGGATTGGAGAGGATGATGGCTGATGGATCGATGACGGAGGAGATCTATGAGGAGGCTAAGAAGGCCTTAGAGGAGATACTTAACAGCGTGGAAGGGTGAGGACTCAATTATTATATATAGTTGATCATGAATCCTAATTTTTGGGCGTCTTAATGGGCGAGCTGAGATATATGCTGAAGCCTGTTGAGAGCAAGCCGAGGAGAAGGTATAGGAAGGGCAGTAAATACGATCCGATAATAGATGCCTTCCTGGAGTCGGGTAAGGATGTCGTGGAGGTGGAGGTGGAGGGGAAGAATCCAAACTATGTGAGGATGCAGTTGAATAAGAGGATCGAGCTTAGAGGGCTGGGGGATAAGGTGAAGACCTCGGTCATCAACAACGTCCTATACCTCGAGAGAATTAGGTAGTTCTACACCTTTTTCTCACTCCATAAAATGTTTTAAGGATGGACAACTTCTCTAAGCCTAGGAGAGATGACTATAAGCCTCCCCATCCTCCTCTCAGACCCAGCCGTCAGATCCACAGCCATAGGAGGCGCCATCGGCTACGCATCGGGATACGCCCTAAAGAAGGTGGGGAGGATCATCCTCATCTCCCTCGGATCACTCCTCGTGGCGCTGCAGTATCTCCAGTGGGAGGGGATCATCACCATAAATTATCGGGCATTGGAGGGCTTCCTCTCATCACTCCTCTCCAGGGCCATGGAGCTCCAGAGCATCATCCTGGGAGCATCTAATCTACTCGGCTTCGGCTTCGCCTCAGGCTTCGCCCTCGGCCTCTATAAGGGTTAAGCCCTGATTGTTAGGCTCTCGATGTCTCTGGGGTAATAGGTGACCCTCTCAGCCCCATCCTCGGTGATCAGCACGGTGTCGGAGTGTCTGAAGCCGGCGTAGCCTGGGATGTAGATGCCCGGCTCGCAGCTCACCACCATTCCAGGCCTCAGGGGCTCCTCATTTCCGATGTCAAGCCATGGAGGCTCATGGCCGTCGAGGCCTATTCCATGGCCGGTGTGATGACGCATATATGCCTCATATCCAGCCTTGATGATGACCTCCCTTGCGGCTCTATCGACGTCGCAGCATCTCACCCCCGGCCCCATCGCCTCGAAGGCCGCCTCCTGAGCCTTCAGCATAACCTCGAAGAGTTTACGCTGTCTCTCCGACGGCTCCCCGACGATGAGTGTTCTCTCCAGCTCGCTGGTGTAGCCGCCCACATCGGCTCCGGCGCCGGTTATGAGGACGTCGCCAACCCTTATCTCACGTCCAATCCCTATGGAGTGGGGCATCGCCGACTTCCATCCCACCTGACCCCTGAAACCGGCGTAGACTGGAGGCCCCCTCACCCTCGTGGGGACGTATTCGACGCCGAGGGCCTTCTTCATGATCGAGGTTGCCTCCAGAGACGCCATGAGGGAGACCTCCACATCCCATAGGCCTGGAGCCGTGTATTCCTGCAACAATCGATGGGCGAGGTTCCCCCACTTTGCGCTCTCCCTTATGAGGGTGATCTCCTCCCTGGATTTTATGAGACGCATCTCCCAGATGATGTCTCCAGCCCTCTCGAAGGTGGCTTCGGGGAGCTTCTCGCTTAGCGGCGGCCCCACATAGCCGTAGATGCCTGAGGCTCCGGCGGGGTTGTCGGCTCCCAGCCTCGCCTCGGCGTAGCCCATCTCCCTGAGCCAATCTGCGAAGAGCTCTATTGGATGACGCTCTCCGGGATAGTCGAAGTAGGTTCTCACCTCCCCTATAAGCCTGGTCTGATGTCTTAGGTGATCCTCCTCGAGTAGGGGGCCGAGGAAGGCGAGCTCCCCCTCCCTTGGAACCAGTAGTAGGGCGGGTCTCTCGGTCGATATATGCGTATAGCCTGTGAGGTAGAAGATATGCTTCGGATTCGTCAGGAGCAGTGCATCGAGACTCCGCTTCTCCAACTCCTCCCTAACCCTCTCAATCCGACGCCTATACTCCCCCTCGCTGATGTAGAGTCTCATATCGCTCCTTGATGATACACCTTGGATGTTAAAATGGTGTCGACGTAAGGTTTTATTTCCGCCATTTCCCTCAGGAGATCGGGATGGAGAGCTGGGAGATGCTTATAGCGCTCCTATTGCTCTCCCCCCTCATCCTCACGGTATCCTCCTTCCTCATCATCTCCATCGTGGAGACCATAAGGGAGGCTGGTAGGGGAGGGGAGGCTGAGGATCTGTCGGATTACCTGGAGGAGCTCCTCAGGAGGAGGCGGTAGGGCGTCTCCTCTCCCTCGCCAGCTTAGTCCATCTCTCAGCGAGTAGGTCTCTCCTCGGCTTATACACCTCCTCATAGAACCTCCTCTGCGATAGGAGTATCTCCCTATCGTATTTGCCGACGATCTCGAGGGCCTCCCTCCAAGCCTCGTCGAAGGCGTCTCCAAAGCGCCTCACGATCTCTCATCTGAAGTCCTCAGCCGTCTGGGGCTTGCCGCCGATGGTGAAGTAGAGGACGCCGTCCACCTCGGTCTTATAGGCCATCTCATCTCCGAGGTAGAAGACATCCCTCTCCTCAAGTAGGGGTTTGGCGAGCGCCTCCCCCCTGGGTCTGCGGGGCATCTTAAGCCTCCTGAAACCCCTCTTGGCGGCTGCGTAGAAGATCGCCCTATTCAGACCCCAGCTTAGGGAGGATTCGAGGGGGAGGCCGAGCCTATAGGCCCTCGCTGCCTGGAGCATCGCCATAACCTGGAATCTCCCTATGGCCATGCCCCCTTAGAGGGGGTCGCTAAACCTTTATAAGCTGATGGGCGCCCACCCATTTCACTGGAGGGGTTGAATGCCCATCTGTGAAATCTGCGGCATGGAGGCAGTCACCCTCTATGAATGCTCCAGATGTGGAGCGAAGTTCTGCGATGAGTGTGGAGACCCTAAGAGGATGCTCTGCTATGACTGCCTCGACCTGGAGAGGGAGGAGGGGTGGATCGAAGAGGAGTGGGAGGAGTGGGAAGAGGAGGAGTGGGAGGAAGAGGATTGGGATGAGTGGGAGGAGGCTAATTAGCCTGGAAGGGTTGATTGATGGCTGACTCCACCCACTTCGGCCTCTCCGACGCCATCAGACTCGGCCTCAGATATATCAGGGGGAGAGGTCAGGCCCCTGTGAATATCGCATCCATCTCCCTCGCCTCAGCCTTCTACGCATACATAGCGTTGAATTTAAGCGGAGGCCTAGGGGCGTATAGGCTCTGGCTTCTCTCCGTAGCCGTCATCGTTGCAGCCGTCTCAACGGCGACGGTTATGCTCATATCGGTATATGAGCGATATAGGGAGATAGGAGTGTTGAAGTGCATAGGGGCCCTGGATCGCCATGTCTTCCTACTCATCATCGTCGAGGCCTTCATACAGGGGGTCATAGGCGGAGTCATCGGCATCTTGTTAGGCGTTATACCAGCCCTAATCTTCACACCCCTAAACGGGCTCAGCGGCGTCAACTATCTCGCACTCGCCTCGACGATGCTGCTCTCAACCCTCATCTCCACAGCCTCCTCCCTCTACCCAGCCTATAGGGCTATGAGGCTGAACCCAATAGAGGCGTTGAGATATGAGGTCTGAGCCCCTCATAGAGGTCGTAGACCTCGCCAGATACTATGAGATGGCGGGCACCGTCATAAAGGCGCTTGACGGCGTAACCCTCGAATTCTATCGGGGGGAATACGTCTCTATCGTAGGTCCATCTGGCTCGGGGAAGACGACGCTCTTCAACCTCATCGGAGGCCTCGACAGGCCGACGAGGGGGAAGGTATACGTCGACGGCGTAGACCTCGCAGAGCTGGACGCCTATGAGTTGGCTTGGCTTAGATGCCGTAAGATCGGCTACATCTTCCAGAACTTCAACCTCATCGGAGTCCTCACGGCCCTGGAGAATGTTGCTCTGCCAACCGTCTTCGCAGGCCTACCCTGGGATGAAGGGGTTAGGAAGGCTGAGGAGCTCCTAAGGATGGTGGGCCTCGGCGATAGGCTTAGCCATCTACCATCGGAGCTCTCAGCGGGTCAGCAGCAGCGTGTAGCCATAGCGAGGGCCATGGTGAACGACCCAGACATCATATTGGCTGATGAGCCGACGGGCAACCTCGACCATGAGACCGGACGCCGCATCATAGGGCTGCTGCAGAGGCTCAACAGGGAGAGGGGGGTGACCATCATCGCTGCGACGCATGACGTGGAGATGATCAGGGGGAGCGACCGGGTTATCTGGCTGAGGGATGGCCGTGTTGAGAAGGTGGAGGTGAGGTAGAGCCCCTCAGAGAGGCCCACTCCACAGCTATCATCCTCAGAAGCGATCCAACCTCATAGGCCCACCGCTCAGCCCCTATGGAGGTTAGGGTTACGGAGCCCCGCTCCACTCTCAGCCTATTCCTCGTATAGAAGGGGTTGAGGGCCTGTCCAACCGACTTGTAGATGAACTCTACCTCATAGGCCCCTGGAAGTCTATGAACCCTTATGAGACTCGTCCTCTTGACAACCCCCGTCTTAAGGGTTGAGAGTCTATCGGCGACATACTCAACGAAATCCGCCTCCTCCCCCGGTCTAAGTCTGACGGGTATGGGTATAATCCACGCCTCCTCTTCCTCCCCCCTCAGCCTCCATCTAAGCATAAGTGATGGGGTGAGAATGACTGACGACTTCAGGGCGACGGCCGCCCCGACGAGGGCTACGGTGGAGCTGAGGGCGAGGGAGGCGAGGCACCAGAGGGCTGAGACCTTCTGATAGACGCTCAGAGGAATCCCCAGGAGGGCCAACACCCTATAGAGGCTGAGGCCTATGAGATGGCCGAGGCCTCCGCCGACGAAGCCGAGGATCGATGCCTCAACGAGGAAGACTGCCGCTATCTGCGTCGGATTTAGGCCTATGGCTGAGAGTATCGAAACCTCCCATCTACGCTCCCTAAGGGCGCTTAGAGTTATGGAGGCGATGTTCAATAGCAGTATGAGCCAGGGGATGAGGAGGGGCAGCCCCCTCCCCTCGAGATAGGAGGATAATCGATATAGGTAGACAGCCTCCCCCGTCGAGGCGTAGGCCTCAAAACCCCGCTCCAGAGCCATTCTCGAGGCGAAGCCCTCAACATCGACGTCGCCGCCCAGCCTGACTGAGAGCCTTGAGGGCGAGACCAGCGGGGCCATCAGGGCCCTCGATATATGTAGGATCACCACCTCCCGAGGCTCGCAGACCATGGGGATGAAGTTCGGCGGCTCACCCTCAGGGCTGATGTTCACCAGCTTCTCCGGCAGATAGGGTGAGCCATCGATCTCCCTAAGCTTCCTTAAGCCATCATCGCTGAGCAATCCCTCAACGGTGAGGGGGCAACCGAGGAGGTTCACCTCATCGCCTAAGCTGAGGCCGAGCTCCTCAGCCAGCTCCAGGCTTATGGCAACCCCATCTGGGGAGGGGAGATGGCCTTCGATGAGGAGCTCCCCGAGGCCGCTGGCCCATCCCTCATCCTCGGGGTCTACGCCCACTACACCGTAGATTGGGTGGCCCATCAGGGATGTATGAGGATTCGGCGTTGGCATGCTCTCAGCCTTTGGGGCCACGGCCTCCACTCCGGGTTGATCGAGGAGCCAATTCACCGTCGCCTCGAGGCCTTGGAGCATCATTCCAGGCCTTAGGAGAACTCCCCTCCAATTCGATCTCCCAACCCTCTGGGCTGTGAGGCCGTATCCTGTGGATACGCTTGTGAGGGAGACGAAGCTGGCGATTAGGATCATCAGCGATGAGAGGGTGAGTAGGGTTCTCAGCCTACGCCTCCTAAGGTTTCGTCTCCCTATCGCTATGATCGGCCCTATCAGGTTTCTGACGGGTATGTGGCCGTCTCCCCTCGCCTTTGGGGTTATATGGCTGAGGATGTAGAGGGAGATGAGCGTCGCCGATAGGGCTGCGATGGAGCTTACGGCGAGTAGGGGTGGGGATAGGAGGCTGAATCCTGGATAGCTCCACCTCAGGGCTGAGAGGCTGACGGCGTAGAGGGAGAGAGCAGTGATCAGCCTACTCCTCCAACCCTCAAGGAGTAGGAGGGCTGTGAGGGTTGAGGTGGAGGAGAGGAAGGCGAGGAGGAGGTAGATGGAGGTTGATGCATCTATACGTTGATGTCTAAGCCATCCATCGAGGGTTTTGAGGTTGAGGTAGCATCTCCTGGCGGCGTCGAAGCCCTCGATGTATAATCCCTGTGAGCTGAGGTATCTCGCCTCCTCAAGGAGGGTGGAGGCCTCCCTCAGCCTTGAGGACTCAACCTCCAGATAGAATCCCTCACTCCTCATATCCTCGATCCTCTGGGAGACCTCTCCAAGCAGGTCTCCAACCAGCTTGAGGTTTAGGGGCATGGAGGCGGCTAAGAGGCTGACACCTCTAACCTCCCCACCCTCCAGCCTTAGAGGCGCATCGGTGAGGGGGAAGCATCTCGTGATAAGCGTCGAGCCCACGAGCACGGAGCAGTTCACAGACACCCCTATGGACACCCCAGCTGGAACGATGATGACATCCTCCTCCAAGTCTAAGAGGGATGTGAGGGAGTCTCCTCCACCGCCGTAGATGAGGGTTAAGCCATCAACCTCTATGGGTTTACCCTCCAAGTCCACAACCGTGAAGGTTGTTGAGATGGGGAGCTCCTTAGAGTCAACAAATTGAGCCGCCCCCCTGACGATGAGGGTTGCAGCTGGTCTGAAGACGAGCGTCCTCACACCACTCCATGGGGCTTCAACCTTGATGGGGAGATAATCAACCCCCGGCGTCGATGGATCATCGGCATAGATATAGAGGGTTCCTGAGGCCTCCAAGGTGAATCCGCCATCTTCAATGGCGATGGAGGCGACCTCGATGCGATCCCTGAAGACGTGGAGCTGCACATCCCTCAGCGGGTTTCCAAGCTCATCGACGGCGACGCCCTCAGCCCTCATCGGCGTTGAGCCCTGAAGGCTCAGGAGGGCGGCGAGGAGTAGTAGGCCTACCCTAACATCCATGGCTTCCGTCTCCAGAGGCGTATATCTCAACAAACTCCTCCGGTAAAGGTTTTAGGGTGTTTCGGAGACCTTTTGATGGTGGTCTCATGAAGGTGGGTAGGGTCATCTACCTTGAGGCTGGGGAGTTTGAGGAGCTTGTTAAGGCTGTGGTGGAGAGGGTTCAAGAGGGAGATGTGAAGGCCGTAGCCATCGCCAGCAGGGGAGGTAAATCGGCTCTGAGGATCGCCAAGGCCCTAGAGGGGGCTGCCCCAGTCGTCAGCGTCACGGAGTTCACCTACGGCGATGATGTTAAGAAGAGGATGAAGAAGCTCGGCGTCAAACCCCTTGAGCGGGTGGAGCTCCCAATACAGGATAGAAGAGACCTGAGGGAGGGTCTGCTCCTCTTCGGGGAGGGCGTCAAGGCGGCTTTAGAGGCGGCGGTCATCGCAGCGGGCGAAGGCCTAAAGGGGGAGAGGGTGATCGCCGTAGCCGGTGAGGAGGGGGGCATCAACACCGCCCTCGTCGTCAGGGCGGCTGGGCCGGAGGAGATGGTGGATCCAGACCCTGAGAAGCGGCTGAGGGTGCTGGAGGTCTTAGCCCTCCCCCTCAGGGGCTGAGATGTTGCGCAGGATAAGGTTTAGGGCTCCCAGCATCGGCTCCGTGGAGGCTGAGCTGACGGAGGAGAACCCAGAGACGGCTGAGGCGATCTGGAGGGCTCTCCCCATAGAGGGCATAGCTGAGCGCTGGGGCGATGAAATCTACTTCTCTACACCCATCGAGTTAGGGGAGGAGAATGGGAGGGAGCGGGTCGATGTAGGAGAAGTGGCCTACTGGCCTCCGGGGAGAGCCCTCTGCATCTTCTTCGGCCCCACACCCGTCAGCAGAGACAACGAGATCAGGGCCGCCAGCCCTGTAAACGTCTTCGCAAGAATCCTCGGCGACGCAGGGGTATTCCGCAGGGTTAAGGCGGGGGAGAGAATCCTTGTGGAGAGGGCTTAGGGCTCTTAGGTTTCTCAAGCCCTGCCCGAGGAGGCTGCTCCTCTTCGCCTTCTACGCCTTCCTCTCCATCGCAGGGGCCATCCAGAGCTACGTCTTCACCGACGACGTACCGGGATTGGAGAGGCCTCCCCTATATGATCAGCTTAGGGGATTCGACTTCTGGTTCCCCTGGATATTGTTCACCTTCCCCGTACATCTACCACTCCCCCTCGGCTGGAGACTCGTCAGCCGTTTCCCAAGCCTTGGAGCCGTGAAGATGCCTCTTGGAAGCATCCTATACGCCTATGTGGCGGCCTCTTGGCTCATCTACACCTGGGATAGATGGATATCGACGAGAAGGCTGAGGAGAATCCTATTGACGCTTCCAGCGGTCTTGGCCTCCATCTCCACCGTCCCACCTCTCCTCTTAGGTTTCGGGGAGATCGCCTACAGCCTCTCGGGGTTGGTGAACCTCTACCTTGTCTATCTATTCTACCTCGTCGCCCTCTACGGCCTTTACAGGTTGTCGAGAGAGTTGGTCTCTCCCTCCACGAGTTGAATTTTCTTTAATAGGCCATGGTAGAGGGCTCTGATGGTCTTCAGGCTTGTTGAGAGGGCTATGACTGGGCCATGCTCCTTAGACCAGAAATCCATTGTTAGGGGCTCCCTAAACTCCGGCTGGGGATGCTCCGGGGTCTCCTCCAGGAGGGCTGATAGGACTTTGAGCATCTCCTCCTCATCGACGACTCCTCGACGGGCGCATCGGACGTAGATCGATGGGAAGAGCATGTGGAGGGCGAATATCCCTGGGGTTCCCAGCAGCGTATAGCGTTGAGGCTGGATGAAGGCCTCTGGATACAGCCTATTCAAGGCTCTCCAATAGTCTATGAGGAGCTCCGCCAACTCCCCTATGGAGAGGCCCTCAAAGATTCGCTTCTTCAATATGGGAGCTATCGACCTTATTAGGGGGCGGTCATGGATGATGTGCTCCTCACGCCGCTCCTCTCCGATCCGCCTTATACGACCCCTCCAGGGTGAGAGCTCGGAGGAGTTGAGGTGATCTACGACCTCGGCGGCGAGGGCGAGGCGGACTCCCCTCCCACCTTCGAGGTCGTAGAGCCATTCTACGCCTCGTTTGAGGAGCATGCTCTGGAGATGCCTATAGGCGAGGTCTGTGGGGACGCTGCGCTGACGGCGATTTACGATGTAGAAGAGGAGGAGCTCATCGAAGCGATCCGGCAGCCTCATAATCGAGACGATGAGGGGGTAATCCCCATAAATTGGATTCCGCTCAATCGCCCTCCGCAGAGCCTCAACCCTATGCTGACCATCTATAACCCAGAGGGGCTCATCATCCTCGATGTGGAGCTCCCCGAAGATGAGCGGCTCCTCAATCCACTCCTCCTCGAAGTGGAGTTCACCACGAATATTGAGGAGGATCGAGGTTGGGAAGCATCCAAGCTCCCTCAGCAGATATCTCAGCGCCGACCCCCTTCTCCAGCCGAGGCGTCGCTCATCTGGAGGCCTCTGATACCCCTCAGGGTTCTCAGGGGTCCATCGATCTATGCGGCATCTCTCGACGAGGAGGGCTGCGGGGAGGGCTGTGACATAGATTGTGAAGGCTCTCCCCCCACCCCACTGCCTAACGGCGAAGGCCTTGAGACGCATCACTGTGATCTTCTCAGCCCTGGGGAAAAGCCTACCTTCGACACCGTTTAATAGGCTGCGGGGAATCTCTCCCTTCGATGGCCAACCTCCTGAGCCTACTTAAACTGATGAGGCCTGTAAACGCCTCTATGATGGGGTTCGCCGTCCTCGTCGGCGCCGCCTTAGCCGGAGGCCTCACCCCAGCTTCGTGGAGGGGTCTGCTCCTCGGCTTCGCCACCGGCTTCCTCATGACGGCGAGCGCCATGGCCCTCAACGACTACTGCGACAGGGAAATAGACGCCGTAAATCAGCCTGATAGGCCGATACCCAGCGGGGAGGTGAAGCCATGGGAGGCCCTGGCCCTGATGGCTCTGCTCAGCCTCCTCGGCCTCCTATCGGCTTGGATGACGAATCTGAGCTGCCTCCTCCTCGCCGCCTTCTCCTGGATCGTGATGGCCTCCTACTCCACAGTGGGCAAGTCGACGGGGCTGCCTGGCAACCTGATGGTGAGCACATGCGTCTCCATCCCCTTCCTCTACGGAGCCCTCGCCTCCGGCATGGGCCTCCCGTTGAGAAGTCTACTCTTCGCCTCGATGGCCTTCCTCTCCAACACGGGTAGGGAGGTTGCGAAGGGTATAGCGGACATCGAGGGGGATCGACGGCGGGGTGTTAGAACCATAGCCGTCTCAAGGGGGCCTGGAGTGGCGGCCCTGGTCTCAGCGCTCTTCATCATCTCAGCCGTGCTCCTATCACCGCTTCCGATGCTCTGGGGAATCGTCTCCATCTGGTATCTTCTACCAGTCCTCTCGACGGATATACTGCTCCTCTACTCCTCCATAAGCCTCGTGAGGAGTCCATCGAGGGAGAACAGCCTTAAGGTTAAGAATCTAATACTCGCCGCGATGGCCCTCGGCCTTTTAGGCTTTTTACTTGGATCGCTTCTACCTTGAGGCTAAGGCTATGCGCTCCTGCTCCAGCTTCTTCCTTATGGCGTAGTTGTTTGTATCGTTGTTAGCGGCCCCAATCAACTGATCCGCCAGGGCCTCGGCGAGGGTCTTACGGCTTCTAAAGGCCTCAAGCCTCGTTCCCTGGGCGATGAATCTCAGCGCGAGATCGACACGCCTCTGGGGGGAGATGTCGACGGCCACCCTGTAGACGACGCCTCCATAGCTGATGCGGGTTGTATCCTCGTTGGGCGCCGCATTCTCTATCGCCCTCACCAGAACCTCGATTGGGTTGCGGCCCGTTCTGAGATTTATTATCTTGAAGGCCTTCCTCACGGCGTTCATAATACGGGTCTTCTCCCCTCCACTGCTTCCAGGGTGCATTAGGCTGTTGATGAGCCTCTCAACTATGTTTAGCTCCGACTTCTTAAACCTCCTCGCCTCATGCCTCCCACCGGAGTGCGGTAGGTATATGGGATCGAGGTTGATGTAGCGTTGTAGACCGAGGTCTCGAACCGTCACCTCCTCGAAGCTCCACTCCCCGAATAGCTTAGGCTTATCCATCCCGGATGTCAGAGAAGGGGAATTATCCACTGAGATAAAAGGGTTTCCGCCCTCAAACCTTATAATCGACATCCTAGTGGTCTCTTAGACCAATATGGATGGAGCTCCAAGGGAGTATATCTTCCTCTGCGCCGTCGCCTTCCTCACAGTCCTCAGCGGGAGCGTGGTAAACCCCCTCCTCTCCATCTTCGCTAAGAGGATTGGAGCCGTAGGCGTCACCATCGGACTCGTAGTCTCCGCCTATTGGACGGCGAGGATATTCATGGAGATACCCAGCGGCCTCCTCTCATCAAAGCTCGGATACTTCAAGCTCATGGCGACGGGGCTAACGCTGACCATTCTGGGCAACATCCTATGCCGCTTCGTCCATAACCCCTATCAGCTCATGGCTGGCAGAGCCATGATAGGGCTGGGAGCACCGCTCTTCTATGCGGTGGCGATGACCTTCGTCGTCGACCTATTCACCGCCGAGCGCCGTGGAAGCGCGATGGGATTCTTCCAGGGAGTTGAGTTCATCGGAACCATTCTAGGCTCATCGATAAGCGGATACGTCGTATCCCTCCTAGGGTTTAGAGGAACCTTCCTCCTCTCCTCCCTCATAGGCGGCGTAGCACTTCTCCTCCTCTCCATCTCGGGGATTAGGCATAGAAGACGGATGGAGGAGGCGAGGCATATACCCCTCTCAGCGATATTGGAGGTTCTGATGAATAGGAACATCATCGTGGCCTCAAGCTCCATCTTCGCAGAGTTCGTTATGAGCGTCGGAGTCCTCTACACCATCTTCCCCATATACATGAACGAGGAGATAGGGCTCTCCCTCACGGTTATAGGCCTCATATTGTCGGCGAGATCCCTCGGCTTCGTCTCAGCGATGTTCACCATGGGCCCCATATCGGATAGGATAGGGCGTAGGCCTGTCCTCCTCTTCGGCCTCATAGCGACGGGAATCCTCATAGTTCTGTTGAGATATGCCTATCACCCCATCCTGATAGCTGCGACGATCTTCCTCATCGGCCTCTCAACCGGAGCCATATGGATCGTCTCCCCAGTCATCGCCTCCGAGTCAGTGAGGGGGGAGCTCCGAGGCGCAGCCATAGGAGCCTATAGAACCTTCTTCGACCTCGGCTCCATCATTGGGCCTATAATAATGTCGACGCTAAGCGAGGAGTTCAATATGGCCCTATGCTTCTACATAGCCTCAGCCATACTACTGGCGAATGTACCCCTCGCCCTCATGATGAGGAAGATGGAGGCTACCTCATCGGCTTCTTAGCCTTACCTATTACGAGGAGGTTTAGGGGAACCCCATTGACCTTCGTAACCTTATATCTCACACCTGGGATGTCACCCATCGACCTCGCCCTTGGGCCTCCAATACCCTCTATGATGACCTCATCATGCTCCTCAACATAGTTTAGGGCTCCATCCCCAGGTAGGAAGGCTGTGACGATCTTACCATTCTTTATGAGCTGAACCTTCACACACTTCCTTATAGCGGAGTTAGGCTGCCTCGACTCGACTCCAACCTTCTGGAGGACTATGCCCCGAGCCATCGGGGCGCCCTCAAGGGGGTCAGCCTTCTTATACATCTTCTTCCTCAGACGCCTAACATAGTCTCGACTCTTCAACCTCATCTTCTTCCGTATCTTCACCAGCTTCCTCGCCGCGAACATCCCGTTGGGCATCTTCCCCAATAGGGCGTTGAGCACCCCCTTTAAAACCTTACGTAGCCCAGGTGAAACCCAGGAAACTTTTTATGTCTCATCCTATCCTCAGTGTGTAGGAGGTTAAGGGTATGAGTGAGAAGCCACATCTCAACCTCATAGTCATCGGCCACGTAGACCATGGTAAGAGCACGACGATAGGCCACCTCTTCTACCTAACCGGAGCCGTCGATGAGAAGACGATAAAGAAGTATGAGGAGGAGGCCAAGGCGCTGGGGAAGGAGTCCTTCAAGTATGCCTGGATACTCGATAGGCTGAAGGAGGAGCGTGAAAGAGGCCTAACCATCGACTTGGCTTTCTACAAGTTCGAGACGCCTAAGTACTTCTTCACTATCATCGACGCCCCTGGGCACAGGGACTTCGTGAAGAACATGGTGACAGGAGCCAGCCAGGCTGATGGAGCCATCCTCTTCGTATCAGCCAAGAGGGGGGAATACGAGGCCGGAATGACGCCTGGAGGTCAGACCCGTGAACACGCCTTCCTCGCAAAGACCCTCGGCGTCGATCAGATGGTTGTCTGCATCAACAAGATGGATGACCCAACCGTGAACTGGAGCCAGCAGAGATATGAGGAGGTTAAGGACGGCGTCGCTAGGCTTCTGAAGATGGTGGGCTACAACGTCAACAAGATACACTTCATCCCCGTCTCCGGATGGACAGGCGACAACTTGGTGGAGAAGAGCAAGAACATGCTCTGGTATGATGGCCCAACGCTGATTGAGGCCCTCGACGAGTTCGAGGTTCCACCTAAGCCCATAGATAAGCCTCTGAGGATTCCGATCCAGGATGTCTACTCCATCAGGGGCGTTGGAACCGTCCCCGTCGGCAGGGTTGAGACCGGCGTCCTCGAGGTCGGAAAGAAGGTCATCTTCATGCCAGGCGGCCTACAGGGCGAGGTGAAGAGCATCGAGACCCATCACACGAGGATCCCGAAGGCTGAGCCAGGCGACAACATAGGCTTCAACGTCAAGGGGATCTCAAGGGCTCAGCTGAGGCGTGGAATGGTGGCCGGTTATCCGGACAATCCTCCGACGGTGGCGAAGGCCTTCAAGGGTAGGATCTTCGTCATCCACCATCCGACGGCCATCGCTCAGGGCTATACCCCGGTCCTCCACATCCACACGGCTCAGATTCCGGTTAGGTTCGTCGAGCTGATATCTAAGCTGGATCCGAGAACAGGGCAGGTCATAGAGGAGAATCCCAGCTATCTGAAGACGGGTGACGCCGCCGTGGTCAGATTCGAGCCTCTGAAGCCTGTGGCGATGGAGGTCTACAGGGAGTTCCCGCAGCTTGGCCGCTTCGCCATAAGGGATATGGGGACCACCATAGCTGCTGGGATAGTGCTGGAGATCGAGAGTTAGGGAAGGTTTAAATCGGTGGAGTCCTCCGAGGGGTGGCGGGATGGTTAGGCGAGCGAGGATTAAATTGACCAGCACAGATACGAAGAAGCTGGAGATGGTATGCCAGGAGATAAGGGAGATCGCCAGGAGGATGGGCGTGAAGATGGTTGGACCCATCCCGCTGCCCACGAAGAGGCTGGTGGTCCCCGTCAGGAGGACTCCCTGCGGCGACGGCAGCAACACCTGGGATAAGTATGAGATGAGGATTCATAAGCGGCTGATAGAGATAGACGCCAGGGAGCGGGTGATGAGGAACATTATGCGCATCAGGGTGCCGAGTGAGGTCTATATTGAGATGGAGATTAGGTAGTTTTTAGCTGTCAGCTTATTATTATGGTTTCTAACCCAAAGTAGCGTTTGGCGAGGAATCTCACCTTCTTGATATTCCTCCCATTTTTACCTATGGCTATCCCCTTATCCCTCTCCTCAACCCTGACCATAGCTATGCGGCTTCCATCAACCCTGTCGACAAGCTTGATCTCCTTCACCCGAGCCGGCTTCAAGGCGCTCCTGATGAACTTGACGGGGTCGTCGACGTATTCGTATATGTCAACCTTCTTGTTCGTCAGCCTCCTAAACCTCTTGATCTTCTCCCCCCTCCTCCCCACGGCGAGGCCCACCTCACCCTTCTTAACGGCGAAGATTATGGAGTCCTCCTCCTCGTCGATGACGCAGTCAAGCACAGTCGCCCCTGTCATCCTCTCGAGAAGCGACATGTATCGAAGCTCGTTCTCCGTTATCTTGATGTTTCTAAGCATCTCCACCCTTCACCAGGCTCAATATTTTTGAGTCCCCTGGTTCATTTATAACGATTGCTGATACGGGGAAGGGTTTCCCGCAGAGGGTTCCGAGGTCTATGCTGTCCTTCCTATGCCTCAGGATGGGGACTCCTGCGAGCTTGGCATACTCCTCTATCTGCCTCCGGTAGTGCTCTGGACAGTTGCTGGAGAGGATTATGAGCTTAGCCCTCCCCTTCAGGAGCTCCTTGAGGGCGCTCTTGGAGCCGAGGTGGAACCTACCCGTCTTCAGGGCCATCCTCAACTCATGGTCGAGGCTGCTCATCTCTCCCGCCTCCAACGGTCATGAAGAGCTCCACGCTTCCGGTGCCGAGGGGCATCGACTGGCCGACGATGATGTTCTCCACCACGCCCCTAAGTGGATCGGTCTCACCCTTCACGGCGGCGTCTATGAGGTGTTGAACCGTCAATTCGAAGGCGGCTCTGGCGAGGACGCTGCTCTTGGCGCCGCTGACGCCGTGGCGGCCTATCTGCTGAACCTCCCCCGTGCTGGTCATGATGTCGGCGACGAGCATCACATGCCTAACATCGACGTCGAGGCCCTGCTCATCCAGCACCCCCTTCGCCTCCCTTATCAAGGCGTTTCTCGCAGCCTCGATGCCGAGAACCTTAGCGATCTCATATATGTCGTTTGTCGTCGTCCTCGTCGGGTCGACGCCCTCGACGTTGAGAGCCATCTCCAGGTTTGATCCATCAGTCTTTATAACCCACTCGCCGTCCTCGAAGACTGTGAGAACCCTCCTTATTCCCGGTATGCCCTTGATGCCGGTCTCCGTGAGCTCCTCGATCACCCTCTCCGGATCCTCTTCTCTAACCTTCGACAGCGGCAGTAGATAGATGTATTCATCCTCCCTCTCCAGCTTTGGTATGGCCCCCTCAACATCCTCTGGGTTGACGCCGAGGCTCTCCATCCTCCCTGGATCGAGGACAACCCTTATGGCGTCACGTCTGATGTCCAGACCTATGGAGTCTATGATGTCGCCAAGCGTCGTGTAGGTCAGCCTCTGAGCCACCTCCCTCACCTTCTCGGCGTCGTGGCGATGCCCCTCGTCGAGGTATATGGTCATCGTAGGCGTCGAAGGCGTCCTCCTCGCATCCACAAGCTCTATGAGCCTCGGCAGACCGAGGGTGACGTTCAGCTCCGCGACGCCTGCATAGTGGAAGGTTCTGAGGGTCATCTGGGTTCCAGGCTCCCCTATGGATTGGGCCGCCACCGTTCCAACTGCCTCACCCGGCTCCACGAGGCTGAACTCATAGCTTCGGACGACGCCGTCGATGACCCTCTCAACGCCCCTCCTCGTCAGACCTGCATTTGGAAGTAGGCTTCGAAGCTCCTCAACTATGCTTAGGGGCAGCTTATCCTCCACCTCCCTGATGCGATCCTCGATGAACTCCATGGATGCGGGCTTACCCCCCTCCTCGCCGAGCTTCACCCTCTCGATGAGCTGCTCAACGTTGACGGCCTTACCGTGATCGCTCTTCGCCGGGTCGACGCCGTCCTCGCCATATCTGAACTGGATGATGTTCCCCATGGAGTCCCTCACGGTTCCATCGTATTCGACTCTTAGATGCTCGAGGGCGTTTATGAGGCGCCGCTGCATATATCCGCTCTGCTGGGTTCTCACAGCCGTGTCAACCAGGCCCTCACGGCCGCCCATGGCGTGGAAGAAGAACTCCAGGGGGTTTAGGCCGTCTCTGTAGCAGCTGTAGATGAAGCCCCTCGCAGCTGGGTTGGGGTCGTTCTCCTTGAAGTGGGGGAGCGTCCTGTTTAGGTAGCCCCTGGTGATACGCTTACCCCTGATGGACTGCTGTCCGACGGAGCCCATCATCTGCCCTATGTTGAGGCTGCTGCCCCTCGCCCCGGTTCTGGTCATTATGACACCGGCGTTGTCCATCTCCAATCCTGCCTCAACAAGCTCTCCTGCTCTGTCCCTCGCCTTAGCCAGCTCGTTCATGATCTCGAATTCAAGGGTCTCCTCGAGGGTGCGCCCTGGAAGCCTCCTCATCCTACCGGCCTTATAGTCCTCTATCAGCCTGCTGACGTTCTCCTCCATCTCCTTGAGAACAGCCTTGATCTTCTCATTCTCCTCCTCGCTTATCTCCAATTCGTCGAGGGCGTAGGTGAATCCCCTGATGGAGAGGAAGGCGTTGATGAGTCTGCATATTGAGTTGAGGAAGTCATGTGCCACATCGGTGCCGTAATCCTTCACGATTCGATGGAATATGGTCTCAGCCTTCTCAGCCCCTATGCTATTCTTATCGATGACCCCCATCTTCAGCTTCCCATGCTGAATCACAACATAGGCGTCGTAGGGGCAGTTCTCCTTCAGGCATTCTGGGCAGTGGCGGCATATGCTCGCCCTCGTGACGAAGTTGAAGTCCTCTGGGAGGAAGAGGCTGAAGATATCCTTACCAGACCATAGGGGTTCAGGCTCCCTAACCGTCGGCTCAGGCATGGGGCCGTCGTAGCCCGTTGCGGCCAGAAGCTTTCCAACCTCGTCGGCTGTGAGCATCGTCTCCTTCCTGGTCAGGAGGTAGGCGCCGGTGATGAAGTCCTTCGTCGCCCCTATAATCGGGGCTCCATATCTGGGTGAGAGTATCTGATCCTGAACCTGCATGAGCAGCCTCGCCTCGGTCTGGGCCTCCTTGCTCTGGGGGACGTGGAGATTCATCTCGTCGCCGTCGAAGTCCGCGTTATAAGGTGGACATACGGCGAGGTGAAGCCTGAAGGTCTTGTAGGGGAGCACCTTCACCCTGTGGGCCATGATGCTCATCCTGTGGAGGCTTGGCTGACGGTTGAAGAGGACGATGTCCCCATCCCTGAGGTGGCGCTCTACGATGAATCCTGGCTCAAGGGTCTCAGCCAGCTTCTCACGGTCTGCGACAAACTCAAGTCTTATGCGCTTTCCGTCGGGCCTTATGATGTAGAGGGCGCCTGGATACCTGTTGGGGCCGTTGATTACGAGCCTCCTCATCTCCTCCAGGTTTCTCTCCGTAACAGGCTCCGGAACTGTAAGCCTCATAGCTATGTGGAAGGGGACCCCAACCTCGTTGATGTCGAGGTTGGGGTCGGGGGAGATGACGGTTCGAGCTGAGTAGTCAACCCGCTTCCCGGAGAGGTTGCCCCTGAAGCGCCCCTCCTTCCCCTTCAATCTCTGAGCGAGGCTCTTGAGGGTTCTCCCCGATCTATGTCTGGCTGGGGGGATTCCTGAGACCTCGTTGTTGAAGTAGGTTGTGACGTGATACTGCAGCAGCTCGGCGAGGTCCTCGATTATGAGGGTGGGTGCACCTGCATCCTTATTCTCAGCCAGCCTTTGATTTATCCTGATTATATCCACCAGCTTGTGGGTTAGGTCATCCTCAGCTCTGATACCCGACTCCAGGATGATACTCGGCCTAACATCGACTGGGGGAACTGGGAGAACCGTGAGGATCATCCACTCGGGCCTCGCAACCTCTGGATCGAAGCCCAGAAGCCTTAGATCATCGTCGGGTATGAGTGAAAACCAGTCTCGGATCATGCTGGGCTTGAGGCGGGGCTCCTTCTCCTCCCCCTCCTCAGCCTCCTCCTTCACCTCGTAGAAGGAGGTTGGCTTCACGAATTTGATCTCATACTGGGGCATGCCGCAGTGGGGGCATCTCTTATTCTTCTTCCTCGCCTTAGCCCTCCTGAAGACCTCCTCGTAGGTCTCATCCCTCACCTCGCCGAAGAGTCTTCGATCCTCCTCCATCTTCTCCTTAAACTCCTCGATCTCCTTATCCGTCAGCAGTATTCGACCGCAGTTCCTACAGGTTGCTGAGAGAAGCCTATAGATGTGTCTGGCGAACTCTACGTGGATGACGGGCTCAGCCAGCTCTATATGGCCGAAGTGCCCTGGACAGTTGGCTGCGATGTTTCCACAGGTCTTACATCTCTGACGGGGCTCAAGGGTTCCGAGGCGTCCATCCATAAGGCCTCCGGCGATGGGAGCTCCATCCTCATCATAGGTGTCGGAGGTCTGAATCTCTACGACGCTCATACGACGTATCTCATCTGGGGAGAGGATGCCGAACTTGATGGAGTCGATCATCTTCATCTCGCTACACCTCCCCACTCAGCTTCAACGTCGGCGATATACAGAGGCTCTGGAGCTCTTGCAGCAGCAGCTTGAAGGCGTAGCTGACGGTCACAGGCTCGACGACGCCCTTCTCACCGCAGAGGGGACAGATGTAGCGTCTCAGCCTCATATCATAGTAGGCCAACTTGCCGCAGCGCTCGCAGACATATATCGTATAGGCGTCGGACTCCTCGAGGAGTCGATCCTTCAACAGCATGGCGGCTCCATGCCCTATTAGGCAGTCACGCTCCATCTCGCCGAATCTGAGGCCTCCACCCCTCGCTCGGCCCTCTGTTGGCTGACGGGTGAGCATCTGAACCTGTCCACGGGCCCTGGCATGTATCTTATCCAACACCATGTGGTGGAGCTTCTGATAGTAGACGACTCCTATGAATATCTCAGCCTCAAACATCTTCCCAGTGACGCCGTCGTACATCAGCTCCCTACCGCTGGATTTGAAGCCCAGCTTCTTGAGGGCCTCCATCAGATTGTCAACCTTCTCGTTGCTGAAGGGGGTGCCGTCGACGAATTCCCCCCTTAGGGCGGCCACCTTTCCAGCTATCGACTCTATGAATTGACCGACGGTCATCCTCGACGGGAAGGCGTGGGGATTGATGATGATGTCTGGCACTATGCCGTGGACGCTGAAGGGCATATCCTCCTGCGGCATAACCATCCCTATGACGCCCTTCTGACCATGCCTCGAGACGAATTTGTCGCCGAGCTCCGGAACCCTATGGCTTCGAACCTTAACCTTCACGAGATGGGAGCCCTCGATGTCCTTTGTGACGAAGACCGTGTCGACGACCCCCTCCTCCGTCGGCCTCACACCTATTGATGTATCCCTGAGCTGGGGTCCCTTAACCTCGAAGCCCCTATACTCCTCCAGGAATCTCGGAGGGCTCACACGGCCTATGAGGATGTCTCCGCCCTTCACAACCGCCTCTGTGGCGACTATTCCATCCTCCTCCAACAGCCTATAGGCCTGGGCTCCGTGGTATCCCCTGATCCCAGGCTCGGGGATCGTCAGCCGATCCTTGGCTCCCCCGAGATACTGCTTACACTCAGCCTTGTAGATGCGGTAGAAGCTTGAATGACCGAGGCTACGCTCTATACTTGACTTGTTGAAGATTATGGCGTCCTCCATGTTGTATCCAGTCGAGCTTAGGACGGCTACAACGAAGTTCTGACCAGCCGGCCTCTCATTGTAGCCTAGAACCTCCATCGGCTTCGTATAGACCAGGGGTCTCTGTGGATAATGTAGTATATGCGCCCTGGTGTCGGTTCTCTCCCTGTAGTTCAGGGCGTAGAAGCCTGGAGCCTGCTTCGCCATCGCCGCCTCATAGGTGTTCCTCGGAGACTGATTATGCTCGGCGTAGGGTATTAGGGCTGCTGTGACTCCGAGGATGGTGTAGGGGCATATCTCCATATGCGTATGCTCGGGTGTGACATCCCGCTCTGAGAGGGCGATGTAGGCGTTCTCCTCCTCCTCGGCGTCGAGATACTCGATGATCCCCTCCCTGATGAGGTCGCTCCAAGTCCATCGGCCGGTCTCGATGTTTCTCACATGCCTCTTCCTTAGTAGAGGCCGGCCATCCCTGACGATGATGAGGGGCCTCCTGATACGCCCCTCATCGCAGTTCACGTAGATCTCATTATGCTCCCTATAGTATGCGATGTTGACCTCGTCGCTTATCTCCCCTCGGCGTCGACGCTCCCTAATCTCCTCGACGAGTCTCTCTGGGTCTGAGGCGTAGCCGAGGAGGGTTCCATCGACGAAGACTTTAGCCCCCATCCTCGCCTCCCTATCAGCGACGTCGAGGGGGACGACGCCGAGATAGATGAGGAGACGTTTAATCGGCTCTGGGGAGACTCCCCTCGAGACCGTCGCCATCAGGGCGAGGTTCTTCACCAATCCACAGTTGGCCCCCTCAGGCGTCTCATTTGGGCATAGCCTACCCCAGTGGGTTGAGTGGAGGTCTCTCGCCTCGAAGTTGGGCTGACTTCGGCTCAGCGGGGACTGTATACGTCTGAGATGGCTGATGGTCGACAGCGTGTTGGTTCTGTCCAATAGCTGCGTCATGCCGACTCGGCCACGCCTCCAGTTGCCGGTGGCCAGCGCATGCTGTAGACGGCTGGTGATGATTCCAGGCCTGACGGCTGCTGAGAGTATTATGCCCTTCCTCCTGCTGCTCATCCTCCTAAGCTGGTATCGCATATCCCTGTATAGGCTCCAGAAGGCGCTTCTGAAGAGCTCCGCCAGGAGGGGGCCTGCCAGCTTTATGCGCTTATTCTTCAGGTGATCCTTATCATCCTCCCTGCGTCTCCCCAGCTTCAACTCGATGAGTCTGCAGGCCATCTCTGCGAGGTAGTAGGCCTTCTTTATCCGATCCTTAGGCTCACGGCCGAGGTGGGGTAGGAGATTCCTGTCGAGGACGGTCTCAGCCCGTTTAATCCTGAACTCCCTAACCTGGCCGTAGGCGACCCTATTACCTATGTAGAGGATGGCGTCCTCAACGCTCTGAATTGAGGATGCCTTGATGAAGGAGGGTTCAAGCTCGTTCACGATGTCCTCATCGAGGGAGACCATCTCAGCGATCTCCCTATCCGTCTCGACGCCGAGGGCCCTCATCAACACGACGAGGGGAATGGCCTCTGGGACGCCTGGTATGGAGACCTCTATCTCACCCTTCGACTTTATAACCATCTCAATCCTGGCCCTGAAGCCTACGGTTGTGGAGAAGACCTTAGCCCTATAGACGGGCTTTGAGCCCCTCTCATCGATCTCGACGAGAATCCTATTCGGGGCCAGGTCCTCAAGGGCGACGATGACACGCTCGGAGCCGTTGATGATGAAGTAGCCTCCAACCTCGTCGGGGTCCTCACCGATCTTTATGAGCTCATCCCTCGAGAGCTTTGAGAGTATGCATAGATCGGATTTGACCATGACGGGGAGCTCCCCGATGTGAACCCTCTCGAAGGTCTCCCTGACTCCGTCACTTAGAACTATGTCCAGGTATAGCGGGGCGGAGTAAGTGAGGTTTCTGATCCTCGCCTCCTTCGGGTAGACCTCCCTCTCCGTTCCATCTACCTCGGTGATCTTGGGTCTGCCAACCTCTATGGTCTCGAAGCGCACCTCATAGGTTTTACCTGGAACCTCTATCGTCATGCCGCCGATCTCATCGATGATCTTCTGAAGCGTATGCCTCACAAACTCGTTGTAGCTCTCAAGATGCTGTCTTACAAGGCCCTCCTCCCTGAAGAAGGCCTTCATAACCTCCCAATAATCCCTATCCGTTAAAGTGGCCCCCTCCAACCTCATCCCTCCCATCGTATAGAGGATTAAGCATGGGCTTCTCGCTCACCCTCACTAGCTCCAGTTCCCCCCAGCACATGACTAAAAGCCGTCTTAACCCCCAAAGGCTATAGTGTAGGTCGAACACCTGTTAATAAATGTTAGTATCGTGGATGCTGCGAAAAATGAAAAATGGGTGGCCTGGGGAGGGTGGGGGTTCAAATCCCTGGGCTTTTATCAGGAAGGGAATATGGCCTGTGGTGCCTTAGGCACCGCCTGAGACTCGAATTCCCTTGGCTTCTATCCCTCCCTCATCTCTGCATCTATGATGGCTATGGCTCTGTCCCAGGTCGATTGCCTCAGCTCTGTGAGGCCCCTAGTGTCCTTGCGGTATCCGAAGTCTGCTGGGAGCTCCCTGAAGATCTCGACCTGCAATCTTCTCAGCCTTTGGCCCTCGTCTGGATGGAATTGGGGTCTGGTGTGGGTCTCGAAGTGCTTTATCGGTTTTCCGCATATTGGGCAGGGCCTAGCCCTAATCCATTTAAATGCGCTCCTATCCACCTCTCCAGGCTTTATGGCTTGTGGGAGTGGAGGGTGAGCCTCCAGCACCAACTCCAGCTGAAGAGGGGAGAAAAAGGGGATTTGGGCTGCCCATCTCAAAATTGGCGATATAACCACTCTGGAGAGCTTATATCCTTTTCATCTCAAGATAAATCTTGCTAAATTATTGCTACTATAAATAAGGAATAGTCGCTTAGGAATCTCTGAAGATTGAAAAGAAAATAATGTTACTTTATACCTTAGGTGGTTTGGATAGGTGGACTGTAAAGGTACACCTTACTGTGTGCCAGTCCTATGGTGCCTAGTCCCTCAGCTACTTTGAAGGTTAGTAATGTGGGGTCTATCACTGGAACCTTCAGCTTCTTAGATAGATACTCAGAGAATCCAATCATTCCACTACAACCTAGGACTATGACTTCCGCTCCATAGATTTCTATAGCTTTCTTTGCCTCCTCTAAAATCATTGCCTTAACCTTTGATTCGTCCTTTCTAAGTTTAAGAACGCTGATGTTTATGCCAGTAGAGTAGGCCAATCTATGAACTATGCCCATCTCCAATGCCCTCCTTTCATACACAGCCCTAGAATTTCTCCCCGTGGAGATGATGGCGAACTTTTCACCGAGAAGTAAAGCCATAGTCATTGAGGTCTCACCTATCCCGAGAACAGGCATTGATACGGCTTCCCGGGAAGCGTGCAATCCTGGATCGTCGAAGCAGTTTATCATAGCGATATCGAAGCCTCTCCTCTCAGCCTCAACGATCTTCTCGACGACCTTTGCCTCAGCCCTTACTACATCAAGCTTACGCTCAATGGATTCTGGCCCATCCTCTATATGATCTACCTCTACCTCCGTTCCAGGAAAGGCAACCCCTTTCAGATATTTCAGTGTCAGTTCATCCCACTTGTCCGTTGTTACTGGGTTTAACACAAATACTTTAACCATAACTCGACACCACTAAAATATCCACGTAAAATTAAATAACTTTACAGCCCTTAAAATGGAAGGGGCAATGTATAAAATTAGCTCCATCGAGATGGCAGAAGACCTAGTTCAAGGTGCTGCCGTGCTTGGCACAGGTGGTGGAGGAGACCCTAACGAAGGTTTAAAACTTCTAAAAGATGCATTAGAGGCTGGAAAGACTTTAGAAATTATAGGTCTCGATGAACTGCCAGAGGGGATAGTTGTCACTCCATATTATATAGGAACAATAGCTCCAACCGCGAAAACGAGGAAACCAATTAAGATAACCGATCCAATGGCGACGGCCTTTGAGAGTATGGAGAAGATTCTCGGCGAGAAGATTGGAGCCGTAGTTGCATGTGAAATAGGAGGACTTAACACTCCAATCGCCCTCGCTATTGGGGCGAAGATGGGAATACCAATGGTTGATGGAGACTTAATGGGACGAGCGGGTCCGGAACTACACCAATGCACGGTTCATATATTCGATGTGCCGATGTATCCATCCGTTCTGGTTACGGAGACGGGGAATGTAGTGATCATAGAGAGGTATGCGGATATAGATGACTATGAGTCCATGGCGAGGTATGTCTCTACTCTAGCTGGAAGATTTGTTGCAGCAGTTGACACACCCCTAACTAGGGAAGCGGCTAATAAGGTGATTATTAAGGGAACGATTACCAAGTGCATTGAAATCGGGCGAGCGATTAGAGAGGCTGAAGCAGGTAGAGAAAACCCCGTAGACATGGTCGTTAAGGCACTTAATGGATGGAAGATATTCGAGGGCGTCGTTGAGCGGTATACATGGAGGGATGAGAGGGGCTTTCTCATTGGAGATGCAATTGTAAGAGGGGAGGGAGAATGGAGTGGACATGAGCTGAAAAGCTGGATGATGAATGAGCACATAATGGCGTGGAGGGACGAAAAGCCCATAGTGATGCCTCCGGACCTAATTGCCTTCCTGCGCGATGATGGGAGGGCGATAACAAATACCCAACTGAAGGAAAGCATGAAAGTACACGTAATAGCGGCTAAGGCGCCGGAGGTGTGGAGAACCCCCAGGGGCCTAGAGCTATTCGGCCCAAGACACTTTGGCTTCGACATAGACTACGTACCGGTCGAGGAACTCGTCTCCCTGTGAGAAGGTGGCGAAGTGATGCATATACTTGTCATCAACCCGGTGGGGACGGATAGGTGGGATGAAAGCGATAGGAGGATATTCATGTCCTACGCATCACCCGAAACGAGTGTGGATGTTGTAAGTCTGGATAGTGGTCCAGCGAGCGTTGAGAGCAGAAAGACTTATGCTGAGGTCGTTCCCCTCGTCGTGGATAAAGCTCTAGACCTATACAAAGACTACGACGGCATAATCGTGAACTGCTTTTTAGACCCAGCCGTGGACGTATTGAAGTCGTTGCTAGAAGTGCCGATTGTTGGGCCCTGCGAGGCCTCCCTCGCCTTAGCAAGCATCATCGGATGGTGGTTCGTTATAGTAACCGTTAGGGGCGTCGAAGATGCCATAAGGGAACACGTCAGGGTTCTCGGCTATGAACATAGACTCAAATCGATCAGAAGCATAGACATACCAGTCCTAGAACTAGATAAAGATATGGAAGCAACTAAGGGTAAATTACTAGAGGAATGTAGAGGTGCAATCATAGATGGTGCAAATGTTATCGTGCTTGGGTGTACAGGACTAGCTGGTCTAAGTGGCTTCCTACAGCAGGAACTCCATATACCAGTTATAGATCCAGCTGCGGCGGCATTAAAGACGCTGGAAGCCGTGATAAGGTTGGGGGTTAGGCGATTTAAGGCGCAGAGTCTAGTTAGTCGCTAGGTTTAAGTTTCTTGGAGAGTTCTGCGAGTTCTGGGTGCGTGAAGCTTCCCTCTTTAGCTATTTGCTCCCCATCCATCCATATAGATGCGTTTAGACAGATTCCGTCCGTGTGGGATTTTGCCTTTCCAAGTTTTCCCTTAAAGGATTCAGCTTGATGTCCAAGCCCCCACTCAACGGAGCCCCAAACCCTCTCATCTTCTAAAATGAAGCCGCTTAGCTTCGCCCCAGGGTTACATCCGTATGATATGTGGGCAATGCGGAACATGTTAGGGTCTTGAAAGCTGGAGAGCCACTTCTTAAACACAACAGCCTCATGACCTCCCTCTATCTTCGTGACCTCCCCATCTTTAACGGTCAGCCTTATCGGGTTCGTTAGAAGTCCAAGCTCCTCTGGAGGCCAAACCGAACCGTCGAATACTATAACGCCGTTTATAGACTCCTCGATTGGCGCCCAATCAACCTGACCTATCAGCATATATTCCCCAGGTTTATCCGTGACAATTCCTTCACTAAACACAGGCCTATTGGGGTCGTTTTCAAACTCCACTTCCATTCCGGCTGGAGTTGTTATCTTCATGTGCTTCGCATTCCTGGTGAGTTCAGCGATCCTCTCCTGAAATTCTATGAGTGTTGGTATGTCTACGCGCCCAACACATCGTACAATCATTTCGGCAGTCATACCGCATAGGCAGATGTAGCGCACCCTGTGAGTTTTCATAGCTTCTATCCAAGGCGTTGAATATAGTAAGTACTTATTCGCGTACTCTATGAGGATATCACAATTCGACATTGCAACTGTAAGCGGCCTTGGTATGTCTGGGTCAGCGGCTTTTCCGACACCCCTCGGCGTCGGATATCGCATCATGGCGACTTTACCTCCTATACTATGAACAGCCTTTGCCGTCTCCTCGACGACTCTCCAGTCTCCTTCCGTGTCGGAGTAAATTAGAACTTCGTCCCCCTTCTTGATTCCAATCAAATCCTTTACCAGTTTATGGACGGCCTTAGCCAACTCCAAATCCAGGCTGGTCAAGGCAATCACATTATTACTCTAAAAGTGGTGTGTAAATAATGATTTTGGAATAAGAGAGTTAAAAGGGTGCATATTAAAACTAACGGAATAACTTTTTTACTCCACCAGATGGCAGGCAACTAAATGTCCGCCCCCCACATCTGTTAAGTTAGGCTCCACTTTCCTGCACTTGGAGGTCACGTGTGGACATCGAGTATGGAATCTACAGCCCGGTGGGGGGTTCTCCGGACTTGGAACTTCGCCCTTTAACACCATCCTCCTCTTCCTTTTTACATTCGGATTTGGAAGGGGGATTGCATCGAATAGTGCTTGAGTATATGGGTGCACAGGATTTTCAAAGACCTCCTCTGTATCCCCTATCTCCACAAGCTTACCAAGATACATGATCCCTATTTTTTCGCTCATATATTTTATCACGGATAGATTATGGGATATGAAGAGGTATGTGAGGTTAAGTTTAGAATGTAAATCTTTAAGTAGATTTAGTATCCGGGCTTGAACGGATACGTCCAAGGCTGATGTGGGTTCATCTAGAACTATGAACTTGGGGTTTAGCGCTAAAGCCCGAGCTATACCAACCCTCTGTCTCTCCCCCCCACTTAACTCATGTGGATACCTGTACATGTAATCCCCAGAGAGGCCAACAGCCTCCAGCAACTCTAGAACCCTTTCATAGATTTCCCTCTTTTCAAGTTTAAGGTGGGTTTTAAGAGGTTCACTAACTATGCCTAAGACAGTCATCCTTGGATTAAACGACCAGTAGGGGTCCTGAAAGACTATCTGCATCTCTCTTCTCAGTTTTTTCAATTCTCTTCTAGGTAGCTTCACGATGTTCCGTCCTTCGAATATTATGTCTCCAGCAGTTGGCTCCACTAGCCTCAGTATGGTTTTTCCTAGAGTCGTCTTCCCGCACCCAGATTCTCCAGCAAGGCCGAAAATCTCCCCTCTTCTTACTTTAAAATCGACGCCATCTACAGCCCTCACCCAACCTACGGTCTTAAATAGAATTCCGCCTCTAATAGGGTAATACTTCTTCAATTTCTTAACTGTGAGTAGTGCTTCAGTCAACTCTCACACCCTCCATAGAGGAAGCATGCAACAAAATGTCCACTATCCACCTCCACAAGCCTAGGCGCCTTCCTCTTACATATATCCATACAAAATGGGCATCTATTGTGAAACTTACATCCCGGCGGAGGGTTAATCAATTTCGGGACCCGCCCCTTAATGGTCTCTAGCTTCCCTTTACTTTCTAAAGTGGGAATAGACCTAAGGAGGCCCTGCGTGTATGGA
>Ga0190286_1000117_pt1 | contig 40259 bp, 36 predicted proteins | sample 48691834_MG_FD_183241 | JGI IMG/M metagenome (GOLD analysis project Ga0190286, IMG submission 183241) | Hydrothermal vent microbial mat bacterial communities from Southern Trench, Guaymas Basin, Mexico - 4869-18-3-4_MG | ecosystem: Environmental > Aquatic > Marine > Hydrothermal vents >... | reverse complement strand
CCCCTCCCCCCTCCCCAAAAGCTCCATAGGCGAGCAATTTGCCGCATCCCGCCCCTAGCTCCAAGTAATCTGGGTAGCTCTCGGCCAGGGCCAGGACGTCGGGGATGTAGACGTTGTCTATGAAATCTCTTATCTCGTTGAGATGCCAGAGAAAGGCGGCGATTTTATCCACGGTCGGGGCCTGCGTCACGCCACCGGGGACCACCCCCACGTTGTGGGGCATCTTGCCCCCGAAGATGGCCAGCATCTGGTGGGCCCTGCGGCGCATCTCGAAAGCCTTGATGTAATGGGCCGCCATCTCCAGGTTGACGTCGTCGGGGAGGCGGTAATCCCCCTCGTAACGGGGGGCGAAGGGCCCCAACTCGCCCCGCCCGATGAAATCCTTGACCGACCTCAAGGTGGGGTCGCTTCCCTCATAGTCGGCCAGCCTGGTCAGGTCAACGTAGTCGAGGGCCGCCAGGTGGTAAAAGTGCAGGATGTGCGACTGGATGAAGTTGGAGCCCAGGATGAGGTTGCGGATGATTTTGCCGTTAGGTGGTATCTCCTCGATGCCAAAGGCGTCATCCAGCGCCAGGCAGGAGGCCGTGGCGTGGGATGCGGGGCAGACGCCGCAGATTCGCTGTGTGATCCTGGCGGCATCACGGGGGTCTCTGCCCTGCAGGATCAGTTCGAAACCCCGGAAGAGGGTGCCTGAGCTCCAGGCCTCCTTCACCTCGCCGTTCTCCACTACGGCCTCGATTTTGAGGTGCCCCTCGATGCGGGTTATGGGGTCTATGATGATTTTGGCCATGGGGTTATGCCTCCTCCTTCCAGCATTCGCCTATGACGGGGATGGGAACATCGGTGATTTTCTCGTAGAGCGGCGAGACCACATCCGGGAAGCCGGGTTCCACACAGCCCATGCAGGGGGCGCCGTTCCCGATGCACCAGCTCGTCCCGTTGTTCCACAGCCGGAGGGGACAATCGGCGTAGGTCACTGGACCCTTGCAGCCCAGCTCGTAAAGACAACCCTCGTCGCCGAACTTCTGGGCGAACTTCCCTTCGTCGAAGTAGGCCCGGCGGGGACAGTTCTCGTGGATGAGCTTGCCGTAGAAGGCTTTGGGGCGGCGGAACTCGTCCAGCTCCTCCGGCTTAGGGAGGCCATTGAGCAGGATGGCAGCCACCGTCCCCACAAACCAATCGGGGTGGGGTGGGCAGCCGGGGATGTTGATGAGGGGGGTGGAGATGCCTCGGAGCCTGAAGACCTCCTCCACCCCGACACACTTGCCGGGATTGGGCTCCGCGGCGGGGATGCCGCCAAAGGCGGCGCACGTTCCCAGGGCGATGACCGCCAGGGCGTTTCGTCCCAGGGACTCCACCCGCGAGAGTATGGAGACGGGTTCGTCTCCCACCTCGCCCACGGAGCAATAGCCCTCAGCGGTGGGGATGGCCCCCTCCACCACCAGGAGATAGCCGCCCCGCAGCTCCTGCTCAACCCCCTCCAGCACCTCCAGGGCCACCTGGCCCGAACCGGCCATGACCGTGGGGTGAAAGCGTAGGTTGACGTGTCGGCCGGGGATGACTTCATCAATCAGGAGGTGCTTGATGGTGGGGCTGGCGGCGTTCAGTACCGATACGGAACAACCGCTGCAAGAGGCTCCCTGCAGCCAGACGACGGGATATTCTTTGGTCTCATTAGAATCGTCCATTTTGCCTCCCTCCGTTGTCACCGCCGTTCAGACCCTAAGGGTAATAACCGCCGATGGAGGTGATAAAAGCCTCATCGGCGGTTAATCTCGCCTCTTTCTCTGGCTCCCCCAAGAGAGCATCCCGCCCAAGATTTAGGGCCTGGGCAGGAGCTTTGCCCGCTTCACGATCTCGGGCACGGCCTCCTCCCAGCCGATGGCCATGATGTGCACCCCGGATACTCCTTCGATCTCCCGCACCTGTTCGATGACCTCAACGCAGATTTCGATCCCCTCCTCCTGGCGCTTCTCCTTCGGCGTCTTTTTCATGCGCTCTATGATCTCATCGGGCACGTCCATGCCCGGCACCTTGGTGGCCATGTAGCGCGCCGCTCCCACCGACCTGACCGGCGACACCCCCGCCAGGATGTAGACCTTCTCGTGCAGGCCCATGTCGCAGACCCTCTTCATGTATTCCCGGAACTTGGGCACGTTGAACACGATCTGGGTTTGGATGAAATCCGCCCCCGCCATCACCTTCTTAGCCAGGCGATAGGGGCGATATTCGAACGGGTCGGCGAAGGGGTTGGCAGCCGCGCCGATGAACAGGCGGGGCTCGACGTCCATCTCCTCTCCGCACTGGAATTTCTTCTCATCCCGCATCTCCTTCACCATCTGGATGAACTGGATGGAGTCAAGGTCATAGACCCCTTTGGCTTGGGGGTGATTTCCAAAGGAGATATGATCGCCGGTGAGGCAGAGGATGTTACGTATTCCGAGCGCCGCAACGCCCAATACATCCATCTGGAGGGCGATGCGGTTACGATCGCGGCAGGTCATCTGGACGATCGGATCCAGCCCTTCCTCCTTCTCGATGAGGCAGGCGGCCCAACTTGCCATGCGCACCACCGCCGTCTGGCCGTCGGTGACGTTAAAGGCGTCGGCGTACCCCTTCATTGCCCTCGCCTTCCTCCTGACCACCTCGGGATCGGCGCTCTTTGGCGGACCGAGCTCCGCGGTGACGGCGAAGACGCCGCTTTCCAGGACCTTCTCTAGGTTGCTTCCCGCTTTCATGACTTATCCTCCCGATGACAAATTCGTTCCTACAGTCCTAAGCTCTCTATGACCTTCTTTGTCTCTTTCAGCTTCTCCATAAGGTCGATGGGCTCAACCTCCAACCTGCGCGGCCTTACAGCCTTGCTCCAATCGTGAGGTTCGTTTATCTTTAAAAACTTATCGAGCTCGCCGAGCTTCTCCAGCCTCCTATAGATCATAACCCAAGCGCAATCACGCGTGGGATCTACCTCGCATTTGCCATCTTTAGTTGTCCCTCCGCAGGGTCCATTTAACAATCCTTTAGGACATTGCACCAACGGACAGATACCGGCGGTTTTACCCAGCTCGCATGCGCCGCACGCCTGGCATTCCTCCTTGAAGACGGCGGGGCCTCCGCTGGAAAAACCCAAGGCGTTGACGGCGGGATATATAGGCTTTACGATGCCCATCTCCTCATCCAGATATCCCCTCACCGCCTGTGCTCCATCGCCACAACACTGCATTAACATGGCGTCGCACCGCTCTATCTCCTCCCTGTGTTCTCTCAGGAACATCGAGGACATCGGGAGATAACAGGCGAACACGGCGAAAGGCAGAGCGATTTTACCTACAATCTCCTTGCCTTCCTTCTCTAGTCTCTCCGCCATCTCGTTTACCTCCTTTACGCCACCGGTGTGGAAGATCGTAGCACATCCCCCACAGCCCATAAGAACTATCCTCTTCTTGCCCTCGAGATATCCCAGGATCTCCTCAAAGGGTTTCAGTTCTTGAGCGTTCATCTTATCCTCCTTCATCGGTAGATAGGCTCGATGGGATCGCCCTCTAACCGCCTCGCCATGCGGAGCTCGGAGGCAAGTATCCCTACTTCCTTCTCCCCGCCAGCGAAGCAGACGGTGGTACAGGTGCCGCAGCCGAGGATCAAAACCTTGTGATACCCGGCGAGCATCTCCTTGATTTCATCGAAAGGCTTTCGTTCGGCTACAATCACCTCTCAGACCTCCTTCTCCAGATATCGCATTATACACTGGCAGAACTCCTCGATATCCCTCAAGTTCTCCCGCAGTGAACGATGGACGAGTTCCGATGCCACGTGAAGGTAGCCATGAACGATGACGTTACGCATACCAATGGCCTGGATGAGCGAAGCAGCCAGTGCTTGGGGGATGATCTCGGCTTCAGCAAGGATGGTCATCAATTCACCTCGGTCCTCAGGCTTGCGCAGGTTCAGAGCGGCTACCAGGTGGCTGGCGATGTCGGTGATCGCCTCTAAGCAGGTTTGTAGACTGTAAAGGAGGCTGTTCACCCTTCGCGGATCGGCGCGGAGTGTCGCCAGGTCTAATTTCGCATCCTCCTTCAGCAAGCCGAGTGTGACTTGAATATAATCTAGACGCTCCTCGATCACCCGCCGGTCAATCATATCTGCTCCCCCTTCCCCCATACGCCCATCGAGGACCCTTTTTCGCAGATATCGCCGTCGGATTGCATGGAAGTCGATATGATCCAGATACCTTTGCAGCACTTGGGTTTCAACGGTTACACGCTGGGCTTCGCTGGCCGCATACAGTAAGCGTCCATCCCGGATGATACGGTGTCCTAACAGTGGCGATGCATCGTTGAGGTAAATCAAATCAACGTTGCCCACAAGCCCTCTTAGCTCAGCTAACAAAGGCAAATATAGCTCAAGCCGTGCTGGGCGTCCACCATCTCCTTCTATGTAAACGGCCACATCAATGTCGCTGAGGGATGTGGCCTTGTCCACAGCCCGGGAACCAAACAGATACGCCAACCCAATAGGGTGAGAAGTGGTGGCGAAATAATCTCGCAATTTGCCCAGCAATTCGTGTTCGCTTGCACTCGATTTAGATTCCAACTTGTGGCTCCTCTCCGTCATCTTTCCAGCTATCGCGATGAAGTGAACAGCCCCCACCTCCCGCCAAGGCGGAGGTTTAAGGCGATGCTCCCCTTCTCCCGGACTTCAGCGGATTCGGCCCCAGCCTGCGGATCCTCTCCGTCATCTCTCTGGCTATCTCGGCGAAGTGGGTTGCCTCCGCCGAGGAGGGGAAATGCATCTCCAGGCGCTCCCCGCCCAGGCCTATCTCATCAAGGATGCCCTTGACATAGTTGACTCCTTTCTCAGCTCTCAGATTGCCTTCCAGGTAATGGTATTGCCCCTTCAGTCAACCGGCCACGAAGACGCCATCGGCCCCTTCCTCAAAGGCCCTCAGCAGGTAGAGGACGTCCACCTTGCCGGTGCAGGGCAGGTGGATGATCTTAACGTTGGTTGGATACTGAAGGCGCATCGAACCGGCCAGGTCGGCAGCCGCATAAGCACAATAGTGGCAGCAAAGGGCGATGATCTATGGCTCGAACTCATTCATAGAAGCGCCTCCTTCATCGAAGTCCTAACGACCGCAATATCTGCTCCATTAAAGCTGGGGCGATCCAGGTTCCCTCGGCTACCAGCAGTCTTAAATCCGCCTCGATATCTTTAACCAATCCACGCCGATAGCCTTCAGCCAATAAACCCAAGGTGCCCCGCACCCGTAATCCCAAGCTTTGGGCTATTCGCCTGCCATGCAATTCGTCCAGTAGAACCAGCTCAGCTTTGAGTTCGTGGGCTAAGGCAATGGCCTCCGCCTCTCCTCGATCTAATATTTCTGCCAACAGTTGCAGCAACGGCGTTTCACTGGGCGTTTGGACCGTTATCCAGCTGGCTTCCGCTGTCTCTTCAGCACCAGGGCGACCATGGCCTCGGATAACCAATTCATTGTACACCGCTGGTGGTATAGTCAGGGTTCCGAAGAGAGCTTCCAGCAGTTCGAAACGGCCGATTTTGGCCAGGTTGATGAGCGGTGTACTGTTGGCGGTGACGAGCTTCATAAAGGCTTAAGCTCCGCCTCCAGTTCTTCCTCTGTGAACTGGAAGATGGAAATTTGATGCGCCCCACATAGCATCAGAAATTCCGCCTTGCTCATTCCCAACAGTTCCGCCGCTTTGCCAAAAGGCAATTCCCCCTGCCGAACCAACTCCAGCACAAAGGTCTGCTTTAACGCCTCTCCGATCTCCTGTCGGCTTAAGCGAGAGATATGTAGGAGTTCCTCAGGCAACGCTATTGACACTTTTATCTCAGCCATTTTGACCCCTCCATCGCTTCCTTACCTCTAAACCCCCGGCGTCTCCATAAACAGCGCCTCCTCCTTGGCCAATATCTGCTCATCCCGGAAGTGCGAAAGCTGGATGGCCTTGGCCGGACACTCGGCGGCGCAGATGCCGCAGGCCTGGCACAGGGTAGGCGACTTCGCAGGGGGGACGCAGCTCCTTCGTGTCTACAGAGGTCGCCGATGGCCGGTGCGACCCAACGCCGATTATACTACACTCAGCCCATTTGTGCAATTTGGTGCAAACCGATCCATCTCGATGGGTTTGACAAAGGGCGGATTTATGATAACATAAGTCGTTGGTTCACTTGAGGAGGCGGGTATGGGAAGAGAGTACGACATCGCCGTCATCGGCGGGGGGCCGGGCGGATATGCGGCAGCCATCCGCGCCGCCCAGCTGGGCGCCAAAGTGGCCTTGGTGGAGAAGGATAAGCTGGGAGGGGTCTGCCTTAACCGAGGCTGCATCCCCACCAAAGCCCTGGTCAGGAGCATCGAACTGCTGCGCCAACTCGAAGGGGCGGATAAGTTCGGGGTCATCGCCGGCAAGCCCGCCTTCGACTTCGCCCGTATGATGACCCGTAAGAGAGAGGTGGTCGAGAGGCTGGTTGCTGGCCTCGAGGCGCTGATGAAGGCCAATAAAATCGAGGTCCTTCGCGGCACAGGTGAGCTTCTCAAGCCCGGCCTGTTGCGCATCAGCCGCGAAGGGGACGAGGCCTGGGAGATAACCGCCGCCAGAATCGTCATCGCCACCGGATCCATTCCAGCCAAGCCGCCCATCCCCGGCCTCGACCTCGAGGGCGTCCTCACCAGCGATGATTTTCTCGAACTGGAGAAGGTGCCAGCAGAGGTGGTCATCGTCGGCGGGGGGGTGATAGGCATCGAGTTCGCCACCATCCTGAACGCCCTGGGGACTAAGGTCACCATCGTCGAGATGCTGCCACGCATCCTGCCTCCCATCGACCACGAACTGGCCCGCCGTTTGAGGCGGCTCCTGAGGCACCGAGGCCTGGAAATCCACCTCAACTCCCCGGTGAGGGAGATAAGGCCCAGGGATGGCCGCCTGCTGGTGAGGTTCGAGACGCCCCAGGGCGAAGGGGAGGTGGAGGCGGAAAAGGTGCTTATAGCCACAGGAAGGACGCCCTACACCCTCGGCCTTAACCTAAAGGAGGTCGGGGTAAAGGTGGAGCGAGGGGCCATCGTCGTGGACGAACGCCTGCGGACAAGCGTCCCGGGCATCTACGCCGCGGGCGACGTCACGGGGGGCACTATGCTGGCGCATGTGGCCACCCGCGAGGGGGAGGTGGCAGCGGAGAACGCCTTGGGGCACGAACGGTGGATGGACTACAGGGCAGTGCCCAATTGCATCTTCTCCGTCCCTGAAGTAGCAAGTGTAGGCCTCACGGAGGAAGAAGCTAAGGAGAAGGGCATCCCCTACAAGGTGAGCAGATTCCCCTTCCTTGCCAGTGGACGGGCCCTGACGATGGGAGAGACCGAGGGGATGGTGAAGATGATCTGTGAGGAGGGAACGGGGCGGGTCTTGGGACTTCACATCATGGGCCCTCATGCCACTGAACTCGTCGCCGAAGGGGCGCTGGCCATCCGATTGGGGGCCACAGCCAGGGACATAGCTGAGACCATCCACGCCCATCCCACCCTCTCGGAGGCCGTTATGGAGGCGGCATTTGAACAGCTGGAAGGCTCGATCCACCTCCCTCCCCGACGGAAAACGCGGTGAAAGCGAGCCTTGGGAGGCCAGATCTTCTCCTGAAATGAACAGCGAGTTGGCAGGGTGATCGGCCATCGCCCTTTGCGTCGCTTGAACATCTTGGTCAAATGTGGTAAAATACTTCTGCATGCGGTTCATAGCGGGTAGATTTATGAGCAGGGAGTGAGAGATGGAACAAAAGGAACGCCTGATAGACGAGATCGAGCGGATGCAGAGGAGGATAGATCGCCTTTTTGTCGAGGTCATCTCGGCGAGCAATCTGCTCTTAGTACGTCGGGCTCGAGCTTGGCGCCCCCCGACCGACGTCTACGAGACGGATGGCTGTATTGTGGTCAAAGTGGAGATAGCCGGCTTGAATGAGAACGATTTCACCATCTCGTTATCCGGCCGCACCTTGACCATCAGAGGAGTGAGGCATGATCCAGCGGTCAAGCGCTCCTACCAACAGCTGGAGATAAATTACGGCTATTTTGAGACCGAGGTTTATCTCCCCTTTGCCATAGATAAAGACCGGATCGAAGCGACTTATAAGGATGGCTTCCTTACAGTGGTTTTGCCTAAAATTAGGACCAAGAAAGTGCCGGTGACGAAACCGCTTACTCCTCTCTCTGAGAGCAGGTAGCCCGCGATCGATCGCGGGCGGCTTCGTCAAATGGTGCCCCCTTCGCGGCAGAGCGAATAAGCGGGGCATAGGATAAGGACCGGCATGGGGGTTAAATAAGATGGATTTTAAAAAATTCTGGAACACGATGTTGAGAAAACAGGGGAAAGGCACTGCGGTAAAAACCCTTGCTCCTTCGCCACCTGAAGGGGAGAAGAAGGAAGCTCCGCTGAGCATTCCCAGCGAGTTGGCCGTTTTACCCCTTCGGGGGGTGGTCGTTTACCCCTTAACCGTCTTGCCGTTGACGGTGGGGAAGCCGCGTTCCATCAAACTGATAGACGATGCCGTCCTGGGGAATCGCCTCATCTGCCTCGTCTCATCCAAGGACGAGAAGATAGAGCTGCCAGGGCCCGATGACGTCTATCGGACGGGCACGGCAGCTATGGTTCACCGCTTCCTCAGGGCCCCCGACGGCACCATTCGCCTCATAGTTCAGGGCCTGGAGAGGGTGAAGATCAAGGAATTCACCCAGGAGTCGCCTTACCTCAAAGCCAGGGTGAAGGTGGCCCCTGATTTGGTCGAGGAGACCACCGAGGTGAAGGCCCTGGTGCACAATGTCACCGAGCTCTTCCGCCGCATGGTTTCCCTGGTTCCTCACATCCCCGACGAACTGATGATGGCCGCTGTGGGCAGCGTAGACGAGCCCCGTCAGCTGGTCTACCTCATCGCCACCAGCATCCGCATGGACGTGGAGGAGGCTCAGGCCATACTGGAGTTGGATAGCGTCAGGGACAAGCTGCGGAAACTAAACGAGATCCTCACCAGGGAGCTCGAGGTGCTGGAGCTGGGCAAGAAGATCCAGACCGAAGCCCGGTCCAAGATGGAGAAGATGCAGCGGGAGTATTACCTCCGCCAGCAGTTGGAGGCCATCAAAAAGGAGCTGGGGGAGGAGGATGAGCGCACCATTGAGATCAACGAGTTGAGGGAGAAGATCGAGGCGGCGGGCATGCCTGAGGAGGCTAAGAAGGAGGCCAAACGGGAGTTGGATAGGCTTTCCAAGCTCCCCACCGCCGCAGCTGAATACTCGGTTATCAGAACCTATCTGGACTGGCTGGTCAACCTCCCCTGGAACGTGACCACTGAGGACAATTTAGACATCGCTCATGCCCGTAAGGTCCTTGACGAGGACCATTATGATCTGGAGGAGATCAAGGAGCGCATCCTGGAGTATCTGGCCGTGCGTAAGCTGCGCCAGGAGCGCAAGGAGGAGATAGAGAAGAGGGAGGAGACGGACTACATCCGCCGGGAGAGGGAGGGGATCATCCTCTGCTTTATCGGTCCTCCCGGAACGGGCAAGACCTCCCTCGGCCGATCCATCGCCCGCGCCTTGGGGCGCAAATTTGTACGCCAATCCTTGGGTGGGATGCGCGATGAGGCGGAGATCCGAGGCCACAGGCGAACCTATATCGGCGCCCTGCCGGGGCGCATCATCCAGGCCCTCAGGCGGGTGGGAACCAAGAACCCTGTATTCATGCTGGATGAGATCGACAAGGTAGGCAGGGACTGGCGGGGGGACCCAGCCTCCGCCTTGCTGGAGGTGCTCGATCCCGAGCAGAACAAGGAATTCCGCGATCACTACCTGGATGTGCCCTTCGACCTCTCGCAGGTCATGTTCATCACCACGGGCAACGTCTTGGACACCATCCCGCCTGCCCTTCGGGATCGCATGGAGATAATCAGGCTATCGGGCTACACCGAAGAGGAGAAGGTCAAGATCGCCCAGGGTTATCTCATCCCCCGCCAGATCCGGGAGAATGGCCTCCGCCCGGAGGAGATAGAGTTCACTGAGGGTGCCATCCGTAAAGTCATCCGCGACTATACTCGTGAGGCCGGTGTGCGCAACCTGGAGCGAGAGCTGGGCTCGATCTGCCGTAAGGTGGCCACCAAGATAGCCGAGAGCCACGAAGGCAAGTGGGTGGTGACCGAGAAGGAGGTGGAGGAGTTCCTAGGGGCGCCTAAATACTTCTTCGAGGCCGCTGAGCGCACGGAGATCCCCGGTGTGGCCACCGGCTTGGCCTGGACGACCACCGGCGGGGATATCCTCTTCGTGGAGGCCACCAAGATGCCCGGCAAGAAAGGCTTCATCCTCACCGGGCAGTTGGGCGATGTGATGAAGGAGTCAGCTCAGGCAGCCTTGAGTTACGTGCGTTCCAGGGCTAAAGAGCTGGGCATAGACGAGGATTTCTTCGAAAAGCATGATATCCACCTCCATGTGCCAGCGGGGGCCATCCCTAAGGACGGCCCATCGGCAGGGGTGACTATGGCTACCGCTTTGGCTTCCCTCCTCACCGATAGGCCCGTCAAGGCAGACGTGGGCATGACCGGCGAGATCACCCTAAGGGGGAAGGTGCTCCCAGTGGGAGGGATAAAAGAGAAGGTGCTGGCTGCCCACCGGGCTGGCCTTAAGACGGTCATCCTCCCCAAGCGCAACGAGAGGGACCTGGAGAAGATCCCGGAGGAGGTGAGGAAGGAGATGAACTTCATCCTGGCCGACACCGTAGATGAGGTCCTTAAGGCCGCCCTCACCGATCGCCGGGTGGAGCCCGAAGTTCCCAAAGGCGAGGAAGAGAGCGACAATGCTCGCCAGACTGAGGGTTAAGAATCGCAAAAGTTTAGAGGATGTGGCCATCCCCTTGAGGTCTCTGACAGCCCAACAACGCTGGGAGGGGGATTTTATTTATCTCCTTCGATAGCCGAAGAGTAGAGTTGTTGCACAATTGGCTGATTGGCTCCAAAAGGGTAATTTTCTCCTATGAAGGCCAAACCATGCACAGAAATAGGCGACCTGGCCTCCAAGATCGCTTCGCAGGGGACAAAAGTTCCCAAAGTTTAGGCGATGCCGGGATTGGTTTCAAGCCTGTCCACAATTGTGCAACAACTCTAGTGATTGCATAATCGGGCGTAAACGCAATATCTTGCACGGGCAAGCTGAACAAAATCGAGCTGAAATTTCGTGCCCTGTGGTTATTGTGCAATCTCTCTACTAAAAGACCTTTGAGATGAGGATCTGGGTTAAATTCGGCTTGTTAACAATTTTCATACTCTTCGGCGGCCTCTTTCCCGTCTTGGCCCAGGGTGGAGAGCACGTGGACGTCATCACCATCAAGGGCGTCATCGACCCTCTTATCGCCCAATATGTGGACCGAGGGATCGAGATCGCCCAACGTGACGGGGCCCAATGCCTGATTATCCAATTGGACACCCCAGGCGGATCGGAGGGCCCGATGCGGGCCATCGTGCAGGACCTGCTGAACTCCCCCGTGCCCGTTGTGGTCTACGTCTCCCCCTCTGGAGCAAGGGCCGGCTCGGCGGGGCTCTTCATCACTTTAGCGGCCGACATCGCAGCTATGGCTCCCGGAACTAACATTGGAGCTGCCCACCCAGTGGGCATCACCGGAGCCATAACCGGCGTGATAGAGGAGAAGGCGACCAGTGATGCTGCTGCTTACGCCAGAGCCATCGCTGAAAGAAGGGGGCGCAATGCCGACTGGGCTGAGAAAGCGGTACGCGAAAGCGCCTCCATCACGGCGAAGGAAGCTGTAGAGACCAAGGTCGTCGACCTCATAGCCGACGACCTGACAGATCTGCTGGAGAAGATCGACGGCGAGCAGGTGTCCACAGCTTTAGGAGGGCGCACCCTGGCCACGAAAGGGGCTCAGCCTTCCGAGGTGCCAATGTCCATGCCGCAGAGGATCTTGCATACCATTGTCGATCCCAACATCGCCTATCTGCTTCTCACCTTAGGCATCTGGGCCTTGGTCGCCGAGTTCTATCACCCAGGGGCTATCCTCCCCGGGGTGACGGGGGCTATCTGCCTGATCCTGGCCTTCGTCGCCTTCGGGAGCCTGCCGGTGAACTGGGGCGGCGTCGCCCTCATCGTCTTGGCCATCATCCTTTTTATCCTCGATATCAAGGTCGCGGGATACGCTCTGAGTGTAGGAGGGGCGATCGCCTTCATCCTGGGCTCGCTGATGATCTTCAGCCCCTTCACTCCGCCATCCCCGGCCATGCCTCCGCTCGCCGTCTCTCGGCCCCTTATCGCCGCTATGACCGCTTCGATCACCGCCTTCTTCCTCTTCGCCCTCTCCGCCGGGCTCAGGGCGCAGCGGGCTAAAGTGATCAGCGGGATAGGAGCTATGGTGGGAGCAACGGGTATAGCCACCTCCGATCTCGACCCCCGGGGCACGGTCCAGGTGAAGAGCGAGCTGTGGAGCGCCGTGGCTGAGGGAGGGGAGACCATCAAGAAAGGGGAACGGGTGAGGGTGGTAGCTGTGGAGGGGGTGAGGCTCAGGGTGGTAAAGGAGTAAGGCTTGTATTTGGTGTGTTCGGGTGCTGAGATCGGCCTGGGGCTTTGAGCTCCAGGCTCTATTATGAACGCCTTAAGGAGGTGGGCGATGTTAGCGATACCCGGGAGCCTCTTCAGTCTGGGCTTATTTATAGTGCTGGCGATCATTATCCTCAGCATGGCTATCAAGGTCGTGCGCGAGTACCAGCGGCTGGTGGTGTTCCGCTTGGGGAGATGCATAGGCGAGAGGGGGCCAGGGATCGTTTTCCTGATCCCCATCGTCGATCGGCCCGTCTGGGTGGACCTCAGGGAGCAGTACCTGGAGATACCTCACCAGACCTGCATCACCCAGGACAACGCCCCAATCTCCATTGACTTCCTGATCTACTGGAAGGTGGTGGACGCGGTGGATAGCGTCATCCAGGTGAGGAACTTCGCCGGCGCCTCCCAGGGGATAGCCACCACCACCCTCAGGGCGGTGATAGGCGACATCATCCTGGATGACGTGCTGGCTAAACGGGAGCATATCAACCAGGTGCTCAGGGTGAAGCTGGACGAGGTCACGGAGCGGTGGGGAGTCAAGGTCACCGCTGTGGAGATCAGTGAGATTTTGCCTCCGCGGGATGTCCAGGAGGCCATGGTCCGCCAGATGACGGCGGAGCGCAACCGCCGGGCCATGGTCACCGAGGCCGATGGGAAGCGGGAGGCAGCTATTAAGGTGGCCGAGGGCGAGAAGCAGGCGGCTATTCTCAAGGCGGAGGGGGATCGGCAGGCCGCCATCCTCCGCGCCGAGGGGTTCTCCTTGGCCCTGGAGAAGATCTTCTCCGTAGCCAAAACCGTGGACGCCAAGACCATGAGCCTCCAGTATCTGGAGACCTTGAAGGCCCTGGGGGCCAGCCCGGCCACTAAATTCGTCTTCCCTATGGAGTTCGCTAATCTCCTGAGGCCATTTGCCCAGTTTGCCCAGGAGGCGATGGGAGGAGACCAAGGGAAGGCATCTAAATGAGCAGGGGTTCGAAACCCAGGGGCTAAGGCGGGAGGCGGACCGTGAGCTCTATCAAAGCAGGTGTGATCGGACTGGGCTTCATCGGGCCGGTACACATAGAGGCGTTGCGCCGCTTGGGCGATGTGGAGGTCATCGCCGTGGCCGGGGCCCGATGGGGCACAGCGGAGGCCAAGGCGGCCAAATTGAGCGTTCCCCGCGCTTATGCCGATTGGCGCGACCTCGTCGCTGACCCTGACGTGCAGGTTGTCCATAATTGCACGCCCAATTTCCTGCACTACGAGGTGAGCATGGCTGCCATCGGCGCTGGCAAGGCCATCATCTGTGAGAAGCCATTGGCTATGAACGCATCTCAGGCGGCCGAGCTGCTCCGAGCTGCGCAGGAGGCGGGCATCATCCATGCCGTGTGCTTCAACGACCGCATGTACCCTCTGGCCCAGGAGATGAAGGCTCGCATAGCACGCGGTGACATCGGCGAGGTGCGCCTCGTCCATGGGGCATTCCTCCAGGACTGGCTGCTCTACGAGACCGATTACAACTGGCGCATCGATCCTGCCATGGGCGGCGAGGCGCGGACCGTGGGAGATATCGGGTCCCATTGGCTCGATCTGGCCCAGTTCGTCACCGGCCTGAGGATCACTGAGGTCTATGCTGACCTGGTCACCTTCCTGCCGAAACGGCGCAAGCCCAAAGCCCATGTGGAGGCCTTCGCCGGGCTGGGCCTTGAGCCGGAGGAGTACGAGGAGGTTGAGGTGACGACCGAGGACTGCGGTCTGATCCTGCTTCGCTTTGAGGGGGGAGCGCGTGGTGCGTGCGTGCTCTCCCAGATGTGTGCCGGGCGCAAAAATTACCTCACGTTAGAGGTGTATGGCGCGCACGGGAGCTTAGGATGGAACCTGGAGCGCCCTAACGAACTTTGGTTGGGCTATCGAGACCGGCCCAATGAATTGTTGGCTAAGGACCCCGCCTTGCTTACCCCCGCCGCCCGTGCCTGCGTCCACTACCCTGGCTACCACAACGAGGGGTACCCCGACACCTTTAAAAACCTCTTCCAGAAGGTGTATGCCGCCGTGCGCGAAGGGGGCAGGATGCCTGAGGGCCCCACCTGGCCCACGTTCGAGGCGGGCTATCGGGCTAACCTGGTTGTGGACGCCGTCCTGCGGTCGGCGAAAGAGCAACGGTGGGTGGCAGTGGAGTGCTGAATGCGGTCCGATCTTGGGGCGTCCAGCGGGCCAAAGTCGGGTCACTTGGGCGCTTAAGAGGGATCTGGATTTAAATCATTGGTCACTAGAGTTGTTGCACAATAGTAGAGGGATCTAAGACCATTCCGAAAATGACCCGTTTTAGGCACTTTTGGCCCGCACGAAGCGGTTTTTGGAGACCAGATCACCCCATTTATGCGCAAATTTCGGCCATAGGAGAAAATCGTACTATCAAGGCCAGTCAGCCAATTGTGCAACAACTCTACTGATCCAGGAGGTTTTTATGACTACCGCTGTCTATCCCGGCACCTTCGATCCCATCCATTATGGTCACATAGACATTGCCACCAGGGCAGCGCAGCTCTTCGACCATCTCATCGTGGCTGTGTACGCGCGGCCTTCGAAGGAGCTCCTCTTCTCCACTGAGGAGCGGCTGGCTATGGTGCGGGAGGCCTTCAAGGAGTTCCCTAACATCAGCGTGGAGAGCTACGACGGCCTCACGGTGGAGTTCGTGCGGAAGAAGAAGGCGAAGGTCATCGTGCGGGGATTAAGGGTGACCTATGACTTCGAGCTGGAGTACCAGATGGCCCTGGCCAACAAGAAATTAGCCCCGGAGGTGGAGACGGTCTGCCTGATGACCAGCCTGGAACACGCCTTCATAAGCTCGAGCAACATCAAGGAGATAGCCCTATCGGGAGGATGCGTGAGGGGGTTAGTGCCACCTCACGTGGAGGTCGCCCTTAGGGAGAAGTTCGCCGCCTTGGGAGAGAAGGGGAGAATCAGAATGAAATCGATCTTCCTCCGGGATTAACGGCTTATGGAGCGCACCCACTTGTGCCAGAAGGGGGATGGTTATGGATATCCTTTATTTGCTCGATCGCTTGGAATCGGTCCTGAGTAAAGGCCGACGGATTCCCTTCACCTCCAATTTGATCATCAGGGAGGATGAGTGCCTGGAGCTTATTGATCAGATGCGGGTCTCCATCCCCGCTGAGGTGGAGCGAGCCAGAGAGCTCGAGCAGGAGAGGGAGCGGATCATCGCTCAGGCTCAGGAGGAGGCTGGACGCATAGTCGCCCTGGCTAAGGAGCAGATGGCCGAGGCGCTCGATGAACACAAGATACTGAAGGAGGCCCAGGCACGAGCGGATGCGATCATCGAGGATGCTCAACGCAAAGCCGACGCCTTTAAACTCGAGGCGGACAAGTACGCTATAGAAGTCCTGAGCAGGCTGGAGGAGGAATTGAGGAACCTGCTGAGCACTGTGCACAACGGCATCATAACTTTACAGGAAGAGGTACAGGAAGGGGGTGAGCAAATTGGGAGCGTTACCGAAGACCAGGATATCGAAGGGGCGACGTGATAGGCGTCGCGCCCATGATTCCCTGAAGCCGTTGAATCTGGTCCTCTGCCCCCAGTGTCACAAGCCTCGTTTGCCTCACCACGTCTGCCCCTGGTGTGGCTATTACAGGGGCGTCAAGGTGATTGAGGTCAAAGAGGAAACTAAGTGATGGGGCGGTTGCAGCTCATCGCCGAGGCAGGGGACCAGGTAGTTTGTTCTTAGGCGAGCTTAAGCAGCTGGGTAGGTTAAGCCATGGAAGAGGAACTGGGAAAAGTGATCATTGCCCCTGGGGTCCTGGTTACTATCGCCAGGCTTACCGCTCTCTCCATCCCCGGGGTGGTCAGGATGAGCAGAGGATGGGTGGATAGCGTGAGTCACTTCCTGGGGCGGACGATCTCAGGCGAGGGGGTAAGGATGGAGGTGGAGGACAACTCCGTCTCCATCGAGTTGTACATCGTCGCCGAGAGAGGCAAAAACATGGTGGAGTTGGGCCGTACCGTCCAGGCGGAGGTGGCTCGGGCCATCGAGGAGATGGTGGGGATGACAGTTAAGGAGGTCGACGTCCACATCCAGGATGTGGAATCTCCTCCTTCAGCCTGAACTTTCTCACCGGGGGATAATGGCTGTGGGGGTTAGACATCGCGCCAGGATCGTCGCCTTACAAGCCCTTTTCGAGATCGATATCGCCAGCCACGACCCCGAGGTGGTCCTGCGGCGCTGCTTGGATCGCCGCCCTTTGCCTCAGAGGGCGAGCGAATTCGCTCGCACCCTGGTTTTCGGTGTCCTCGAACACCGCGCCAAGTTGGATGACCTGATCCAAGAGAACGCTTCCCAGTGGCCCCTCGAGCAGATGGCCGTTATCGACAGGAATATCCTGCGCATGGCCATCTTCGAATTCGCTGTGGCAGGGACAGCTCCCGTCAAAGTGGCCATCAACGAGGCCGTTGAGCTGGCCAAACTGTTCGGCAGCGAGAGTTCGCCCCGCTTCATCAACGGGGTATTAGGTGCTATCGTGGCTAAGGGGATAAACCTTGGAGAAAAGGCCAAAGACTAAAGTGATAATCATGGGCGCCGCGGGGCGCGATTTCCACAACTTCAATGTCCGCTTCCGCGGCAACCCCGATTACCAGGTGGTCGCCTTCACCGCGGCCCAAATCCCGAACATCACGGGGAGGGTCTATCCCCCGGAGCTGGCTGGCCCAGGCTATCCCGATGGCATCCCCATCTACCCAGAGGACGAGTTGGCCAGGCTCATCAAGGAGTTCGAGGTCGACCGGGTGGTCTTCGCCTACAGCGACGTGTCCCACGAGTACGTGATGCACAGGGCCTCGATGGTCATAGCCTGCGGCGCCGACTTCGAGCTGATGGGGGCCAAGACCACCATGCTCAAAGCCAAGGTGCCTGTGGTGGCAGTCTGCGCCGTGCGCACGGGGTCCGGCAAAAGTCAAACGACCCGCCGGGTTTGCGAGATCCTGCGAGAGCTGGGCAGGAAGGCAGTAGTGGTGCGCCATCCCATGCCCTACGGCGATCTGAGGGACCAGATCTGCCAACGCTTCGCCTCCTACGATGACTTGGACAGATACAATTGCACCATCGAAGAGCGAGAGGAGTACGAGCCCCATATCGAAAGGGGCTTTGTCGTTTTCGCCGGCGTGGACTACCAGCGCATCCTCCACGAGGCGGAGAGGGAGGCCGAAGTGATCGTATGGGATGGGGGAAACAACGACCTGCCTTTCCTTGTTCCCGATCTACACATCGTGGTAGCCGATCCCCATCGGGCCGGCCACGAGCTGCGTTACCACCCGGGTGAATCCAACCTGCGCATGGCAGATGTGGTGGTCATCAACAAGGTCGACACCGCGGATCCGCTCGATGTGGCTAAAGTGAGGAGGAACGTGAAGGCGGCCAACCCCAAAGCGGTGATCGTCGAAGCCGCCTCGCCCATCTTCGTCGAGGCCCCAGAGGCCATCAGAGGAAAAAGGGTCCTTGTGGTCGAGGACGGGCCGACCCTCACCCATGGGGAGATGAGCTACGGAGCGGGAATGGTGGCCGCCAAGCGCTTCGGAGCGGCGGAGATCGTCGATCCGCGTCCCTACGCCGTGGGCTCCATCGTCGATACCTTTGAGAAGTATCCCCAGATCGGCGCTCTCCTCCCGGCCATGGGTTACGGGAGAGAGCAGATCGAGGAGCTGGAGGATACCATCAATGCCACCCCCTGCGACCTTGTGCTCGTGGCTACCCCTGTCGATCTCAAGAGGTTGTTGAAGCGGGTCAGGCATCCGATGCGCCGCGTGCGCTACGAGCTGCAGGAGATAGGACATCCAACGTTGAAGGATATTCTGACCCGCAAGCTGGTTTAAGCATTCGAAAGTTCAGCCCTCGGCACGAGGGCGATGCAAAATCAGCGCTCCAAAACGGCCTGGAGGCCATTGAGCTGAGATCCCTGAACGGAAGGCTCCCAGGCCAATTAACTTGGAGGAGAGGTGTTCACTTCCGTTCTTGTCCTTCTGCTCGGCGTCTTGGTGATCCCGATCTTGGACAGGCTCATAGCCGCCCGAAGGCTCGGCTTTTCCGCCCTGCTGATCGCCGGTGGCGCCCTCTTGTCCCTGCTCCTCCCGGGGGGAAAGTCCCCTTCAAGCCTCGTCCTCTCCCCCTGGCGACCCCTGATGGAGAGCGAATTGGCCTTTAAGATCGACGGCCTCGCCTTCGTCTTCGCCGTGTCTATGCTCCTCCTCGGCCTGACCTCATTTTCCCTCTCCCTCGGTGATGAAGGGGTGGAGGCGAGGCTCTACGTCGCTCGGCTCATCCTCCTGGCAGCGGGCCTGAGCTTCGTCTTCTCGGCCGATTTGCTCACCCTCTGCTTCAGTTGGATCTTCCTGGAATTCGCCCTTGTGCTGACGGAAGCAACGAGCTCTGTGAGGAGGCCTCATGCGGAGAGGATGGCCCAAGTCCTAGGGGTGTTGGCCCTTATGATGGCCGCTTTCCTCCTGGACAGCGGCCTTCCCTTCCAAACCTTTCTCGCGCTGGCCGTGCTGATAAGAATAGGCATCTATCCGCTTCGCCTCTGGAAGCTGGCCGAAGCGAGATCGCAAGCCTTGCCTTACCTGATCTCCACCGGCTCGGGCCTCTACCTGCTGGTTCGCACCCAACCCTCAAGCGGCCTGTTGACGGCCCTCGGCCTTATGGCCTTCCTGATCGGATCCATGCTGGCCTGGCTCGAGGGGGGCTCTCCCCGCTTCGTAGCCATAAGCCAGGTTGGATACGCCGTTCTGGTGGGGTCTGTAGCTCGCCCCCTGGCGGCAGCCGTCAACCTCCTCCTCTGCCTTGGCCTTCTCTTCGGTCAGGATAGGCCGGAGGCAGCGGGCCAGCTCCGCGAGGGGGTACGAGGGGAGCCCTGGCAGAGAGCTCCCTTGGCTTTGGCCCTGGTCTCCTTGATCGGCTTGCCCTTCACCTTGGGCTTCGTGAGCCGCTGGCTCCTGTACAACGCTCTGCCTCCTCAGAGCCTTTGGATCCTTGTCCTTTCCCTCCTGGCTGAAGTTATGCTCTCTGCTTCCCTGCTCAGGAGATGGCTGGCCTCTTCCCCTGGGCGTTTGCCCGCAGCGCATTGGGCAGGCGTCGCCTTCTTGGCCGTTCCCCTTCTCCTCTTCGGCTTCTTCCCCCCTCTGATTCGAGAGGGAGCCCTTCCAGACCTCTTCCACTCGGCCGAAGCTGCCCTCTGGGCGATTCTGCTTTCCCCACCTCTGGGGGGATACGTGCTCCACCGTTGGTGTAAGGTGCCCGCCCCACTTTCGGCAAGGCTCTCATCCCTGCTCGAGCTGGATTGGCTTTACGAGCCCTTAGGTAGGCTGCTGGGGAATGCCGAGGCCATCTTCTTAGGGATAGGAAGAGCGATCGAAGGGAGGAGTTACGTGGGTTGGGCATTGTTGGCCGTGTTCCTGTTCCTCCTGTTTCTGTGGTGATATGTTCGCATTCTTATCGTCCTTTTCGCCCAAAGCGATCGCCGTCGGTTTGGCACTTGCGGCCGGGATTGTGGCCGCCATCGGCAGCTGGCGTTTAGCCTTATTAGCCTTCTTGGCCCAGTACCTCTTAGCCAGCCTCCTTTTGGTCCAGCTAATAGGCCTACAGGTGGCTTTGACGAAGGCCCTCGTTGGAACCTCGATTTTCTTCGCCCTTTACCTGACAGCCCATCAGCTCTCCAAGGGGGGATGGGAGCGGATCGAGGGCCAGAGCTCTCCCCAGGCTGCTTTCAACAGCGCCTTTCGACTTCTGGCCGTCCTTCTGGTGGGGCTGGCCGTGCCCAGCTTGGCAGGACGCTATCCCTTGCCCTTGGTCTCGCCAGAGATGGGCCTCGCCTGCTACTGGCTGGGTTCAATGGGGGTTCTGGCAGCTATCCTAAGGGAGGAGCCATTAAGGGCAGGCTTGGGCCTTCTGAGCTTTCTGCTCGGTTTTGAGCTCTTCTATGTAGCCCTGGAACACAGCCTGAGCGTGCTTACCCTGTTAGGGGTCATCGATCTCCTCATCGGACTGGCCATCGCTTACCTCGCTTTGGCAAGGCGTTCCCTACCCTGAACGGTTAAGGCCTAAGGAGGACCCCATATGCTGAAGAGGGAGGAGCTGTGATCGCTGGACCTTCACTTCTCATCGGCCTTCCTCTGGCCATGGTTCCTATAGTTTACCTCCTACGCCGCTGGGAGAAGCTCGCTGCTTTCCTCTCGGCGGTCACTACTGCCGCTGTAGCCGGCCTTTGCCTCCATCTGCCCCTGGACAGGCCCTCTTGGATATTCGGATTCGTGGTGGATTTAGGCCGGACGGTTAGGGTGTTGGGGCGGGAATTCGCTCTGCTGGAGACAGGCCGCTTGACCATCGCTTTCGTTTTCGGGGTGGCCACAGCTCTCTTCCTCTTTGCTCGGTGGATCTCGCAGGGCCGCTCCTTCTTCCCCTTGGGATTGCTCATCTTGGGTCTGCTCAATTGCGTTATCTTGATCCGCCATCTGCTCTTCTCCGTTCTGTTTCTGGCGACGGCCTCCATCATCGCCGTTTTCATCGTTCAGGGCGGCCGTCGGGGCTCGGCCGAGGGGGCATTCCGCTACCTGATGAGCACCATCCTGGCCTTTCCGCCCCTTTTGGTGTCCATTTGGCTGATGGAGCAATACGCCCTCAACCCGGACGAAGTAGGCCTGATCCATTCTGCCATCGCCTTCCTGATGGTAGGTTTCGCCATCTTCCTGGCGGTGGTGCCCTTTCACGGGTGGGTGCCCGCCATAGCCGCTGAGGCTCCCCCCTTGGTCACCGCCCTAATCCTCACCGTGATGCAGGCCATCGTCCTTCTCCTCATGCTCAACCTTCTGGGAAGCCACCTCTGGCTGGCGGAGAACCCCCGTTTCTTTTGGACTTTGCGAGTGGTCGGGCTGGCCATGGTCGTCTGGGGAGGGTTTTCCTCCCCATTTCAGCGGGATTTCGGCCATCTGTGGGGCTATGCCGCCTTGAACGATATGGGTTGGGTGCTGGCGAGCTTGGGGATGACCTCTCCTTCCGGATTGAGCATTGCCCTCTGGCAATTCGCGAGCCGCACTGTGGCCATGGTCATGGGAGCTATGGGTTTGGCCGTGATGAGGCATCGCGCCCGAGGTGAGGCGGGATTCGCTCAGCTGAGAGGGGCGGCTCGTCGCTTGCCCTTCTCTGCAGCCGGGCTCATCTTGAGCGGCCTCTCGCTGGCCGGCTTCCCCTTCACTATCGGCTTCCCAAGCCGATGGGCTGCGTTTTCCCTCGTAGCAAGCCATGTGGGCAACTGGCTTAAGCTGGGCGCCGGCTGGCCGCTGCTCCTGATCTTAGCCGATGGCGGCGTGGCTGCAGGATACCTGCGCGGCCTGAATGCCCTCCTCAGCTCCTCTCCCGATCCCGATTTAAAGCCCGAACCTGCCTTAACCTCGATCGTGATTCTGAGCACCATCCTGCTCTGCCTCGTCTTAAGCATTTACCCCCAGCCCCTCCTCGTTTGCATCCGGAGCGCAGCCGGGAGCCTCGCTTCCCCTTCGCCTTAGCCTCCTTTTGCATCCCCTGCTTTTAGCTTGTGCATCCCCATCTTGGATGTTCTCCACCCGGGATGTTAACGAAAATTTGATAGTTTTTGAGAGGAAAGTTATGCTACACTAAGTGTGAATTGAGCGTTTGGAGCGGATTCTATAAACTCAATTTGGAGGAGCGGGTCCGCGCCGTAGCGGAGTGGGCAGGCTTAGAGCCTGAGGAGGCGGAGGTTCTGCGCCAAGGGCTGAGCTTGGCCCAGGCCGAGAGGATGATCGAGAACGTGGTAGGGACCTTCGCCTTGCCTTTAGGAGTGGCTGTCCATTTCCTCATCAACGGCCGTGACCATCTGATCCCCATGGCCATCGAGGAGCCCTCGGTGGTGGCCGCTGCCAGCCACGCCGCCAAGCTCGTCCGCGAAGGCGGTGGCTTCGTCGCCGAAAGCACCGAGCCGGTCATGATCGGCCAGGTGCAAGTGCTCCACATCGCCGATGTGGAGCACGCCGCTCTGGAGGTCCTGAAGGCCCAGGAGGAGATACTCGCCCTGGCCGATGCTCAACACCCTACCATCGTCCGCTTAGGGGGTGGGGCGAGGGGACTGGAGGTGCGGAAACTGACGGATACCCCGGTCGGCCCCATGCTGGTGGTCCATCTCCTCTACGACACCCGCGATGCTATGGGGGCCAACGCTGTAAACAGCGTCTGCGAGGCCGTCGCCCCCCTCATCGAGCGCCTGACGGGAGGGCGCGTGGTGTTGCGCATCCTCTCCAACCTGGCCGACAGGCGCCTCGCCAGGGCGAGATGCGCCGTTCCCGCTTCGGCCTTAGGAGGAAATGAGGTCGTCAGGGGCATTGTGGAGGCTTGGGCTCTGGCCGCCGTTGACCCCTATCGGGCGGCGACCCACAACAAGGGTATCATGAATGGGATCGACGCTGTGGCTATCGCCACGGGAAACGATTGGCGGGCCATCGAGGCTGGAGCACATGCCTACGCCGCCAAAGGCGGAAGCTACGGGCCTTTGACCAGATGGGAGCAGGATGCTGATGGCAACCTGATCGGCTCCATCGAGCTTCCTTTGGCTGTGGGAATTGTGGGAGGAGCGACCAGAGCTCACCCCACAGCTAAGGTGGCCCTCAAGATCTTGAAGGTGAATTCGGCGCGGGAGCTGGCCGAAATCATGGCCGCCGTGGGGCTGGCCCAGAACCTGGCCGCGCTCAGGGCCCTGGCCACCGAGGGCATCCAGCGGGGCCACATGAGGCTCCACGCCCGCCAGGTGGCCATAGCTGCGGGAGCTAAAGGCGAACTGATCGATCGAGTGGCGGAGCGGATGGTGGCCGAGGGGAGCATTAGAGTGGACAGGGCGAGGGAGATCCTCAATGCCCTAACCTCAGCTCTGAAAGCCTAATCGTTCCAAGCTATCGAGCAATTGCGGCTAAGGCGGGGGGACGCTCCAAATAGGTGATAGGAATGCATTTAGCAGGCGATGGGTAGAAGTAAGACACTTTCAGGAACCGGTTCACCGGCGGTGAGGTGATGATCTTCACTACCATCTGGTGCAAGTCCTTAGGCAGATCGGCCAAGCCGGTGAGGGGGAAGCTCTTAGGACCCATCTCCGTCGGTTGTGCTAGAGTGGAGAAGTTGATCAGGATTAAACTCAGGGCTTTCTCCTTCTCCTTATCGAAACGCAAGATGATGTTATCGGTCAATTCGATGGTGCAGTTCGCTCTGCCTTTCTCGAAGACGATTTCTAGGTCATCGCTATCTCTGTCATACATAAAGTGAATCGTCCGGCTATCGTCGAGCGTTATATCGGCCTTGTAGATGTCAAGTTCACCGCTCATCTCTCACCTCTTTCGATAGATGTAGGCGGGCCAGGAAGTAGTAACAAAGTTATTGCGAAAAGTGGTGCCATCGGGGCGCTGACGCACGGTAAAGACAACGACTACAACTATATGGTTAAAGTCCGGCAGCAAGCTATCACAGCGTTTATAGTACCTGTATTTGCTAGGGTCGGCTGGCTCTTGTCTCCGCCGACCGGTTCTGAGAGCATCCAGCAGGTCATCCAAATGGCCTTCGAGCTCCGGATGGTATTCCAGAATATGCCGCCAGCGCTCTGCCGTGAGATATATCTCATTGCCATGTCTATCTCTCACCACCCACTTCTTGCCGGAGTTGGGCAAAGTGTTCACTCCCTTCCGGGGGTGTTTCGATATGGCACATTAATCGTACACCTAAACGATGCTTTTGTCAAAGTGCTGAGGAACTAAATGAAACCAAGTAGAGACGTGGGCATCGTAGGCTACGGGGCTTATGTGCCCCGCTACAGGCTGCCAGCCTCGGAGGTGGCCAGAGTCTGGAGAGGAGGGAGGGGGCCCCTTCCCATCGAGGAGAAAGCTGTGCCGGGCTTGGACGAAGACACAGCTACCATCTCCATCGAGGCGGCCCGCAATGCTCTGGCCAGGGCTGGGATAGATCCTCAGCTCATAGGTGCCGTCTGGGTGGGCAGTGAGTCCCACCCGTACGCCGTCAAACCCACCGGCACCATCGTCGCCGAGGCCATCGGCGCCACCCCCGAGGTCCTCGCCGCCGATTGGGAGTTCGCCTGCAAGGCCGGAACGGAGGTCGTACAGGCGGCTATAGGCCTCGTCGCCTCGGGGATGGCTCGCTATGCCCTGGCCATCGGCGCCGACACCGCTCAGGGGAGGCCAGGCGATGCCTTAGAGTACACCGTCGGCGCGGGGGGAGCCGCCTACATCATCGGCCCCAGGGAGGAGAGCCTGGCCTATTTCGAGGGCACCTACTCCTATGTCACCGACACGCCTGACTTCTTCCGCCGGCCCTGTCAACGCTATCCCACCCATGGTGGCCGTTTCACCGGCGAGCCGGCCTACTTTAGGCATACCCTGGCCGCCGGACGCAACCTGATGGAGATGCTAGGTCTGAGGGCCGAGGATTACGCTTATGCCGTCTTCCACCAGCCCAACGCTAAATTTCCCGTTCGGGCGGCCAAGGAGCTGGGCTTCACCAGGGAGCAGATCGAGGTGGGTCTCCTGGTGTCGGAGATAGGGAACACCTATGCCGGCTCGTCTCTCCTGGGCCTGACAGCCATCTTGGATGTGGCTAAGCCTGGCGAACGTATCCTCCTCGTCTCCTATGGCTCCGGGGCGGGCAGCGACGCCTTCTCCCTGGTAGTAACCGACCTTATCGAGGAGAGGCAGGCCCGTGCCCCCTTCACCCGCGACTACATCGCCCGCCGCAAAGAGATAGACTACGCCACCTACGTGCGGTATCGGCAGAAACTGCATATTCAATGACCAATGAATCAATAATTCGTTAGGATTTGGTCATTGGGAAATTGGTCATTGATTTCGTTGGGATTTTTATGAGGGAAGTTGCTATCATCGGCATCGGACAGACCAAGGTGGGCGAGCATTGGGAGAAATCGCTGCGGCAGTTAGCTGCCGAAGCCATCCGTGTTGCCATGCACGATGCTGGGATCGAGCGGGCCGATGCCCTCTACGTGGGCAATGCCCTCTCCGGTGAGATCGCGCACCAGGAGCATTTAGGGGCATTGGTAGCCGACTTTGCCGGCCTGAAGGGCATCGAGGCGGTGAAAGTGGAGGCGGGTGGGGCATCCGGGGCCGCTGCCCTGCGGGTGGGGTACTTAGCCGTGGCCAGTGGCCTGAACGACGTGGTCGTCGTCTGTGGCGTGGGGAAGATGACCGATCGGATAGAGGCGATGCGCACCGCCGCCTTGGCCCTGACCTTAGATGGGGACTACGAAGCCGCACATGGGCTCTCCTTAGCCGCCGTCTGGGCCCTCATCATGCGGCGCTATATGCATGAGTATGGGGTGAAGCACGAGGACTTCGCTCCCTTCACGATGAACGCCCATAGCAACGCGATGGGCAACCCCTATGCTATGTTTCGCCGCCCCATCTCAGCTGAGGCCTTCGCACGGGCGCCGATGATCGCCGACCCTATCGGCCTGCTGGATATGGCTCCCCTGGCGGATGGGGCGGCCGCGGTCGTCCTCTGCCCTGCCCGACAGGGGCGGGAGTTCACAGATAAAGCTGTGGAGATCGTCGCCTCCGCTGCAGCCACCGATGCCGTGGCCCTCCATGACCGAGAGGATCCCCTTTTCCTGAGGGCAGCTCACCTCTCAGCACAAAGAGCCTACCAACTGGCTGGGGTGAAGGCAGAGGAGATCGACATCTTCGAATTGCACGACGAGTCCACCATCGCCGCCGCACTCTCCTTGGAAGCCTGCGGCTTCGCCGAGCGAGGGCAGGGCGTGCGATTGGCCCAGGAGGGGAAGATAGCCCTGAACGGGCGCATTCCCATCTCCACTATGGGCGGTCTGAAGGCGCGGGGAAACCCCGTGGGAGCCACCGGGCTCTACCAAGTAGTGGAGGTCGTCCAGCAGCTCAGAGGCGAAGCAGGGGTTAACCAGGTGAAGGGCGCCCGCCTGGGGATGGCCCAGAGCTTGGGCGGGAGCGGGGCGACGGCGATCACTCACATCTTAGCGGCTTAGCGGCACAGCGCCCAAGCGTCTTAGCGTAGCACCGCTGGGACGCTACGACGCTTAGACGCTAAGACGCTATTTCAGAGGAGGTGGAAAGCGATGAGCATTGCACATAACTGGCGATTGCGAAATCAGCGCTATAGGCTGGTAGGTGAGGTCTGTGGGAATTGCGGGGCCAAGCTCTTCCCTCCAAGGGACGTCTGCCCTGCATGCGGGCATTCGATGGCGACCCCTTCCCTCACGCCGATGCAAGGGGAAAATCCCCCTGAGGGAACGAACCAGACCACTGCCTACGTCTTCAGCGGCCGAGGGGAAGTCTACTCCTACTCCACCGTCTACCAAGCTCCTGAGGGCTACGGGGAATTCGTCCCCTACACCGTGGCCTTAGTTAAGCTGGAGGAGGGCCCCTTGGTCACAGCTCAGTTGGCCGACGTGGATCCCGATGAGGTCCGCATCGGAATGCCGGTGGAGATGGTCACCCGCAAGCTCAAAGAGGAGGGCAAGGATGGCATCATCGTCTACGGCTACAAGTTCCGTCCCCGATTGAAGGCGTGATGGTTATTCGAACGAAACGATCGAGCGTCGGGGTTTGCCAGAGTAGGGGAGGGCCTGGTATAATGGGGATGGATCGGCCATGTTCGGACGTTCGCAGAAGCTTAAGGGCAGTTTAACCCGCGCTCGCCGCTCATTCTTCGGGCGGATCACGGAGCTCCTCGGCGTGAGCGAGCTCACCGATGAGTTGTGGGAGGAGCTCGAGGAGTTGCTCATCCAGGCCGATGTGGGCGTGACCACGACCATCGATTTGGTGGGAAGCTTGCGGGAGAGGGCAGCTCGGGAGCACATCCGCAAGGCGGCAGCGGTTAAGGCCTTGCTGCGGGAGGAATTGATCAGGATCCTGGAGCGAAATGCGAGCAATGAGGTGTACGCTGAGCCATTAATGGTCACCTTGGTGGTGGGGGCCAATGGGACGGGCAAGACGACGAGCATCGCTAAATTGGCCCATTATCATCGAGAGCGAGGCAGGAAGGTCATTTTAGCTGCGGCCGACACCTTCCGCGCTGCGGCCATCGACCAGCTCAAGATATGGGGAGAGCGAGTGGGCTGCGATGTCATTGCTCACCGGCCAGGAGCCGATCCAGGGGCAGTGGTCTACGATGCCATTGGCGCCGCCCAGGCCAGGGGAGCTGATGTACTCATCGTGGATACCGCCGGAAGGCTGCACACCCAGTATAATCTGATGCAGGAGCTGAGAAAGATACGACGGGTGGCCGCTAAGTTGATCCCCCAAGCCCCCCACCAGACTTTGCTCGTCCTGGACGCCACCACGGGGCAGAACGCCCTGGCCCAGGCCAGGTACTTCAAGGAGGCCGTGGATGTGACGGGCATCTTCCTGGCCAAGCTGGACGGAACGGCTAAGGGGGGCATCGTCTTCGCCATCGTTAAGGAGCTGGGCATCCCCATCCGTTACGTGGGCACCGGCCAGGGCCTGGAGGACATGGCTGAATTCGATGCGGAAGAGTTTGTGGAAGGATTGCTGGGGGCATAAAGCCAACGGGGCGGTAACTCGATAGGGAAATCAGTCACCCGACAGTTTACCCAGCGATCTCTTTTTGCCATGTTTGGCGCAGCGCACAACAGGGTGAGACCTCGTTGGGGACCTGGGACGACCATCTGTAGCAAGTGAAAGAAAGGCTCGCCTTGCCCCAAAATAGAGAGGTGAAGAGCATGGAGGAGCTGAAAAGCAAGCTAGACGAATTGCACCAGCGCATCGAGCAGATAAAGGAGCGTCTTTGACTTAGCCAGCAAAGAGCGGGAGATAGCGCGGCTCGAGCGGCAGGTAGCCCAACCTGACTTCTGGGACCAGCCGGATAGAGCCCAGGCGGTGATGCAGAGGCTGGCCTCTCTGCGGGAGGAGGTTGGGAGCTGGAAGGAGCTGGCGGATAGGGTGGCCGATGCTAAGGCTTTGCTCAGCTTGGCCGTAGCCGAGAAGGATGAGGCCATAGCCGCCGATATAGCCCGCGAAGTAGAGGCCATTGAGGCCGAGCTGCGCCACTTGGAATTCCATCTGCTCCTCTCCGGCGAGCATGACAAGGACAACGCCATCTTGGCCATCCACGCCGGGGCGGGCGGCACCGATGCCCAGGATTGGACGGAGATGCTCCTTAGGATGTACCTGCGCTGGGCGGAAAATCGTGGCTACAGGACCAAGGTCTTGGATAGCTCGCCAGGGGAGGAAGCTGGATTGAAGAGCGTCACCGTATCGGTGGAGGGCGAGTATGCATACGGCTACCTTAAAGCCGAGAGGGGGGTGCACCGCCTGGTGCGCCTCTCCCCCTTTGATGCCGCCCATCGCCGCCACACCTCCTTCGCCTTGGTGGAGGTGATGCCCGACATCGGGGAGGAGATCGAGGTGGAGATAGACCCCAACGATCTGCGCATCGAAACCTTCCGCTCCAGCGGGCCGGGGGGGCAGCATATGCAGAAAACGAGCTCAGCGGTGCGCATCACCCATCTGCCGACGGGGATCACAGCCACCTGCCAGAACGAGCGCTCCCAATTTCAGAACCGTCGTACGGCCATGAGAATCCTGCGTGCTCGCCTATTCGATCTGGAGTTGAAGAAGCGGGAGGAAGAGCGGGCGCGCCTCAAGGGCGAGCACGTGGAGGCCGGCTGGGGCAACCAGATCCGCTCTTATGTGCTGCACCCCTACCAGATGGTTAAGGACCATCGCACCGGCTACGAGACCCCCCTCGCCGAGGCGGTACTGGATGGCGATCTGGACGGCTTCATCGAAGCCTACCTCAGGTGGCGGATGGGCAGGTGAGCGGAAGGCGCCACTGCGTTTGACAGGTGGGACGAAAGGGTGTATAATCAACGTGCCTTAAAAAGCGATGGAGCTTGCTCCAAGCGCTTTTTATATGCGTGATGGCTTTGAGAGGAGGAGATGCCCTGTGGAAGTTAAGGAGTTTAACGCCCTGCGCATAAGCTTGGCCTCACCTGAGGAGATACTCTCATGGTCATATGGGGAGGTTACCAAGCCTGAGACCATCAATTACCGCCGCCTACGGCCGGAGAAGGGGGGGCTCTTTTGTGAAGCCATCTTCGGCCCCACTAAGGATTACCAGTGCTATTGCGGCAAGTATAAAGGCATTCGTTACAAAGGGATCGTCTGCGAGAAGTGCGGAGTGGAGGTCACCCGCTCCTCGGTGCGGCGGGAGCGTATGGGCCATATCGAATTGGCGGCGCCGGTGGCCCACATCTGGTACACACGGCGAGTCCCCAGTTATCTGGGCTTGCTGCTGGATATCTCACGGCGGGACTTGGATCGGGTCCTTTACTTCGCCCAATACGTGATCACCAAGGTCGATGAGGAGGCGCGCCAAAGGGCCCTGCGGCGCATCGAGGAGGAGTACATCGAGGAGCGAGATCGGCTGGGGGAGGAAACCCATAAGCGGATCGAGGAGATCAGATCGACCCTGAAGGTCAAGATTGAGGAGCTGGAAGAGCGGAAGAAGGCCATCCGTCAGCGCTTAGAGGAGGAGATGGCTGCGGTCACCGAGGAGGTCATGGAGGAGGCCAAAGCCCTGCAGGGCAGGTTGGAGGGCTTGATGGGTCAGGCGGCGGATGCCCCCTTGGTCTTCTCCCCTAGCGAGGCCGTCATAGTGAAAAGGGGCGAGATAGTGACCCTTGATCATCTTAAACTTCTGAACGAGGTGGTGCAGAGGAAGCTGAGCCAAATCCAGGCGAGCCTTGAGGAGAGATGGAAGGACGAAAGGGCCCTGATAGATGGGGAGATAGACAACCTGCGTTACGCCTCAGAGAAGGAGATAGAGGAGCTTCGAGCGGGCCTGCTCCGCGAAGTGGAAGCCCTGCGAGCGAAGATGGAGGCCGAGCGCCAGGAGGTCGAGGGCCTGGCCCCGCTCCAATTCCTGGATGAGGCCCGCTATCGCGAGCTGAAATCCAAGTGGGGCAACGTCTTTAAAGCGGGAATGGGCGCCGAGGCCCTTTACGAGATCGTCCAAGGACTGGACTTGGACGCCATGGCCGAGGAACTATGGAAGGAGATCCGGACTACAGGCTCCAGGCAGCGCCGTAAGAAGGCCATCAAAAGGCTGCGGGTAGTCGAGGCATTTCGCAAATCGGGCAACCGCCCAGAGTGGATGTTCTTGAAGGTTTTGCCAGTCATCCCTCCGGATCTCAGACCTATGGTGCAGCTCGATGGGGGGAGGTTTGCCACCAGTGACCTCAATGACCTCTATCGCCGGGTCATCAACCGCAATAATCGCCTCAAGCGCCTCCTTAAACTCGAGGCGCCAGAGGTCATCATCCGGAATGAGAAGCGCATGCTCCAAGAGGCGGTCGATTCCCTGATCGACAATTCACGCCGCGGCGCGGCCGTTTCGAGGCGCGGCCTGCGCGAGCTCAAGAGCCTGTCCGATATCCTCAGGGGTAAGCAGGGACGCTTCCGCCGCAACCTCCTGGGCAAGCGGGTGGACTACTCGGGCCGCTCGGTCATCGTCATCGGGCCACACCTCAAGATGCACCAGTGTGGCTTGCCCAGGGAGATGGCCTTAGAGCTCTACAAGCCCTTCGTCATCTCCAAATTGGTGAAGTACAACTACGCCAGCAACATCAGGAGCGCTAAGCGGCTTATCGAACGACAGCGGCCGGAGGTCTGGGAGGTTTTGGAAGAGGTGGTTAAGGAGCGGCCCGTGCTCCTCAACCGGGCCCCCACCCTGCACCGCCTGAGCATCCAGGCCTTTGAGCCCGTCTTAGTGGAGGGCAAGGCCATCCAGATCCACCCCCTGATCTGCGCCGCCTTCAACGCCGACTTCGATGGCGACCAGATGGCGGTGCATGTGCCCCTTTCCAAGGAGGCGGTGAAGGAGGCCCGCGAACTGATGCTTTCCACCAAGAATATGCTTAAGCCGGCCAACGGCGAGCCCATAGTGGGGCCCACCAAGGACATGGTCCTGGGCTGCTACTACCTGACTATGGAGAAGGAGGGCTGCCGTGGCGAGGGCAAAGTCTTCTCTGACCCGAACGAGGTCATCCTCGCCTACGAACTGGGCAAAGTTGACCTCCACGCTAAGATAAAAGCTGGCTGGCTTACCGACGAGAAAGGGGAGTTCCTGGAGACCACGGTGGGGCGCGTCATCTTCAATCAGGTCCTGCCCGAGGAGCTGCGCTTCGTGAACGATGTGATGGACAAGGGCAAGCTGCAGGATTTGGTGGCCAAATGCTATCAACGGATGAGTTTGGAGGAGATGGCCAAGGTGCTCGATGAGCTTAAGGCCCTAGGCTTCAAGTACGCCACCCGCTCCGGGATAACCATCGCCGTGAACGACCTGGTGGTGCCGGAAACCAAGGGGCAGCTCCTGGAAAGGGCAGCTAAGGAGGTGAGCGAGGTTGAGCGGCAATACCGGCGAGGCCTCCTGACCGAGGATGAGAAGTACGCGAAAGTGGTCGAGCTATGGACCAAAGCCACCGATGATGTGACGGAGGCTGTAGCCCAGAGCTTAGATGACTACAGCCCGGTCAAAGTGATGGCGGTCTCAGGAGCCACCAAAGGCGGCTTCCAGCCCATCCGCCAGCTGGCGGGAATGAGGGGGCTGATGGCCGACCCCTCAGGCCGCATCATCCCCATGCCCATCCGCTCCAACTTCCGGGAGGGGCTCTCGGCTATCGAGTACTTCATCTCCACCCATGGCGCCCGCAAGGGGCTCGCCGATACCGCCCTGCGCACCGCTGATGCTGGCTATCTCACCAGACGGCTGGTGGATGTGGCTCAGGATGTGATCATCAATGCCGAGGATTGTGGCACCACGGCTGGCATCTGGATCAGGAAATCGGACGATGTGGGCGGGCAGACTATGGCCGAGCGGATACTCGGCCGCGTGGCTGCCAAGCCGGTAGTTGACCCTCGCACTGGCGAGATCATCGTGGACCGGAACGAGATGATCGAAAAGGAACATGTGGAGGCCATCGAGGAAGCGGGGATCGAGGAAGTCTACGTGCGTTCGCCCCTGACCTGTGAACTGAGATACGGCATCTGCGCCAAGTGTTACGGCAGCGACCTCGGCTGGGGGGGATTGGTGAAGGTAGGGACCGCAGTGGGCATCATCGCCGCCCAATCCATCGGCGAGCCGGGAACTCAGCTCACTCTGCGCACCTTCCATACCGGCGGTGTGGCTGGGGTTATGGACATTACCCACGGCCTGCCACGAGTGGAGGAGCTCCTCGAGGCCCGCAAGCACCCCAAGGGCGAGGCCATCATCTCCGAGATCGATGGGGTGGTGGAGATCGAGCGGGAGGGCGAATGGCGTCATTTGAGGGTCGTCGATACCGAGATCCACCGGGATGAATACGATGTGCCGGGCAACTGGAAGGTCCTGGTCAAGGACGGGGATGAGATAGCGGATGGGACGCCCATCGCCAAGCGCGGCGAGCGCGTGATGATAGCTAAGAAGGGGGGAAAGGTCCTGCGGAAGGATCGTCACATCGTTGTGGTCTATGAGAAGCGACAGGAGCGCCGTTACGACGTCCCTGCGACGATGCCCTTAGAGGTGGAGGATGGACAGAGGGTAAAGGCCGGCCAGCGGTTGACGGCGGGCGTCAAGAACCCTCGCGATCTCCTGCGCATCGTGGGACGGGAGGGGACCCAGCTCTATCTGCTTTCGGAGGTTCAGAAGGTTTATCGCTCCCAAGGGGTGAACATCAATGACAAGCACTTCGAGATCATCATCAGGAAGATGATGGACAAGGTGCAAGTGATCTCCTCGGGCGATACCGAATTCCTCCCCGGGGATCTAGTTAACCGCTTGGAATTCGCCGAAGTCAATGCTAAGATCGCTGCCCAGGGAGGGAAGCAGGCCACCGCACGTCCCGTGCTTTTAGGCATAACCCAAGCCGCTCTGAGCACCGAGAGCTTCCTCTCCGCCGCCTCCTTCCAGAACACCATCGGGAGCTTGGCCGATGCAGCTATAAGGGGTGCTGTTGATGAACTCCACGGCCTAAAGGAGAACGTCATCTTAGGCAAGTTGATCCCTGCAGGCACCGGCTTCAGGGCCAAGGGGAACGAGGAATCGATCAAGGAGAAGATCGCCCTGATGTCCAAGAAGGCTTCTGAGATGGCCATGGCATCCGATGCTGATTAAACTGCGGCAACAGATTTGCGGAAGGGCCCTGCTTTGTGCGGTTTAATGGACCGAGAGGGGGTGAGATGCCCTATGTTGACAAGAGGTTGATTTGTCAACAATGCGGCGCGGAGTTCATATTCACTGTTGCTGAACAACGGCAGTTAGCCGAGAGGGGGCTGGAAGACTTCGAGCCTAAGTTCTGCCCAGCTTGTCGCAGCAAGGGAGAAGTTAAGCTCATCGGCCAGGTGAAGTGGTTCGACCCTCGTAAGGGTTGGGGGTTCATCACCAAAGCTGATGGCGAAGACATCTTTGTACACCGTACTGGGATCAGAGGCCCCAAGACACTTAAGAAGGGGCAGAGGGTGGAATTCAAGGTCAAGGAGACCCCTAAAGGGCCGCAGGCTGTGCACGTATCCCCGTTGCCTGCGGCCTCTTAATTTGGTGAAGCCTCAGACCGATGCCTTTCCTCTGGGAGATTTTGGTCCTCATTACCGTAGGGAATGTCCTGGCGGGGCTGGTAGCCGGAGCAGTGGTCTTCCGCCTCCAGGAGGCTCCGGCGGCTGAGGAAGAGGCTGCCCAGTTAAAAACCCCTTTGGGCATGGTCCTTCTCAGCAGGAGCTTAAGGATGTGGAGTTATTACTTAGCCATGTTGGTCCTTTTGGCGGGCAGCATCTTAGCATGGGCTTCCATCTGGTCTTACCTGGCGGAGGCCGGCGTGAAAGCCGGGTTGAGCTCCACCTATCACCTTGGGATAGTAACGCTGTCCTGGATTTTTTATATCTTTCCCGTCTCCTACCTCATCCTGCTTCGGGGCGGCCTGGGGGCTATTATCGCCTTCGAGAGGCGCTGTCAATCCAGACCCATCTCCGCTGAGGCCTACCATGGCTTTTTTCGCTCTCTCATTCTGCGGCCAGCTGCAATGAGCGTAGCCGTGCTCTCTTTGGAATCGATCGGGTTCATCATGGCCGATGCGGCCTTGGGCATCGAAGGCGTGGCCCGATTGCAAACCCTGGTGAATTATTCCTCCCTCTTCGTCTTCGGGCTGGCCTGGCTGATCGCCCTCTTCCTTCTCCATCCCCCGCGGATGTTGATGATTTACGAAGGGGAGCAAGGGTGATGTCCACGCTACTTCTAAAGAACGCCCGTCTGCTGGTCACTATGGACAAGGAGCGCCGCCGGATCGTCGATGGCGGCGTTTTCGTCAAAGGGAACGTTATCAAGGCGGTGGGGCGTACACAGGAGTTGCCGTCAGAGGCCGATCGGATCATCGATGCCTCGGGGATGATCGTTCTTCCAGGGCTCGTCAATACCCATCACCACCTCTACCAAACCCTCACCAGGGCCCTGCCCGCTGTGCAAAATGTTCGGCTTTTCGATTGGCTGCGGACACTCTACCCTATCTGGGCTAAGCTTACGCCCGAGGCGGTCTATGTGAGCGCCTTAGTCGGCCTGGCTGAGCTTCTCCTCTCCGGCTGCACCACTACCAGCGATCACCTTTACATCTTTCCCAATGGCGTTACGTTGGATGATGAGATACGGGCTGCTTGCCAATTGGGCGTGCGCTTCCATCCCTGCCGGGGGAGCATGTCCTTGGGCCGATCCCGGGGAGGTCTCCCGCCAGACGAGCTGGTCGAGGACGAGGAGAAAATCCTGGCCGATTGCCAACGGGTGGCTGAGGAGTATCACGATCCTTCGCCTTACTCCATGTGCCGGGTGGCCATCGCTCCCTGCTCCCCCTTCTCGGTGACCTCTGATCTGATGCGCGAGTCGGCTGCTCTGGCTCGGAGCTATGGCCTTCGTCTCCATACCCACGTGGCGGAGACGAAGGACGAGGAGGAGTTCTGCCTGGAGAGATTCGGCTGTCGTCCTGTGGAATATATGGGGAGGCTGGGCTGGGTGGGGGAGGATGTATGGTACGCCCATGCCGTCCATGTAAACGAGGCGGAGATAGAGTTGCTGGCCGCCACGGGCACAGGCGTAGCCCATTGTCCCACCTCGAACATGCGCTTGGGTTCGGGCATCGCCCCCGTTAAGGAGATGCTCGAGGCAGGAGTCAGGGTGGGATTGGCCGTGGATGGAAGCGCCAGCAACGATTCCTCTCACATGCTGGCTGAGGTCCGCCAGGCGTTGCTCCTCCAGAGGATTCGGGATGGCGTCGGGGCCCTGAGTGCGGAGCAGGCTTTGGAGATGGCCACTTTAGGAGGAGCAGCGGTCCTCGGCCGCGAGGACATCGGGAGCTTAGAGCCGGGCAAAGCCGCAGATTTCATAGGCATCGCTCTCGATCGATTGGAATATGCTGGAGCCCTGCACGATCCTTTGGCCGCTTTGGTCTTCTGCGCTCCAGTTAAAGTCGACCTCTCAGTCATCAACGGCAAGATAGTGGTGGAAGAGGGGCGGATCGTCGACTTCGAAGTGGGGGAGATCGTCGCTCGCCACAACCGGATTGCCCAAGAGATGACAAGCGGAGTTGAAATTTGACAGATTCCTTGAAAAGTGTTACAATTTTGTTGCATCGTCTAGCCATCCGGATTGGCAAAAGGAGGTGCATATGAATCATTCGATCGGAGTGGGAGGCCTGAGTTTGATAATTCCAAGGAGGCAGCGCTATGAGGTTTCGACCTAAACTTATGCTCATCGCTTTGACGGTGGCCTTGGCTTTAACGGGTTTGTTTATCTCCATACCCTTCGCTGGCAATCAAACCGAGCGCCTGGCCAATGGCGGCTTCGAGGAGGGTTTCGGGCCAGATGGAGTTGGTCTGGGCTGGAATAGGTTTGACAACGGAGGAAAGCCCAATTACATCTACTGGGACGACACTTGGGCCCCTGTAGTCTACGATGGCCACCACTCCCAGGGCATCGAGATAGACACCAAAGGCAAGCCAGATGTGGAGCCCGATCGCTACGCAGGAATCTACCAGACCGTAGCCGTGGTTCCAGGCGCCACCTACGAGCTCTCCTTCCACGGGATGATGAGGGCTATGCAAGGTGATCCTGGGGTGGAGGGGTACGGGTATCGCGTCCAATATGGGATCGACTACAATGGTGGGACCGATTGGACGGCGGTGGCCGATTGGATCGATGTGGGCTGGAATGTGATCTACCCCCGAACCAAGCCCGGACCTATGCTGAGCTACTCCACCTCTATCACCGCGACATCCGATCGCCTGACCCTCTTCATCAGGGTTTGGAAGAAGTGGCCGGTAGGGTGGGGTGAGCTGGATGTCAATATCGACGGCGTAAGCCTCAAAGGTCCTGCGCCGGAGGATACCGCTCCTCCCACCGTGGCTATGACGGTTCCATCCCATCCTACGGTATGCAAGCCGGCCACAGTCCATGTCAGCGCCTCCAACGACGTGGGGGTGACGCTGTTAGAGCTTTATGACAATGGTGCCCTTGTAGGCAGCATTTCCTACGCTGTTGGGATGTTACACATCGAGAAGGACTTCATCTGGCACCCGGCCGCTCCTGGCGTCCATACCCTCAAGGCCGTAGCGCACGATGCCGCGGGCAAGGAATCCTTCATTGCTGAGGATGTGACTGTCGGTAATTCCATCGAGTTTATAGTCAACGGCGACTTTGAGGGAGGCTTTGGGCCAGATGGAGTTGGTCTGGGCTGGAATAGGTTTGACAACGGAGGAAAGCCCAATTACATCTACTGGGATGACACTTGGGCCCCTGTAGTCTACGATGGCCACCACTCCCAGGGCATCGAGATAGACACCAAGGGCAAGCCAGATGTGGAGCCCGATCGCTACGCAGGAATCTACCAGACCGTAGCCGTGGTTCCAGGCGCCACCTACGAGCTCTCCTTCCACGGGATGATGAGGGCTATGCAAGGTGATCCTGGGGTGGAGGGGTACGGGTATCGCGTCCAATATGGGATCGACTACAATGGTGGGACCGATTGGACGGCGGTGGCCGATTGGATCGATGTGGGCTGGAATGTGATCTACCCCCGAACCAAGCCCGGACCTATGCTGGACTACGCCGGTGATATCACCGCTCAAGGCGACTGCCTGACCCTCTTCATCAGGGTCTGGAAGAAGTGGCCGGTAGGGTGGGGTGAGCTGGATGTCAATATCGACGGCATAAGCCTTAAGGGGTACAAGCCTTAAGGCCAGTACGCCGCAATCTGTTGAAGTTGCGAGCAGGCGTGCCAGAGCATTGCCCATTGCTCTAACCTGGGCTGAGGGCAATCGAGGGCACGCCTGCTTGTAAAAACAAGCATTTTCTCTAACCCGCCAGGGCATCGGCGGGCCATGTCCTGGAGCCTTAGGGGCTCCAGCCGTCAGCCTATGGTGCCTTGCTCTGGTCATATCTGCCCTGGGCTATGCCCCGGTTGTTTGGGCAACGGCCGTTAACGCTTTCTTCTCGCAGATGGTCCATATCCAACCTGAGCGCGATCACTCGGTTGTTACTGGCGGCCCTTACCAACGTGTGCGTCATCCGGCCGACCTCGGCACGATCCTGTATGTCTTGGCGAGTTCTAATCGTCGATGCATTAATAAGGGGTTTAAGCAAGGTGATGGTCCTAAGGTAAAAACCTCCCTTACCCAGGTCGCAGAGAGCTCAGAGCTCTCTGCGACCTTTGCTTGCCTAAAGGATAGCAGCATGATATAATCGTCTTCGACTTGGGATTGAGAGGAGGGAGCGGATTGATCTACTTCTATATTGCTCAGATCATTGTCTCCGTTTCGCTTATAGCCGTCATCGTCCTGCAGGCCCAAAGGTTCGGCTTGGGCGGCGTCTTCGGAGGCGGGAGAGCAGCCTTTCAAAGCCGACGGGGTCCGGAAAAGCTTCTCTTCTATGTCACCATCGGCCTCGCCATTGCCTTCTTCGGCATCTCTTTGCTCAACGTCATCCTGGCGAGATAGCTTTGTGATGGTGGCTGCGAGAAGATAGGGAGCATAGGATTTGATCCAGCATCTCCGCTGGCAGGCCATCATTATCCTCTCAGGGATGATCCTCCTGAGCTCTCTTCTGGCCTATCTGGCCTTTACTCGCACTACGGTCATCGTCCCCGAGAGGGGAGGGACATACGTGGAGGGGTTAGCCGGCCGCCCGCAACGCCTCAATCCCATCCTCTGTCAGTACAATAGTGTGGATCAGGACCTTGTCTCCCTTATATTCAGCGGTTTAACTAAGGTAGGTGAGGCCAACCAGATAGTTCCTGACCTAGCCAGGAGCTGGGAGATCTCCGACGATGGCCTCACCTATACTTTTCACCTCCGGCATAACGTCCGCTGGCACGACGGCGTCCCCTTTACCGCCGATGATGTGGTTTTCACAGTAAAGGCTATGCAGGATCCCCATTACCGTGGTGCCCCTCATCTGGGCTCCCTATGGCGCAGCGTAAAGGTGAGAAGAGTGGACGATTACACCGTTGAATTCACCTTAAAAGAGCCCTTTACCCCCTTCCTGGATTACACCGTTATAGGCATTCTGCCCGCCCATCTCTTAGCCGAGGTAAAGGCCGAGGACTTTCCTGAGAGCGAATTTAACCTGCGGCCTATAGGCACGGGCCCCTTTAGACTGGAGGAGGCGGATGCCAAACATGCCGTCTTAGAGGTCAACCCTTATTTCTATGGGCCTAAACCTTACCTGAATAGGATCGAATTCAAATTCTATCGTAGTTACAGGGACGTTTACAATGCTTACAAGCGAGGGGAGGTGGAGGGGATCGGACGAATTCCATTTGAAGACCTGCCCACATTGGCCCTGGAGCCGCAACTAAACCTCTTTTCAGCGCCCCTGTCGGGCTATGCTATCGTTTTCCTAAATTTGAGCAATCCCCATACCCCTTTCTTCAGAGAAAAGGAGGTTCGCCAAGCGCTTCTCTATGGCCTTAATCGTCAAAGGATAATAGATCGAATTTTACATGGATATGGACTGGTAGCCCACAGCCCCATCGTCCCTCAGAGTTGGGCTTACTATGAGGGGGTGATCAAATATAACTACGACCCTGAGCAGGCTATTGCCCTGCTGGAGGAAGAGGGTTGGCATCTCTCGAGCGATGGCATTCGAAGGAAGGGAAGCACCAGGTTGGAATTCACTTTGCTCTCCGATAGCCATCCCAGGCGAAGGAAACTCGTGGAGGAGATCGCCCGCCAATGGCGAGAGATAGGGGTGAGAGCCATTCCTCAAGTGGGCTCAGTGAGCGATGCCCTGCGCTCCCGCCGCTTCGATGCCGTTCTTGTTGACCTCGAGATCCCCCCTGACCCCGATCTTTATCCCTTTTGGCATCAAACCCAAATCGAAGGGGGGCAAAACTACTCCGGCTTTGACCATCGTGAGGCCAGTGAGGTGTTAGAGGAGGCGCGGCGCATCACCGATCAAACGAAGCGCATTGAGCTATACCGTCGCTTCCAGGAGATCTTCGCTGAGGAGGTGCCCTCTCTTCTTCTGTATTATCCCGTTTACACCTATGCCGTTGATAAAAGGATCAAAGGGGTGCAAGTAGGCCCTATCATCAATCCCAG
>Ga0190286_1000113_pt1 | contig 40732 bp, 41 predicted proteins | sample 48691834_MG_FD_183241 | JGI IMG/M metagenome (GOLD analysis project Ga0190286, IMG submission 183241) | Hydrothermal vent microbial mat bacterial communities from Southern Trench, Guaymas Basin, Mexico - 4869-18-3-4_MG | ecosystem: Environmental > Aquatic > Marine > Hydrothermal vents >... | reverse complement strand
ATAATCTCTCGGATGAAGAAGTTTCCAAGGTAATCTACTCGGTCAGAAAGGCTCTTTCCTAAAGCTTGCCGAAAGTTATATTTGCGGAGGACTTTTTGGCAGTGATGGCGGGGAGTGTAATGGAACAAACAGATCCCTTCGAAAAATCCATCTATAGAGTTGCAATTTCACTAGTGATATTTGGACTAGGCCTTTTATCAACTCTCTTCGTAATAGCAATGATCCTCTTCATTAAAGAAATGGGAGAAGGAAGCGCATCTCCTGGTGGTTATACAGCCGATCTCGTAGCATCATTAACAAGGATACTTCCTCTAACTATAGCTTTAGTAGCAGCCCTAATAATGCTTAACAAGGGGCTCAGCCTCCTTCTCAGGATGAGAGAGCTTTCTGAGAGCGCCCAATAGATTTATTCTTCATTTCTGCTTGAGAGGAAACTTTCCACTGTAAGCAAGAGATTTTTCAGCAGGTAAAGGCGTCAGATTTCTTTTAGAATGCTGTTCAATTTCTCAGATGCTTTTAGCGAAACCTTCTTGTGAAGGTTATCCCCGCATGAGTCAATTGCAACTAGCAATGGCCCGAAATTCTCGACTTCGAGGACCCACATAGCCTCTGGAATTCCAAGATCTAACCAAAAGACTTCTTTTACCCTTCTTACGGCTTTGATCGCTAAAGCGGATGCTCCACCAGGGAAAGTTGCATAAAATGCTCCAAATCTCTTCATAGCCTCAGCAGTTTTGTCTCCCATTCCTCCTTTACCTATTACAGCACGTATTCCAGTTTTCTGTATGAACTCAGCCTCGAATATCTCCATCCTCGTGCTCGTTGTAGGTCCACCACCAAAAATCTGCCACTCTTCACCCACTTTCTTAATGACGGGCCCACAATGGTAGATTGCTAGACCTTTCAGATCTATGGGTAATTTCTCTCCTTTATTCAAGACCTCAAGTACTCGCCTATGAGCAGCGTCCCTTGCAGTCACAATGGTTCCAGAAAGATAGACTACATCACCAACTCTGAGCTTTCTAGCATCCTCCTCAGGTATAGGTGTTTCTAATCTATATTCAGCCATATCCATCACCTCAAGGCATGAGGATCTGGTAAGATCCATCCCTCTTGAACTTAGCGATTCCTCTTCTAGATGCCCAGCACATAGTACATACGCCTACCGGAAGGCTTGCAGGATGTCGATGTGCCCACTCAATGCTTACTCCCAGCACGGTTATCTTGCCACCGACGCCCATTGGACCAATTCCTAGAGAATTTAAGGCTGAAAAGAGCTCCTCTTCTAATTTTGCAATTTTTTCATCAGGATTTCTCTCATCTAACCTCCTAAAGAGAGCTTTCTTAGCTAAAACCATTGCAAAGTCCTCTGCTCCTCCTATACCAACTCCCACTATTATTGGAGGACATGGCTTGGCTCCAGCCTCGAAAACTGCCCTTAAAACGACCTCCTTTACACCTCTTATACCTAATCCTGGACTTATCATATAGAGCCGGCTTGTGTTTGCGCTTCCCCCTCCCTTGGGCATGAACTTCACAGTTAGCTCATCTCCAGGAACTATCTCGTAATGAATTATCGGTACAAATCTTCCGACATTATCCCCACTATTCTTCCCTGTGAAGGGATTAACAGCGTTGGGCCTTAGAGGAATTTCTTGGGTTGCTTTTCTAATGACTTCCTCAAAGATTGGTCTCAGGTTTCTGACAGGAAAGTTCTCGCCGATTTCAACGAAGAACGTCGGAGTTCCAGTATCCTGACAAATCGGCAAATTCTCTTTTAGAGCAAGTTCGGCATCTTTTAGCAAGGCTTCTAGCTGAGATTTGGCCAAATCGCTTTCTTCTGTTTCAAAAGCTCTTCTTAGAGCGGTAAGCACATCATCCGGAAGCTTTACTGAGGTCTTCTTTACAAGCTGAAACAAGCCTTCTTCCAACAGTTTAACGCTAGACATCTCGCTCAGTAGCGTGTTGAAATCAATAAACTTTAACCCCTTCGTTGTATGTGATAAACGCTTAGAGTGACATGGTTGAGAAAAGGATATTAATTGGATGAGTAAATCCAATATTTAGCTATGAAGGTGAAGATCAGGCTATTCGCATCATTTAGGGAGATCGCAGGAAAAAAGAAGCTGAATTAGATGTTCCAGAAAATTCAATGGTTTTGGATGTAATTAAGAAATTGGCAGAACATTTTCCAAAACTAAAGGAGAGGCTTCTAGAAGGAGATAATATGAAAGATGACTATCATGTTGTTAAAGGGGGAAGATGGCTTAAGGAGAATGATCTATTGCTGGACGGGGATCAGATCGCGATATTCCCCATGTTAGGGGGAGGGTAAAGTGAGCTATTTTACCTCTCTATCCTACCCTTATATAAGAACTGCTTTTCATAGAGTTTTCTAAGGTTCTGGATTGTTTCGGCCTCCTCGGGTCCCTTATCTTCTCTAATAGAGACTATTCTAGCAAACCTGAGTGCTAAACCACTCTCATATTTAGGGCTCTTCTGGATCTCGTTAAAGGCGACTTCTACTACTATGCTTGGCCTAACCTTCACTAGGTGCCCATCATCATAGTAAGCCAGCTCTCTAAGTCTCTGAGTCATTATCTCAAACTCTTGATCTGTAAGGCCTTTGAAAGTCTTTCCTACTACAAGAAATTCACCTGTCTCCTCGTCCCTGGCGGCCAAATAGTAGTCTGACAGCCATTTATGCCTCCTCCCATATCCTCTCTCTGCAGCAACGATTACCAGATCGAGAGTTGCTAAAACAGGCTTTATCTTGAACCAATTCTTGCCTCTGACTCCAGGAGTATAAGCGCTATCCAGTTTCTTTGCTATTAAACCCTCATGCCCTTTATCCAATGCATCTTGAAGGAAACTCTTCACCTCTTCCTCGCTTTCACAAAATCGAGCCGGAACTAGCCACTCATCATCTACTAAATCCTCAAGCAGCTTCCTCCTCTTTGAATATGGCTCATCTATCAACATCCTACCATCTATGTGCAGGATGTCAAAGAGGAACAAGCGAAGAGGAATTTCCTTGACAGAACGAGCTATATCGCTCTTCCTCCTTAACCTCCTTGAAACGAATTGGAACGGGAGTGGTTTCCCCTCCAGGCTGACCGCAATGGCCTCTCCGTCTGCAACAACTTCCTTATTTCCGAAAATTTCTGAGAACTGATCAACTACATCTGGCAAGCTTTCTGTGACGTCGCTAAGCCTCCTCGTAAAAGCCCTTACTTTGCCGTTCTTTGCGTGCATTTGAAGCCTAATTCCGTCCAACTTATATTCAAACGAGGCCCTTTTGAGCTCTTTCAAGACCTCTTCTATGCTATCTGCATCTGTTGCTAGCATGGGCTTTAACGGCCTGAAAACCTCGATTCTTATGTTCTCAAGGGCCTTTACCCCTCCTTTTTTTGCTTTCAGAGCTACTACTGAGATATCGCCGCTGAGCATCACAGCCCTTCTGACGAGCCTTGCTGGAATTTGGAAGGCCTTTGCAACTGCGTCCTCCATAAGTCCCTCGTGAAGGCCTATTCTCATCTCTCCCGTCAAGTTCCTAGCCAAGAATTCAGCCTCATCCGTATCTGCAAGGGAAAATAAGGAGAAAAGGAGCTCTTCTTTGAGCTTTCTTGATCTGGCTCCTCTTGACGAGGCTATCTTATCATAATAGGAGCCTACTTCCTTGATTGTAAGCTTTTGTTCGAAAAGAAAGGACTGCCTTTTAGATCCGAACTTCTCCAATGCCTTCTTGAATCCATCACCTATGTCAACTGCTTGTACTAGGACATCATAGAGCTGTTCCCCGTCAGCTCCTGTCATCCTTTTTAGAACTGACAATAAGGCCCTCCAGTTCACATCTAATCTCCTCTCATCTCCTGGAGGGAGAGTTTTTCCTAGGAGAAACAGAACAGCATACCTTATCTCATCCTCAGGGAGGTTCTTGAGGAACGCAGAGACAAGATCGATCTTCTCATTTCTGGAACTCGTCATTGAGATCTTCTTTGCAAGCTCTACAAGCTCCTTGAAATCAGTCATCTAGGTTAGGATTCCCTTAAGGAGTTAAAAAATAATGGTAGGACCTGGCTAGACTTCTTTAGCTGCCAGCGATGCTAGGTTTGAAAAAGCAGGAAATCCATTCAGGTCTGTTTGGATGTTTTGTCTCGAGCACCTGCTTCCAAGCCTCATCAGTTAGGCGCTCAGCCATGGGCTGCTTGAACTCATAATAGGAGAGAGACGGCCCAGCTGCCATAATGAGCTCTTTTTCCGCTGTTGGGACTACGACAAGCAATAGATCAAGGGCTCCTGTGCCCTCTTCTAGGACAAGCTTGGAGTTCTGATCTGTGTGGACGTCTGCGACCAGTATGGTGCTCTTACTCCTTTTGTCTAAGCCCTCTACAATTGTTTCCAGCTCCTCGGGAAGTTGTTCAAGGAAAGCCATTTCCTCACTATCTAAAGATTTCATCTCAAGTTCTTTCTTTGAAACCTCTGCTAACATATCTAGGACGTTTTTTAGCTTAAGTAATCTATTTTCTTGGGTTTGATTTAGGAATCCCAGTTCCTTTAGGCCCTTTATTGTCATTTCTACAAGACCAGATAGCCTACTGTAAACTTCTGGAACGGGCTCAACGTATACGAACACCTTTTGAGGAGGCACAGGGATAGAGGTCAATAGGGGAGTGTAGCTCTGCTTGGCATAGAGTATGGTGTCATGCCTAAGTTCTGCCCAAGAAGCAAGGGCAGCTTGCAGCTGTCTCCTTTCCCATGCCTGAGTCCTCATATAGGATGGATACCCCTCACCTCTTGGCTCGACTAAGGCTTTCAAAGTGTAAAGCCATGCCCAGTAGAGGTTTTTACCCCATTCGCTTTCGTTAAGACCCGAAAACTCTTCTTTCAGCTCCTCTAGGTTTTCCATATATCTCTCGTAATCCGTGTCTCCTTCCTCTTGGAGGACCCTTAGAGCCTCTTCCGAACCGAGTACAGCCATGAAATCCAACCCCCTTGGGAACACTCTTGTGGGCCCAAGAGGTGTGTAGCCAAGGGTAAATGGACTCCCTCTTCCAGTAAAAGATCCAACAGAAGGAGCAACCAGTCTTTGGAATACGTAGGAATCTGGGACAAAGCGCTGACCCATAAACCTCATTCCCATGCTCTCTTTGAGGCACTCCTCAAGTTCCTCAGGCGATAATTCCACAGCATAGCAGCTCCCTGTTCCAGAATAGATCAACGGAGCTCTCATTTCAAGGAGCTTTCTCCTAAGCTCATCCAACATTTCCATTTCTGAAAGGTTTTCTGGCACAAATCCAGAGCCAAAAACCTCCTTAATTGCTTGAAGATATTCATAGGGCGTTAAGTCATCAGCAAACCCAACGAAGAACGAGGTTACAGCATAGATTTCACTCCAAATATCTGATAGACTCTTGTTTTCTTCCTTAACAACCTGCATTGCAGTAACGATCAGAGATGCTTGGATTGTCAACCTTCTCGCTTCTTCCTCTGGAATTATCCTGCCTCCCTTGATCAAGAAAGCCATTCTGCCGTACCACATCATGGCCTTGAAATACCTCTTTAGAGTCTCTGACTTGGTGTAGTGTCCCCTAGGAACGTATTGGCTGTAGTCTTCCTCGTAACCGAATATTGGGCTCTTGAAATAGCCTTGGTGTCCTTCTATGAGCCTAATCTCATTAGAAACTTCCTCAGAAACATAAGATGGTGGTCTGTAAGATTCGTCTAGCAGCTTCATAGCCACAGAAAAGTATGCGACGTTCCTTCTGGCCGCTTCCTTCAGAGAACCCTTGAGAAAGCCATATTGTTCCTTACTCTCCCTCAACAAGGCGCCTGTTAGCTCGATAAGCATTGGAAATAGGTTGTTTTCCTCAATATCGCTGAGCAAATAATCAAACTGAACGTGGTACAGATGAAGCATAGAATCGCTAGTAACATATATTGGTATTCCATACTCCCTTAGAAGCTTGTACGCAGACACAACGTCATCTCCATACCAATTCGTGACTAGAAATCCGTTTTTCAACAGCTTTTCTCTTGCAACTGGGTCTAGAGGAAATATCTCTATAACCTGATCAAAGTTAGAGACATCTTCTGGATCTAGTGGTAAAGCATATTCTGGGACACTAGGTTGAACTTCGATGCTTTCCATTGAGAAGAACTTCTTAATAAGATCCTTAGGATTCTTCATCATAAGAGGAACTGGTTCATTAGGCAAAGGTTCCTCAGGAGAGGGTTTTCTTAAGAACAATATCGCTGGTATCACTAACAACAGCAGCAATATTACTCCAACGATTGAACGATAGGACATTTATCTCAAAGATCAACCAAGGATGGGTCATATAAACTGCTTGGCAGTTGTTCAATGAACATTGAACTAAATATATGATGCAACTTCTGTGGCGAATACTCATGTTTTTTTGCGATAATCCCAGGTCATATTGAATGACCTTTGATGTTTTCTCCGCACTTATCTTGACTATATGTCTACTATTTTTCTTTACGCTAAACTTGCTTAACCTCTTGCTACATAGTAGGTCTAGGGCTGCTTGTAAGTATCTTAAAGACCGAAAACACAAACTACCAAAGCATTTGATTATGGTTCTCGCGGCATTCGGAACCATGGTTTATTGGTTGGAGGTGCTTCTATACCCCTTCCTAGTTTTTACGGGCCTATTTTCCATGACAAAAGTTAATCCTTTACAGATAGATCTGCCTTACAATCAGTTTCTAAGATGGCTAGGGTTGGACCTACTTGTGTTTGGATTTTTCCTATTTAGCTGGAGTGTTTTGACCCGTGGAAAACACGCGGTTTCTTGGGAAATGCCAGAAAATCATGTGCTTGTGACCTGGGGTCCCTATGGACTTGTAAGGAACCCCTCTTATCTCAGTTATTTCATGATGTTCTTTGGCATCTTCTTCCTCTGGCTGAACTTCTTAGCAGCCATTCCTCTGATCGCTATCCCTGGCTATATTAGCATAGTAGAGGATGAAGAAAGGATGCTTGTTGAGAGATTTAGAGATGATTACCTTAGATACCAAGAAAGCGTTGGTAAGTTTATTCCAAAGCTTAGGAAGAAGAAAAATTAGTCTGAAAATCGTTTTACCTGTACAAGCATGTCCAACACATTCCAGTTCCAAACGTTAAAATAAATAGAAGACTTATTGCTCTTGGTGCGTGAAATGGGATTTAAAGTAGCATTAGATGAGTTTTATGGGCTTACTCCTTCCGAAAAAGAGATGTCTTTGCTATTTTTGGGCTATTCAGGGGTTCTTGTTGGAATAGGTGGAAAATACGTGCTTTTTGATCCCGCTGACATGCTTAAAGGAGCTGAGGAATCGCTCAAAGAGCTGTATGCCGTGTTCTATACTCACGGTCATTATGACCACTTCCATTTGGACTCAGCTAAGAGGATATTTGAGGTGACGAATGCGTTCTTCATAGCAGAAGAATCTGTGTACGACGAGATAAGGGGATTTGTACCTGACAATAAGAGGTTCCTAGCTAGAGTAGGAGAATTTCGCGTGGGAGAGCTAAACGTAAGTGTGGTTGAGGGGCTGCATGTCGGCAAGATAATGCTTTTCAGGATTTCATCCGATACGTGGTCCCTTTTCCATGGAGGGGACTCAAACTACGTACCTCTTCCCTTTGGAGCAGACATAGCGATTCTTCCAACAGGAAGACCTTCTCCGACTGCGTCTCCTGAAGCAGCATTGAAGATGGCGCTAGATCTTAAGCCAAAAGTCGTGATAGCTGTTCACGGCTCTGATGCCCAACACAAAGCCTTGCAAAAACTGCTGTCAGAGAGGCTGCCTGAAGTAAAGTTCTTAGCCCCACAACAAATGGTTCCTACAAAGCTTAGCTTCAAATAGGGGGCTCTGACCATTTACAAAACTCCCTAAGTAGAACCGTAGCATAACATCCCTTTTCGAGCCAAAAAGAGAGCACAACCTCATTTTTATTGATATCAACCATTAGAGATTTGTAAGTCACTGGAACCTTCCTTAAACTTCCCTTATCTCTTAGCTTCCTCACCTCAAGTTTGAAGTCTTTAGGTCTCACTTTCTCCCCCTCCAAAACAGATTTAACGATGTCTCCTGCCTCCCCTTTTGGTAGCTTGGATTTGTATCCAATTATTGGAAATGCTGGCTTTCCCCCTTTGATGAAATCCCCTTCAATAGGCTTGTTTAAGGGATGTCCTCTCCTCATCCTCTCAGAAACCATAAGGTTAAACAGGTAGGACTGGTAGGAATTTATGAAAAACCTCAAAAGCCTGAGATCTAATCTCAACACATCTTTTATCCCAGATATCCTCCTCTTTAATCCAATCCTGCTTGCTAGCTGGTCATAATCTCCCTCAAGGATCAGTCTCCCCAGTTCGTGGTTCCTAGTTTGCCCTCCAAACCGTTGATATCCGTAGTAATTAGGACAACCCCTATCTTCTAACTGGAAAATCGTTTTATTCAGTGCCTCTAGATTCTTCACTCCTTTAACCTTGATTTTGAAGAAATTTCCCTTGAGATATCCCACTCTGACCTTTCTTCTTGCTCTGAAAAGTCCTAAAACCTTCAGGCAACCTTCTACCTCTAGATCTTTTGGATCTATTTCTTTGTAAGGGATTGAGATTTTCTGTATTGCAACCGCCCTCTTGTCCTTTAATCCTGCCACTCCAATGGCTTTTCTTCCGATATTCAGTTTGTTAGCTATTATATCGACGACTTCTCTTGTAGAAAGATCCTTCTTCCATATCACCAAGACTAAATGGTTTCCAGTCTCATCCGCTTCTATTAGAGAATTCTCCACCACGATAAAGTCCTCAGGCCTCTCTTTTATCCTGCCATCTAGCCCCGGTGTATCTGTAGCATAAAAAAACAGACCGAGCTCCTTGTCGATCTGTGACGATGTCTCTAAGTACACTTCCCTCTTATGAAAAAGAACCCTTTAGTTAAAATCTACCTTCACCATCTGGATTCATAACCAATTCATCGATAGGGTGGTCTAAGTGAGGATAGACATGGAAATAGCAAAGCGACTAGCTGAAAAGGTTTCCAATATTGAACCAACGCTAGACGTATTTGATGAAAGGTTTTTCCCAGATAGGAATGAGGAAAAAGAGGTTGTTACATCATACTTCTTGTTCATGACAGCCATAGACCATAGAACAAGAGTAGGAGGCACATATCAGAAGGAGATAGATGGAGAGCGGTTTTTCGGTTCAGATCTCTTGTTTAGACTTGCAAAACTGAAGTTAGATGCGGATCCCGATTTTTATACAGCTAGAAATATGACAAACCTCTCTATGAGAGATTTTAAGGATGTATTCATGCCAGAAGGAGTCATCTTGAGGGATCCTGAAGTTAGAGTGGCCTTGCTGAGGGATTTAGGTTCAAAGCTATTAACTCTCTACGAGGGGAAAGCTTTGAATCTTCTGGATAGGGCTAACGAAAGGATAAAAGGAGGACCAGAGGATCCAGGTCTTTTGGAGATTCTAAAGACATTTATCGCCTATTCAGATCCCGTTGAGAAGAAATCATTCCTCTTAATGAAATTCCTGAAGAGAAGGGGGCTTTTCAACCCAAAAGATTTGGAAAACGAGCAAGTCCCAGTGGACAATTACCTGTTAAGGATTGCCATAAGGACAGGCCTATTGAGGCTTGACAAATCTTGGTTTCCCTTGCTAAGAAACGAAAGAAACTCTACTTTAGAAGAAGACACCGCTCTGAGGATGATGACTAGAGTTGCGTTCAAGATAGTAGCAGAAGAAGCACATATCTCTCCTTTCTTACTAGATGACTTTCTCTGGTCTCATGGCAGGCTAGTTTGCACTAGCGAAAGGCCCATGTGCGAGAAGTGCAGTATAAAAACTGCTTGCCTTGGAGAAGGAAGCTGGTTTGGCTGGGCAAAGGAGCCCTTTAACGATAATTGGTATTATTAGCCCATACCTTCTACTTTGGACTTTTCTGGTTTCACAGCTCTCTGATTAGTTAAACGAATACGAGTGCTGGCTTCCCTGGTAATGCTCTTGACGCCCTTTTCTCCTCTGAACGTTCAGCTTCTTCAATTATCACCTTTTTAACTCCTGTCTTCTCAGCTATCATTGCTTTTAGGGCCTTGAACATCTGCTTTTCCATTTCCCTTCTTGCGTTCTTCCATACTCCTTGTTCCTTAACGAACTCCATGACGAGATTCTGGGCTTCCTTTCCCCTCTCTTTAAGGAAGTCCCTCACAAAAGACATGGCTTTTTTAACTTCTATGGGTGGCTTAAGCTGTTTCAAAACCTCTATTTCTTGATATTTCCAATCCGGAGCTACTATTATCTTTAGTGTTTCAGGCTTCCCTTTCAATACCTTTAGTACGCTGTTTGCATCCTCTATTGTGCTCTCAACCACATGATATGCAGTTTCAATCTCTAAGTCTATGGCTTCTTCATCTACCTCTGGCCAAGGAGCTAGAGAGATGAAATCTTCATGACCCAATTTATGCCAGATCTCTTCAGCCAAGTGGGGTATCACTGGGGCCAAGATCCTGATCCATTTGTCGAGGAGATCTCTCAACAACTTGAAGTTGCGTCCACCATATCTAATGTAGGTCTCCATGTCCCTGAGAGCTATGAAGAAGCCTCTTATCGATGCGTCTCTTGGTTTAAAGGAGGAAAACATCTTATCTACTTCTTTTATCGCGCTATTCATTCGAGAAACTATCCATTTCTCAAGAAGCTCATTTTCAGCGCGACTTCCAGACTCAGAGTTCGAGATTATCTGCTCAGCAAGCTCGTAGAACCTTCTTAAGCTATTTCCTACAGTTCTTACTCCTGCTTCTCTCCAGTCAAGCACTGTGCTCAGATCAGCGGCACTAACAACATAGAGCCTGAACCAGTCGGCGGAATACCTTTTGGGGACGTCCACGAGAGGGATGACGTTCCCCTTGCTCTTGGACATCTTAGCACCTTCTCTAATGACTGGCTCGTTTAAGGTGAACCTCCTTGGCCAATGTTTCTCTTCAAAAATGGCAGCATGGTGGAATATGCTGAATGTAAGGTGGTTCGTTATGTGCGCTATCATGGTGTGCCTTTGATCAACAGGATACCAGTAAAGGAACTCCTCTCGCATTCTTCGCAATTCTTCTACGCTTATACCCATTTCTTTGCTTATCTTCTCAGGATCTCCTTTGCCAAGGAAAACGTAGTCCCAGAATTCTGGCTTCAGATCTTCTTTTGAGAGCTTTAACCTCCTTATGTGATGTATAACTGTGTAGAAAGCCATGTATATGGTGGAATCGCTGAGCGATTCTATTATCCACTCAGGATCGAATGGAAGCCTTGTCCCTATTCCTCTCTTCCTGGCGCACGGTCTCTTATCCAGCCACTCAATTGTGTCCTCGAAGAGCCTACGATATACCTCGGGAATAATCTCCATGTTATTCAGCGCTCTCCTGGCCTTTTCCTTCCAACCAGGAGCGTTGAAATCTAAGAACCACTGATCCGGTAGAACTGCTACTATTACATTTGCTCCACATCTACAACGGACTGGAAGGGCTTTTGCCGTTACCTCATATACCGGAACAGCATCCCCTTTCTCTCTTAACCAAGAAACAACTCTATCCTTAACTTCTGCTATCTTAGTACCAGCAAAAGGCCCCGCAACGAGGACCCCTCCGTAGAACTCAGCCTTGTAGATCTCTTTTGTAGCTTCATCAAGCCCATGAAAATCGTCCTGGCTCTTGATACCTCTCCTCTCAACTGCCTCCTTTGCTGGAAATTCACCATAACCGGGGACATCTATTATGTGTATGGGCTCTATCGGGTCAACAAGCTCTTTTGTTACGCCAAATTTCTCTGGATCCCTCTTCACATCAACAAGCGCTATATAGTCGAAGGGAGCATGAGCTGGAACGCTGTAAACGATGCCTGTTGCATTATTTACATCCACGAATGAAGCTGGGAGGACGGGCACCTCTGCCCCATTTGGAGCTCTAACTCTTAAGCCTACAAGTTCCCTTCCTTTAAACTTCCTGAGAAGCTTGAAATCCCATCCTTGAAGCTTAAGCTTGTCCATTGCTTTCTCAGAAACAACCCATCTCTCTTGCTTGAGATCAAGCTCCACATAGTTCTCTTCAGGATGAACCCAAACGTTAGTGACCCCAAAAATAGTCTCTGGTCTAAGCGTAGATGCAAGAAGCACCCTGCCATCACTCGTCCTAAACTTAACCCCGACAAATTCCTGAACCTCTGCAGCTATCTCGTCTCCTCCCATGATGTCGTCTTCTCCAACTGCTTGACCTTCTTCTGGACAGAAGAGTAGTGGATAGGTGCCTTGGGTGATGTATCCCTTTTCCCTCAGCTTGAGAAATTGCCAAGATACGAACGCGTTATATTCAGGATCTCCTGTTGTGAACTTACGCCTCCAGTCTATGGAGCAGCCAAGCGCATCGAAATCCCTGCTTATAACACCAGAAAAGAATTTTGCTACGGCCATAGGTTCAACGAATTTGGAGACAACTTCTTCTACTTCCTTAGGATCCTTTATGTAAAGGGAAACATAGGATTTGTAGAGTTGCAAGGTTTTAGGATCTTTTTTCCTGATCCTCGCTGATATAGCCTCTATTGGCGTGCCAGTTATGTGAAATGCCATAGGAAATAGCACATTGTACCCTTTCATCCTGAAATACCTTGCAAAGACGTCCCCTATAGCATACGTCCTACCATGTCCTATGTGAAGCGGTCCAGAAGTGTATGGATAGGGTATTGTGAAAAGAAAACCTGGCTTATCGGGGCGGGGATCAGCCTCGAAAACTCTCTTCTCCTTCCACTCTTTCTGCCATTTCTTCTCTATCTCTCTAATCTTCTCTGTGAATTCCTCAAATCCCCGCTTAGCGAAGCAGATCACCTAATCCACAGACGGCGAAATGATAATTAAAAGTTTATCTTTTGACTAAGCCTGTTCTCCTGCCTCGAAAAGTCTGTGAGATCTTTTTTCTTCATCCTTTTGAAGAAAGTAATCTCTCAGCGGTTTCATAACCCTTCCTCATAACTTCATTTTCATCTAAAATCGTAAATTGCCGTTTTTCCAACAAAATTCTTCCATTAACGATTACTGTGTCCACATTTTCAGGAGTGGCCGAGTAAACCACGGCCCCCATTGGGTCATAGGAATGCACAGTATTTACCTTCCACATGTCTAAGATGATCAAATCCGCTAGATATCCTTCCTTTATAACTCCAGCTTTAATCCCCAGAGCCTTTGCCCCGTTTACTGTAGCCATCCTTAGCACATCTTTAGCTGTTATTATTGCTGGATTTTCGTGGTATACCTTATGAAGAAGGGCGGCAGTCTTCATTTCGCTGAAGAAATCTTGCCTTCCAGTGCTTGCAGGTCCGTCAGTAGCCAAACAAACGTTCACGCCCTTATTAGCGAGTTCTATTATAGGAGAAACACCATCAGCAATGTACATATTCGAAGTAGGACAATGTACTGTATTAGATCTCGTTTCTCCTAGATAAGAGATCTCCTTATCGTTTAACTTGCATGCATGGACCCCTATGAACTTCTCATCCAATATTCCTAGGTCATAAAGGAGTTCTGCATCCCTCTTTCCTTCCCTTTTAACGAGAAGCTGCACATCTGGTTCGCTTTCAGCGAGGTGAGTGTAATAATTCCTACCGAACCTGTCCGCAAGCTCTTTTGCCGCCACAAGGAGGTCATTTGATACGAAGCAAGGGTGCATTGGACCTGGCATGACGTTATCGTACCTCTCCATTAACCGCTTTAAGTCATCCAGGACATCCTCAGCCTTCTCACAAAGGGGCTCGTATGCTTCAATCTCATAAAAACCCCTGGATAGGTAACCCCTTATTTTGGTGTCCTCAAATGCCTTCAAGACCGCCTCAAAGTGGGGGTTTCCGTAGTGCATCTCAGTTATTGTAGTTACTCCGCTCTTGATGTTCTCCGCTATGCCTAACACTGCTCCGTTGTAAACGTCCTCATAACTCATTTTAGGCACAATGGGCCAAATGGCCGTTTTTAGCCAATCAAGAAGTATCATGTCAGCCCCAACCGTCCTAAGAAGAACCTGAAACATGTGGCAGTGCATGTTGATGAATCCCGGGAGGATGTACTTCCCCCTTGCCTCTATGACTTTGTCGGCCGAGAAGGATTCTCCTTCAAATCTGCTTCCAACGAACTTTATCTCGCTGTTCCTGATTAGAACCGAGCCCTCCTCTAGTACACCTTTCTCATCGTCCATCGTGATTACAGTTCCACCAAGTATAAGCGTATCCAAGTTGATCCCCAACTCTGGATCACAAAGCCTTTTTCTTTTAAGCTGCTCCATAAGAAAATTTCATCAATAAGAGTTAGAGGGTTATTATCTTTGCCTCAATCTTTTCTCCTACCCTAAGAATGGCAAAAGAAGGCCTCACTAGGAAGGGAGGAATTGGATTTGTTGGACTACCCGGGTTTAGGTAAAGCCTACCTTCCTCCACCTTCAAAAGTTGCTTGTGAGTATGTCCAAATATCAAGATATCAAGTTCATTTTCTGAGGCTAGCCATCTAGCACTTTCACTTAACCCTATGTACGAGCCTGTATCGTGCTTTATTCCTATTCTCTTGCCATTTACTTCTAATACTTTAAACTCCGGAAACTCTCTTCTTATGTCGGGGAGATCCATATTTCCGGCTACGGCTTCAACAGGAGCTAGTTCTCTTAGATCATTGATTACATCAATTGTGACGACGTCTCCAGCGTGCAGTATAAGATCAACAGCTGAGAATTGATCTAGAACCTCTTTAGGAATATTCTTCGCTCTTGTAGGTATGTGAGTGTCTGATATCACTCCTATCAGAACCTCTTCAGTCATCTAAGCACCTATGGTAGGACCTGTTCCAACTCCCCAGTTTTCGGATTCCATGCCTTTACCTTAGGACCCTTACCCTTCTTTTCCTTTAGGAGTAGGAACCTGTTTGATTGTTTAAGCGGAATGATGAAGAACTCTTCAACTTCCTCGTTATCATGTAAAAGAACGAGCTTAAACTTGTTCTCAGTTTTCTCTTTAGTTAATGGATCCCTATATTCCAGAAGGGCAAACCTCCCCCTTGAATATATCGTTCTTAGCTCTCTCTTTCCTCTCTTACTAATGGTAATAGCCTCTTCTAAGTTTTCCTCACTTGCAGGCATCATGAATTAGGACCCCCTCAAGTTTTAAGGTTTGATCGGCTCCAGAGGGATTTTATACGCCAAGCATGTACTTGCATTGATATGCAGAGAAAGAAAATTCAGATAAGGGAAACCCCATCCACAATAACTCCGGTGTTTGCGGATGAGGCTATGGTAGGAATTTCGATAAAAGCCGTATCTAGAGGCGGAGATGTCAAGAAAGAAGGGGTTATAAGGCTGGGCTTTGTAGACGTTTTAAGAGGACAAATGGTTGCTGAGATAGTTCTCCTACCTGAAACTGCAAAAGCTCTTTATAACGCGCTGGGCGCAACTCTAAAGAAACTTGATGAGGAGTTAAAGAGCAAGGAGATACCTAAACCCGCGAAGAAGGGAGAAATATCAACTGAGTACATAGGGTGATACCCTTGCCCAAAGTTGTAAAGCCCTGTGCTGCAGGCGACTACTATAAGGTGACGCCAGACGAGAGAATGGAGCTAAACTTAAGGGAGATTGCTCCTTTATTGGAGAAAGCTGGCTACAGGCTTGGATTAGTTTCAGGGGTTATGATAGCTTTTGTGGGAAGGGGCAAGGAGTTCAGCCTATTTTCAAACGGTAAATTGATGATAAAGGGTGTGGACAGCGCAGATGAGGCTATAAAAGCAGCTGAGGAGATATATAACCTGATAGTATCGGAGGTCAAGCACTAACCCCTAAATTTCACGTTTAAGCTGACATCTAATCCTTCAAAAGCGTCTAAGATCTCAACTTTTATCACTTTGGAGATCTCATTCTCCTCAGGCATGTTCAATACCACATCTATAGTTTCATCTCGAATGTTGACTGATTTCACCTTTCCCATGCTAACTATGTCCCTACCTGTCATTGGGTCCAGTACTCCCCTTAACAACGTCATGACGAAGTCCTGATCTAGGGGCCTTCTCCCCTTTTTCACCTCATACTTAGCTATGGCAGTTCTTAACCCAGCTACCGAAAGGACCGCACAATGATACTTTATTGCAGGAAGTCCTCCTAATTCCTCTATAATTTCCTTAAAAGTCAGTTTCTTAGCCTCCTCTAGTGTCTTGCCCTTTACCATCTCGGTCATAACTGAGGTAGTTGCTATGTTCGAAGCACAGCCATAGGAAAGGAATGAAATGTTCTGTATCCTATCCGATTCATCTATCTTGAGGAAGATCTTTATCATGTCACCGCAGGCAACGCTTCCAACGGTTGAAGAAACATCTGCGTCCTTCATCTCTCCAACGTTCCTTGGATGCATGAAATGATCTATCACCTTTTCAGTGTAGCCTATTCTCTTCCACAATTTCTTGACGTCTTCTCCCATCTCCATGCTTAGGACCTCCGATAAAGAGGACTAATGCTTCTCATTTCCTTTACTATTTCCTCCAAAACATCCTTGGCATAGAATATCTCCTGTTCAGTAGTCCACTTGCTAAGACCTAGGGTTACTGATCCATGAGACTGCTCAAATGAGCCTCCAATTGCCAATATTACGTGACTGGGCAGTAGTTCTCTGCTATAGCATGCTGAAGCAGTATTTACTAATAAGCCTCTCATGCTCGCTTTCAACAGAATAGTTTCACCCTCTACGCCAAAGAAAGAGACATTCACGTTGTTGCAGACCCTTCTATCTCCTCTAGGACCATTTAATTTTGTATCAGGGATCTCTAAAAGAAGATCCATCAATTTATCCCTCAATTTCCTCATACGGGCTATGTCTTCCTCGGTTATCAGCTCAACTGCTTTTGCAAAGCCCACTATGCTTGGTACATCTTCCATTCCAGGTCTAAGACCGAACTCCCTTGGGGAACCGTCTAACAAGGGCTGAAGCTTTGTGCCTTCCTTAATGTATAGGGCACCCACGCCCTTAGGACCATGAATGAGTCCTGATGAAAGCGTGAGAAGATCCACATTTATTTTTCTGACATCAATTTTGACCTTACAAAATCCCCAAGAAGCATCGCTGTGAAATATAACTCCTTTTTCCTCGAAAATATCTCCTATTGCCTTTAAATCCTGAATAGTGCCGATTTCAGGGTTTATAAATTGAATTGAACCTAAAATAGCCCCAGATAGAATTTCCTCCAACTTGTCCTGCCTTACAAATCCCTCCGAATCAACGGGTACCAGCTTTGGATCAAAACCAATCTTTCCAAGCCTTTCTAGACTTCTAAGGACAGAACTCTCCTCAATCTTTGATGAAAGAACCTTTCCCTTCTTTCCAGATGCTAAGGCAACACCTTTAATCGCAAGATTGTTGCTTTCAACTCTTCCTGATGTAAAGATTATCTCCTCAGGTTTAGCCCCTATTTTCCAAGCTATTTTCTGCCTAGCCTTTTCTAAGGCCTCTGTAGCCTCCTCTTCCATGCTGTGACCAAATTCTCCTCCAGGAGCTGCATAGATCTCTTGCATGTACTTAACCATTTCTTCAATAACTAAGGGATCAACTTTGGTAGCTCTCATGTTATCTAGATATACTGGAACTTTTACTGGCATCGATGATCCCTTCATTTTAATGGGTTAAAAAGATTGAACCGAGATTACAATGGAATTCATTGGTTCCACCTGAATCACCTGAAATTATCGCCTAAAGACTTCTTACAAGGTAGCAGCGTCGGATTATTTCTAGGACTTATTTAGGTACCCCTAACGAAGGGGCAGAAAATTCTCTTCCAGTTACATTTATGATTAGTGAGTTCATCAAGGTGTTGGGTTGATCAAATACCTCTATGCAGATCCTCTCGAGTGCTCTGGATGCAAAATATGCGAACTTGTTTGTTCGTTTACTTTCGATAGGATTCTAGATCCAAACAGGGCTAGAATAAGGGCAATCAGCCGAGGACATCTGGACAAAGTTGTTGTGTGCAAGAACTGTCGAGATGTGCCTTGCGTTGAAGCATGTCCGCAGAAAGCCATTTACCGGGATAAGAGAGGAGTTGTAATAGTAAATGAAGCTAAGTGCACTGGATGCGGTGTCTGCATAGAGGTCTGCCCACTTGAAGCGATAAAGATACACCCAGACAGGAAAGTTGCAGTGAAATGCGTTCTTTGTGGTTCTTGCATTGAGTGGTGTCCTGCAGAATGTCTTAAGATTGTTGAAGACATTGATTAATCCGGAACTATTACAGTTCCTGTTTTACCTTCTAAGGCCTCCACAGCCTTATTTAGCGATGTAATTATCGCCTTCTCACCATGTGCTTCCTCTATAAACCTTATACAGGCCTTAACTTTCGGTCCCATGCTTCCTGGCAGGAAATGTCCCTCATCAAGATATCTTTTGGCCTCAGATACGGTCATTCTGTCAATATCCTTCTCATTTGGCTTCCCATAGTTCAACTTCACCTTCTCCACATCAGTTAGGATCATGAATATATCAGCATCTATTACCTCTGCCATTCTCTCTCCTGCAAGATCCTTATCTATGACAGCTTCTACCCCTTTCAACATTCCATTCTCGTCAATTACAGGAATTCCTCCTCCACCTGAGGCTATTACAACGACTCCATTGTCGTACAACAGTTTTATGGGCTCCGCCTCTATAGTCCTTATTGGATCTGGAGAGGGCACTACTCTCCTATAAGGCTTCTCACCATTAGGCTTAACCTTTCTAATGAAGTATCCCTTTTCCTTCCGATACTTCATAGCGGTCTCGTAGTCATAGAATGGCCCTACAGGCTTATGTGGATCCTTAAAATCTGGATCATCCTTATTCACAAGAACTTGAGTGACCACCGTAGCAACGGGCACATTCAATCCTAGAGCTTTTAGCTTGTTTTGAAGCGTCTGCTGTAGCATGTAGCCTATCTGACCTTGAGTCATTGCACCACATACGTCCATGGGCTGGGATGGTACACGGTCTGCAGCTTCCTCCTGCTGTATTAACAAAGCACCGACTTGAGGACCATTCCCATGGGTTATCGCTACCTTATAGCCCCTCTTTATGATCTCCACTATGTGATTGCACGTTATATCTATGTTCTTTAGCTGCTCCTCGTAAGTTCCCCTTTCATGGGCCTGCTTTATCGCATTCCCCCCTAATGCTATAAGCAGTCTTTTACCCCTCACGGTTTTTCCCTCCATTGAGATCATCTAGAGACAGGGTCCTCCCGATTATAAATTAAAAGATTATCAATCATCGTGAGATCACAGATTAAAAGCCGAAAATATGCGTTCGGAGAGGCACCATTCCAATTTTTTGGCATCAGCATATCTTTGATAAATTAGCGAAACCTAAGCGAAAGAATACAGGCAAATCAAGGGAATAGCTAGAGTCTTTTTATTTTTGGTTAACCCTTACTCACGACTAATTCACCTCAGGCATATCTATGCGCTCTTTGATGGCCAACGATGCACACAAGAGATCTCAAACAATTCCAGCTGAGCTAGAGACATTAAAGCTTAAATCTTATCCAATAAGCCAGCTGAATAAGCTACAAGCTCCTCTATATTGCATACCCTTATCTTGTACCTAAGGGCCGGAATCCTTAGGTTGTGATAGCAGGTCGGGCACGCGGTGATGATGTACTCAGCCCCAGCTTCTCTGGCACTCTTTAATATAGCGCTGCTCATCCCTGCCCTTATTCTTGGGAATGCCATCCTTATAGGACCTCCACAGCACCTGGATAGCTGCCTAGATCTCTCCATCTCAACAAGCCTAGTACCTGGGATCGCTTCTATTAGAGACCTTGGGGCATCGTAGAGCCCTTGCCATCTTCCGAGGTGGCAGGGATCGAAGTAGGTGACTACAGCATTAAACTCCTTCCTCAACTCTATTCTTCCCTCGTCAAGGAGGCTGACTAGAAGTTCTGTGGAATGTTGGACAGATAGCTGGTTGCCTAGGCTGAGGAAGGCCCCATAGCAAAAAGGACATATTGCAACCAAGCTGCTGATACCTATGGAGCTAAAGATCCTCCTGTTCTTCTCAAGAGAGTCCTTAAACTCTTCCTCAAGTCCAACAAGATCCAAGAAAGCCCCGCAACACTCCTCCCCCTCTTTAATTACTGTGAAATCGTATCCAGCTCTCATCAGCAGTTTTATCATAGCCTCTGCTATGTTCATGTAGCTTGACGAAATCACGCATCCGAGGAAAAGCAAGTTTGGAGCTTTGTCTGGAAGCTTCTTGATGAGGGGACTGGCATCCATAAGGCGCACCTTCTCCCCTAAAGCGTTACCAGTTCTCAAGATTGTATTAGCCATCTCTTTGTACTCATCAGGAGGCCCTATCCCTTGCTTGGTAAGGGAGTTCCTGAGTCCCTTCATTATCTCAGAGAACTTAACAAGAGACTCGCATACCTCATCACAAGCCTTACACATTGCACATGAGTGTATCCTGTCTAGGACACCTTTGTCAATAGTAAGCCTACCCTCTTGGATTGCTTCTATAATGAACACCCTTCCCCTTGGGCCCCAGGACTCCTTCATGACGTATTCAAAGGTAGGGCAGTACATCCTGCACTTTCCGCAGTGAGTGCATCTCATAAGCTCCTCCAAAAGCTCCTCCTTAAGCACTTTCAATTCTATTACCCCCTGGGAAATATCTTACCTGGGTTCATTATGTTGTTAGGATCGATAGCAGCCTTTATTGCCTTCATAACCTCTATTTCCTCTTTTGTATGCTCAAGATACATCCATTCAGCCCTTCTAATCCCTATTCCATGTTCTCCAGTTATTGTCCCGCCAAGCTCCACCGTCAGCTCCCTAAGTCTCCCTACAGCAGAAATTGCACGCTCAACTTCCTCTGGTCTCCTTTTATCAAAAAGTATATCAGGGTGCAGGTCACCATCCCCAGCGTGACCATAGGTAGCTATATCTATGTTTAGCTCCTTTGATATCCCTTCAATACCTTTGAAAAGGTCAAGAAGGCGCGATACTGGAACACAGATATCTTCATCAATTACATTTGGCTTTATTGAGGCTAATGCAGGAGTTATGGCCTTCCTCCCTTTCCAAAGCCTAGCCTGCTCCTCCTCAGCGACTCCAATGCTTGTTCCAAGAGCTTCATTCTTCTTAACTATTTCCTTTAAGGCCACAAGCCTCCTTTCTACATCCCTCTTATATCCATCGAGTTCTATTATAACAATTGCAGCACTTTTAGGGAGTTCGATTCCATATCTGATCACTGCCTCTATAGAGGTCCTATCCATTATCTCAGCAGCAGATGGGAAAATGTTTCCCGCCATTACGTCCATTATGGTGAGGCATGCCTTATCTATGGTATCGTAGTGGGCTGTGAGCACCATCCTGCTCTCAGGCAATGGATGTATGCGAAGCATTATCTTTGTGAAGACCCCTAAAGTCCCTTCTGAGCCAACAAAGAGCTTAGTTAAACTGTAGCCAGACGAAGTCTTCCTAGTTTTTGAACCAACCCATATTACCTTCCCATTTGGAAGCACTACCTCAAGGCCCATCACCCAGTTTCTGAAAGATCCATACTTCACAGTTCTGTACCCAGCTGCATTAGTTGCTACATTACCACCTATCGTAGACATCTCGCTGCTTGCAGGTAGTGGGGGAAGGAAAAAACCGTGTTTGGCTAGAATAGCATTTAACTTATCTCCCACTATCCCTGGTTCCACTAAAACCCACATGTCCTTTGTATTTATTTCGAGCACTTTGTTCATCTTAAAGAGGTCTAGCACAATGCCTCCCTTAATGGGCATAGCTCCACCGCACTCGCCAGTTCCAGCCCCTCTCGGAACTACTGGTATTCTCCTCTCATTCGCAAGCTTGACTATCCTAGCTATTTGCTCCGTTGTTGTAGGCCATACAACTACATCTGGTAAAGTTTCCTCCCTAACATCTATGAAAGAAAAATCTCTTGAGTAGCATATGAGTTCAGCAGGTTCTGTTGAGACGTTCTCTTGTCCAACTATACTCTCAAGCTCCTTTATAACCTCATCAGGGATTCTCATTCAAAACGCCTCAGAAGGGTAATCTGAAGTCTCTCCCAGCGTATTTAGCAGATTTTCCAAGTTCTTCCTCTATTCTTAAGAGTCTGTTGTACTGGGCCACCCTCTCACTTCTGCAAGGAGCTCCTGTCTTTATCTGCCCTGAGTTAAGGGCTACTGCCATATCGGCTAGCCATGTATCCTCCGTCTGCCCAGATCTCTCCGAAACCTGTACAGCATAACCATGTCTGAATGCACAATGTGCGGCGTCAAGAGCTTCAGAGAGGGTTCCAACCTGATTGACTTTCCATAAGAGGGCATTTGCAGCTCCTATCTCTATTCCTCTCTTAAGACGCCTCACGTTCGTAGTGAAGAGGTCATCCCCAACTATCTGGATACCAAGGGATTTTGTGAGCTCAGCAAAACCCTCGAAGTCCTCCTCCTCAAGTGGATCCTCAATTGATTGAAGCGGATAGACCTTGATTAGTTCCTCGTAGAAGTCCATAAGTTCCTCCCTGCTTATCTTCCTATCCATAAGGGTATACTTCCCCTCCTTCTTATCATAGAGGTGACTGGCTGCAACATCAAGTGCTAAGACGAACTTCCCACCGTACCCTAACTCCTCTATAGCCTTAAGTTCAGCATCAAAGGCTTCTCTCGGATCCTTCATCTTAGGAGGCGTGTAGCCACCCTCATCAGCTACGTTAAGCGAGTGTTTCCCATACTTTTCAGCAAGCATCTTTCCCAGCTCGTAATAGACCTCTGCTCCCATCCTTATGGCATCCGAGAATGTCTTAGCCCCTACGGGCACAATTATGTGCTCTTGAAAATCCAGCTCAGTAGCAGCAAGCTTTCCACCATTTATCAAGTTGAGGAAGGGTGCTGGCAGCACTCTAGCACTCGGGCCTCCAATGTAGCTGTATAGAGGGATGCCAAGCGTGTTTGCTGCTGCCTTCGCTACAGCTAGGGAAACCCCTACTATTGCATTTGCTCCCAGCCTTGACTTGTTCTCTGTTCCATCTAACTCTATCATCAGCTCATCTATCTCTCTCTGCTTTGTCACATCCTTCCCCTTTAATGCTGGACCTATCACCTCGTTGACATTCTGAACGGCCTTTAGCACTCCCTTCCCAAGGTATCTTCTTCCTCCATCCCTCAGCTCTAGGGCCTCGTGCTCCCCTGTTGACCTACCTACTGGGACGTCAGCTCTCCCAAAGCCACCTTCAGTAATTACATCGACCTCAAGGGTGGGCTCACCCCTACAATCCAATATTTCCCTAGCTCTAACAAGCTTTATCTCAAGCTTTCCCATTCTGGACATCTCACAGTTGTAGTCCAAAAGTGCTATTAACTTTTTTATCCTCCGCTATATCAACGCGTTTGCAGCTTATCTAATCAATGAGTTGAGGATGAGAAAGCTGTAAACTTCGCCTCTAGCTTGAAGCTTACTGTCTGTTCAACAGTTCTCATCACGGTTACTTCTAAGTGCAAATACCCATTTTAATAAGGTTTTCGTAATTAATTGTTAAGAGATCATCTTTTCCTCAGTTGGAGGAGGCAGACCTATGATAATTAAAAATGCTGAAGAAATACTCTCGCATGGCAATACTAAGGGGAGAAGGATAGCCCTCGATATAATTGAGCATGCCTTGGCTGACATAGATAACTATAAGCTTGTTAGAAGGCTAATCAAGGTAAAAGACAGCATACTATTAGTAGGCCAGCTGAAGCTCGACCTTTCAAGGATCAAGAACATATACATTGTCGGGGCTGGAAAAGGTTCATCTTCAATAGCTAGGGGCCTAGAAGAGATCCTAGGGGACAGAATAGTGGAAGGCATCATAATTGAGAAAAGAGGGGAGAGGGAGAAGCTAAGGAAAGTTAGGGTTATAGAGGCAGGTCACCCGATCCCAGATGAGGACGGGCTCAGGGGAGCTATGGAGGTGGTTGAGATCGCTAGAAAGGCTGAAAAGGGAGATCTAGTATTTGCATGCATAACAGGAGGTTGTTCTGCCCTTATGACCTTACCAGCAGAGGGCATAAGTCTTGAGGATGTAAAGGAGGTTACGGATCTCCTGCTTAGGTGTGGTGCTGAAATACAGGAGATAAATGCTGTTAGGAAGCATATCTCATCTGTCAAGGGAGGAAGATTAGCCCTTTACACACACCCAGCGGAGCTGGTAAGCTTAATAGTCGTGGATGAGGTCAGGGGGCTGCCCTGGGGACCTACCGTACCCGATATCACAACATTCAATGATGCAATCCACGTTTTGAAGAAGTATAATCTATGGAGGAGAGTTCCTGAGTCAATAAGAAGGCACCTCAAAAGGGCTGACCCCTATTGGGAGACTCCTAAGCCAGAGGACTTCAGAAGGATGGGAATAAAGGCTCATAACATCGTATTAGCAAATAGCGATACAGTCTGCGAAGCCGCTGAGAAGAGAGCGAAAGAATTAGGGCTTAAAGCTATGATATTATCCACGATTATGGAGGGAGAGAGCAGGGAGGTTGGAGTAGCTTTAGCTGGCATAGCTAAGGAAATAGAGAGAAGCGGGAGACCTATAGAGCCTCCCTGCGTGCTGATAGTTGGTGGAGAGACCACAGTTACCATAATGGGAGAGGCAGGGGAAGGCGGGAGGAACCAAGAGTTTGCCCTAGGTGCAGCTCTGAAGATAGATGGTAGCGAGAATATAGTGATAGCCTCGATAGGAACCGATGGGACTGATGGGCCTACGGATATAGCTGGAGCAATTGTTGACGGGCAGACTATCAGGAGAGCAAAGAAGAAGGGAATAGATTTATATGAACAGCTAATGAAACACAACTCAGCCTATGTCTTTAGAGAGCTAGGTGATGCCATATTTACAGGGCCTACAGGAACGAACGTGATGGATCTTAGGCTTCTGATTGTGCTGGGTAAAAAGCGCGAGCGCGCGCTCTAACTTCTAAATTCAACTTTAAAGATCCTTGATATTTGCTGGTAATAATCTAGACAATTGTTAGGGCTCTGAGTAATTTAGAAAGCATAAGGTGAGTCATTTCAACCTTCACCTTCTTCTAAATAGAGAGGTTGTGCTATAATTACTACTCTTTTCACCTAAGAGCTGTTAAAAGAGATTTTCCTATAAATGCAAGTGCTTTTTTCTTAATTCACGAACCAGAGGTCAATCATCACATATCAGAAGATAATAAATTGCTAAGCATGATTTCAGTTCTCTTAAAAGATTTTTAATTTACTCTATTAAGAAAGTTCCTATGGCAAAGATACCTTCAATTGTAGTTGAGCCCCCTGGCCCTAAAGCTAAGGAACTTATCAAGAGGGATAATAGATTCCTCTCCCCCTCTCTTACAAGGACGAGTCCTTTAGTAGGAGTCGAAGCAGAGGGTGTCTGGGTAAAGGATATAGATGGAAACATATATCTTGACTTTGGTTCTGGGATTGCTGTCGCAAGCGTTGGGCACAGGCACCCAAGGGTAGTGCAGACCATTAAGGAACAGGTAGAGAAACTAATTTTTGTCAATAGCTGTGACTATTACACAGTCCCACAAGTAGACCTAGCTGAAAAGCTATTCCAAATAACGCCTGGAAACTTCCAAAAAAGAGTTTTCTACGGTAATAGTGGGACTGAGGCTGTAGAATGTGCTCTCAAGGTGGCAAAGTGGCACACAAGGAGATTTTACTTCATAAGTTTCATTAATTCCTTCCATGGAAGGACATTAGGCTCTCTTGCCTTCACAACAACTTCTCTTTCGGCTAGGGAGGGCTTCCAGCCTATGATGCCTGGAGTTATCTATACCCCCTATGCATACTGTTATAGGTGTCCTTTCAAGCTGGAATACCCTGAGTGTGGGATCTGGTGCCTTGATTTCTTAGAGGAGCAGATATTTGGTCATGTGGCACCTCCCAAAGAAGTAGCTGGAATTCTCTTCGAACCTATACAGGGAGCTGGCGGCTACATAGTTCCACCTCCAGAGTTCATTCAAGGACTTAGGAGAATAGCCGATGAGCATGGGATATTACTGATAGACGATGAGGTTCAGGCGGGGATGGGAAGAACAGGCAAGTGGTGGGCGATAGAACACTTTAAAGTTACTCCAGACATAATCTGCATAGCTAAGGCCCTAGCTGCCGGTTTTCCAATTGGAGCTTGTATCTCTAGAGCAGATACGATGGATTGGCAGCCCGGAGCTCATGAAAATACGCTAGGCGGGAATCCAGTGCTTTGTAGAGTTGCTCTCACTGTGATAGATATAATAGAGAAGGAGAGGCTGATGGAGAACGCAGCTAAGATTGGAGAATATATGATGAAGAGGTTTAGGGAGATGATGGATTCCTATGAAACAATAGGGGATGTAAGAGGGAAGGGATTGATGCTAGGTATAGAGTTCGTTAAGGATAGGAGAACTAAGGAACCTCACATTGAGGCTAAGAGAAAGGTTATAGAAAAAGCATTTAAGAAAGGACTGCTGTTGCTCGGGGCAGGGAAATCAGGCCTTAGAATAGCACCTCCCCTGATAATAACAGAAGAGGAGGTTGACGTAGGGTTAAATATATTCGAGGAGGTTCTCAAAGAGATAGGGCTACCCTAACCATGCCGTTATAGGAAATTAGGATAATAGAATACGGTCGTTAATTCTGTCCATTTTCCTGCAATTTGTTACGTTTTATAGTATTGCCATCAAGAGCTACTAATTTGCCTTCCTAAATCATTCACAACGACCTTTTCTCAAAGAAGAAAAATTTAAGAAGTTAATTTTAAAAAGTAAAAATCAGTAGCATAGTTAATTTTAGTTTATTTATCCTCCTGTGCTTTTTTATTTTCTGAAAAGCTGAAAAAGAAGCTATTCTTCAAACATTAATATTTTATATTAGGCTGATTGCCATCGAGGAGAGATGTTCGTTAAGAAGCTTAAGTGTGCAAGATGTGGGGAGGAGCACGGGCCTGAGGAGAAAGTTTTCTACTGCAGTAAGCTAGATGGTAGGTTAGACATCTATTACGACTATGATGCAATATCCAATGTGTTAAGCAGGGAAGAGTTAAGCAGAAGGAAAGCAGGGACGTGGAAGTACACAGAACTCCTGCCAATAAAGAAGGGAACTAAAGTGGTGGATTTGGGAGAGGGAAACACACCTTTGATCAAATGCGATGACCTAGGAAGAGCAATAGGCCTCAGAAACCTATATGCAAAAGACGAGACGAGGAATCCAACTTGGTCATTCAAGGACAGGCCGATGAGCGTAGGAGTAGCTAAAGGAATAGAATTCGGTGTAAAGACTGCGGTGATAGCATCGTCAGGAAATGCAGCGGCTGCTCTAGCTGCCTTTTGCGCAAAGGCAAACATAGAATGCGTTACATTCGTTCCGCATTTTGCTGGAGCTGGAAAGGTTGCTCAGCTGATGCTTTACGGTGCAAAGGTTGTGAGGTTGAAGTGGGAGGAGGGAGAGGATCCAACGGTAAAGATGATGCTTGAAACTAGCCAGAAGTATGGATGGTATCCATGTCCCAGCTTCGGGCCATTTAATCCCTATCAGTTCGAAGGGAACAAGACGATGGCTTATGAAATATGCGAACAGTTCGGTTGGGAGACTCCAGACTGGTTATTCATTCCAGTCGGAGGAGGAGGTCTGCTAGCAGGGAACTGGAAGGGCTTTAAGGAGTTCCAAATGTTGGGCTTCATAAGTTCGCTTCCAAAGATAGTTGCAGTGCAGTCAACTGGCTGTGCTCCTTTAGTAAGGGCCTATGAGCAGGGAAAGGGTCCATTTGAGATAGAGCCATGGGGTAAGCCTGAAACCATAGCTACAGGACTTGAGGATCCATTTCCTTGGGATGGTGATGCAGCATTAAGTGCTATAAGAGAATCTGGAGGAACTGCAGTATCTGTAACAAATGAAGAGATACTTGAGGCACAAAAGCTCCTTGCCAAGGAGGAAGGGATCTTTGCCGAGCCTTCAGGGGTTGTGTCATTAGCTGGGTTGATGAAGTTGCTTGATAGTGGTATGATCGATAGCGGAGACCTAATAGTCGTAGAGATAACGGGAAGCGGGCTAAAGGATCCTGATGTTGTATCAGAACACTTGGGACTCCCACCAGTAATCGAACCAAGGATAGAGGTTGTAGATTCGTATTTGAAAGATAGCTTGCGGACTAATTGTCAAAGAAGTTATGATACAAAGGAGCTATTATGACTCTTGCTAGAAATAATACTAGACCGCCGTTTTTCCTTGGAAAACCTCTTGTTATTCTTCTCAAGCGATTCCCTGCGATCTTATCTACTGCTAAGTAGATAATCTAAATTTCCCTCATTTCATCTATGAACCTTTTATACCAGCTGTTGAATTCATCTGCAGTAGCTATATGAATCTGAACTGGCACATCCAAACCTATCCTCTTTATTATATCTGTTTTTAGCTTGATTGCCTCGCTCCTATCAATATTACACACTATCAAAATGTCAATGTCGCTGAGGGCCGTTACTCTGCCCTTTAGAACCGAGCCAAATAGGTAAACACTAGCGTCTTTGAACTTCTTCCTTACTAAGGATTTTATTGTTAGGGCAATCTCTTCATATCTCTTTAGGTATTCTAAGGTTCTCTTCCCAAAGTCCACGTATTGGTCAAACACTTTCTAGGACCTCCTTGAACCTGTCCGCGAAAGCTATCAGTTTTTCAACCTCCTTTCTCTCATATCTCCTAGGAAGATATCTTGCCGCTATGTAAATATCTTCTAACCTAGTCAGGAACATGATTTCATCTTCTATAAAGGAAGATAAGTCCTTTTCGGTCGCTTTGTCCAATTCTCTCATTAATCTTATCAAAGAATGAGTTCTAGGATATGTTCCCGTTTTAACTAAGAGTTTATACTTCAGAAAGAGTTGAGAAAATTGCTCCACATTAAAGGCAGCAAGATCATATTCTCCCTCTTCAAATAGTCTTTTTGCATTCCTAAGAAAAGAATAAGCACGATCTTTTATTATTTCAGCATCTTTTATCGACAATTCGAATTACAAGGGTTGAATCGTATATTAAAGCTTTTCAAGAGGAAGTTTCTCCGATCTTTCCTAGAAAGTAATAGCCCACGCCTTGAACCTTAAAGAATTCAAAGATATCTGAGTTAGAAAAAGATCGATCATACAATTCGAATTTAGATGGAAGCTCAAGGATCTAACTAAAAACCGGTAAAATTAAGGATTAAATCATGATGAACTGCTAGCCCTAAGATTTTCTTTAATGAGTTTCCACAACCTTTTCGCGGTTTTATCGATACAAAGATTGATAAGATGACCTTAATCCAATAACATCTGAATTATAGGTAGCACTATTGGGAAGTATCAACTATTAATTGTTAGACGAGGGATTTTACTATGTCGTGTAATTTGACATACCTAGGGGTGATCTTATGAGCGAATTATACGGGAAGGACCTAATAACTACCCAGGAATGGACCCTTGACGAGCTCGTTGAGGTGATTAAGCTAGCTGAAAAGATTAAATCGATAATGCGAAGGGGAGAGAGGCCTCCAAGGATTCTTGATAGAAAAGTCTTCTTCATGATATTTTATGCCCCATCAACCAGGACAAGAGGGGCGTTTGAAGCCGGAATGGAACTGTTAGGCGGGCATGCTCCATATATAGATGTGACGACCACCAGGATAAGGGCAGGAGAAGCTGTAAAAGATGTGGCAAAAATGTACGATCTATACGGAGATGGAATCGGCGTAAGGGTTCTTGATAAGGCGATAGACTTTAGGTATGGGGAAGGACAGAAGATAATGAGACAATTCGCTGATGTGGCAAAAGTCCCGGTCATCAACATGGCTGACGATACATATCATCCTACTCAAGCTTTGGGTGATATAATGACAGTTATTGAGAAGCTTGGTGAGCTTCAAGGTAAGAAGTACACCATAACTTGGGCATATTCCAGCAGGTTAAGGGGCCTATGTAGCATCCAATCAGAGGTGCTAATTGCATCAAGGTTTGGGATGGACGTAACGGTTGCTCACCCTCCAGGATTTGATTTGGATCCTAAAGTAGTTGAGATGGCAAAGAAGAACGCTGAAGATGCGGGAGGATCCTTCGAAATAGTCCACAACTTTGAGGAAGGACTAAGAGGAGCAAATGTTGTGTTTCCGAGAAGCTGGGTAACTTGGGAGCTTCAGAAGGTTGGAGCTACAGCATTTGGCCAGGAAAGGGAGATAGAGATTCACAAAAAGTACAAGAACTGGAGACTTGAACAACATCATGTAGATGACTTAATGGCAAAACCAGCCTTCGTCACTCACGTACTACCTGTATTTAGGGGAGAGGAAGCTACTGACGATGTCATGGATGGACCTAACTCCGTAATATACGAGCAGGCAGAGAACAATCTATACGCTAAGATGGCAGTCCTTGCGCTTATGATGGCTAAAGAAATCCCAATATAACGCTTAACTAATCTTATTAGGATCCAATGAGAGCTAAAAGCAATCCAATATCTCAGATATCATAAGAAAGACAATTTTCCACTTTTAATCCACAACTTTTAAAATACATCTGGGAGTCCACAGCGATTTATATGAAGACCTCTAGAATTCCGGGATTTTACAAACTTCCGCTCGAAGAAAGAGTTAGGATTGTGAAGGAATTTGCTGATTTAACAGATGAAGAGACTGAGCTCCTCCTCAAAACAGGTAACTTAGAGTTAGATGTTGCGGATCGCATGATAGAGAACGTAATAGGTACATGGCCCCTTCCATTAGGGATAGCGGTAAACTTCAAGATAAACGGAAGGGACTACCTGATACCCATGGCAATAGAGGAGCCGTCTGTGGTTGCTGCTGCAAGCAACGCGGCTAAAATGGCCCTTCCAGGGGGAGGTTTCTTTGCAGAGACTACAGAACCAATCATGATTGGTCAGGTTCAGCTCGTAGGTGTCAAGGATCCGGAGGAGGCAAAGAGAATCATACTTGAGAATAAGGATCAAATTCTAGAGATAGCAAATGAACAGGATCCAATCTTAGTGAAACTTGGTGGTGGGGCGAAGGATCTAGAAGTTAGAATTTTGGATACGGAAGTAGGCCCTATGGTAATAACACATCTCCTAGTAGATGTCAGAGACGCAATGGGAGCAAATGCCGTTAACACAATGGCAGAAGCGGTTGCTCCTACAATAGAGAGACTTACTGGAGGGAGGGTATACCTAAGGATCATATCTAACTTGGCTGACAGGAGAATAGCTAGGGCTAGAGCAGTATTTAAGAAGGAAGCTATTGGTGGAGAGGAAGTTGTTGATGGAATAATAGCTGCTTACGCTTTTGCTGCAAACGATCCTTACAGAGCATGCACGCACAATAAAGGCATTATGAACGGCATCATCGCTTTAGCTAGGGCAACTGGCCAAGATACTAGAGCGCTCGAGGCCGGTGCACATGCCTATGCCGCACGTAACGGCAGATACACCTCATTAACTAGGTGGTGGAAGAACGAGAACGGGGACCTTGAGGGCTATCTGGAGATGCCAATTGCTGTTGGAACCGTAGGCGGCATAACTAGGGTTCATCCGATAGCAAAGCTTTGCCTAAAGATTCTTGGAGTAAAATCGGCAAGAGAACTTGCTCAGGTAATGGTATCATTAGGTCTGGCCCAGAACTTCGCAGCTATCAGAGCACTAGCAACGGAAGGAATACAAGCAGGGCACATGAAACTTCACGCAAGAAACGTGGCTATGGCTGCTGGCGCTAAGCCAGAAGAGGTAGATCTGGTAGTTGAGAGGCTGATAAGAGAGAAAAAGATAAGATTAGATAGAGCAAAAGAGATTTTGGAGGAGATAAGGGGCTCATCTGGCTCATGACAAGGAATTGTAGGGCATGAAGCTACTTTCTGGGTTGGTAAACTGTTTTTATGAGAACCTTATGGAACAGTAACCTCTCTTGGCCAGGGAGTCCTCAGGTACTCTTCTACTATCCTGCAGGGAACTGAAAGGACAAAGGCCCAACCTCCTAGGTTTCTAGAAAATAACCCTTTCTTAGTGAGCTCTATCCTGTCAGAATAGATTTTGATGTGTCCTAATAGTCTTTGAATGAATAACGACTTACTAAAACCAGTCCTCTTAACGAAATCCCAGAACTCCTCCCCAAACTCGTTCTTAAAACCTTCAAATTTCAGCTCTAAAGCACTTAATCTCTCGGATATCCATCTTATCCCTCTCTCCTCTTTATCAACCTCTCTTATGCCAGCTACAGGCAGTCTGCCCCTAGACAGGCTTTTCACGTACTCCCTAACTGAACAAGTGTTAATGTACTCGCATTTACCTGGAAAACCCATTGCTCCAGGGCCAAAGGCCAGTAAGGGGCCAGTCATTTCTTTCTCGACGGTGCTATATTCCCAGGGGATCTTGGAGAACGAATAATACCTGACTTGAGTGTAACCTGCCTCCTCAAGGGTGTTAATAGCTTCGTAGTACATCTTCTTGAATTCTCCCATGCTTGGTTGCTTCTGAACCCTCCCCTCCATCATCATCTTATACATGGGCCTGTAAGGAACTATTAGCAAGGGATAGGTGGTTATCTGGGCTGGTTCAAACTCCAATGCGATCCTAAGGTCCTCAACCCAGTCCTCGACCGTCTGACCTGGAAGCATGTACATCATGTCAATGTTTACGCTTCTAAATCCAGCTCCTTCAAGGTTCTCAATTGCATCTATCGAGTCCTCCACGCTGTGCCTCCTTCCTAGAAGTCTAATTTTTTCCCTAAAGAAGGATTGGACTCCCAAGCTCAATTCATTTACTCCTGCCTCCATCAAGGCATAGATCCTCTCTTCGGATAGATCCTCTGGATTGGCCTCTATCCCTATGCTAGCTCCTTCTAGACTGAAGCTCTCTCCAAGGGCCTCGATTATCTCCTTGTACTGTTTCGGGTCGAGGCAGCTTGGAGTGCCTCCTCCAACATGAACTTCGGTTATTTTAAGCTCCAAGTCCTGCAATAGATCTCTATAGGTGCTTATTTCAAGCTTAAGGGACCTTAGATAGGATTTCACTAATAAATCATCCCAGAGGTACCTAACATAAGGACAAGCTGGGCAAAGTCCCCTGCAGAAAGGAAAATGGATGTAAATTCCCACCTCCTTTCCAACGAAGCCTTCCCTTAAGAGGTTTTTGATGATCTCTTGGCTTTGTCTCTTGAAAGTAGCCTTGAATGCTTTCCTGAATATTAGGCTTTTTATCCCAAAGGCGTCCTTAGTGAGAATCATGTAACACCTTTCTTTAAAAAAGTAACACTCAATAAAAATCTTTAGGATATAGCTAGTTTTTGAAAGGCGGCGAAGGAAGATGGACTACCTCACAGCAGTTAAAGGCAGCTTTTCTCTCAGTCTTTTTGGTATCCAGTTTTTCTTAAAGATCTGAGCCTCTTAATAGACGAACTTAAAGTTGGTATTGCCAGAAGGCCGAGAACAAGGCCTTCATTGAGATCTTCCAAGGGCGTCCATCCGGAAAAGTCCTCGATCCTTAATGCATAGGTTTCTACTCCGTTTGCAAATAATATCAGGACTTGAAGCACAAGTAGAATTAACGCTAAAATCGATCCCACCAGGAAAAAGCTCTCTCCACCCTTTAACTTCCCTTTCAAGCTGCCAAGTCCTCCATATAAGAGGGAGAATCCGATCACAAGGAGACTCAGGCCCATGCCAGGGTCGAGCGTAATTGCAGGGACCCTGCCTTTCCCTAAATCGAGACTTAATGAAGTCTGGACCAAGTCTGGAAGCGCACGTGCAGGCATGAACCATCTAACAATTCCACAAAGAAGATCCATCGATCCATAGAAAATGAATATAAGGCTTAACAGGATGCTATATAAGATCAAAGCTCTTTTCAACTCAACATCACCCCTCCAATAACCATAATCATTAGAGCAACCAGATATGCCAGAATTACCTCATAAATTGCGGAGAAAATTGCCCATTTCCAGCCAAGCTCTCCCTTTATAGCAGCCAATGTCGCAACACACGGCACATATATTAGTACAAAAGTCATGAAGGCGTAAGCTGACAAAGGAGTCATAGTTTGAGATATGACATTTTCAAGGGCCTCTTCCTCAACCCCATATATCATGCCTAGGGCACCTACGACGATCTCCTTTGCTACAAAGCCGAAGACTATGGAAACAGCTATTCTCCAATCCCAACCGAATGGTTTGAACAAAGGCTCCATTATATGACCTAGTATTCCCAGATACGATTCTTCTACGCTTTTAACTCCTAGTGGCAGGTTGCTCAGTGCCCATATAGCAATGACTCCTGCCAATATAACAGTTCCAGCCTTCTTTACAAACATTATGCCCCTTTCCCACATGTGCATCAACAAAGTTCTGGTTTCGGGCATTGAGTACTCTGGTAATTCCATTATAAGAGGGGAGGGCCTTCCTTTCAAGAAGAATCTTCCTACAACAAAGCTTATCAGGAATGCTAGCACTATGCCCAGCATATAAAGCGAGAATATTATAGTAGGGCTATTATCTGGGAAGAAAACTCCAGCAAAGAGCACATATACTGGAAGTCTTGCGCTGCATGATATTAGCGGATTAGTGATAGCGGTTAGGATCCTTTCATTTTCTCCAACTATTGTTCTGGTTGCCATAACTCCAGGTACGTTACATCCGAAGCCTATCAGATGAGGTATTATCGATCTGCCGCTTAGTCTAAATTTTCTCATCACTCTATCAAAGATGAATGCGACTCTGGCCAAGTATCCAGAGTCCTCCAATGCTGAAAGGGCCAGAAAAAGGAAAAATATGTTTGGAACAAAAACTAAAATTGTTCCAAGGCCCCCAACAATCCCATCGGCAAGAAAAGAAGCTAGAAAACTGTTAGAGATATACTCTCCTATAATTTCGCCTATCCAGCTGAAAAACATGTCGACGGCGTCAACTATTGGTGCAGCTACTGAGAAAGTGAACTGGAACATCATCCAAGCCAAGCTGATGAATACCGGTATTCCCAAGTACTTATTCAGAATAGCATCATCTATAACATCAGTTAGCGTGAGTTCTACTTTCTCTCTAATGATTGATGTACTTACTATTTCCTCTATCACTCTATACCTTATATCTGGAAGAAGAACATCCGGCTCAAGGCCAAAACTCTCAATTAACCTATTCTTAGCTTCATCTAGGACCTTTCTTAATTCTTCCAAATTACCCACCTCTAATGAGGCCTAGCTTCCTAAGTGCGTCTTCATCTCCTTCTAACAGCTTTATAGCAAGCCATCTTGTGTTATAGCTCTCTCTTATCATCGGATCCTTTTCTAACACATTTCTTATCCTCTCAATCTCTGCTTCTACTATTTCAGGGTAAGTTATGGATGAAGGAGGAGCCCCTCTCTCAACAACTTCGATTATCTTGTCGCAAAGTTCCTGTAAGCCGATTCTTCTGGTGGCTACTGTAGGAACAACCGGAACTCCCAGGTTTTTCTCTAACCTCTTCTCGTCTATCTCATATCCAAGCGATTCAGCTAGATCGCTCTTGTTAAGGGCAATTATGAGCCTTGCTCCTAATTCCATGAGCTGAATGGTGAGATAGAGGTTTCTCCTAAGGTTGGAGGCATCGACTATGTTAACCACTACATCAGGCTTCTCATTTAAGATGTAGTCGCGAGCTATGAGTTCTTCTGGTGAAAACGTTGTTAGACTGTATATTCCTGGAAGATCCATTATGTATAGCTCATATCCTCTATGGTAGCAAATTCCTTCCTTTTTTTCAATGGTCTTTCCTGGCCAATTACCTACGTGCTGCCTTCCCCCCGTTAAAAAGTTGAAGATAACAGACTTTCCAACATTTGGATTTCCAGCAAGGGCAACGCGTATCCTCTTCATCAGGACACCTCCACAAGCACCTTTGAAGCTATACCTCTGCTTAAAGCAAGTCTAGAGCCCTTTATCTCTATTAGAAGGGGGCCTCTCTCATTTCTGACAACTTTTACAGTAGATCCTGGCTCTAATCCCAATTCAACTAATCTCTTAGTAAGCCCCCTACCAGCGACTATGCTCCTAACAACGCATCTGGATCCTGATGGAAGCATTGACATTGAGATGGGTACTTGCTCGTACAAGCTAGTCTACCACCTCCACGAAGACGTGATCAGCCTCATCTTTCCTCCTCAAAGAGAGCCTGTATCCCTTCACTTCAACTTCTATGGGATCCCCAAGTGGAGATTTGTCTGTTACCTTGACCTCTTCACCCCTAACTAGGCCCATTTCAATTAATCTTTTGATAATGGCTCCTTTTCCAGCTAGATTAACTATTATACCTCTATCTCCCACATTTAGCATGCTAAGCCTCCTAATTCCTTGCTCTTTATCCATAACGTCACCTCTAGAGCGCTTCACGCAGTAGCGAAAGATTGGACACCGGTAACATAATATCATAAAGTTAGGCAAGCCTAACATATAAAGTTTTAGGGGGACCTAAATTTCACCAATATCAAATTGACGTTATTCCATAGTATTTGACTTATCACGCTTCAAGTAAGAAGCTAGAACTAAGTGAACACCTTGTTGAGGAAGTTAGGGAAAAGTACATAATGTAACACCTGATCTCAAGGCATTTTTACTATGATAAACTTATCAGACCTAACATCGTAACCAGAAGGTGCTTCGCAAACCCTTCCCTACAAACAATTAGAAGAGTATTACGCCCGCACTTGCGATGTCTAAAGGAATCGGTTCCATCACCATGTGAAGCATGTTCTCTGCGAACTCTTTGAGCACTTCCTCTGCATCCTCGGGCAGAGTTACTTCTGTCTCCTTTTCAGATTCAGGGGCGATAGTGTAGTATTGGAAGACTATGTCTCCCTTCCAGTCATAAACCGCAATTATGTGAGCCTTTTCCCAATCGATTTCAAGCTCTATCTCACCGGGATACTTTTTAGAAGACTTCCTTTTTTGACCTTTATACAAAAAGAGATAAAAGAATGACCCGTGACCGCCAGGGAGGACTTTTAACGAAGGATGTCCAAAGGTATGGACCAGCTTTACGAAGAGCCTAGGTATCAAGGCCGACCACTCATAGGTTAGGTAAGGTCCCTCGTACAGGTCCTTCTTCGCTTCTCTTAGGGATCTTAAGAAGTGCCTGTCTAGAACGAGGATGTTCCCGAGGAAGTTCCTCGTCCTCTCGCACAGCTGCTCTCCCCAGTCTTCAAGGTAACTTAGCAATATACCAGTTCCATAGCCAGGTAGCTCCTCTAATTCTCTTGCCCTTTCATCTTCCTTAAGGATCGATTCTACTAGCGCCAAAGGAACCACCTCCTCAATGAATTAAGGAGTATTATAAAGAATTTTTATCCATCTTCTCAAAGTATTTAAGAGAAAAGATCTCAAAAAGGGCCTTGGTGCAGAGCCCCCAGCTTTCTCACATAGACCGCTGGCCTGTCAGTTTCAAGGTCAATGATTGCCATTACCTCTATAGTAGTGACACCTCCAACTTTGTGGAGCCTTTCAACTGCTAGGGGAATGTGGCTTGAGATGGGGCTGATGATGATTAGGGCCAAGGAGATCTCTATTAGTAGTAGGACGAGCTCTATGGTTATTCTAGAAATACCCTTGCCTTTAGACATAACTTGTTGGCAAGAGATCTTAAATCATAAAAGTATTTTTTTAAATTTTTAATCTGATTGCATCCTGATGACGGGAGCCAGACGATTCGCTGCGCGTAGAATGTAGGATCCCCCAGCGAAGAAGAACCTCAGCTATTCACTAAGCTATTAGCTCTGGTGTCTAATGTCTAAGACGAGGCATGAAGGAAAGGATCCCTTTTTAAAATAGAAACAGTTCTTAGTTCTTGGCGATAGAACTGATTGCTCCGGAAAGAGGGCCTAAGAGAGGATTGCGCAGGAGAAGAGGAAGGCCTTGGAAGCCAAGATGGATCAGTGAAATACCCTCAATAAGACATTTCGCACCCTTCCTTCCTCCAGGAGCGACTATGGAGCCAAAGGAACCAATTTTGCTATCATACGACGAGTTTGAAGCCCTTAGACTTGTAGACGGAGAAGATCTTAGTCAGGAAGAGGCAGCTAGGAGGATGGGAGTTTCTCGGGGGACTGTTTGGAGGCTAGTCGCAAGCGGAAGGAAGAAGATGATAAAAGCGATCGCTGAGGGAAGAGAGCTGCTCATAGTTCCTCAAGCCCCAGTTGTGGTAAAAGAGGAAGAAACAAAGGATTAGATCTTTAAGTAATTTACTAGATTCTTGAAGATCCTTTTAATAGCTAAAGAAGCTGAAGCACCTGGAAATGCGCTAACAACCGGCATGCCTAGGGCTAAAGACCTTGGAACCGAGTCATCCATGGGTACCTCACCTAACACTTCTATGCCCTCTTTCTCAGCAAAGTGAACTTCTTCTCGTTTTATTGGCTCATATAAGTCTGCTTTATTTATTATTAGTCCTGGATTTGCTCCAAAATGTCTTATTATTGAGAAAATCCTCTTAAGATTTCTAAAAGCTGCGGGAGTAGGCTCTGTTACCATTATTGCATGAGTGGCCCCTGATACTGCCGAGATCGCTGGACAACCTGCTCCAGGAGGACCATCTATTAACACCAAATCAGCACCCTTTTCCTTAGCTACCTGTCTTGCTCTCTCTTTAACTTCAGATACCAGTTTTCCTGAGCCAGACTCCCCAATCTTCAATTTTCCTACTAACAATGTAAACCCAGAAGGACTTTCGTAAAGGTCAAGCCTTCCGTTAGCTACCAACCTCAATTCGATGGCCTTTTCAGGACAAACTATGGAACATACACCGCATCCGCTGCAGAATAAGCTTGAAACAACTGCTTTCTGTCCTATCATATGAATAGCCTCTTCAGGACAGTTTTCTGCACAGATTCCACAACCTTTGCATTTTTCATACCGTACAAACGCCTTTTCAGTAGCTTCTATCTCTAGAGAATTCTTTAGGGTACCACCTATAACTAAAGAAAGGTTAGGAGCATCTACATCCACATCTACCATCACCAATTTCATTTGTTCAGCCATTAACCATCCTAGAGAGGCTGATACTGTAGTCTTCCCTACGCCTCCTTTTCCGCTCACTATTACCACTTCTTTCATAGACTAAGCTCCTCCCATACCTCCTTTGCAAGCCTTGAGATTGCCCTTGCTGCTGGGCTATTTGGGAAGTCTAACATCAGAGGTCTTGACCTTACGTGGCTCTGCACTACATTATCATCTACAGGGATCTCTTCGATTAGCCTAGAGGAATGCTTCTTGCATATTTCTTTCAAAAGGCGGTGATTTCCGGGTAGGTCTGCTCTGTTAACCACAACTGCATGCTTTAGCTTCAACAGATTAGCTAGCTCGAGTATGAGGTCTAAATCATGAATTCCGAAAGGAGTTGGTTCGGTCACCGCTAGCACGAAATCAGAGTCCTTTAAGGATAAGGCTACATCGCAATGGGCCCCAGGAGCCGTATCTATTATTATGAGGTCATATCTCCTCTCTTTTGATAGATCCATTGCCCTCTCCTTTACTTCCCTTATTATGGCCTCAGACTCCCTCTCGTTTAGCTTTAATTCTCCTATGAGCAGATCTACTCCATATGCTTCTGTCTCATAGATCCACCCAACAACTTTCTTGCCATCTAGAATCGCATTTGTAGGGCAAACAATGGAGCAAGCTCCGCAGCCTAAGCACAAATCGGGAAATAGAAGGGGAATTTTATCAGGAACCTGTAATATCGCATGCATTCTGCATGCTTTTGAGCATTCACCACATCTGATGCATCTGCTCTCATCAAAAACTGGAAGGAATTGTCTTACTTCCTTTCCATTCCTCATCTCAGCTCCTAGGAGCGTAGCAACACTTGGGGCATCTACATCGCAGTCTGCTAACAAGACCTTTTTGCCGATTTGAGAGAAGTGAAAGGCGAGGTTTACTGCAACCGTTGTCTTTCCAGTTCCTCCCTTCCCGCCGGTTACAGCTATGATTTTTGGCCCTCTGCTTATGTCCATTTGATTTCCTCTAAGCAATTTTATTTCAGGTAGGTCACTTACAGCCAATTTCCCCGACCTTCTAACTTTAGGCCATTAACTCCTTCGCCCAACAGATTCTCTCATAGGAGTTAGCTTGACACCTACCAGCCTCTTCCTCTACCTCTTCCCATCCCCCTACCCATGCCCATGCCTCTTCCACGGGAAGCCGGTGCGGTTGAAGGACTGAGGGAGCCAGATAGGTACTTCATGATCGCATCCCTTACGCTTATTCCTCCAACTCCTGCGTAGATTCTAATGCCTAAACTTTGTAAGGAGGAAAAAGCGTTAGGTCCGATGCTCCCAGTAATAACTAACTGAGCTCCTAAGGAAGCCACGATCTGAGCTGCTTGTATTCCTGCTCCGTAGGGAGTCATAGCTGATTGATTAGGTACTACACTTACGTTTATGATCTTCCCATTTTCCACATCTACCACTGTGAAGTGGCTGCATCTAGCAAATCTGTAATCTACTAAACTATCTAGTCCTCCTGGAGGGCTTGAAGAAACAACTATTCGCTCCAAAGAATCACCTTTCCTATTCTCCACCTAGCTCTTTAAGTCTTTTCTCTATTTCCCTCAACCTTTTCTTGATGAAACCCATCCTAGCCTTTAACATCTCAATTTCCTTTTCCTTTGGCAATGTTGGTGCGTAAGGCATTACTCGTAACATTCCAGGAGC
>Ga0190286_1000112_pt1 | contig 40765 bp, 41 predicted proteins | sample 48691834_MG_FD_183241 | JGI IMG/M metagenome (GOLD analysis project Ga0190286, IMG submission 183241) | Hydrothermal vent microbial mat bacterial communities from Southern Trench, Guaymas Basin, Mexico - 4869-18-3-4_MG | ecosystem: Environmental > Aquatic > Marine > Hydrothermal vents >... | reverse complement strand
TAAGGCGGATGTGCGCCTGGATCAAGGAGAACTTGGGGGAGGAGACGCCCCTCCATTTCACTCGCTTCTTCCCCGCCTACAAGCTGCGTCGGCTCCCGCCCACGCCCATCGAGACCCTGGAGGAGGCAGCCCAGGTCGCCGACGCCGAGGGTTTGCGTTATGTCTACATTGGGAACGTCCCCGGCCACGAGCGAAACTCCACCTTCTGCCCGGCCTGTGGCCAGCGCATCATCCATCGCATCCACTTCACCGTCCTCTCGCTCGACGTGGTCAAGGGGCGGTGCCGCTTCTGTGGGCGCGAGATACCGGGCATCTGGTGGGACGTCTAGCCGCCGATCTCGGACATGGCCCGCCCGTGGGGAGAGAGGCCCTCGTTCAGATGATGCCTCTCCGGCTTGGCTCGGACGGCCTCGACGATCAGGCGCTTGATCTCCTCGATCGTCGCCCCCTGGCGCAGAGGCGTCCGGAGGTCGAGCTCGTAATCGGAGAGGAGGCAGGGGCGCAGGCGGCCATCGGCGGTGAGACGCAGGCGGTTGCATTGGTAACAGAAGTGCTCGCTGAGGGGGGTGATGAAGCCGACGGTTCCCTTCGCCCCCGGCATGAGAGTATTTCTTAGACGCAAGAATTATACTCTCGAGGCGTCCCTTTGTCTATTTAGCTTTTAAACCGCGTAACTACTGTACTTAAAGTCCTCATGGGATAAAAATGCGATTGCCCTAGCCGTTGACAAAAGTCTATCTGCGCTTTATACTGTGGTCGAGGATCTAGGCACCTGACTCCTCTTTCCAGGGTAAGGGGAAGTCCTCTTTCAGTTGCTCCGGAGGGATGCCCCGGATCCCCAAGGGGGCGAAATCCCGTTAAGGTGATCCTCGTCTCGTCCTGCGCTGTACTAAACGTGGCGAGGACGCCGCTTTATAGTCAAAAGGGAGTCACCGGATAAACCGTCAGGTAGCTAAACCGAGGTAAGGATGCCGTTCATGTGGGGTGGAGAGCTGATAGAGAAGAAATGCTCGGTATGCGGCCGATCTTCCCCGCTCATCGCCTCCCTCTTAGGGGTCTGCCTCGATTGCATCCGTAACCGCCCGGAGGAGGCCTTGCCTTCCATCCTGAGGCTACACGTCGAAATTCGTCGGAAATTCGGCCTGCCCGAGGAGACGCCGCGTGATCCCGAGGGGACAGAATGTCCCCTCTGTGTACACCGGTGTCGCATAGGGGAGGGCCAGCGGGGACTCTGTGGCCTCCGGGAGAACAGAGATGGCAAACTCGTCCACCTGGCAGGCACCCCCGAGAGGGGTCTCCTCCACTGGTATTACGACCCCCTGCCCACCAACTGCGTGGCCGATTGGGTCTGTGAGGGGCATACTATGTACGGCTACAAGAACCTGGCCGTCTTCTATGGAGCTTGTTCAATGGGCTGCCTCTTCTGCCAGAACTGGCACTACCGCCAGATGTCCCCTGAGGGGGAAGAGGTGATGAGCGCTGAGGAGCTGGCCGAGAAAGCGGATGCGAGGACCTTCTGCGTCTGCTACTTCGGCGGCGACCCCACACCCCAGATGCCCCATGCTTTAGCCACCTCGCATCTCCTGGCGCGGAAAGGGGTGCGCATCTGCTGGGAAACCAATGGGACGATGCACCCTAAACTCCTGGATCGGGCAGTGAGGCTCTCATTGGAGACGGGCGGCTGCATTAAGTTTGACCTCAAAGCCTACGATGAGAATCTGCACATCGCCCTTACCGGAGTGACGAACAGGAGGACGCTGGAGAATTTCGCCCGCGCGGCGAGCTACATCCCTCAGCGTCCGAATCCGCCTTTAGTCGTGGCCAGTACACTCCTTGTCCCTGGCTATGTGGATGCGGAGGAGGTGGGGAAGATCGCCTCTTTCATCGCCTCCCTGGATCCATCCATTCCTTATGCCCTCTTAGCATTTTATCCCCACTTCTATATGCACGATCTGCCATGCACCTCAGTACGCCACGCTGAGGAGGCTGAAGCCGCCGCTAAGGCGGCTGGTCTGACCAACGTGCGGATAGGCAACCGCCACCTGTTGTCGCGTGCATACTAGAGTTGTTGCACAATCGACTGAGTGGCTCCAAAAGAGCGGTTTTCTCCTACGAAGGCCCAACCCTGCACAGAAATGGGGCGACCTGGCCTCCAAAATCGCTTCGCGGGGACAAAAGTTCCCAAAGTTTGGCGATTCCGGGATTGGTTTCAGGCCTGTCCACTGATGAGCTCGCTCGCTGCTGGCCGGGGCGAAGGGGTTTTGCCAACCTCCCGCGAGCCCTGTGGAATATTCCACAGGGCGAGCGAGCTCATCATCAATTGTGCGACAACTCTACTGAGCCTCCAACGAAGGGCTGAAGAGCGATTCGCTCGAGTCGAATCTCACTCTTTCCATGTGTCAACGAATTCCAGCCAGTCGTTTCGCGGTCCGCCGGGAGGCCAGGGCTTATAGGCGGCCAGGACGTAGATCATCCTCTCCTCCTCAGGAGTGCCGCGGTTGTAGACGATCCAGAACATAAATCCCCTATCGAATGCCTGCCAAGCCCCGCGGCCGCTTTGCTCAGGCTCTATGGCCCAGCCGAGCCTCTTTCTAACCCCTGCCCCTTCCCGCCAGGCCTGCCCTATGCGCCCTCGGGGCTCGTAGAAGCCCTTCGGCGGCGCCAAAGGGGTAGGCTCGAGCTGGCCCTCCGTCCAGGCGACATGTACCCTGGCATAGGTCATGTCGTCCCGGAAGAGGACCCAAGCAACCCCGAGATTCTCATAGAAGTCAGCGTCCGTCCAGAAGATGACCCCGTGCTCGAACCTCTGGGCCAGATAGTTCATCCCCTTTTCCATCCCGTGAGCGCAGCCGAGGAGTTTTCGAGCCGATTCATTCTCGTACCAAACCTTGCCAAAGCCACGCTTAGGAACCAAGACGCAGGGTGGTGTGGGCGTAGGCAAAGGCGTTGATGAGGGAGGAGGTTTAGCGGGAGTCGGGGTTGCGGATGGAGCCTTCGTCGGCGTGAATGTCGGCTGAGGCACAGCGGTTGCTGTAAGGACGCTGGTGGGGGCTGCCGTCAGCGATTTGAAAGCTGCCTGGCTCGTCAGAGTGGCAAAGATCCGATAGGCAATGGCGGTCTCCGTGGCGCTGAGATCTAATGTGGGAGAGGGCCCACAGGAGGAGACGAGAAGGCAGATAATGCAGATCGGGAGCAGGCGTTTCATCGTTAACCTCCGATCCCCTTAGTAAAGTGGTTACGCAGTTGGGTCCAATACCTTGGACATAGGTGATTATACCCTGGAAGGGGCAGAAGGCAAACCTCCGCCCGCAGTACCCTTTCGATTTCCCTTGTCGGCTGGAATATGCTATAATTGACCTTGCGTAGTTAAACTCCGCACCATTTAGCGGTCGCTCTTCACCACTCTAGTTCCGGGGTGCGGGCTTCGGCCTGTTAAAAGCGCATTAAAACGTGCACTTAACTTAAAGATGGATAAGAGCATTAGGCGTCCCGGAGTCCTCTGGCCTGCTACCAGCGGTGCAAAAAGCCCGTTGAGATGATCCTTACCTCGATTTCGTGGCCAACTCGCCTTCAGGCGCACCAGGGACGCCCTCCAGCGGGTAAAAGTCGAAAGAACTTCTGAGCTGTTCAGGAGGAGATCTAATGGGAAAGGTCAAACTCCCATGGCTGCTGGTCGTCCTAACCTTGATTTTCGGTTTAGCTGGCGCCGTTCAAGCCCAAAGCGACCCATTTCCTGGCATCGGTGCCAGGGCCCCATCCGCGCTCCTTTCGCTCCCGGCTTCGGTTGAGAGCCAGCAAGGAAACGCTTCGGGCAAGGCCCTCTACTGGAAACGCCTGGATGTGGAGATCACCGTCCTTCCTAACTCCGATATCCATATCATTGAGACCTGGGAGATCGTCTTTACCAGCGGCGGCTTCCACTTCGGCTACCGCAGCATACCCACCGATCGGCTCGAGGGGATAGCTGATGTGGAGGTCTGGGAGGGCGACCGCCGATTTCGACCCGGACATGGAGGGGAGTACACTTACGAGACCTATTACGATGATGGCGACTTCGTCATCAAGTGGTACTTCCCCTACACCAGCGCTTCCACCCATACTTATACCCTCGCCTACACCGTCAAGGGTGGCCTCCGTTTCTACGAAAGCGGCGACCAGCTTTATTGGAAGGCCGTCTTCCCTGACCGCAGCTTTCCTGTGAGATCGACTCGCGTGACCGTTTACCTCCCGGAGGGGGCGAAGCCGGAGAAGGTCGCCTCTTACGGCGCCCCCGCCGAGTGGAAGATCGTGGACGACCGGACAGTGGTCTTCACCTCGCTGGGGGAGATAGCACCTGGGAAGGAACTGGAGGTGAGGGTTCAGTTCCCCCACGGCATTGTACAAGGCGGACCTCCTTCCTGGCAGGCGGAATACGATCGCTGGGCCGAATACAATGAGAAGTGGCGGCCGCTGGTCAACCTCGGCGTGGGGGCATTAGGCCTCCTCATCCTCGTTGGAGGGCCGCTGGGCGTTTTCCTCCTCTGGTATACCAGGGGGCGGGATGTGCCCGCGGAGCCAGTGGCTGAGTACCTAACTGAACCTCCCGGCGAGCTTCCTGCAGGGGTGGTGGGCACCCTCCTCGATGAGGAGGCCGATATGCAGGACATCGTGGCCTCCATCGTCGACCTGGCACGGCGGGGGGTGATAAGGATGAGAGAGGTGGAGGAGCCGGGCTTCCTGGGCATCGGCGAGAGGCGCGATTACGTCTTCGAGCTGGTCGATGCCGGCCGGTCCCTGCGCCCCTACGAAGAGACCCTGCTCAAGAAGCTGTTTGGAGGGCGGGACAAGCGTAGGCTTTCTGAGCTGAAAGAGAAGTTTTACACCGCCATCCCCGAGTTGAAGGAGCAGCTGTACAAGGAGGTGGTGAGGGAGGGGTTCTTCAGGAGCAACCCGGAGCGAACCCGCAGGCTCTACTCCGGCTTGGGGATCGCGGGGATAATCCTGGCCTTCATCCTTGGATTCTTCGCCGCGGCCATCCTGTCCAAATACTCGGGCGCTGCTATCCTCCCTCCCATCGGCTTGGGCTTTACTTTCCTTACTCTGACGATCCTGGGGCGTTTCATGCCCCGTAAGACGCGGGAGGGTTCCACGGCCGCAGCCAAGTGGAGGGCCTTCAGGCGCTACCTAGCCAGCATCGAGAAATACACTAACCTCAAGGAGGCGAAGGAGATATTCGAGAGGTATCTGCCGTATGCGATCGTCTTCGGCCTGGAGAAGGACTGGATCAGGAAATTCGCCGCTGTAGGCACTCCCGCCCCCTCGTGGTATTACCCCTATCCGCCTATAATCGTCGCCCCCGGCAGGCCGATGCCAGGCAGGGCTGCCCCCACCGGAGGAGGAAAAGGGATGAAAGGGCCTTCTTTGGAGGAGGTGAGCGAGAGGGCCTTCACCTCCTTGGAGAGCATGAGCGCAGGGCTCTTCTCTATGCTGGAATCTGCCTCAGCCGTTTTGAGCAGCGTTCCCAAAGGCTCCGGCGGAGGGTGGAGCGGGGGCGGAGGAGGCGGTGGTGGGGGTGGCGGAGGAGGCGGAGGGTTCGGATAAGCGGCCTTCCAACGGCTTGATGGCAGCAGTGGAGGTTTCGCCATGGCTGGTGCGGGGAAGACGATGGGGATCATCCTTATCGTGGTCGGCCTGCTGGTCGGCTTGATAGCAGCGCTGTTCTTCGGCTCGGGCCTGGCCTCCGGGAGGGCGCTGTCGGCAATGATTCTGGGCTTCGGCCTGGTGTTCGTAGCGGTCGTCCTGCCCCTTATGGGCGTGGGAGGATTCCTCTTCATCAGGGGCAGCCGGGAGGCGGCGGAGATGGCCAAGCTTGCCAAGGAGAGAAAGGTGCTGGACATGGTCGAAGCCAAGGGGCAGGTGAGGGTGGCCGAGGTGGCCTTGGAGCTTAATGCCACGCGCGACCAGGTCAGGGATTACATCTACGACTTAGTGGGCAAGGGGCTTTTTACCGGCTACATCAACTGGGATGAGGGGATCCTTTACTCCAAACAGGCTTCGGAGCTCCGGGGTAGCAATAAATGCCCAAACTGCGGAGGGGAGCTGGAATTAGCGGGGAAGGGTGTGGTGAGGTGCCCCTACTGCGGGACGGAGATCTTCTTGTGAGGTGGAGTAATCGCTGATTGAGGAGGATTGCCACCTTATCCTTTAGCGCGGGATGATTTGGGCCTGGTAAATAAGCATCCCAGCTGGAGGAGCGATGACGCCTCCCATCTAGCAGGGGACTCGTTTGATGGATAATTCTTCAGCATTAGGAAGTGGAAGATGCCTGATAACTTGGTTGAAGTCTACGGGCTAAAAAAGTGGTTTCCCGTGCAGAAGGGTTTCATAGAGACCCTCCTCACTCGCAGGATAGATTACGTTCGCGCCGTGGACGGGATAGACTTTAACATTAAAAGAGGAGAGGTCTTCGGCCTAGCCGGGGAGAGCGGCAGCGGCAAGACGACCACGGGGAGGTTGCTCGTGCGCCTCATCGAGCCAACCGAGGGACGGATCATCTTCGACGGGACGGATATCTCCAGACTCAGCGGCGAGGAGATGCGCCGCTTCCGCCAGAGGATGCAGGTCATCTTCCAGGACCCCACCGCTTCCCTTAACCCGAGGATGAAGATAGGGGATGCCATCGGGCATGGGCTGGAGATCCATGGCTTAGCCAAGGGCAAGCTCAAGAGGCAGATGGTTATCGAGATGATGGAGAGGGTCGGCTTGACCCCCGCCGAGCTTCTCTATGAGAAGTTCCCGCATCAGCTCAGCGGCGGCCAGAGGCAGAGAGCGGTCATCGCCAGGGCGCTCATCTTGCATCCTGACCTCGTCATCGCCGACGAACCCATCTCCATGGCCGATGTATCGGTGAGGGCCCTCCTCCTCGAGCTGATGATGGAACTGAAAAGGGAGTTCGATCTCACTTACCTCTACATCACCCACGATCTAGCCACAGCCAAATATATCTGCAACCGAATAGCTATCATGTACCTGGGCAAGATAGTGGAGATGGGCTCCCTATGGGAGGTCTACAGCAATCCTCAACATCCCTACACCCAAGCCCTTCTCTCCGCCGTCCCTGTGCCCGATCCCAGGAGAAAGCGCAAACGGCTCATACCCAGGGGCGAGATCCCCAGCCCCGTTAATCCCCCATCGGGCTGCCGCTTCCACCCCAGGTGTCCGTACGCGATGGAGATCTGCAGTCGGGAGGAGCCGCGCCTGATCGGACAGGATGACCATCTGGTGGCCTGCCATCTAATTAAAGGCTGAGGGATTCAGGTGTATCCCAGACAGGGACGGTGGGTGAATTTGCGAATGCAGCTGGCCCGCTTTGGAGGTCCGGGACCGATTTGGGCGGCCCTGTGCGGAGCTGTGGCCTCGGGAGAATTGACCTTCAGCGGGCCAGCTTTGTTCTCTCTTCTATCGGTCCTCTTCCTGGTCGACCCTCTCTGGGGTTTCCTCTGGGATCACATCGTGGGGGTGAACTGGGGTATCCCCTCGTCCTTATCCCCATCGCTCCTTGGGGATGGATTGAGGCTGCCGCCTTACACGGCGCCGAACTCGCCGGGAGGGCGGCTCTTTCGCTGGCTGGACAGGGCGCTGGCCTGGTGGCGAGGGGCCCTTTGGCCACAGCTGGGCTCGGAGCTGAGCGGCTTAGCTATCGCCCTCCCTCTGACCGCCGTCCTGTCCTTCATCCTGGGCCTGCGGGTTATAATCCTGACTTCGATTGGCCTCTCCCTCATGGCCCTCCTCAGCTGGCGTAGGCTGTCCCCTCGCCTGCCTCGGGCCATCATCGAGGTGGGGCTGGCTTGGCTGGCCGGCCAGGGAGCCTTCGGCCCCCTAAGTTGGCCTTCTTCGGCGCTCGCGGCTGCCTATGTGGGGGCTTATTACGCCTGCTTAGCTTTGGAAGAGGGTGAGAGGCCGCTTATCCTCCTGAACGGTGCTCAAGCCGCAGCCGTGACCCTCCTCGTCTGTTTGAAACGACCCCTTATGGCCGGCCTGGTTGGCCTTACGCTCCTGCCTCAGATGCTCCTGCAGCCCTATCTGCGGGAGGGCGGGACAGCCGTTTGGTATCTCCAGCGGACGGGCCCTTTCCTGATGGCGGGGATGCTGCTGGCGGCGTTGGCGATGTGAGGGGCATACCATGCTGCGCTACGGATCCTGGGGGTTGAACTCCCCGGTCCGCAGGTACCTATCGATGTCCGCTGCGGCGCGTTTGCCGGCTCCCATGGCGCTTATCACTGTGGCTTCCCCGGTAAGGCAGTCCCCTCCACACCAGACGCGCTCCTTAGTGGTCCTTCCCGTCTCCTCGTCGGCCACTATCGTCCCCCATCTGGTCTTCTCCAAGCCGGTGGCCCCCTCGAATATCAGGGGCCTGGGGGTGGCGCCGATAGCAATGATCACCAAATCGACGTCCATGTCGAACTCTGAGCCCTCGATGGGGATGGGGCGCGGGCGGCCGGTCTTGTCGGGCTCGCCCAGCCTCATCCGTATGCACCTCATCCTCCTCACCCAGCCGTTCTCATCGCCATGGAAGCTGACTGGGTTGGTCAAGAACTCGAAGATGATGCCCTCTTCCTCAGCGTGGTGCACCTCCTCGGCGCGGGCGGGCATCTCCGCCCTGGAGCGGCGGTAGACGATCCTTACCTCCTCGGCCCCTAAGCGCAGGGCGCATCGAGCGGCATCCATAGCTACGTTCCCCGCACCTATGACTGCCACCTTAGGCTTGATTTTGATGGGGGTATCATACTCTGGGAATTTGTAAGCTTTCATCAGGTTGATGCGAACCAGAAATTCGTTGGCGCTGTAGATTCCGTTGAGGTTCTCTCCGGGGAGATGCAGGAAGCGAGGGAGGCCGGCTCCCGTTCCCAAGAAGACGGCGTCATATCCCTGTTCCTCTAATAGCTCATCGACGGTGAAGAGTTTGCCGATGAGGGCATTGAGTTTAATCTCCACCCCGAGCTTCTTCACGTAATCGATCTCGGCCTGGACCACTTCCTTCGGCAGGCGGAAAGCGGGGATGCCGTACATTAACACCCCCCCTGGGGCGTGGAGAGCCTCGAAGATGGTCACCTTATGGCCCAGTTTAGCCAGCTCGGCGGCGCAGGTTAGCCCCGCAGGCCCTGAGCCCACAACGGCTACTTTCTTCCCCGTAGGGGGTGGGATCTCGGGTATCTCCGGTCCACGCTGTAGATCCCAATCGCCCACGAAACGCTCCAGCCGGCCGATGGCCACCGGCTCGTATTTCTTACTCAGAACGCATAGCTTCTCGCACTGGGTCTCCTGAGGGCAAACCCTTCCGCAGATGGCAGGCAGGCTGTTATCGGCCTTGAGGATCTTCACTGCCCCAGCTAAGTCGCCCTCCTTTACCTTGGCTATGAACCCTGGGATGTTGACCCTCACGGGGCAGCCCTCAATGCACTTGGGATCCTTGCATTGCAGGCACCTCTCAGCCTCCGCTTGGGCCAGCTCCATGTCGAAGCCCAAGGCCACCTCCTTGAAGTTGTGGATACGCTCCTCAACCTTCTGCCGAGGCATCTCCACTCGCTTGGGTATTATTTTGGCCATTTTTAACCCCCTCTCCTCCTTTCCCATCTCTCCAGGGATCGCTTTTCCTCCTCCTTGAACCTTTCGTTTCTCCTTACCACCAGATCGAAGTTCACCTTATGGGCGTCGAACATCGGGCCGTCGACGCATACGAACTTGGTCTCGCCTCCGACCTCCACCCGGCAAGAGCCGCATAATCCAGTGCCGTCGACCATGATGGTGCGCAGTGTGACCATCGCTGGCACATTATGGGATTTGGTGATCTCTGCCACCTTCTTCAGCCCGGTGAAGGTTCCTCCCGCAAAGACCATGTCGATGTTGCGTTCCCCCAGCAACCTTTCCAATAGGTCCGTATAAAGCCCTTTCATCCCATAGGAGCCATCCTCTGTCACTATGTAATACTCATCGGCGATCTTCCTCAGCTCTTCCTCCTCTTTCACATATCTCATGTCTTTGGTGGGGAAGCCCTGGATCGAGATCACATAATTCCCTACCTCCTTCAGCGCCTTCGATAGGGCGTGGTTTTCGGCGTGCCCGCAGACTAGATCCGAAGCAACCACCACGTGTCCGTACTCCTTGAGTTCTACTGGATTCCCCAACGGACCGATCATGTCCATAATGGCGCTTCCCACTTCGAAGGTCTCGTAAAGCTCGAGGGAGGTCTTCCCCAGCTTCTTGATAAACATGGTGAGGGTCCCCTTCCCGAGATCAACGCCGTAGATGGACATGGGGACTCTCTCGCCCTTCTCGTGGAGGCGGAAAACCACAAACTGACCTGGCTTCCATTTACTGGCTATCAAGGGCGCCTTTACCTCGATCAGGTAATCCTCAGAGTTGAGGTCCTCCTTACGAACGATCTCGTATCCCATGCTGACCCTCCTTTTAAAGCAGATGCTGGCAAAGGCTAAAAGATAACCAGTTACTTAACGGTGGACAAGACACCATAATCGCTCCTGGAGGCAACGATGATGGCTAAGGTAGCTCCGGTTTTGATAAAGGAACGGGTGAGCTGGGCATCTACGTGACTCGGAAAGGATTGGGGGGAAGTGCTAGGATCCCAAACAGCCGTGTGCTTACAGGAGAAGCATACTAAAGAGCTTAGGCTCATCAACCTTTATGGCCGAGAAGGAATGGAACTCCTATAGCTTAACGAAGTGAGGGGAAGGCTCGCCCCTCTGGAGCCGGAGGGTGACATCTACCGCTTGAGATTCATCCCCGGTCTGCGGCTTAAGGTGAAATGGTTCTGGCCGGAGGATGGCTCTTCCCCGATCCATTGGGGTTTTAAGGAAGCGGGGCGCCCTATAGCTTCTATCCTCTGCGCGCTCCCTCAAACAGCTCCAATGCCCTCCTCTCTTCCTCCAGATAAATGCGCTGTCGAGCCATCAGGAGGTCCCAGTTAACCAGATGGCCATCGAACTCTGGGCCATCAACGCAGGTGAATTTGGTTTCCCCTCCCACCTCCACGCGGCAGGAGCCGCACATGCCCGTGCCATCGACCATGATGGGATTAAGGCTGGCGATGGTTTTGACCTTAAAGGGCTTGGTGGTGAGCGAGCAGAACTTCATCATGATGGCCGGCCCCACGGCCCACACCCGATCTATCTCCTCGGCTCGCTCCTCCATGAGCTCCTTAAGCGGCTCGGTGACCAGGGCCTTGCGCCCGTAGGAGCCGTCGTCGGTGCAGATGATAAGCTCGTCGCTTACCGAGCGCATCCTACCCTCCCAGATGAGCAGCTCCTTGGTACGGGCGCCGATGATAGAAATGACATAGTTGCCTGCCTCCTTTAAGGCCCTGACGATAGGGTAAATGCAGGCAATGCCCACCCCACCGCCCACACAGACCACATTGCCATAGCGCTTGATCTCGGTAGGATTGCCCAAAGGCCCAGTGAGGCTGGCCAATCTATCGCCCACCTCCAGAGTGCCTAAGAGCTTGGTCGTCTTCCCCACCTCCTGGAAGACTATGGTGACGGTACCCTCCTCGGGGTCATGGTCGGCTATGGTCAGAGGGATGCGCTCCCCCTCCTCGATGGCACGGACGATCACGAACTGCCCGGCCTTAGCCTTGTATGCCACCTCTGGCGCTTTGATCACCAACCGTTTGGTCACCGACGCCAGCGCCTCTTTAGCAGCGATCTCGTACATCCCTTCCACCTCACAAAGCGTTTCACCAGGGGAGGAACTTCCGCCTCCGCTGCTTCCGTTCGCCCATGGTGGCTATCTGGTGAAATAGATTCAGGATAGAGAAGCCCAGCTTTAGCGCTTTCCTGCCGGAGAGGGCGCGCCCCTCCTCGCTCTCCTCTGAGACTTTCAGGTAGAGCAGGGCGGCGGCTACCCCGAGCAGCGCTCCCAGCGAAGCACCTAAGATCAGGGCCTTCTTTCTGGAGTCCATTTTTCCCACCCTTCTCTTAACGGATCGCGTGAATTGGCCTTAGAGCATCTCGATCTGGTAATCGACCACTTCCACATCGGGGCGGTTGCGCTCGATCCATTCCACCGTCTTAGTTAACAGACTGTGGGCATGAGCGGGGTCATTGGAGATACAGGCCACACCGATCTTAGCCGATTGCCAGGAATCCTGATCGTCAACCTCGGCGATGGAGACGTTGAACCGATGGTGCACACGGGCCAGGATGGACTTGATGACCCGCCGCTTGCCCTTAAGTGACCCATTGCCAGGGATGTACAGCTCGATGGCACACATGCCGATGACCATCTTATTCTTCATCCTCCTCGATGACGCGGAATTCGGCATCCACATATGACGGAGGCCCTTTAGAGGTCGGGTTCCGTTGCTCTTCCATGACCTCCGCAGGGTATAGATCGAAGAGGAGCTTCAATCCCAATAAGATGAAGGCGATGTCATCTAATTGGCCTAGACCTAAGATAGGGTCGGGGATGAGATCGATGGGGGAGAGGATGTAAAGCAGGATAACCACGGGGATCAGCTTTATCCAGAGCGGAGCGCGTTCGTCGTGCAGCAGGTGCCACAACAAACGCGCCCTCTTGACCATCTCGCTTAGAACGTTGATAGCCGATTTGGGTGATCTCAGCTTAGCCATGATCGTTTTGCAAAACCCCTGACTATTTTACCCCTTCGTTTCCATTTTGGCAAGTGCATCTTGTCACAACCTGAGGAAAGAGATATAATGGGTGGGCGGAGATGAGGAAGCTGAGCCAGAGCTTGATGGATCACGATATGGCCATGCTGAGGGCCATAGCCAGCATGTGGGGCCTCGAACTGGTCAGCAACGTCCGGGCCGAGGTGGTGGGCCAGCTGAGCGCGGAGATGCTGCAGCCGGAGTCGGTGGAGCGCATCCTGAGGGAGCTCTCGCCCCAGGAGAAAGGGGCCCTGGAGGAGCTCGTCGCCGCAGGAGGAAGGATTAAGGCCCACCTCTTCACCCTCCGCCACGGCCCCATCCGTCCCTTCGGCCCGGGCCGCTTGGAGCGCGAGAAGCCTTGGCGCGAACCGGTGAGCGCTTCCGAGGGCCTCTGGTATCGAGGGCTCATCTACAGGGCTTTCGACGAAGAGGAGGGTCGGCTGAATGAGTTCGTCTTCGTCCCCTCCGACCTCTTACCCCTCCTCCCACCAGCGGAGAGGAGGCCTAGGTTCACTGTGGAAGCAGCTCCTCCTCCGCTGAGGATAGATGCAGGCGATCTATCCCTGGTCGAGGATGTGTTTAACCTCCTCAGCTACCTTCAGAACCAGGAGGTGAAACCCCTCAGGGATGGGAGCCTGCCTCCCCATCACAGAGAACGCCTCAGCGAACGTTTGACGACCCCCCAGCCTGAACGGCTGGATTTCCTCTTCCACCTCTGTCAACGGATAGGATTGGTGGTAAGCCCGCCCGCCGCGATCAAAGGCGAGCGAGCCCCTCAAGTGAGGGAGGGCTTGCTCAAGCCGAACCCCCTGCCGGCCAAACGTTGGCTTAAGGCCCCACGATGGCAGCAGTTGCAGGCCCTCCAGAAAGCCTGGCGTGATGACCCGAGTTGGAACGAGCTGTGGCGAGTGGAGGGCCTGGAGTGCGAGGACACAGGCTGGCGCAACGACCCTCTGACGGCGAGGAGGAAGGTCCTGGGCTACCTCTCCCAATGTCCGCCAGGGGAATGGCTCTCCCTATCCTCCTTCATCCAAGCCATTAAAGAGGTAGAGCCGGACTTCCAGCGCCCCGACGGCGACTATCGGTCCTGGTACATCCGCCGGGTGGACACCGGGGAGTACCTGCTGGGCTTCCAGCACTGGGATGAGGTCGAGGGGGCGCTTATCGCTCACCTGATCAGCAGGCCTCTCCACTGGCTGGGGGTCACCTCCCTGGGCTACGCCAAGGAGGGACTCTCCTCCTTCCTGATCACTGCCTGGGGAGCGGCCTTCCTGGGCCTGCCCCACGAAGAGCCGAGGGAGGAGACCCCGCCACCCCTGACCGTCAAATCAGATCTCACCATCCTCTTTCCGAGCACAGGGAGACTCTACGATCGCTTTCAACTGGAGAGATTCGCCACATTAGTTGAATCGAGGCCTGAGGTTAAAATCTACAGGCTGGAACGGAGCTCTCTGGCGCGTGGCTTGCGCCAGGGGATCGAAATCGGCATGATCTTGGCCTTCCTCAGGAAGGCCAGCGGAGGCCGCCTCCCTCGCAACGTAGCCCTAACCCTCCGGGATTGGGCCAGGAAGTACGGTAGAATACGGCTCAGGTCGGAGGTGCTCTTAGAGACCGAGGACGGCTTCACTCTAGAGGAGCTCAGAACTTTGCCCCAGACCGGGCGTTACCTGTTGGAGGTCATCTCTGAGCGGAGGGCTCTGGTGGCCAGGAAGGATCTGCCCAAGCTCCTGGCCGAATTGAAGAGGCTGGGATACCATGTGGAGGGCCGCTGGTGAAATCCATCGGAATCCGGCGGGCTTTTTGGGGGATCTTCGGCGACCAGCCAGCCGTGGTGGTGAGGGCACCTGGGCGGGTGAATCTGATGGGCGGACACACTGACTACAACGAGGGCTACGTGCTTCCCGTGGCCATAGATCGAAGCGTGATGGTGGCCGCCTCGCTCCGCAGAGACCGCCGGGTGGTCATTCATGCCCTCGATTTCGGCCAGAGGACTGAATTCCCCCTGGATGCGATCGAGAGGGATGAGGAGCAGGCTTGGAGCAATTACCAACGCGGCGTGGCCCATTTCCTCCAACAAGAGGGCTTCGAATTGCTCGGTTTGAACGCCTGCATCTCCGGCGATGTGCCTATCGGCTCGGGCCTCTCCTCCTCAGCGGCGGTGGAGGTGGCCATAGCTTATACCTGGCGGGTTCTGTGCGGGCTGAAGCTAGATATGGTGAAGCTGGCCCTGCTCTGCCAGCGTGCGGAGAATGAGTTCGTGGGCATGAGCTGCGGGATCATGGACCAGCTCATCTCGGCCTTGGGAAGGCAGGGATGCGCTATGCTCATCGACTGCCGGAGCCTGGCCCACGAGTTCGTCCCCCTCCCTTCCAGCGTAGCCATCGTGGTGAGCGATACCATGGTGCGGAGGGAACTGGTCAGTTCGGAATATAACCTCAGGAGGAGGGAATGCGAGGAGGGGGTGCGGCTGCTGCGCAGCTATCTGCCAGGGATAAGAGCGCTGCGCGACATCTCTCCTGCCCAATTCGAGCGATACGCTGGAAAGCTTCCGGAAGTGGTGAGGAAGCGTTGCCGCCATGTGGTGTACGAGAACCAGAGAGTGTTGGAGGGCGCAGAGGCCCTGCGGAAAGGAGATCTGGCCCGCTTCGGGCAGCTGATGAACGAATCCCACGCCAGCCTCAGGGACGACTATGAGGTGAGTTGTCGGGAACTGGAGGTGATAGCGGAGGCGGCTCAGGAGGTGGAAGGGGCTTATGGGACGCGGATAACGGGGGCTGGCTTCGGCGGCTGCACGGTGAGCCTGGTGGACGAGGAGGCGGTGGAAGACTTCAGAAGGCATGTGGCGGAGAAGTACGAGGCAGCAACGGGCATCGTCCCTCAAATCTATGCCTGTCACGCGGAAGGTGGGGTAAGCACGATGTCTGGACCCGCCCGGTCGCTCAGCTGAGCCAGCGTTGCCGTTTGGGGAAGAGCTTCACCAGAAGCACCCCTGTGAGGAAGCCGCCGATGTGGGCAAACCAGGCCACGCCCCCCACCTGAGGCATCCCCAGGGAGATGAGGCCCTGGAGAAACTGGAGCGCGATCCAGAGGCCCAATACCATCACCGCGGGCAACTCCACCAGCCGTATAAACCAGCCGACGAAGAGCAAGGTGTATACTCTGGCCCTGGGGAAGAGGAGCATGTAGCCTCCGAGGACCCCGGAGATGGCCCCGCTGGCCCCGATGGTGGGTATGAGGGAGTTAGGGTTTACGGCCACCTGAACTGCCCCCGCCCCCAAGCCGCAGAGGAAGTAGAAAAGCGTAAAGGGCAGCCTCCCTAAGGTGTCCTCCACGTTGTTGCCGAAAATCCATAAGAAGAGCATGTTGCTAAGGAGGTGCACAAAGCCCGCGTGTAGGAACATGGAGGTGAAGAAGGTGGGCAGAACAGCTAAGCTGAAGTGACGGCTCACCCGATAGGGGACCAGGCCCATGGCATGCACCAAGCCATACAGTGCCTTTGGGCTCGGCAGGGCCAGTTCATACAGGAAGACCAAGACATTGATGGCGATAAGTATCGCCGTCACCCAGGCGAAACTGCGAGTTGGATTCACATCGCGGATGGGCAGCATCTTCCCCTCCTTTCACCATTGTACTACAATGATCCATGGGGAGCAAACTATCTCCGTCCGAAATTGACAGGGAAGGCCTTTTGTGTTATCATTCGCTCTGTGATTTCACCTAAGCTCCCAATGGGGAAATCATTTTCGATCGATTGGATAGCGATCGGGATAATCCTTTTGCCCTCGCTGGTGCTCATACTTGGTGGATCTAGAGTCCTGGGGCCAGCAGGTACCAATCCCATACCCTCCCCTACTGCCACATTTACCCCTACATTGCCTCCCACTCCGACCTCGACTTTCACCCCAACCCCCACTTCCACATCCACCCCGACGCCCACGTCCACTCCCACCCTCACGCCCTCGCCTACTCCCACTCCCCTTCCCACTCCCGATGGTGTGGTGCGCGAGCTGCGCCTGCCCATCCTTATGTACCACCACATCGCCGTCCCCCCGCCCGATGCCGACGCCATCCGCCGCGACCTCTCAGTCTCACCAGTGAATTTCGAGGAGCAGCTGCGTTACCTGAGGGAATCAGGCTACCACTCGATCACCCTGCGCGATCTCATCTACTATCTGGCTCTGGGCTGGCCTCTACCGGAGAACCCTATCGTCCTCACTTTCGATGACGGCTATCGAGACAATTATACTAACGCCTACCCCCTGCTCCAAAAATACGGCTTTGTGGCCACTTTCTTCCCCATCACCGCCCCTATCGACCAGGGTAACGAGGAGTACCTCTCGTGGGAGGAAGTGAGGGAGATGAGTGAAAGGGGGATGGAGTTCGGATGCCACAGCTACACCCATCCTGACCTGAGGGGGAAGCCCATTGACTACATCATCTGGCAGGTGGTGGGCTCCAAGGAGGCCGTTGAAGCACGGACACATCGCCCGGTGCGCTTCTTCTCCTATCCCTCAGGACGCTACGACCAACGGGTTGTGGACATCCTGCGTTCGGCCCACTTCTGGGGAGCCGTAACCATCGAGCAGGGCACCAGACAATCCTCAGAGCACCCCTTCAGACTGAAGAGGATCAGGGTGCGGGGGAGCGATTCCTTAGGCGATTTCATCGGGAAGCTGGGTTGGGATTGGTGAGCCTTACCCGTTTGTGGGCTGGGATCGGTAGCTTTGTATTTCGACGCTTTCACCATAGCTGCCCTGGCCGATGAGCTGAAGGAGAAGCTCGCTGGCGGCAGGGTGCAGAAGGTGCTCCTGCACGATGAACTCTCGGTGGGGCTGGAGGTCTATGCCCATCGGGAGCGTCGATACCTCCTGGCCTCCGCTCATCCCCAGTATGCCCGCATCCATCTGGCCTCGGAGAAGCTGAGGCGCGGGGTGGAGAAGCCCACTCCCCTCCTGCTCCTCCTGCGCAAATACGTGCGTGGAGGGCGTATCACCTCCATCGATCAGCCTCCTTGGGAGCGCATCCTCCGCATCGGCTTCGAACACCCTCAGGGCAACACCGCCCTCGTCATCGAAGTCATGGGTCGCTACAGCAACATCGTTTTGGTCTCCGCAAGGGGGCTCATCTTGGAGAGCATCAAGCGCATAGGCCCGGGCATGAGCCGTTACCGCACCATCCTCCCTCAGCGGCTCTACGTCCCCCCGCCGCCATCGAAGAAGCTGGATCCCGCCGATGTCACCGAGCTGCGCTTAAGGAAATTGCTGGCCGCTCACCCCGAGGAGCCTGTCTGGCTCTCCCTCGTGCGGGGGATCTTCGGCATCAGCCCCCTTCTGGCCAGAGAGGTGGCCTACCGCGCCACAGGGAATGCGGAGATCCTCGCCTCGCAGGTTGGCAGAATCTCCCCTCTGCTGGACGCCTTTCAAGAGATGCTGATGATGGCCTGGGATCATCGCTGGCAGCCTACTCTCGCCCGCGAGGGAGATCGCATCCTGGCCTTCGCCCCCTATCCCCTCACTCAATACGGCCATTGGGAGGAGATGGAGAGCATCAGCCTGGCGGTGGAAGCATATTTCCAGCAGATGGTGGGGAGGGACGCTTATGCCGCAGCTAAGCGAGGGGCGAGGAAGGCCATAGCGGAGGCGAGAGGGAGATTGGAGAGGAAACGCGAGGCCCTGAGAAGGTCGCTGGTCTCCCGGAAGGAAGTGGAGGAGCTGCGACGCAAAGGGGAGTTGATCCTGGCCTATGCCCATCGCCTCAAGCCGGGCCAACGGAGATTGAGGGCCTCCTTTGAGCCGGGGAAGCCACCCCTAACCATCGAATTGGACCCGAGGCTCTCGCCGGTGGAGAACGCCAAGGTCTACTTCGAACGGTATGAGAAGGCCAAGGGCGCTGCCCAGGAGGTCCCCATCCAGTTGAGGAAGGCCGAACTGGAGCTGGCCTACCTCGACCAATTGGAGACGGATCTGGAGCTCGCCAGCAATTGGCCCGAGATAGAGGAGGTCAAGGAGGCCTTAATCGAAGCGGGCTACCTGCAAAGGGAGCGGAAGCAGCCAGGGCCTATGCGAAGCAAGCCCCTCTCCTTGCATTCACCCGACGGCTTCACCATCCTGGTGGGCAGGAGCAGCCATCAAAACGATGAGATCACCTTCCAAAAAGCTTCTCCCGACGATCTATGGCTCCACGCTAAGGGAGTGCCAGGCGCCCATGTGATCATCAAATCCGGAGGCCAGGAAGTGCCCCAGAGCACCCTACATCGGGCGGCGGAGTTGGCCGCTTACTACTCTAAGGCACGCAAAGCCGCGCGCGTGGCGGTGGATTACACCAAACGACGCTACGTGCATCGCATCAAGGGAGCTGGCCCTGGCTTGGTAACCTACAGAAACGAGAAGACGATCTATGTGGAACCCCGTGGGGATTGAGGCTATTTCTCCTCCTCAGGTTTGGCCTCAGTCCACTCGATGGCCTTATCGATCAAGCTGCGGATGGCCAACAGGATCTCCCTATCGGCGCTCTTGAAGTGCTGGACAACCTCCTCAGGCACGATCTTCTTGGCGCTGGCCTTGAATCCTCGAATGCCCTCAGCCAGCCAATCCTCGAAGACGAACTCCTCCTCTTTCTCCTCTGCCATCTCTTTCACCTCCCAATCAACTCTGTCGAAGCTTGCTTCCTCATCTCTGTAGAGAGCCTGGGGCGGGATGCCAAGTGCCTCGTCGCCATCCATGCTTCGTCTCGCTCCCCCCTCAGGCGCTCCTAAATGTGAACGAAGGGCTTTTCGACGAATCCCTCGATCAGGGCCTCCAGCGGGTGATCGGTCATTCCTTTCCTCTCGATTATACCATCATCGGTTAGGGTAGTCAAAGGCCGGCATGGGTATAGACCTGCTCCAGCCTGGGCACGATGAAACGCCAGTCGTAGTGTTCTTTGACGAAGCGCCTGGCAGCTCGGCCCAGCCTCTCCCGCAGAGGTGCATCCCGCAGGAGGCCGATCACCTCAAGGGCGAACCTCTCCGGCTTATCGGCGATGATCAGCTCCCGCCCCGACTTCAGCTGGAAGCCTTCACAGCCCAGCGAGGTGGAGACGATGGCCTTACCCATGGCCATGGCCTCCAGCACCTTCAGACGGGTGCCACCACCGATGCGCAGGGGCACCACGTAGACTTTGGCACCAGCGATGTAAGGCCTCACATCGTCCACGTAGCCGGTTACGGTCACCGCTGGGTCCTCGCCCAGGCGCAAGATGCGCCGATGAGGACTTCTCCCCACGACGTAGAAATGGACGTCGGGTATTTCCCTCCGTATCAGCGGCAGAACCTGGCGATAAAACCAGAGGACCGCATCCACGTTAGGGCGGAAGTCCATCTTCCCCGTAAACACCAATGGATAATGACCAATGACCAAATCCCAATGACCAAACCTCGATTGGTCATTGGTCATTGGAAATTGGTCATTGTAAAATTCGGTGTCCACGCCGTTGGGGACGACGGCCACCTCCAAACCGGGCACCAAGCGCTGTAAGGCCCACCTATCTGCCTCGGAGACGGCTATCACCCGATCGGCCAGCCGGCAGAGCGCGGCCTCGTAATGGCCAAGCTTCCTCCATTGGACGAGGGAGTAAAAGGCACCGACCCAGCGCAGGATGTAGCGTACATCCGTTTCGAAGGCTCTCCTCTGCAGGATGTATTCCGCGTTATGATCATCGAAGACAATAAGAGGCTTTCCCCCCTGCTCCCTGATCCTTGCTCCCTGCTCCAGGTAGGGGCCCATTTCGATCCCTTCCACCTGCAGCACGTCGAACCTTTTCCGCTGCAAAGCGGCGGCCAGTCTGGTCTCAAACTCCTTAGATGACAGGCGAAGGGCTATGTCAGGCTTGGGGGAGAGGAAGAAGGAGAAGAAACGCTGCCTCGTGGAACGTCGCGGGGCGAGGACGACCTCTATCTCGCGGCAGCACTCGCGTAGCGGGGCCGCTCGGGCCAGCTCATCTATGGAGTGGACGAAGGAGAGGAGGTAGACCTCATGCCGCATGGCGAGGTTCTTAATCAGATTGTAGTTTCTGATGCTCGTGCCTTGGTGGGGAGGATAGGGGAGTTGGGGGGTTAAGAATAGAATCCGCATCCTGAGAACCCTCATCATTCGGCTAAGCGCAGGTAAATCTCCAGCGTCCTCCGCGCTGCCTTCTCCCAGGAGAAGCACTTAGCCCTTTTGAGTCCCTTGCCTACCAACTCCACCCGCAATTCCTCGTCGGTCAAGACCCGCCAGATGGCTACCGCCAGCCCTGGGGCATCCTCGGGATCGACCAGGAGGCCGGCGTCTCCTACCACCTCGGGCAGCGACGAGACGTTCGAGACCACGACCGGCGTGCCGCAAGCCATAGCCTCCAAGGGAGGCAGGCCGAACCCCTCGTAGAAGGAAGGGAGCACCAGCAGCTGAGCGGCGTTGTAGAGGTAGGGCAGATCGCCTACGGGCACCCGACCGAGGAAGTGAACCCGCTCGGTGAGCCTCAGCTCATCGGTAAGCTCGAAGACCTCCTCGAAGAGCCAGCCTCTTCGGCCGGCCACTACCAAGTTCGCCTCCACCCTGTAGTCGTCCAGGAGCTGCCGATAAGCCCGCAGGAGGGTGGGCAGGTTTTTACGCGGTTCGATGGTGCCCACAAAGAGGATGAAATCGTCGTTTAAGCCATACCTCTCGCCGACCTTACGGCGGGCCTCTTCCTTATCCAAGGGATGGTAAATGGGGCTGGCCGCCTCATAGATGACGGTGATCTTGCGCTCCGGAACGCCTAAGAGGCGTATGGCATCCCGCTTAGTGGCCTCGGAGACGGCGATGATGTGGTCGGCGTGGATGACTGCCTGGTCTATCTGGCCGTAGTAACGAGCGCTCTCTCTGGTGAGGAAATGGGGATAGAGGAGGAAGGCCAAGTCGTGGATGGTGATCACCGATTTACAGCTGCACCTGAAAGGGGGGATGAAGTCAGGGCTGTGCAGGACGTCTAAATTGAGCCGGTTTATCTCCAAGGGCAGAGTGAATTGCTCCAAACGGTGGTGGCTGGGAGTCCAGAGGGAAACCCGTTTGAAGTTGGAACCATGAGCAAGGATGTCCTTATCCTTTCGGCTCTGTAAGATGAGATATTCATTTCGGGAGTCGACCTCGGCCAATCCCTCGATCAAGCGCAGGATGTACTGTCCGATCCCTGCCTTTCTGTAGTAGGTTGTCCTGGCATCAATGCCGATGCGCATTTTCTATCTCCAGCAGGCGCCGCTTCATCTCCAGCCCGCCTCTAAAGCCGACTAAGCTCCCGTCGCTGCCTATGACGCGGTGACAAGGCACTACGATGGGCAGGGGATTGGAGGCCAAGGCCCTCCCCACAGCTCTGACCGCTTGCGGATGGCCTATACGGCGCGCTATCTGGCCGTAGGAGCGGACTTCGCCGTAAGGGATCTCTCGCACGGCCAGCCAGACCCGGCGCTGGAAGGGCGTGGCCCTATCCAGGTCCAAGGGTTCATCGAAGGTCACGGCTTCGCCCAGGAAGTAGCGCTGCAGCTTGTCTTTAAAACGACCCAGCCAGGGGCGATCGACGTCCGGTGCCCCGGGCCATTGCTCGTTGAGGGGGGCCAACGCCCCCTCCTTCGCAGGCTGAGGAAGGGTCAGAGCCAGGAGCCCTCGGCTGGAGCTGGCAATCCCCACCCAGCCGAAAGCCGTCTGCAAAGAGGTTATGGCTGCTTCCCTTCGTTCCCTCATGGCCCCATATGATTCACTTAGACCCTTTAACCTAGCGTTTGCATGAAATCGTTAAGGGCCGAGGCTCATAGGGTGGAGCATGGGCTTTGCGCCGCGGAAGCCGGGACCCCAGATCACCGGTTCTTTCTCATCTCTCACTTCCATTTTTCACTAGAGTTGTTGCACAATTGATGATGAGCTCGCTCGCCCTGTGGAATAGAGTTTATTCCACAGGGCTCGCGGTAGGTTGGCAAAGCCCCTTCACCTGATGAGCTCGCTCGCGGTAAGTTCGCGAAATTCTTTCACCCCAGTCAGCAGCGAGCGAGCTCATCACCCCGGCCAGCAGCGAGCGAGCTCATCAGTGGACAGGCCTGAAACCAATCCCGAATCGCTAAACCTTTGGGAACTTCTGTCCCCCGCGAAGCGATCTTGGAGGCCGGGTCACCCCATTTCTGCGCAGGGTTTGGCCTTCACAGGAGAAAATCGCCTTTTGGAGCAGTCAATTGTGCAACAACTCTACTTTCCCTTCAGCATTACCTCTCCTGTTGTGGCATTGATGAGAAAGCGGTAGCAGCCAAGGTAATAGACTTCCCACTCGATGGGTGGATTGCAGAAGTATAGCTTTGGGTTCAGAAGAGGGGACCCTTCTTCACGGCATTGTTTCCCACCGTTCTCCTCGGCAATACGTATAGCTTCCGGGCTGTCAATGGCCCAATCGGTCGCATCGCCTATTTCCGGACACTCCATCCGGGACCAGCCCCTTTGATCGGTGCCGCTAACCTTCCCCTCTCTGATGACCACCACGTAACTTTTTCCCATTTCGGGGTCGGCAAAGTAGTACGCCCAGGCTGCTGCCTTGCCGTTGAGTTTCACTTCATCGTAGGCTTTAACCTGATAAAGCCGGGCGTTGGAGCTCCACTCCCTGGCCTTCTGTTCCGCCAGAGGGTAGCCTTCTTTGGCGGTAAAGGTTTTCAAGGGAGGTGCCTTCTTCCCGGTGGCGGGTGTTCCCTCGGTCGCCGGAGCGGTGGCCTTTTTCCCTTCCTCCCTAACCCCGGCAGGGCGCGAAGGGAAGCAGGCCAGGGCTGCCACGAGCAAGGCCGCCAGGGTTATCAGGATTATAATCCGCCTCTCGGCCATTCTCACCACCTCCTCTTACTCCTCAAATGATGCTGTGTCTGTACCGGCGAAGGCTCCTTTCAGGGGAAAGGTGGAGGATACCGTCCTTAAGGTGCCCCGAAAGCTCGGCTTTGTCCAGCCATCTTCAGTTTTGTGCAAACGCTACGTTAATTATAAACCATAACTTCCCCTTGTCAAGGTGATACGAAAAAAGAGCCCCTCATTTCGCTGAGGGGCTCTTTTCCGAGATTAACCTCGCTTCCCCTTACTCAGGGGCAACGACCACGAGTTTAGCCAGCAATGCAGCATCTTTGAGGCTCCCCAAGGCCACGACCTCATCGCCGATCCGGACATTCATGGGGAAGCTTTCCTCGTCCCCTACCCTGAAATGCGTCCTCTCATCGGTGATCACTGTCCTTTCCCCGAAGGGGGTCTCTAAAACAAGCCTCTCTCCCTCGATCACTTTGACCTGCCCATGGGTCACTGCCAGATTCTGTGGCATGGGCACCGCGATCACCCTCCGAGCGACGAAGCCATCAGGGGTCCATTCTCCCACGATGAGGGCATCGAAGCGCACCTTTTCGATATCGTCCAGGGTTGGTTTCCTCACGCCAGGGATGCGAAAGCGCGTGTCCGGTGTGGTTATCACCTCCCTCTCGCCTCGGCGCGTGGCTATGGTCATCGTTTCGTCCCCGACGGCCGAGACCCATCCATACACCAGATGGTGGCGCAGCTCCGGCTTGGAGACCACAATCACCGCCTTGGCCAGGTGGTGGCAGTGCCCGCCCAATCCTGCGGTTGTAAGGGGGATATGGACGGCTAAAACCAGGTCGCCGACGGAAAGGGCCTCGATGTCCACCTCCTTCGGGTAGCTCAGGCCGATGTAAAAGCGGGTGTGCTCGTCGGTGAAAAGGGGCCTCCCATTGTCGCCTATCCTCAGCGTCGTCCCTTCGATGGCGGTTATCCTCCCAAGCAGGAAATGGCTCCTGAAGCGCTTATTGGGCACTACAGCCAGCGTTTCGGCCGAAAAGGTGCCGCCCTCGTCCCTCTTTCCCTCGGCCACGATGTAGGCGCCTATCCTTATGTCTTCGGGGGACGGTGGATGTTTGTTCGCCGTAGGCACCAGCAGGCTCGCCTCGGGGCCGGCGAGGACCTCGACCCTTCCCTCCAAGGTCTCGACCTGAAGCGCCTCGCCCTGGACAGCTATCACCCGGCCGCGGAGGAACTCCCCATTATCCGGCTGGAAGGCCCAGGCCACCTGGGAGAGGCCTGCAAGCAAACCTAGCAACAGGACGACCATCAGAGATTTTCGCCTCATCGCACATCCTCCTGTTGGCAGGGCGGAGGGGGGCCGTTAAGGGCCCCCTCCGCCTAAGCCTTTCCATTTACTCTCCCAGCTGGATGACGGTGCCCGTCACACTCCACCGGCCGAGGTGACCTTTAAGCTCGTAGGTCCCGCGGCCTTTGAGGATGACGGTGCCCGTCCCCCAAGCTTTGAAGTGGATCCACCCGCCGACCATCCGCACCTTCATGTCCTTGCCGGTGATGATGGCCTTCCCTCTTAGGCTGCGGTAGCGTATCCACCCATTGCCCAGGTTATCTCTGTGGCCCTCACCTTGGACTTCGATGCACTCGGCGCCCTTAACCCAGAGCACCCCCACGCCGTGGCCATAAACCACCACGGTGCCGGTGCCCTCGACGACCGCCTTCCCTTTCCCCTGGGCAGTCAGCACCCCCGTGCCCTCGAACTCCTTGGCATAAGCCACGCCTGCTACACTTAGGCTGGCTATCAACGCCGCCACCAAGATGAGCATTCCCTTTTTCATCGTCCGCACCTCCTTAATCTCAAACTGGGAGGGCCAGTAGGACCTTTTGACTCGCCCTCTCCCTCAGATCGTGGTTTCATGGATGTGATTCCCGGGAATTCATCCTGGTACTATTATCTTCTGGCGGCGTTAAGGATGGGTTATCGAATTGTAAAAAATTTGTGAAAAACTTTCCCCTTACGCCTCTGAGCTTCCAGGGGGTTTCAAGGGGAGGGTCACGGTGAAGCGCGTTCCCCTTCCCACCTCGCTCTTCACCTCGATCTTGCCGCCGTGGGCGATGACGATCTCGCGGGCGATGGCCAGCCCGAGCCCTGTGCCTCCAGCTCGGCGCGATCTATCCCCTCGGTAGAAGCGCTCGAAGATGTGTGGCAGGTCCTCCCTGGGGATGCCGACTCCCGTGTCGGCGACCGTGACTTCGATGGCCTCGTCCCCCTTCCTGGCGGTGAGATCGACCTTCCCTCCCTCAGGTGTGAATTTGATGGCGTTATCCAGGAGGTTGGAGAAGACGCGCTCCAGGCGGTCGGGGTCGCCATGGATGAGGGGGAGGGCGGGCAAGTCCACCCTGAGGCGGATGCCCGCCTCCTCCGCCCTCGCTGTAAAGCGAGCTACGCACCGCCTTAAAAGCTCGGTCAGGTTCAAAGGCCCCCTTGCCAACTCTATCTGCCCCGATTCCAGCTTGGAGAGCTCCAAAAGCTCCCCCACCAGGCGGGCCATGCGATCGGCCTCCTCGTGGATGATCTGCGCCGCCCGGCGGACCCCTTCCATCTCCTCCACCGTGCCGTCCAAAAGGGCCTGGGAGAATCCCTGGACGGAGGTGAGGGGCGTCTTCAGCTCATGGGAGATGTCGGCCACGAAATCTCTCTCCCTCTGGCGGGCTCTCTTCACCTCCCGCGCCATACGGTTGAAGCTCCTCGCCAGGCGGGCTACCTCATCGCTCCCTCGCACGGGTATCTCCTGATCGTAATGGCCGCGCGCGATCTCCTCCGAAGCATGGGTGAGCTGAGCTAATGGCTTAGCTATGGAGTAGGAGAGGATAAGGGCCACCAGGATGGAGATGAGGAGGGAGACGAGGCCGGCTATGAGGAGTTTGGGCGCCAGGTCGGCCCAGATGGCCAGGGGCCCCTTGGATGGAGCGGCCAGCGCAACCCAGAGGCGGGCTCCGTCCGCTGTTTGGCCAGCGGGGAGGGCGGCGAAGAGGAGTGGGGCCGTGGAGGGCGGTTCGTAGCGGCCCCAGCGCAGGAGGCGTTTGCCCCATAAGGCGTGCTCCAGGGGCAGTTTGATCTTGCGGCCCCTCATCCTGCCGCTGGTATCCTCAAGCACCTCTCCCCTCTCGTTGAAGAGGAGGATCGCGATCCTCATCTCCTCCGCCTGGTCCTTCAGATAGGAGGCGATCTCAGCCGATGAGGCCCCCTCCCCTGAGAGCTTGCGCACCTGGAAGGAAATGGGGACGGCCATGTCGGCTAAGCGAGCCAGGGTCAGCCTGGCCTGGTAATTCCGCAGTAGAGCGAAGAGGGCGGAGCCAGCCAGGAGGAGGCAGAGGAAGATGATGAAGGCGTAGGAGAAGATCAATCTGGAGTGCAAGCTTTTGAACATCTGATTCAGCTTTCGGCCACCAGCTTATATCCCACCCCCCATACCGTCTCGATGGAGACGGAGCTTGAGGCGAGCTTGTCCCGCAGGTGGGCTACATGGACATCCACAGTGCGCGTCCCTCCATAGTAGTCATAGCCCCAGACCAGGTCTAACAGGCGCTCGCGGGAGAGGGCGAGGCCCCGGTTTTGGGCGAGGACGGCCAGGAGGTCGAACTCCTTGGGGCGGAGATGCACCGGCTTCCCTTTCACCGTCGCCTCCCGCCGGTCGAGGTCGATGCTCAAGTCGCCGATCTCGATCTTCCTGGTCCTTCTGGCCGCCTGAGAGCGGCGCAAAATGGCCTTCACCCGCGCCACCAACTCGCGGGGGTTAAAGGGTTTGGTCAGGTAATCGTCGGCACCGAGTTCCAACCCCACAATCTTGTCCACATCCTCGCTGCGGGCGGTGAGCATGAGGATGGGGAGGTCGCTCTCCTGTCGCACCTGCCTGCAGACCTCGAAGCCATCCACCTCAGGCAGCATCAGGTCTAGGATGAGAAGGGCCGGGCGGAGCGACCTGGCTTTCTCCAGGGCCTCACGCCCATCGCGGGCCCATTCCACTCCGTACCCCTCCTTCTCCAGGTAGAGCTTCGTCAGCTCAAAGATATTCCTTTCGTCATCCGCCACCAGGATGGTGGTCATTTGTCAGCTCTCAAGCGCCAACCAGGGATAACAGGAGCCGTCGGATCATCTGCAGGAGGAAGATGGCCACGATGGGACTGAAGTCGAGCCCGCCGATGGGAGGGATGATGCGGCGAAGGGGCTCGAGGATGGGGTCGGTTATCTGCCGCAGGAAGGCCATCACCGGATGGTAAGGGTCGACGTTAAACCAGGAGAGGAAGGCTCGTGCCAGGATGGCCAGGCTGAGCAGATCGAAAAAGAGGTCGATGAAGTTGATAGCAAGGGAGAAGTTGATAGCAAGGGAAGGGACCACTTTAACCTCCAAGCAACGGGATCATACTATCTTCCGATATCCGGGAGGAGCTTCGCCGAAGATGGCTCGGCCGATGCGCACCATGGTAGCCCCCTCCTCGATGGCCACCTCAAAGTCATCGGTCATGCCCATAGAGAGATGGTGCCAATCGGCTTCCGGAAACCGCTCGGCCAGGGCATCCCTCAGCAGGCGGAGGCGGCGGAAATAGGGTCGGGCTTCCTCAGGGTCGGATACGATGGGGGCCATGGTCATCAGCCCCTGCACTTTAACATTAGGCAGGGCCAAGATCTCCTCAACGACGCCGGTGAAGAGCTCCCACTGCTCCTCATCCTCCGGCCATCGCTCCAAACGAAAGCCATATTTGCTCTCCTCACCGGAGACGTTGACCTCCAGGAGGATGGGCAGGACCTCGCCCCTTTCCTTACAGAGGCGATCGAGTTTACGGGCCAGCCTCAGGCTGTCCACAGAATGGACGATGTCGAAGAGTTGGATGGCTGCTCTGGCCTTACGCCTCTGGAGGTGGCCCACCATGTGCCAGACGAGGGGCGAAGAACGAGAGGTGGGTGGCTTCTCCTCCAGCCATCGGTTGATGAGGGGGATCTTCTCCGCGGCCTCGTACACTCGATTCTCGCCGAAGTGGCGCACCCCCAGTTCATAGGCGGCTTTTATGGCCTCGACAGGCCGCATCTTGGTCACCGCCACTAAGGTGATCTCAGATGGATCCCTCCCTCCCCTTTCCGCTGCCTCGGCTATCCTCCTTCTTACCTTCCGCAGATTAGCCTCGAGATCAACCATCGTCTCTCACCATCCCTATCACCACCGCAAAGCGTCCCGTTCGGCCTCCCTCAGCGCGATGGGAGAAGAATTCATCGCTGTGGCAGGCGGTACATATCCCCGCCACCTCGATCCGCTCGATGCCCGCCTCGACCAGTTGACGGCGATTGGCCTCCCACAGGTCGAGGTAGAGGGAGCGATCTTCCCCCCGCCTGAGCAGCAGAGGCCAATCGGCGAGCTTCTCCTTCACCAGCCGCCCGAGCTCCTCGCCCACACGGTAGCAGCAAGGCCCTATGGAGGGGCCGATCCCGGCTACCATGTCTGAAGGATGGCAGCCGTAAGCTTCCTCCATAGTCGAAACCGCCTTCCTGACGAGCTCATTAATGGTCCCTCTCCAGCCTGCGTGGACCAATCCCACCGCTCGGCGGAGGGGGTCGCAGAGGGCAATGGGGACGCAGTCGGCGAAGCGGAGCATAAGGAAGACTCCGGGCACGTCGGTGACGAGGGCATCGGCCTCAGGGATGGCCTTGCCCATCGTCTTAGGGCCGACCACGGCCACCTCAGCGCCGTGCACCTGTTTGGCGGTTACGAGGTTCTCAGGGGAGATGCCCAGCGCTTCGCAGATGAGGGCGAGGTTGGCCTCCACAGCCTGGGGGTCATCGCCGACGCAGCGGCTCACATTGAGCTCGGCGAAAGGGAGGAAGCTTACCCCGCCCAGGCGAGTGAAGACGCCGTGGATGAGGCCATCGCACCGGGCCAGGCTGGCGAAACGGTAGTAGATGATTCCCCCGCTGTGCTCCCGCAGCATCCCTCTTAGATTATACCACCGCAATCGTGAAAGGCCAAACGAAAAGGGGCACGGATTTCGTGCCCCTGCGACAGGCTTGGCGGGGTCCGCCATCTCCTCAAATGCCCCTTACCTCCACCCTTCCTACCCACTTCTCCGCCGCCCGAGCCATCTCCAAAAGCGTCTGGGCAGGATAGGGGGTGACCTCGCTGAAACGGGGATCGAGGGTGCTCCGAGGGCGAAACTGCTGAAGGACGTATCTCTGACATCCCCGTTCGTTTCCTTCCCCTCCAGCGATCAGCCTGGCCATCTCCTCGATGTCCCCGGGGGCCACGATGCCCGGCACCACCGTGGTGCGGAACTCGTGCTCCACCCCCGAGGATAGTATCAGCCTTATGCTCTCCTCGATCCGCCGTATGTCGATCGGCACGCCCGCCGCCAGGGAGTATTTCGCCGGGGATGCTTTGATATCCATGGCCACGTAATCCAGCAGCCCCCGCTCCAGAAGCTCTCTGAGGACCTGAGGGCGGTAGCCGTTGGTGTCCAGCTTGGTGGCCAAGCCCAGCTCCTTGATCTCCCTTAGGAGATCGTCGAGGCCCCTTTGCAGGGTCGGCTCGCCGCCGGTGATCACCACCCCGTCAATCAAGCCCCGCCGCCTCTCGAGGAGTTGGAAGATCTGAGCAGGGGCGATCTCCGGGAGGCTCTCCGGGTGCAACACCAGTCCCGAGTTCTGGCAGTAGGGGCAGCGGAAGTTGCAGCCGCTGGTGAAGAGGACGGTGGCTATCCTCCCTGGGAAGTCTATAAGCGAGGTCTTCACCCAACCCCTGATCTGCATCGTTTTACCTACGGGCGGCTTCCGAAACCTCATAAACTTCGGGAGTCTGAGCTAACCACATACTCCTTGCGCTCGGCGAACTCCTGCTTCTTTCCTATATTCCAGTTGCGCACAGGGCGCAGGTAGCCCACTATCCGGGAGTAAACCTCGCAGGGCACCTTGCCGTTCTCATGGGGCACGGACTTCAGCTCCTCCTCCGTGTGGTTGTAGGGACAATAGAAGTGCTCGCCCGGGATGTAGCCATGGACGGGGCAGATGCTGAAGGTAGGGGTGAGGGTGTAGTACGGCAGGTGGAAATTCTCGGCGATGCGCCGCACCAGCAGGCGCGCCTGCCGCCAGTCATCTATTCTCTCACCTAAGAAGGCATGGAACACCGTGCCGCCGGTGTAGAGCACCTGCAGATCGTCCTGGTGTTCTAAGGCCTCGAAGAGGTCGTCGGTGTAGCCAACCGGGAGGTGGGTGGAGTTGGTGTAAAATGGGGCCTTATCCGTGCCAGCGGTGATGATGTCGGGAAAGCGGGCCTTATCCTCTTTGGCCAGCCGATAGCTGGCCCCTTCGGCAGGGGTGGCCTCCAGGTTATAGAGGTTGCCCGTCTCCGCCTGGAACTCCCTTAGCTTCTCGCGCATGAAATGCAGCGTTTTCATGGCAAAGGCCTTGCCGTCGGGATGGGCGATGTTCACCCCTAAGAAGTTGAGGCAGGCTTCGTTCATGCCATTCAACCCGATGGTGGAGAAGTGGTTCGCCCAGTAGGCTCCCGCCATCTTCTTGATGCCCGCCAGGTAGTGTCTGGCGTAGGGATACAGCCCCCTCTCAGTGAGCCTCTCCAGCGCCTTCCGCTTGACTTCCAGGCTCGCCTTGGCTATCTCCATCAGCCGGTCCAGGCGGCGGAAGAAGTCCTCCTCGTCCCTGGCCAGATAGCCCAAGCGGGCCATGTTGATGGTCACCACCCCGATGGAGCCGGTGAGGGGGTTGGCGCCGAAGTAGCCTCCGCCCCGCCGGCGCAGCTCGCGGTTGTCGAGGCGAAGTCGGCAGCACATGCTCCTGGCATCCTCCGGCTTCATATCGCTGTTCACAAAGTTGGCGAAGTAGGGGATGCCGTACCTGGCGGTCATCCGCCACAGGGGTTCGAGGTAGGGGTTTTCCCAGTCGAAATCGCGAGTGATGTTATAGGTGGGAATCGGGAAAGTATGCACTCTCCCCCTGGCGTCCCCTTCCAGCATCACCTCGGCGAAGGCGCGGTTGATGAGGTCCATCTCGCGCTGGAATTCGCCGTAGGTCTCCTCCTTGGGCTCGCCGCCGATGATGACCGGCATGTCGCGCAGGGTGCTGGGGGGCACCAGGTCCATGGTGAGGTTAGTGAAGGGGGTATTGTGGAAGACGAGCAGGCCAGGACCGCCGACAAAGTTCTCCGTTTCCACCTCGACGGAGAGGTCGTACTCCCACTCGCCCTCGTACTCGCAGTCCTCAACCTCGTAAACCGGGACGGCGGCCAGGTCCCCGAAGGAGGGCCCCAACTCCCTTTTGGGCTCAGGGTAGATGAGGAGCAGGTTCACCCCCGTCCTCAGGTTCTTGCGGGTAAGGGAAATCTTGTAGCCCAGGGAGATGGCGATGAGGGCTGCCCCCGCTATCAGTTTATCGGACTTTGAGGATAGGCTGAGCCTTGATTTCTCGAAGGTTCCATCCCCACGAATCAGGGTCTCGAGGAATCGCTTCCGCAGGAGCGGGGAGAGGTCGAAGATGAAGGAGGGAATCCGCTTCTCGCTCGAGGAGGCGCCGGCGAGGTAGGGGAGGAGGTAAGCGTAAAGTCCGGACACCTCGAAGTTGACCACTTTCGTGGCCGTCCTCCTGCGGCGCGTCGAACTCCAGCCCGTCGTCTCAAATTCCCTGTAGGGGAGTCCGAGTATCTCCAGAGCTTGCTTGATGCGTCCTTCCTTTCCCTTCCCCTGCGAGATGACTATGCTGCTTCCGCGGGCCTTGCCCTCCGCCACGAACCAGGCGGTGAGTTCCACAAGGCTCTCCAGCATCTCGCCCTCGACGTACCGGGGATAAGAGCGTTCCGGATAGGGCTTGATGTGCAGCTCCACTTCCTCGTCGAAGTCCTCCGTCCAGAGGGCCCAGATTTCGAGGGGGACGACCCCCCTTCGCATGAGATCGTACATGGTGCTCTTGTCGAGCCTACCCTGCTCGTAGATCAGTTGTTTCATCGAGCCGTAAAGCTGGCCCAGCTTCTCTTTCAGCGCCTCGAGGGAGCTGGGCTGGGGCCTCACGAAGACATTGCGCTTCACCGCTGGCGGCAGCTCGAGGGCGAGCCTCACCAGGTCAACCTTCTCCTCATTTCCCAGGATGCCGCCATCGAGTTTCCTCACGGCGAGCACGTGGTTGCGGGCGCCCAGTCTCTGGTTGGGCCTCGCGGTCTCGAGTTGGAGGGGCGTTATCGGCTCCGGCCCCTTGCCATTCAGCCTGAAGAGCGAATGGGCAGGGGAGATACGGATCTCGCCGGCCCCTGTCCTCACCCGCTTGAAGCCGTTTGAACGCACCCTGTGCTTGACGAGCCCCCTCATCTTGAGCCAGGCGAGCTCTCCCCTTTCGTTGAATCCCAACACCTGATAGTCGTCGCGGGGGAAGACCATGAGCGATTCGGGGGAGGGGTTGCCGTAGCCGTCCACGTTGTGCGCCACCCTGTCCCTGTTCCTTCCAAACTCCTCTTCCACCAGCTTGCCGATGCGCTCGATGAGGACTTTCCCGTTCCTGCGCACCACGACGGGAACGTCGTATGCCAACGACTGGAAGCCGACACGGGTGGGCACGTTGATGTTGAAGATGAACTCCTGGATGGCCTGCTTGACCCCGCGGTAGTCCAGCCTATCGTAGTGGACGAAGGGAGCCAAAAGGGTATCGAAGTTGGAGAAGGCCTGAGCGCCAGCCGACTCACCCTGGAGGGTGTAGAAGAAGTTCACGATCTGCCCCAGGGCGGAGCGGAAGTGCCGAGGGGGCTTGCTCTCCGTCTTGGCGGGCACGCCGCCGAACCCCCTCAGCAGGAGGTCCTGCAGGTCCCACCCACAGCAGTAAGGGGCAAGGACGGAGAGGTCATGGATATGGAAGTCACCCTCGATATGGGCCTCCCGTGCCTCCGGGGGATAGACCTTGTACAGCCAGTATCTGGCCGCGATGGAGGAGGCGACGTAGAAATTCAGCCCCTGGAGGGAGTAGTTCATGTTGGCGTTCTCGTTCACCCTCCAGTCGGTCTGCTCCAGGTAATCGTCCATAAGCTTCAGGCCGTCCAGGAGCAGCTTTCTCGTCTCCCGGATTTGGGCGTGCTGTTCGCGGTAGAGGATGTAAGCCTTGGCCATGCGGACATAGCCGCCCTTGATAATCGCCGCCTCCACCAGGTCCTGGATCTCCTCCACCGAGGGGATTCTATCTTGGGCGAAGAAATCGCTCTCCAAGCGAGCGACGACCTCGTCGGTGAGGTGCTCGGCCACTGCCCTAGCATCCTCCCGTCCCACCGCTCGGGCCGCTCTAAAGATGGCGTTCACGATCCTCTCGCGATCGAAAGGGACGATCCGACCGTCCCGTTTACGAATCTGGGCTGCGACGCTCATCTTACCCTCCTCTGGGCTAACAGCTTATCTATCTCCTCCCTTATGCTCTCCAGGTCGGCCAAAGGGAGGTAGACGGAGGCGAACCGGATGTAGGCCACTCCGTCCAAATCCCTCAGCTTCTCCAGCACCATCTCCCCTATCACCTTGCTCTCCACCTCGGCCTTCCCCAGCCCCCTGACCCGGCTCTCCACCTGATCCACCAGCCCTTCGATGTCCTCGATGGCAATGGGGCGCTTGGCACAGGCCTTGCGCACCCCTGCCAGGATCTTATCCCTGTTGAACTCCTCCCTACGCCCGTCCCGCTTCACTACCAAGGGCGTCTCCAAAACCGCCCGCTCATAGGTGGTGAAACGCCTCCCGCAGTCGAGACACTCCCTCCTCCTGCGAATGGCTTCGCCAGCCCTGCGGGTGTCAACCACCTTGGTATTAAAGCTGGAGCAGTAAGGGCACCTCATTTCTCCTCCGTTGCCCAATATATTGTAGCCTTAAACTTTTTAACCACAAGATATTGTAGCACATAAGATGGAAAAGCGCAAGTCGAAAAGCGGGAAAATAGCTTAAAGAATCCTTAAAATCTGCCGGGCCAGGGTTGAACTATTTTCCAAGCAGTGGTATAATCGCAGTGCTATTCCACAGGAGGTGAACCATGGAACGACTTGAACTGAGAGCGGAGAAGAGATCCATCATCGGCAAGAAGGTGAAGCGACTGCGGCGGAAGGGGTTGATCCCCGCCGTCTTGTATGGCCATAAGACGGCTTCCATCCCTTTGCAGGTCAAGGAGCGGGAGCTGCGCCGCGTTTTATCCCAGGCCGGTGGACATATGCTCATCTCTCTGAAGATCGAAGGGGAGGAGGAGCCCAGGACGGTCCTGGTCCACGAGATCCAGAAGGACGCCATCACCGGAGGTCTTCTGCATGCTGATTTCTACCAGGTGATCACCACAGAGAAGGTCACCGCCGAGGTCCCGCTGGTCTTCGTGGGGGAGGCTCCGGCCCTTCTCGGCGGGGAGGCCGTCCTGGTTCACGGCCTCGAAACGGTGGAAGTGGAATGCCTGCCCGACAATCTGATCGAATCCATCGAGGTCGATGTCAGTGGATTGAAGGAGATCGGTCAGGCCATCTATGTTAGGGACCTCAAAGTGCCCCCGGACATCAAAATCCTGACCGACGGCGAGGAGAGGGTGGTTGAGATCGTGAGGACTGCCCCTGAGGAGGAAGTGGAGGAAGAAGCTGAGGAGGGATGAGCTTCACGGGATCGTCCATCGAGCCCATTGGAGAGGATTGACCTTTACCCCTCCCACTTGCACCTCCCAGTGGAGGTGAGGAGCTGTGGATAAGCCCGTATTCCCTACCTTGCCGATGAGCTCGCCCTTCTCTACTTCCTGCCCTACCTCCACGTCTATCTCCGAGAGGTGCCAGTAACCGCTCATAACCCCCAGGCCATGGTCGATGACCACTGCCTTGCCCCGCACCTTGAGCTCCTCCGCTAAGACTATCCGCCCAGCCTCCGCCGCATGGACCGGCGTCCCCTCCGGTGCCCCATAGTCCACACCCCCATGGTAACTTGCCACCGGTCCTCCCTCGTAGGAGCGTCGTGCGCCAAAAGGGGAGGTGAGCCGCCCCTCAACAGGCACGACGAATGGCCCCTTCCAATGCTTCTCAGGGCTGAAAGCGGCGAAGACCTCGGCCAGCCGCTCCCTCTCGGCCTGGATCAAGGCCGGATCGAGCAGTCTCCTCACCTCCGGCGAGAAGTAGAGGTACTCCACAGGGAATTCGCCGGCCACCACCTGCACGGCGCGGGTCGTCTTCACACCATCGGCCTCTATCTCCAGGAGGTGCACCCCAGGATGGGCCAGGGCATGGATCCCCGCCAGAGCCCAGTGGTATCCCTCCTCTGCGACGAAACGGAGGGGGCGGCCGTCGAAGGAACCCTTTAAGGCCGCCTCCTTTCCCATCCGCACCTTGATGACCAGCGTCTGGCCTTGGATGGCGGGCGAGGGTGTGACCTCCACAGCGATGAGGGGGTAGGGGAGGGAGGTGGGGATGAGGAGCTGCTGGGATTCGTAGATGAGGTCGGGGTCGGCAATGCCATTGGCCTGGGCGATGGCCTCCACGCTCGTCCCATAGCGGAGGGCGATCCCAGAGAGGGTTTCGCCCCGTTGGACGACGTGGATCTTCCCCCCGCTGGGTGGGATGACCAATCGCTGACCAACGAAGATGAAGTCGGGGTCAGCGATGCCATTGGCCTGGGCGATGGCCTCTACACTCGTCCCATAGCGGAGGGCGATCTCATACAGGGTATCGCCATGCTGGACGGTGTAGGCTGTGGGCCCTTGTCCCCAGGCGGTGCCTATCTCCAACTGGCTTAACACCAAGATCAAAACGAGCAGCTTAGCCAGGGTTTTCATCTTTATCCCTTCAGCGAGCCAGCCAGCAGCCCGCGCATGAAGTAGCGCCCGAGGAAGATATAGACCAGTAGCGTAGGCATGGCTGCCATGAGCGCTCCGGCCATCTGCACGTTCCACTCCACGATGTAGCTGCCGGCCAGGTTGTTTAACCCCACGGTGAGGGGCTGGATATTGGGGTTATGGGCCACGGTGACCGCGAAGAGGCAGTCGTTCCAGAGCCAGCGCAACTTATGGCCTTCAGATACAGGGCGTAAAAGATGAATCGAAAGAACCGAAAAGTCCGCCTGGCGTTGGCCCGTGAGAGCGATGAATGATTGACCGATGGACACCCGACTGCCTCCTGAAGGCCCCGGTCGTTCCTGGGCCAGGTCCCTTATCGCTGAGCTGGAAGAAAAGATGCAAATTGACATGGAGCCGGGTGAGGAGCATGCGATACCGCTTGTCGCTGTCGCAGCGCTGCGTGACCCGCTCCACAGCACCTCTGATGGGTGCAATGAACTTGTGAAAGGACCGTTTTGAGAGTATCATATGGCCACCTATCGCTGCTTGAGGTTCAAACTCCCTTCAAGCACGGTAGGATAGACCTTTCTCGCCCTAAGGTCAACTCTCAAATTAACGCAACACTATTGGTAACAGACGGCCTTCACATCTCCAGGGCCCGCATGATCCCTCCGGCCACGTCGGTAATGGCTTCGGCCCGACGGAAAACCCCTGCCCCCGGCCCAACCACCAGCAAAGGCACCGGGTTAAGGGTGTGAGTCTCGACTCTCAAGTCCTCCAAATTGCCGTGGTCGCTGGATACGACCAGGGTCTCGGTCGACTCCATCTCCCCCAGGAGCCCGGCGAAAAAGCAGTCCAGGGTATCCAGCATCTCCAGCGCCTTTTCCAGGTTCCGGCTATGGCCGATCAGGTCGGGGAGGAAGGATTCGTAGAGGACGAGGTCGTAGCCTCGGGCCAACTTGCCCAAACGGCGGCCAGCCACCTCCGGTTCCACGATGGACACGGACAGGTGTAGTTGCTCCACTAAGTAACGGTTGGTGATATCCCAGTAGACGGCCTCGCCCCGCTCCAAGTCATCCAGGGTGCGGAAGGGGAGACCAGCGGAGAGGAGGGAAAGGGTGGTTGCGGAGTGGCGGCGTTTCCCCTCCTCCACCAATCGGAAGTACTGAGGGGTATAGGCGTTGGCGAAGGTGGCTCGGTAGCCTCGCTCGGTGGCCCGCTTCAGGACGTTGTGCTCGTTGATGAGCTGGGTAAGGAGGGCATCGGGATAAGTTCCCATGTGGCGGCCCACCATCTCCGCTGCATTGACGCCGGTGAAGAGGGCCGTCTGGCCGGTGGCGCTCTGAGGGAGGCCCTCCACGCCTAAGCGAGCATCGATGGCCTTGAGCAGCAGGTTTGGCCGATCCACGCTGTGCCCCTGAACCAGTGGCCCACCAAGGAGCTTGCGCAAGGTAGGCATGGGGGCCAGCCAGAGGGGATTGTGGTCGCCGGCTGAGCCCATGCCCAGGCCGTCTAAGAACACGAAGATGACCCGCCCCATTACAGCTTGTAGCCGATGGTGCGCAGCAGTTCCTTGCGCTCTTTCACATCCTTCTCGGTCTCGATCCCCTTGGGACTTAGGCCGTCAATGACCCCCAGGATCCCCCTCCCCTGCTCCGTCTCAGCCACAATTACCTCCACGGGATTGGCTGTGGCGCAGAAGATACGGCAGACCTCGGGGACAGCTTTGATGGCATTGAGGACGTTGATGGGGTAAAATCCCTCTCCCAGGAGGACAATGAAGGTGTGGCCGGCACCCAGGGCCAGGGCGTTCTTCTCGGCCAGCCTGACCAGCTTCTCCTCCGTGCCGCTGGATCGCACCAGGCAGGGCCCCGAGGATTCACAGAAGGCCAGCCCAAATCTGATGCCCGGCACGGCGTTAACCATCGCCTCATGGATGTCCTCCACGCTTTTGATGAAATGGGTTTGGCCGAGGATCATGTTCATCCCCTCGGGCTTCTCGACTTTGACCGTTTTGAGTTCCATCGTCGTTCCCTCCATAGGATGCTTCGTCCCTACACCCCTTTCATCGTCAGAGCGATGTGTCGCCTCTCCAGATCGACTTCGAGCACCTTCACCCTGACCTCCTCACCTACTGAGAGCACATCCGACACCCTCTCCACCCACCCCTTTCCCAGCTCTGAGATGTGAACCAGTCCATCCCTCCCCACGCCTATATCCACGAAGGCGCCGAAGTCGGTGATGCTTGTCACCCTCCCCTTCAGGACCGTCCCCGGCTTCAGCTCCTCGAGGGCCAGGTATTCGCGGTATGCGTTGGTATTGGCTTCCCCTCTAGCATAGGCTTCATGCCAGTTCTTGGGAACTGGCATCTCCTCGTACAGCCGAAGGCGCCAGGCCTCCAGCAGGCAGCGGGGTCGCCCCATGAAGTCGGCAGCACAGATCACTTTGTGGCCCGTCGCGGATGACAAGCGGTCGAGCCAGGAGAGCCCTTCCTCGCAGCGCAGCAGGTGGTGGTCGAGGATCAGCATATCCACTCCGCGAGCCAGCCGCAGGGCGTTACTCCATGCCTTCTTCCGCTGCTTGGACGAAAGCCAGGGAAGATAGAGGGGTGGCCCAGCAACAAGCACCACGTTCGCCTGCCAGGCCAATATCCTCGACACGGCCTCGTCATCGAGGAGCTGGATATCCGAGGCATGCACGAAGACGCCATCCTCGTCCTCAATGCGAGTCATCATCACCGTTCCCCGGCTGGAATGCGGTTCCCCATGGGGCACAGGTGGAGAGAAGGCCATCGGCCCACAGCTTCTCCCCTCTGCGTTGGGGAGCTCCCTGCCCAGCACTTTGCACAGGGATTCCCTCCGGCACGCCATATTGTGGGAGAGCCCTTCGGGGCCTTTGGCCCAGATGCTGACCCTTTGGCACAGGGGTGCCACCAACTGCGCTTTGAGCTGATAGGGATTAGCATCGGGCAGGGGGACGTGGTCCCCGTGGAAGTGGCTCATCACTACGTCGGTGGCCTCTTCCAACGCCGCCACAATCCTCCGGCGGACCTGCTCTCCAACCGCCACCTGGGCCGGATGGGGGAGCAGGCCATGGCGATTGTAGCCCAGCGCCAATCCAGGGTCGATGACGATCCTGCGGCCTTTGACATCCACCACACAGGAGAGGCCGCGCACTCCCAACGATTCCGTCCCTAGAATTTCGATGTGCGTCTTGTTCCCTCCTGGAGCGCTCACCCTTCGGGGATCTTCAGAACAGCGGTGCCGCGGATCTCGGCCCGCTTGAGGAGCTGAAGCACGTGGTTGGCCTCCTCTAAGGGGAATACCTGGACGTCCGTCCTGATCCGCATCGCCTCCGCCAGGCGGAGCAGCTCCACCACATCCTGCCTTGTGCTGTTGGCCACGCTGCGGACGGTCCGCTCGTGGTAAAGTAGTGAATCGTAGTCCATCTCGGGGATAGGGGTCATGTGTATCCCCGCCAGGGCCAGGGTGCCACCCTTGCGCAGCACCCGCAGCGCCTCGGGGACGATCCATCCGGCCGGAGCGAAGATGATGCTGCTGTCAAGCTTATTTGGGGGGGTATCCTTCGCCCCGCCCACCCAGGCCGCTCCCAGCTCTAAAGCGTGTCGCCTGTGCTCCTCGCTCCTGGTGAAGACATAGACCTCACAGCCCCAATGGCGAGCTATCTGGATAACCATGTGCGCCGAGGAACCGAATCCATAGAGGCCTAAACGTTCGCCAGGCCGCACCTCGCTGAGCCTCAAGGCACGGTAGCCGATGACCCCTCCGCACAGCAGCGGGGCAGCCTCCGCATCCGAGAACCCTTCAGGGAGGTGGTAGGCGAAAGCCTCGGGCACGACCATGTACTGGGCGTATCCGCCATCCACATGGTAGCCGGTGAAACGGGCATCCTCGCACAAGTTCTCCATGCCTCGCCGGCAGAAGTCGCACTTTCCGCAGGTGGAGTAAAGCCAGGGCACACCGACCCTCTCTCCCAGCTGGAAGCGGGTGACGTCCTGCCCTTTGCTTTCCACCACCCCTACGATCTCATGGCCAGGGATAAGCGGCAGCTTGGGCAGTGGCAGGTCTCCTTCCACCTCGTGCAAGTCGGTGTGGCAGACTCCGCAGGCTCGTATCCGGATGCGGATTTCATTCGGGCCAGGGGTCGGCGTCGGCACCTCCATCATCTCCAATGGATTCTCCTCAACCGGCCGAGCCCCCCTCAAAACCATGGCCTTCATGGGAAAACCCCCTAAACGGAAATCGCCCTTTCGATCCAAGTTTATCACGGCGAAATCGGCTTGTCAAGGGGGACCGATCTTCCACGCCTTTGGAGATCAATTTCGGCCATGAACTTGACAAAAGGGCCGAGATGGTATAGAATATAATCGCCGATGGAAGCTTGCCGAGGTAGCTCAGCCTGGTAGAGCACTTGACTGAAAATCAAGGTGTCCCCAGTTCAAATCTGGGCCTCGGCAC